>Ga0209225_1000275_pt1 | contig 61751 bp, 67 predicted proteins | sample WasSprMetagenome_FD_184732 | JGI IMG/M metagenome (GOLD analysis project Ga0209225, IMG submission 184732) | Sulfidic aquatic microbial communities from Washburn Spring, Yellowstone National Park, USA - WS (SPAdes) (version 3) | ecosystem: Environmental > Aquatic > Thermal springs > Hot (42-90C)... | reverse complement strand
TGAGTAGCATTTTGCTACTCTGCTGTGCCTTTTGATGGGAGGAGTGCTGGTTTGCATTCATTCAACATGAATGCAAACTGGTTCCAGAAAGAGAGGCTAGACTATGGTAGGAAGTTGGACACGCCCTTTAATATAGTTTAGGTTAATAAGTGATAAATATGCAAGAAATAGAAAAAAGATTAAAGAAAATTAGAAATTATATGGATGAAAGAAAAATTTCTAAAGCTATAGTTTTAAATCCAGAAAATCAATTTTATTTAACAAAGTTTAGAGCAATTAATTATTCTCGTCCAATATTTTTAATCATAGATCTAGAATCAACATGTTTAATAGTTCCAGCTTTAGAAGAAGAACATGCAAAAAATGAAGCATATGTTAATGAAATAAAAGTGTATTATGAGCATCCAGAAATGGAGAAATATGGTACTTCACCTTATGAATATTTATTTAATGAAATAAATAAAGTAAAAGGAGCTATAGGAGTTGAAAAATCATTTTTCCCTTTATATTTATATGAAGAAATAAAGAAGAATTTTGATATTATCGATATTGGAGAAGAAATTAAAAAAATGAGATACATAAAAGATGAAAAAGAGCTTGAATTTATAAGGAAAGCGGGAGAAATTGTTAAAATTGGTGTGGAAGCAAGTTTATCCATAGCTTCACCTGGAGTAACTGAAATTGAAATTGATATAAAAGGATTGCAAGCAATTCTTTATGAAGCTTCTAAATTTCCAAAAATAATAATAACTTCAGAATCTATGACACCAACAGGAATAGAAAGAACAGTAATGCCTCACATTTCATCAACAACGAGAAAGCTAAATGAAAGAGATATAGGGATTCATAGTAGACAAGCTATTTTTAATGGATATAGAGCAGAACTTGAAAGGACTTTCTTTATTGGAAAACCAACAATTGAGCAAAAAAATGCTTTTGAGATTGCCAAAAATGCACAAGAAGTTGCAATTGATGAAATTAGAGCAGGTATTCAAGCAAAAGAAGTTGATGCTAAAGCCAGGTCTATATTTCAAAAAAATGGATATGGAAAATATGCAATTATAGAACAGGACATGGAATAGGGATAGGAGTTCATGAAGAACCATATTTAAGATTTGATGAAGATTTAATATTGCAAGAAAATATGGTATTTACAATTGAACCAGGAATATATATTAAAAAAATTGGTGGTTTTCGTCATTCAGATACAATAATTGTTCATAAGAAAAAAAGTGAAATAGTTACTAATTATCCAAGAGATATTGAAAGCCTCACTTTATATTAAATAATTTCCTTATAAATTTTTAAAAAATAAATAGTTTAATTTTTAAAATTGATACCCCATTCTTCTTCATAAACAATTTCTTCTAAATTCTTTCTATTCGAAATTGGTTTTTCTGCAGGATAACCAATAGTAATTAAATAGCATATATCATACTCTTCTGGAATATTAAAGAATTTTCTTGCTTCTTCTTTATTAAACCATCCAATTATACAACTTCCTAAACCAAGATCAAAAGCTTCTAAGCAAATATTTTGCATTGATAAACCAATATTAGTTAAGCTTTCATCTTTTTTATTGCAAATTGCAATAATTAAAGGTGCTTCTTTTATAAATTTTTGATTATAAGCTATTTCAGAAAGTTTTATTCTTCTTTCTTTATTTTTTACAATAATAAAACGCCAAGGTTGACGATTTCCTCCAGATGGAGTCCTTGCAGCTTCTAAAATTTTAATTATTTTTTCTTTTTCAATTGGTTTATCTAAATATTTTCTTATAGACCTTCTTTTTAAAATAGCTTCAAAAACTTCCATGAGAAAATTTTAAAATAAAAAAGATATTAAAATTTTTAATTTTTAAAAACTCTTTTTAAAAAAATTTAAAAAAAAGAATAATCAAAAAATAGATTTATCATATATAGTTTCCGAAAAATTTATAAATAAGAAAGTTTTTGCTTATCGGCAATAGGTAGCCGGTAGCCAGAGGAGGGATGATTATGCCGAATCCTATCCATAAGAATTCTTCATATTTGAATTCTATGTCCACAACTAGAACTAGAACTAGAGTTGAGGATGTTTGTCCAATTAGTGGTTTGTGTCCATTATGTATTAAAGAATGCCCATTTTTATGCGAAGTTTCATTATCTGCATTTAGAGGAAGAGAAGCACTTTATCCAGATCCTAGTATGTTTGGAAAAAGCACAGCAGGATCTTTAAAAGATTATGGTTTAGATTGGTCTCATTTTAATATTCATGCTAGACTTCTAGGTGCTATGGGTATAGATGAAGATTCTGATATTGCTATTTTTCCAAATGTAAATGTAGAAACAAGTGTTGGAGGAATACCTCTTAAAATACCTGTTATGATAGGTGCTTATGGTTCTACGGATGTAGCTAAAATAAATTGGGATGGATTAGCAATTGGTGGAGCATTATCTGGAATAATAGTTACCATAGGAGAAAATGTTTGTGGAATGGATCCAGAAGCAAAAATCGAAAATGGAAAAGTCACTCATTCGCCAGAATTGAAAAGAAGAGTTGAAGCATTTCGAAAATTTTGGGATGGTAAATATGGAAATATTGCAATTCAAACAAATGTAGAAGATCAACGACTTGGAGTTGATATTTATGCTATATCAAGCTTAGAAGTAGATATTATTGAAAGGAAATGGGGACAAGGAGCAAAAGCAATTGGAGGAGAAGTTAGAATAAATGATTTAAATAAAGCAATTCTCTTAAAGAAAAGAGGCTATATAGTTATACCAGATCCAGAAGATAAAAATGTTCAAGAAGCTTATAAGCAAGGTGTTTTTAGGACTTTTGAAAGGCATAGTCGAGTTGGTATGCCAACAGAGAAGAGCTTCATTGAAGATATAGAGTGGTTAAGAGAACAAGGTGCTAAAAAAGTAAGCTTGAAAACCGGAGCTTATAGTCCAGAAGCAGTAGCTTTTACTATGAAAATTGCTTCGGAAGCTAAAATTGATTATGTAGTTTTTGATGGTGCTGGTGGTGGTACTGGAATGAGTCCTGTTCCAATGATGAATGAAATGGGTACACCAACAGTTTATCTTGAAGCTCAAGTATTAAAGTGTGCAGTACTTCTTAATAAAAAAGGGAGATATGTACCAGATATAGTAATTGCTGGAGGTTTTATTGATGAAACACAAATATTTAAAGCTATTGCTATGAGTAATTTTGGTAATGGACCATATGTAAAAGCTATATTAATGGGTAGAGCACCATTAACCGCTGTAATGAAATCATCTTATTTTGCTGAACTAGCTGAAAAAGGATCGTTGCCAAAGTATTTTGAAGAACTTTTTGGTGATTCGCCAGAAAAATTCTTTATAAATGCTCCAGATTTAAAAGTCATGTTCCATGATAGGTTTGAAGAAATACCTTGGGGAGCTATTGGATTATATACATACATGGATAGAATTAAAGTTGGCTTACAGCAATTGATGGCTGGAGTAAGAAAATGGAAATTAAACTTACTTGATAGGAAAGATTTAGTAGCATTATCTGAAAGAGCAGCAAAAGTAACTGGAATACCATTAATTGAAGAAGAAGCGGACAATATTTTAGAAAATATGTTATCATAAGGTGATAAGTTTGTTTTTAAGATTTTGTATCGAATGTAAAAACTTTGAAGATCGAATGGAAATAGATGGCAATATAGTTTGTGCTAAAGGACATAATCCAGGCATTAGTTGTCTAGACTTTCAAGATAGAACCATAGATATATTCTACAATTACATTTATTGGAGTTATCTTTATAGTACTAGTAAAAATGAAGATATAAAAGGATACTTTGAGAAACTTTTTTCAAGAAAACTTTCAAATCAAGAAATTGCATATGCAATATTAGCAGAATATTTTAATCTAGGACTAGATTACTCTAATTTCTGTAAATGCTGGAATATTGCAAGAAAAATTTATAAACAGAAAATGCCTATCATATCAGAAATCTTGGATATTGCTCTAGAAAGATTTAATCTTTATGATGAGAGAACAGATTTGAAAAAAGCTTTCTTGGATATTATTTACTTTAGAAAAAAACCTGAAGAAATTATTAAAGCAATTTCCGTAGGTCTTTACAGAAAATGAGTATTAGGAGTTAAATAGAAATGGAGAATGAAATAATCTTTAAAAAAGAAATAGCTCCAGGAGTTAAGACTATAAAAGTTAGAGCGCCATTGATTGCAAAAAAAGCTAAATCTGGACAATTTGTAATTTTAAGAGTGAGTGAGGATGGTGAAAGAATTCCTCTAACCCTTATAGATTGGGATCCTGAAGAAGGAACAATAACATTGGTCTTTAAAGAAGTTGGTGCATCAACAAGAGAGCTTGGAAGATTAAAAGTTGGAGATATAATTCATGATTTAGCAGGACCTTTAGGAAAACCAAGTAAAATTGCATTATATGGAAAAGTGTGCATTATTGGTAGAGGAGTAGCAATTGCAGCAGCTTATGAAAGAGCAAAAAAACTAAAAGAAGTTGGTAATAATATAACAACCATTATAAGTGCACGAACATCCAAATTCTTAATTTATAAAGAAGAATTTAAGAAATTGAGTGATAGATTCTACATAGTTACTGATGATGGTTCTGAAGGAATTAAAGGGTATGCTAGCGACGTTCTTAAAAAATTGCTTGAATTAAATGAAAGGTTTGATTTGGTATATGCTGTAGGGGCAGCAACATTAATGAAAAATATTTCAGACATTACAAGACCTTATAAGATTAAAACAATCGTTAGTCTTAACTCTTTAATGGTTGATGGTACAGGCATGTGTGGATGCTGTCGAGTAACAATTAATGGAAAGCCTAAGTTTGTATGTGTAGATGGTCCAGATTTTGATGCTCATCTTGTAGATTTTGAAGAATTTAAAGCAAGAATCCATATGTATGATGAGGAGGAGAAAACCGCTCTAAAAATTATGAGGGAAATTTAAATGCAAATTTTAGATATTAGATTAAAAAGAATTCAAATGCCAGAATTACCTATAGAAGAACGTTTAAAAACTTTTAATGAAGTAGCTTTAGGATATAGTGAAGAACAAGCATTAGCTGAAGCATCTAGATGTCTTCAATGTGAGAATCCATTATGTATAGAGATGTGCCCACTTCATATAGATATAAAAAACTTTATAAAACTCATTAGAAAAGGTGCTTATGAAGAAGCTAATGAGAAAATTCGCGAGAAGAATTGTTTACCATCAATTTGTGGGAGAGTATGCCCACAAGAAAAATTATGCGTTATGGGATGTAAGAATACTATAGGTGATCCAATCAATATAGGGGCTCTTGAAAGATTCATTGCAGATTGGAATTTAGAAAAAGGAATAAGAATTTCAGATATCCCTAAATTTACTGGAAAAAGTGTAGCAATCGTTGGCAGTGGTCCTGCAGGCTTAAGTGCAGCAATAGAATTAGCAAAAATGGGTCATCATATAGTTATTTTTGAAGCGTTACATGAAGCGGGAGGAGTATTAATTTATGGTATACCAGAATTTCGTTTACCAAAAAAAATTGTTAAACAAGAAATTGAGTATATTAGGAAAATTGGAGTTGAGATAAAGACGAATATTATTATAGGAAAAACTTTAACCATAGATGATCTTTTTGATGAAGGATTTGATGCTATTTTTCTAGGCACAGGAGCAGGATTACCTAAACTTTTAGGAATTCCAGGTGAAAATCTATGTGGAGTTTATTCATTAAATGAGTTCCTTATTAGAATAAATTTAATGAATGCGTATACTTTTCCATATAAAAGTAAAACTCCAATTAAAGTTAGAGGTAAAGTTGCGATATTAGGTGCTAGGGGAATGGATGCTGCTAGATGTGCTCTTAGATTAGGAGCAGAAGAAGTTTCTATATTTTATCAAAGGAAAATTGTAGGTAGAATAGATGATATTAGACGTGGAATAGAAGAAGGTGTAAAACTTCAATCATTAATTAAGCCAATAAGATTAATTGGAGATGAAAAAAGGTGGGTAAAACAAGTTGAACTTATAAGATTAAAGCAAGTAGTAAATAGTAAAACTGGTAAACCTAAACTAATTCCAGAAGAAAATTCAAGAATATTATATAATGCTGAGACTGTTATCGTAGCAACGGAACATATACCAAACACTATAGCAGCAACAAATACCTCGAGAAATATTAGAATTTCAAATAAACAAAAAACTATAATTGTTAATCCAGAAACTTTAGAAGCATCTAATGGAATTTTTGCTGGTGGCGATGTAGTTAGTGGTGCAGCAACTGTTATAAAAGCTATAGAAGCTGGAAAAAAGGCAGCTAAGTCAATAAATAAGTATTTAATGAATAAACATTAAAAATACATAATTTTAATTTTACAATAAATTATATTCTTTTCATATCTTCAAGAGGGATTAGACAATGAGGAGCAAAGGTTTCAATTTTTATACCTTCTTCTAAAAGAGCTGCGCCTGGAGTAAGCCCACCTATCATACATAAACCAAATCTATCCATAGCTACTGGAACTCCAAGAATTGGTTCATTTGGAATACCTATAGCTAAAACACCACTCCATCCTCTATCTTTTAATGTTGAAAGAATTCTAATTGTTTTTTCTCTTGCTTCAGAAACAATTTCTCTTAAAGCTGCAGGTAATACTCCTGATCCAGTTTTCATTACTTTAACAATTGAAGTTTGATTACTTCGAACAAAAAGCTCAAGAGGAGGGATAGTTGTCCCCTCATAAGATATCAATTCAATAATACGTATTGGCTTATGATTTACAATTTGAACTAACCCACCATATTTAAAGAATAAAGGTATTCCAGCATGCATAAGTACACCATCTATAGTCAAATCGCAAACTGTGAAAAGAGCAATTTTTCCTTCTGGAATAACTATGTTTTGATATTCTTCATTTTCATCCAATACTTTAATATATGGAGCTAATAATAAACCAGCTTTATGCAAAGAATTTACTGTTTCAATAGTTTTATCATAGAAAGATTTATCTATAATTGAAACATTAGCAACTACCATTCCAGAGTCTGCAATTGGATCGTATGTAACTGAGTAAGCCATTGATAAAAAGCGAGTAATAATAAAACCAAGTCTATGAGATACTAAAGCTCTACTTAATTCTTCTAAACCTTTATTAGTTATAGTTCTTCCACTTCTTTCATGCCCTGAAACTAAGCCTCTTAATTCTAATGATCTAAGATGATATCTTATAGTTCTTTCACTAAGAAAAAAACCTCTTTTCTCTAGTTCTCGTCGAATTAATGTTGAACCAATTGGCTCTGTTGATTCACTTAATATTTTTAATATCTCAATTTCTTTTCTTGAAATCTCATATGGTTCAGTCATAGATCTATATAAAATAATGCTTTTTCAAATATTTAACATTAACGCCAGATTTTTTAAAAAATTAAAATTTTACAATAAAAAATACTAGCAATACCTATTCCTATTTTTATAGAGAAAAATAAAGTAATTTAAAAAATAAGAGAAGTATTAAATATAAAAAAACAAGAGAGAAATTAAGATTATATATCAAATACATTCATGCAATCAATCTAAATAAAGCTTTTAGTTAAGTTATCTAGAAAGTTTCCAATTAATTTATCTAATAAAAAATTAATTCATTGAAAAATATGGGCCGGCCCGGATTTGAACCGGGGACCCCCACCGCGTCAGGGTGGTTTTGGGAATTTTTATCCCAACCAGGCTAGACGACCGGCCCTCACCTTTCTATGTTTTAAAAGAAAGTATATAAATTTTTAATTTAAAAATCTATTATTAATTCCAGTTTTTCAATAAGAAAAAAATGAAGCTGCTTTTTTCCAATTAAAGCTCGATGTAACAATATCTATCCCTATTTCTTTAAAACTTCTTTTTATTTCATTTTCTATTACTTCTGGTATTGCTCCTATCCTTAAAACTAATCTATATGATAAAAATGTTAATGGATAAATTTTAATTATAACTTTATCAAGATTTTTTTCAGAAATAATATTTTTTAACTCTTTCATTGTTACATCGTTCACATTTACTGCATTAAGCCCTTTTTTATACCATTCATTAATTATATTTGCATGATAATATGATATATTTTTCTCCCTTCCTAAATAAATATGAATAGGTGATAATTTTTTTATATGAAGTAACTCCTTTAAAGAATTATTTAAATCTATAGTAGAAATACCAATTTTTCTTATTAAATTTTTTATTTTAATATCTAATATAGAAGTTTCTCCTTTATTATTTGGAAAAATTATTTTTAAATAATTATTTTCAATTTCTTCTATTTTTCCAGTTATTAAAAATTGCTTATTAAAAATTGTAAGAGGAAAAATAGTAAATTTATTTATTGTATTTATAAAAAATTTCTCTTCACTTACATCTATTATTAGCCATCCATCTTTATTAAAAAATAAATTTTTTATTTCAATATCTGTTTTTGAATATTTTTCTTTAATTTCTTCCATTAAATTTTTTAAAACTTCATATTTATCTTTTCTATTTGTTCTTTCCGATAATATTATTTCCATTTTTTAACTTGGTTCTTCAATTAATTCTTTCTCTATTTGTGAAATTTTTTCTTTTATAGCTTCTATTATTTTACTATTATCATATAATTCTAATATTTTTCCACAAGTTGGACATCTAAACAATTTATTTACACTTTCTTCAAAAGTATATTTTCTACATCCAGGAGTACCACAATAATAAAATTGATGAGATTGTTCATATTCAAGTTTTAAACGTAATCTCTCTAAAGTTTTTTGAAGAGCAACTTTAATAAATCCAATCATTTGGCTTGTTTGTACATTCCATTTAAATACTCTTCTTCCAAGCTTAACATCTCTAGCAACATCATATGATATTAATGATAATTCATGCAATCTATGCAATAGCTTCCTAACTTCTTTAATATCAATCTTAAGAATATTTGCTATTTCTTCATCTGTTAACCATGGTTTTTTCATTAATAATTTAACAATTTCAACAGCTCCTTTACCTGCTGCTAATTCTATAGTTTTTATAGCAGTAGGCTCATCTATAATAATAAGCAGAAAACATCACCTATTATATAATAAGTTGAAATATAGGAAGAATATTTACTTTTTCATATTTTATAAATGAAAAAGAAGAATATTTAAAAAATTAGGATATAATATTATATGATATTGCTATAGATTTAAGTTTTTCTGCGAAAAAAGGCAATGTTTCTATTTCTGCTTCTATACCTTTTTCATTATTTGAAAATGATATTATTTTACTATATTTAAGAATATTTGATAGAATTGAGAAATTTTCTTTTAAATTTTCTAAGATTACATGAATTTTTACATAATTATTTGAAAGCATTGAAGATAATTTATTAATTAAATCTTCAATATTTATTTTTTCAAGAGCTGAAATTGATACATAAGGTAAATTTAAATTTGATAATCTTTCTTCTTTCTCTTTTAATTCTTCTATAGAAATTTTATCTATTTTATTTAATACTAATAATATTGGAGTTTCAAAAACATTTATTTCTCTTAAAATTGAAAGTGAACAATATATTTTATTCAATATTTCTTCTATACTTTCTGAAATATCAACTATTAAAATTATTAAATCAGAGTAAGATATCTCTTCCAATGTTGAATGAAAAGCTTCAATCAATAATGTTGGCAAATTTTTTATAAAACCAATAGTATCTGAAATAAATACTGGTTTACCATCTATTTTAATCATCTTAGTTTTAGGTGAAAGTGTAGTAAAAAGTAAAGGGCTAATTTTTACTTCACTTTTAGTTAAAGCTTTAAAAAGTGTAGATTTTCCTGCATTAGTATAGCCTGTTATTGTTATAAGTGGTATTCCATTAATTTTTCTCCCTTCTCTTAATCTTATTCTCCTTTTTCTTATAACTTCAAGTTTTTTATTAATTATAGCTATTCTTCTTTTAATATGAAGATAATAAACTTCAGCATCATACATTCCCAATCCATGAAAACCAGGTTGTTCACCTTTTTTAGCTAGTCTAACTTTTTCTTTTACTCTTGGTAATTCATACATTAATTCTGCAAGTTTTATTTGAAGCTTAGCTTCAATTGAAGAAGCATGCTTAGAGAATATTTCAAGTATAAGCCTTATACGACTCATAATAGGAACTTGAAGAACTTTAGCTAAATTGTATTCTTGAACTGGTTTAATATCATTTTCAAAAATTACTTTTTCTATTCCAAATCTTTTTATAGCATCTTTTAAAATTTTAATTTTTCCAGGACCAATATCATATTTTGGATGAGATTCTCTAACTTGAGTTAATTCATATACTACTTGATAACCTGCTGTTTTACATAATTCTTTCAATTCAGCTAAATTTGATTCTTCCCCTTTCTCTCTTCTATGTACTATTGCTACTTTCACTATTTTTTTCCTCCTCTATTTTTTTAATTAAATATCCAAGTGGAACAGTACTTGGATGCGGAGATTGAATATATGGCTTTAAAGTAGAAGGGTGAAAAGTTTCTACTTTTTCAATAATTTTTATTTTTAAAAATTTCTCAAGTTTTCTAGCTAATTCAATTGGTGGTTTAAATGATCCTTGCTCAATTTTTTTTATTATTGTAAGTTTTTCTGAAATTTGTTTTGCTAATTCTTCTTGAGAAATTCCCATTTTTATCCTTGCATTACGAATTATTTCTCCATAATTCTCTATAAGATCTAAATCTTCACCTAATAGCAAATGCTCTTTTTTATTTTTTCGCTTCTTTTCCTTATTTGTTAACACTATTTTTCTTTATAATTATTAATATTTAAGCTTTCAATATTTAAATAAATATAAATGATTTCTTATTTTTATTAGACTGTATGGAAAATTAATTATTTAAGCTTCAATTATTTTATAAAGAATGGATGGAATGGATTGATTAAAAATAATGAAAAAGTGGATTATAATGAATTTTTATCTTGAATGTATTAATTGTAAGAAAAAATATGATGCAAAAAAAGTAATTTATAAGTGCAAATGTGGAGGATTACTTGAAGTAAAATATGAAAATATAAAAATTTCTAAAGATTTTAAAAAAAGAAAAATTAATGTTTGGAAATATAAAGAATTCTTACCAATAATAGAAGAAAATAAGATTGTAAGTTTAAATGAAGGAGGTACGCCTTTATATTTTTGCCAAAGAATTTCTAAAGAGCTTAATTTAAATATTTTTGTTAAAAATGAAGGAGCTAATCCTACTGGAAGCTTTAAAGATAGAGGTATGACTGTAGGCGTTACAAAAGCTTTAGAATTAGGAATGGATAAAGTTGTTTGTGCTTCTACAGGAAATACTTCTGCATCTTTAGCTGCTTATGCTGCAAAAGCAGGAATTAAAGCATATGTTTTTATTCCATATGGAAAAATTGCTTTAGGAAAGTTGGCTCAAGCTTTAGTTTATGGAGCTGAAATAATTGCTATAAAAGGCAATTTTGATGATGCTTTAAAAAAAGCATTAAGCTTAAGTTCTAAAATGTATATTTTAAATTCAATTAATCCATTTAGATTAGAAGGACAAAAAACAATAGCTTATGAAATATTTGATCAATTAGGATATGTGCCAGATAAAGTAATTGTTCCAGTTGGAAATGCTGGAAATATTTCAGCTATATGGAAAGGATTTAAAGAATTTTATGAATATGGATTTATTAAAGAATTGCCTAAAATGATTGGTGTACAAGCAAAAGGAGCAAATCCAATTGTAAGAATGTTTAAAAATAAAGAAGAGCACTTAAAACCAATTAAAAATCCTAAAACAATTGCTACTGCAATTAGAATAGGCGCACCAGTAAATTGGCCTAAAGCAATTAAAGCTATAAGAGAATCTAAAGGAGAAATATTAGATGTTTCTGATAAAGAAATAATTAATGCACAATATTTATTAGCAAGTAAAGAAGGTATTTTTGTTGAACCTGCTTCTGCTGCTTCTATAGCTGCTTTATTAAAGCTTTCGAGAGAAAAATTTTTTGAAAAAAAGGAGAGAATTGTTTGTATAGCAACTGGAAGTGGTTTAAAAGATCCTGATATAATTATAGAAAATTATAAAAATAAAATAAAAGTTATTCATTAAAAATAAAGAGTTAAGTATAAGTACCTTTTTTTATTTATAGAGGGATTAAATATCTATGAAGAAATTATCTCCAAGAGAATTAAGGAGATTACAATCAAAAATGCTTCAAGGGTTAGATTTAAAAAACTATGGCACAGCTAATGAGGTTATAATAAATTTTAATGATAAAAAAATAATTATAAAATCACCTTCTATTACATCCATTAAATTAGAGGGAGAACAAGTATTTCAAATAATTGGAGGAGAAATTTCTGAAGAAAAAATTGAATCTCCTTTAGAAGAAGAAAAAGAAGAGGTGGTTTTAGAAATTAAAGAAGATGATATAATATTAGTAGCTCAACAAGCAAATGTTTCTATGGAAGAAGCAAAGAAAGCTTTACAAGAAACTAATGGAGATTTAGCTAAAGCTATTCTTTTATTAAAATCGAGAAAATAAAAAATATAATTTATTTTAATTGAAATTTCTTTTAATGTATCACTTTTCATATATTACCATTTTTAAATAAAACTAGTTTAGTAATTGAAAATACGATCCATCTTTAATATATTTTAATAATTTTTCAGATTTGCATAATGGACATTTTTTAGAAAAGCTATAATTTTTACATTTTTCACAGAAAAATAAATTGTAGCCAAAACTAACTATTTCTAAACTTGAAAATAGATTTTTTCTTTCAAAAAATTTTTGTATTGTTTCTATATCATCTACTGGAATATTTGCATAATGCCCTCCTCTTAAATAAGTATGAAGCATAGCTTCCATTTCTAATCTTTTTTCTATATCAATTTCTTCTTCAGCAGGTATAATAAAGTTTGAATATGTTAAATTTTCTCCTTTATAAGCAATTTGACTAACTTTTTTAATACCAAATTGTTGAATATCATTTAAAATAAATCTTTTCATTGGTTTTATTGAAGAAACAGATGAAAGAAGGATTTCTATATTTTTTGAAGAATTTTTACGTGTAAAAGTATCAATCCATCTGAAGAATTTAATAAGATAATTTAATGAATCTTTATTTTCAGCAGGATTTCCATTTGTTAATGCTTTTATTGTTTCATAAACTCCTACTAATGATATGGAAAAATTAATTTTTTCATTTATACCTTTATCAATCAATACTTTAGCTAAACTTAAAAATCCTTTATAGCATGTTTTAAAAACTTCTTCAATTTCACTATGGAATTTTTCTTCATTTCCCTTACTTTCATAAAATATTCTTGGAACATTTATTGTGAAAGAACTATAAACATGCTCCCCAGAGTATATTGTGAAGCCATTTCCACCATAAAGTGCTTTTCTTTCATTCCTTCTAATAAGAAAATCTATTAAATGAATATTTTCTATTATTCCATCTTCTATTTTTATTTCTTCAAATGGTATCATAAATCTATATTTATCTATAAGATTTATTTTATCTGAAATTTCATTTTTTATTTTTTTAATCGTTTCTATTATTTCTTTGAGAAAATCAATTTTTTCATAAAAATTTTGATCTGTTAAAGAAATAAATAATCTAGGAGCTTCTTTTATTCTTTGAGATAATAAAAGATAAAATATTTTATAAAGATTCTTTTTAAAATTATGTTCTCCAAAATTTTTATTTAAATTTAATAGAAAAGATGAAAAATTATTTATGGATTGTTCATAATCAATTTTTTCAGCTTCTTTATTAATATAAAATAAAAATTTCTCAATTGAGAAATTTTCATTAATAAAATTATTTAATAAATTAGAAGAATAAAATGCTCTATATGGTTTTACTAACCAAAAATCTAGATTGTCGATATTTATTTTCCCTGCTAAATGTGCATCAGCAACATTTCTTGGAAGAATTTCTAATAAAGTATATTCTCTTAAAACTGCTCCAGAAGTATCTTTTATTATATTATGAATTTCATTTAATGATATTGAATTCAATAATTTTGAAATATCATATAATGGTAAACCAACTCTAGTTAATTTATGGCGATATTTTTCATGTCCTAAATCTATTAATACAGCATTTGCAATTTCTCTAATAAGTGGTGCTGTAAGATATTCTATTTTTAAATTTTTAATTTTTTCATCTATTACATCAGCTACTTGTTTTGCTAAAGAAACTGGAGTACCAGCTTCTCTTACTAAAGCATTTATAATTTTATTTTTATCATAAACTTCTATTACAAATTGAGATTTTCTTACATATAAATGAGTAGTATCTATTTCTTCCATTTCCTCTAAAAATTTTAATAAAGTATCTCCTAAGCGAGTTATAGCGTATAATTTTGTTTCATTATCAATAGTAATTATTCCTGTTTTTAATAATTTTTTTAAATGATAAGAAAATTTTCCAGCATCTTGACTTTTAGATAAACCAATAGCTTTCATTAAATCTGTATAACTTAAATTTTGATTTCTTAATGATTTAACAATTTTTAATCTTACAGGTGAAGATAAAGCATCTAAAATATTTGTTAAAAATTGAGATTTTTCAATTTTTTCTAATCGGAAATCTTTTATTTTTTATCCCTCCTTATCTTCACCATTCAAAAGATAACTTTTTTAACAATAAACAATTGTTTAAACTTTTATATTTAAAAATATATTTTTAGTTTATTTAAGTATTACCCTATATGTGTATGGGGCCGTGGTCTAGCATGGTTATGATACCCGGCTCGGAACCGGGAGAAAAATAATTTCCCGAAGTCGCGAGTTCAAATCTCGCCGGCCCCATTTTTAAATAACCATTTTTTTAAAATTTTTTAATTTTCCTAAAAAAGTACCATCTAAAAGAAAAATTTCACTTTCTTCTATTACTTTCTCATTCATTCTTAATAATGGACTAACATATTCATTTTTTTGAGTAACATTAATTGGAGTTCCTGAAAGAAAATCATTAAAAGCAGGCAAGATTATCATTTTAATTAATGGTTTCTTATTTTCATTTTTATTTTTTATCATTAATTTTTTTAAAATTTTCTCTCTTTTTAAAAAAAATTTTATCCAAACTTTTTGTCTAAAAGAGAAACCAAAAGATGTTTTAAATTGTATTGTTGGATGAATATGAGCAAGAATTATAGTATCAGCTTTAAGCAATATTTTTTTAGATGGCCATGCATGACCATGTATTAAACCAATTTTTTCATTATTCTCTATTAATATTCCTTGGCTTGAATAAAAAAATAATTTTGATGGGATAAGTTTTTTAATATTACCATCATGATTTCCAATTATCAGATTTATTTTATCAACTTTTTCATTTATAGATTCGATTAATTCTGGAAGAATTTTCCATTCAAATTTAGATGCTTTAGGGATATTATGTTTTAAATCTCCTAAAATAAATATTTCATTTGGAGAAGTTTTTTCTATAAGTTTTAAAAAATTTTGTGAAATTATTTTAGATTGAGGAGGGATCCTAATACCTAATTCATATAATTCATATTCAAATCCTATATGCAAATCTGCTACTAAAAGTATTTTTCTATTTTTTATATTTAATATTGCAGCTGGTTCATTTTCTACTATTTTTAACATCACTCTTTATAATATTTTATATTTCATGATTATTATTAAATATTTGGAGATAAATGGGGGAAGAAATAAGCGATCTAGAAGAGCTTAAGAAAAAATATGGAGAAAAATATATTGAAGCAATTAAATGCGTTAAAGAAAAAAGAGTAAAGAAATATATTTTTAAACCTAGTAATATTAATTTTTGGATAGTAGTTGGATATACAAGAGATTATCTTGTTTTGCCAGAAGTTAATTTTTGTTCATGTAATGATTTTTTCTTTCATGTTTTAGATAAAAAATATGATTTTTGCTATCATATTTTAGCAGTTAAAATAGCTTTAAAAAATAATATGTATGAAGAAATAATAGAAGAAGATGCATGGTATGAAAAATTAATAAAGGAGTGGAAAACATAATTTTTTATAAATAAAATAAGGATGAAAAATATGTCAATAAGCGATTTTTTCAATACTGCATATTTTGGTTTGTATGGATTAATTGTTTTAGTTTTTATATTAATAATTATATATATTTTCTATACTTCTTCTAAAGAAGAAGCTTAAATAGTATGAAGAAAAAAATAAATAGAATGAAAAATTATGAAGAAATAATTTCTTTAATAATTAATAAAAGGAAAGATTTAACAAGAGAAGAAATAGAAAAGAAAATAGAAGAAAAAATTCGTGAAAGTCGTTTTCTTAATAAACTTGGAGCAGCACTTATTTTAGCTGAAGAATTAAATATTTTTCCAGAATATGATATTGAAAAAATTGAAGAAGAAACTTTAACAACAAGAATAGTAGATTTAGTTTCTGGATTAAAAAATGTTGCGATTATTGGAAGATTGCTTTTTTTAACTCCTTTAAGGAAAATTGGTCAACATTCATATATTTTTGGAAAAATTGGAGATAAAACAGGAAAAATTAATTTAATTTTATGGAATGAGATTGCTTTAAATGCAGAAAAATTAAATCTTAAGCCTGGAGATATTATTAAAATAGAAGGTGGATATGTAAAACAAAGATTTGATAGATTAGAATTAAATATAGGAAAGAATGGAAAAATAGAAAAATTAGAAGAAGATTATGAGCAACCAGATATATTATATCATGTTCTTCCACTTAAAGAAGTTATAGATAAAGATGGAATTTTTGATATAAAATGTACAATTAAATCTATTGAACCATTAAGAACTGTTAATATAAAAAATGAAATGGTAAATTTAAGAGAAGCAATTATAGCAGATGATTCTTATGAAGCAAAATTGGTTGCGTGGAGAGATAAAATAGATATATTCAATGATGTTAAATTAAATGATGAAGTGATTTTATTTGAAGTAAAAATGAAAAAATCTGAAGTACATACAACTAATAATACATTTATAATAAAAATCGATTCTAAAAATAAAATAGAGAAAATAAAAGAAGAAAAATATGAAATAGTTAATAATTTAAAATTAAGGATTGTTGAAATAATTGACCATGGAATGAATTTTAAGAATATTCTTGGCTATGATGGGAATAAAATTATAAGAATTAAATGCTTTTTAACAAAAAATTTAGATATCAATAAAGATGATATCATTTTTATAAAAAGAGGGATAAAGAATATTAAAGGCAATAGGGAAGAAATTATTATTGAGAAAGAGAAAGATTATTCAATTCTTAGAAAAGATATAGAAAATATTCCATATTATAAAGCAAATGAATATACTCCAGATAATATTATTAAAGAAGAAAATGATGTTATTATACATGGTTTTTTAAAATCAAAGTCTCCATTAGCACTTGTTGAAACAAAATATGGATTAGTTGAAAAAATTTATTTCTGGATTTCTGGGAATGAGAAAATAATTAGTGGTATTGCTTGGCGTGATAATGCTTTAAAAATAAATCAAATAAATATAGGGGAGAGAATAAAAATTAAATGGGTTAATATAAAAAGGAGATTTAAAGATTTTGAGATAGAAGTTACTTCGGATAGTGTGATTGAAATAATTAAGTAATTTTATTATTTATTTTTAATTCATTTTCATACTCTTTAATAACATCTTCAAATATATTAAGACCTGTTTCAAGATATTCCTCTTCAATATTAAGTGGAGGTGCTATTCTAAAAGTAGAAATGCCACAACTAATTATTGCTAATCCTTGTTTAAAACATCTCATCATAATTTCTTTAACTTCTTTTCTACCTGGCTTTTTAGTTTTTTTATCAACTACTATTTCAACTCCTATCATTAACCCTTTTCCACGCACATCACCAATTAGTTCATATTTTTCTTCCATTTCTTTAAGCCTTTTTAAAACATTTCTTCCAAGTCTAGTAGCACGTTCTAAAAGATTTTCATTCTTTATAACTGAAATTGTTGCTAGAGCTGCTTCACAAGAAACAGGATTTCCTCCAAAAGTTGTTGCATGACTTCCAACTTCCCAATCCATTATAGATTCTTCTGCTACAGTAGCACCTAATGGTAAGCCAGAAGCTAAAGATTTTGCAATACAAATAATGTCTGGTGAAATATTATAGTGCTCTATTGCAAACCATTTTCCAGTTCTACCCATTCCAGCTTGTATTTCATCATCTATAAGCAAAATATCATATTCATCAGCCAATTTCTTTAACTTTATAAAATAATCATCTGGTGGAAATACATATCCACCTTCCCCTTGAATAGGTTCAAAAACTATTGCAGCAACTTCTTCTGGTGGAACATATTTTTCTAATACATACTCTTTTATATAATCAACACACCATAAATTGCATTCAGGATATTGTTGTTTAAATGCGCATCTATAGCAATAAGAGAAAGGAACATGAACTACATTTGGCATAAGTGGAGAAAAATATTTCCTTTGAACAGGTTTACTTGCAGTTAAACTTAAAGCTCCTATGGTTCTTCCATGAAAACTATTAATAAAAGCTATGAAATATGGTTTACGTGTATGCCATCTTGCCATTTTTATAGCAGCTTCAATTGCTTCAGCTCCACTATTTCCAAAATAAACTCTTTTTTTGAAAGAACCTGGAGTTATTTTACAAAGTTCTTCAGCAAGTGTTACAGCATTTTCAAAATAAAAGTCTGTTAATGAATAATTTAGAAATTTTTCAATTTGTTTTTTAATCCTTTCAATCACATATGGATGGCTATGCCCTACATTAGAGCAAAGTATTCCAGAATTAAAATCTATATATTGATTTCCATCAACATCTTCTACTATACTTCCTTTTCCAGATTTTACTACAAGTGGATAATATCTTGTAAAGGATTGAGAAATTACTTCTTCATCTCTTTTTAAAATTTCTTTAGCAATAGGTCCTGGAGGTGGAACTTTAATATTTGGATATTTCATATAAAATCACCAATTTATATAGAATCTATATTGAGAAGTAGTTTAAATTCTTTAAGGAAAAAAATAATTTAATGTGTAACTATAATTTCTATGTAACTAATATATTTTTTTCCTCCATTTTCTAATATTTTTTCATCGCTTCCAATAGAAATTTTCTTAATAATAGCATCTTTCATAAAGCTTTTACGAAGAGATTCAACAACAGCTATGCATTTTGGAATTTCTTTCCCTCTTGCTCTAAAAATAACTTCTTTTTTCCCTTCATTGAATAAAGTTATGCATGCTGTAATATAGCGATCTATTGGTTTACGACCTATAGCTACAATATTATTTTTTATTTCCTCTTCATCAGACATTTTTCTATAATTTTAAATTCTTTTTTACTTATAAAAATGTTTCTATTATTTTTTAAAGAATGTTTTTATAATTATTTATTTTATGAAAAACTTATTAATAATGAATGAATGAAGCAAAAGAAAATAAAGTAATTGATGAATTAGAAATAAAAATAATTAAACTTTTAGAAAATAGACCTATGAGTGCAGCAGAATTAAGTTTAACTTTAAATGTTTCAAAACCTTCAATTTATGTAAGAATAAATAGATTACTTTCAAAAGGGGTTATTGTAAAAAAAAGAATTGAGAATAAAGTTGTTTTTTGTTTATCAAAAATTCCTGAAGAAAAACATGAAGAAATAGAAAGTATTAAAATTAAGCATAAAATTGAAATAAGAAATATTTTAGAAAAAACAATAGTATACACTCTTATATTTATAGGAATAATAATATTTTTTTATACAATTTATAGTGCAATAGAAAAAAGCATGCCTTTAAGAATAATAGGCGGACTTATCATCGCATTTCCATTATGGATAATTGCTTTATGGTTAAAAGATAAATTTAAGAAAAGTTAAGAAGTATTAAGAAAAGTTAAAATGAATTAAATGGAAAATACCTTTTTTTAATAATTTTTAATAAATGTTAAGTTGAATTTTTAAAAAAGAGCTTTACGATATGAATAAATCTTAGAAGTATTAATCAAAAATTGATGAAAAAGAGTTTATCAAAAGAAAAATTTGATATAATTTTAGATGAAGAAAGTATGAATTTCATAAAGAAAATGTTACCTTTTACTACAATATTTTTAATGATTTTTATTTTTATATTATTTATTCCTTTTATAACAATTGCAATTTTTTTATTACCAATAATAGCAATTTTATCATTTTTATCAAAAAGAATTAGAAAAGGTATAGCAAAATTTTTAAAATTACCATTTATCTTTTCATTTAAAATAGCTCTTTTCATATCTAGCTTATTTTCAAAAAATAAAATGCAAATAATTAATAAATTTATTAAAGATAGTTTAGAATTAAATAATTTCTCTTTTAATAATAAAATTAAAGCAGATTTATTTTTAGGATATAGATGGGTTGGTAAATCTTTTTTTGGATACTTATCAAAAACAGGAATTACTTTTGAAAATCTTGAAAGAGGCATAACAATTTTTGGATCTTATGGCTTGAATATTATGCGTAAAATAATTAAAGAAGCAGCTATAAAGGGAATTGGAATAATCATTTTTGATTCATCTAATATTATTGGAGTCCCTAAGAATATTGCTTCAATTAAAGTTTATAATATTGGTATTGATACTTTAATTAATCCAATGGATGCAAAACCATTGCCTTTAAAAATTTGGACAAACATTTTAGCAATGGCTATTTCTGTTGCATGCACATTGGATATTGAAGAAGCAAGTTTATTAGCAGATTTCTTTTATAATCAATATGAGCATGAAAATATATTAAGAGTTGATCAAGTAAATTTATGGAGTGATGGTTTAAATAGGTTTTTTGAAAAAAGGAGAGCGGATATTTTAAAAGCAGATATTAAAAAACTTTTATTAACAAAAATTTTTTCTGATGATGGAAAAAATATTCTAAGCTTTTTACCAAAAAAAGGCGAAATAATATGCTTAAGAGTTGGTGGAATAGATAGAGAACAAAAAACTTTCCTTTTAATATTGTTTATAGGTATATTGTATCAAGTTTTAAGAAAAGAAAAGGAAAAGATTCTTATGGTTATAGATGAATTGCAAAATCTTTTACCTCAAATACATCTTTTACCATATGATTATAGACCTGTAATGGAAAGATTAATGTATATGCTTAAAGAGGCTTCAAAAAACATTAGTTTATTATTACATACTTCTGCAACATGGATAGCAAATTATGCTTATAGTATAACTCCAAATTTAATAATAACTACTATTGAAGATCCATATATTGCAGATGAAGTATCTAGAGTATTTGCATTAGGAAGAGGGAGAGAGAATTTTATACTAAAACTTTCACCTCAAGAAAGCATAGTAAAAGTAATGACACATGAAGGTATGAAAACTTTTCTAATGCTCACACCCATAACAGATTTTAATATAGATATAAGTAAAAAAGATGTACTTGAAGAAGAAGTAGGAGAAAATATTACATCTCTTAAAAAAGAATTCTTTAATAAAGATGAATTAGCATACAGAATTATGAAGCTTATATATCAATTAAAAAATGTAAATATAGCAACAATTCAAGCATATCTTTCAGATAAATATGAATTAAATGATATAAGGGGATTAATTAAAGAACTTATCAATAAACAATATATAAGACAATCTTCAATTAATGAAGAAAAATTAGAAATAACTGAAAAAGGATTGTTTGCAATTAATGAATGGGAAGAAAGAAAATTTGTAAAAAAGAAAGAAGATGTTAAAGAAGAAGAAATATATTTAAAAATTAATGAGAAAATTGTTAAAAAATTAATTGAGGCAGAGAAAAAAATTTTGAATCAAGAATGGCAACAATCAATTATTCTATGTTACAATTTAATTAGGCATGCAATGATATTATTAATTTCAGATCCAGAAAAAACAAGATGGAAAAAATTTAAAGCATTATATGAAACTTTATGCATTGAAGGTTTAAAACCAATAGAAATAGAAGATATTGAATGGTTAGAAGAAATAAAAAATAAAGCTGAAAAAGCAGATTTAAGTATAGGAGAGAAAGAAGCTGAAAGAGCATTAAAAATTGCAAAAAAAGTTTTATTAAGTATTTTAAGGAGGGGGAGAAAATGAGATATATTTCTACAGGTTGCAAAATTTTAGATAAATTAATGGGTGGTGGATTTTTAGCAAGTGCAATAAATCTTATTTATGGAGATCCTGGAAGTGGGAAAACAACAATAATACTTCAAACAATTCTCAATCTATCTAAAAATTGTGAAGGAGAATTTTTCTATTTAGATACGGAACAAGGTTTTCATGAATCTAGATTATTACAAATGGCTAAGGCTCTTAATATTAATCAATCAATTTTAGAGCGTATGTATATAACTCGTGTAGATAGTTTGAGTGAACAACATAAAACTATTATTCATAAATGGGAAGAAATAATAAAGAATGAAGGGCTTCAACCATTAGCTTTTATAGTTGATAGTTTTGTAAATCAATATCATAAACAGCTCCTAGCTGCAAAAACTTCTTTTTTAGCAAGTGAGGCAAGAGAATTACAAGGTAAGCTTGCATATCAAGCTGGAAAGTTAATGAGTTTGGCTATAAAGTATGATGTACCCGTTATTCTTGTTTCTTGGACTAAAAGTGCTGCATATAAAACATTTTTAGATAGAGAAAAGAACAAAATGTTAAAAAAGCAAGAGTTATTAGATTTAGAGTTAGGTTTTGATGCAAAAAGATTTGAAGTAATTGGTGGTAGTCACCTTGAATATACAAGTAAAACAATATTAAGGTTATTAATATTGAAAGATTATAAACGTCTTGCAATTTTAGAAAAACATATAGCTATGCCTACCCCTAAAGTAGTAAAGCTTAAAATGACTGAAGGTGGCTTTGTTGGAGATGATGAAAAAGTATATGAACTAAATGATTATTGGAGAAAAATAATTCAAGAAACATAGAATTAAATAAAAAGGGGTTATAAAAAGCACGTTTCGTCTATTTAAGCACTTCGTTTCTAAATTTAAAAATGTAATCCTCCTTTTTTATTAGAATGCGCTTCTGCTTGTTAAATTTTTTAATAAATAAAAGTTCTAAATTAAGGAATATTATAAAATAGAATAAAAAAATCATTCAGAAAAGTTTATAAGTTACCATTACGCATTAAAAACAATGAGCGAAAATTTTATAGTATGGATACTTAGACTTATCACAATTATAGCAATCGTAGCACCTTTAACATTCTACTATTTCACTTCAGGATCTTTATCAAATTTCATTATGCCAGTTTTGAACCCCCCTCAAGAATTTATATCCTTTGATCCAAACTCAATTCATATAATCTCAATAAATTATACTGCTACTGATGGAAAATACTTATTGAATGTTAAATTATATAATAGTGGGAATACCAAGGTTGGTTTAAATAAATTAAATGCGAGAATAACTGTTCCTTCATCAAATATTGATGGGAAAATAATTCTTCAAGCTCCATTTATTTTAGAATCTAATGAAGAAGAAAGCGTACATATCTTGTTCTTATTAGAGAAAGGATCTATTGAGGAACTTATGATAATTCTTGAGAAAGGATCCCCTGTTAATCTTTCAGGAAATATCACTTTTATCTTAAATTCGATCGAAGTTCCATTCGAATTCTTAATAAACAATTTTAGATTTCCGAAGTGAAAAAATATGGAGAAATTTAGAATTTTATACCTAATTAGTGGAATTATTTTCCTAATAATATCTATTGCTGGCGGTGCTTGGTGGGAATTAATTGGTGGTGAAATTTCTAAACCATTTTTATACATTGGATTTTCTCCATTTGAATTTAAGTTTGAGATTCTAGGTTTAGAGTTTCTTAAACCACCACCTTTCATAATGGGATTGTTTCTATGTGAAAGATTGCTTGCTATAATTGGTTCAATTACTATAATTGCTGGCTCATTGTTACATAAAAAAACATGGTCAAAAAAATTCTTTAATCTAAGACCATTTATAATGCCAGTATTGTTTATTGTTTTAATTTTGATTGGAATTACTATAATAATATCTTCAGTAAAACAATACATACCTATTGTATCTGAAGTTTTGCCAAATATAAATGATGCATTAATGCCATATTCAAGCCAATATCTAACTATAAACCTTTATCCAATATTGCATATTGATGCTTCCCTAAAAATCAAAATATTATCTCAATTTACATTTAGATTTTGGATGGCTCTATTCTCAGGATTGCTTTGTTTATCAGCTTCGATTATACGTAAAAAGGAAGCTAAGAAATAAACATTCTTTAAAGAATTCAGAAATATTGATGCGAATACATATCGAATAATTTTTATTTCTAAATATCCATATATCTAAAAAAGATTAGAAAAATTAAAAATTTACTTTCAAATTTTCATTTATATTTTAAAACTTTATATAACACCGTTATATTTAATTTCTTGGAGGAATATGCCTAAAATATCTATTATATTAGCATCTGAAAGATTAGATAAAATTTATCCAGCAATAATACTTGCAACTAGTTCTGTTGCTTTAGGATGGAATGCTGAAATATTTTTCACTTTTTGGGGTTTGTTAGCTTTAAAGAAAGGATATGAAACTAAAAATGTAAGCATAGATTATAATGAATATAAAGAATCTTTGATAAAAATGATAGAATTGGGTAAAATTCCAGAATGGAAAAGTATGCTTAAATCTTTTAAAAATACTGGTAGACTTAAAATCTATGCTTGTTCAACTACTATGGATTTATTTAAAATTAATAAAGAAAATCTTGAAGATTTTGTAGATGAAATAGTTGGTGCTCCAACTTTCCTATCTAAAGCTAAAGATTCTGAAATAAACTTATTTATTTCTTAAAAAAATAAAAAAGTGGATAAAAAAATGAAAGTAGATTTAATAATTGATGCAAGATTTAAGTTTTGTCCAGGACCTTTATTAGCTTTAGTTGAAGCAATTAGTAAAGCAAAATCAGGTCAAATAATTAAACTTTTAGCTACTGATCCAGCTGCTCCTTCTGATATAAAAGAATGGGCTTCTAATGTAGGACATAATATTTTAAAAATTGATAAAAATGGAGATGTATATGAAATATATGTGGAGGTTAAATAATAATGTCAAGTGATGTAATTAAAGATGTAAGATCTCTTTTAGAATCTCATGGTAAACCTAAAAAAGAAGTATATCTTGATTCAGAAAATTCTGGATTAATATTTCCTGAAGCTTTAGAAGCTTTAATTGAAGCTTATAAAAATATTGGATATGGTCATCCATCTATAACACATAAAATTGGATGGGAATCTTATGAAATACTTTATGAATCAAGTAATATATTAGCTAATTTTTTAAATTGTAATCCTGAAGAAATAGTATATACTCATAATGGTACTGAAGCTAACAATTTAGCTATTTTAGGATTAGCAGAATCTTATAAAGAAAAAAAGAAAATAATTGTATCAAGTATAGAGCATTTAAGCGTAATTTTTCCAGCTGAGCATCTACAAAAATATGGATATAAAGTTATTAAAATTCCAGTAGATAAAGAAGGATTTGTAAATAAAGATTTTATAGATAAAAATATTGATAAGGATACTCTTTTAGTAAGCATAGCAGCTATAAATCATGAAATAGGAACAATACAGGATTTAAAAGCAATAATTGATATAGTAAAAGATAAAAATCCAGAAACATTCATTCATACTGATGCATGCGATGCTCTTGGGAAAATTAAAATAGATTTAAAAAAATTGAATGTAGACTTAGCTTCTTTCAGTAGTCATAAAGTTTATGGACCAAAAGGTGCAGGAGCACTTTATGTAAAAGAAGGAATAAAATTAGAACCTATAATATATGGACAACTTAGTACTCAAAAACTTTGGCCAAGTTTAGAAAATATTCCTTCCATATTTGGTTTTTCTAAAGCAATTAAAATTTTATATTCTAATTTTGAATTTTATAATTCAAAAATGATTAACCTTAGAGATATGCTTATAAAAAATATAATTGAAAGAATAGAATATGTGCTTTTAAATGGTCCAAAAAATAATAAGCGCTCACCTGATAATATTAATTTAAGCTTTTTATATTGTGAGGGTGAAGCATTAACTGTTGAACTTAGCTTAAATGGAATATATGTTTCAAGTGGGAGTGCATGTACAAGTAGAGTTTTAGAACCTAGCCATGTTCTTTTAGCTATAGGAAGAAAGTATGAAGAAGCGCATGGAAGTTTATTAATGAAAGTTACCCCTTTTCATAATGAAGAAGATATAAAATATGTTATTGAAAAAATGCCTGAAGTGGTATCTAGAATACGTTCGATTAGTCCAATTAAACCTGGAGGTGAAAAAAATGTCTAGTAGAATTCCTTTACCATATAATCCTAAAGTTTTGGAACTTTTTAAAAACCCTAAGAATTTAGGTAAAATGGAAGATGCAGATGCTTCAGCTGTAGCTGGAAGCATAGCTTGTGGGGATATGATTGCAATATATCTTAAAATAGATAAAAATACTCAAAAAATAATTAAAGCATCATTTGAAAGTTATGGTTGTGCAGCAAATATAGCTGCTTCAAGCATAATGACTGAGATCATTAAAGATAAAACATTAGAAGAAGCTTGGCAAATTTCTTGGAAAAGAATATCAGATGAGCTTGGAGGACTTCCAGCTGTTAAATATCATTGTGGAATACTTGCTGTAGGAGCTTTAAGAAGAGCTATAAGAGCATATTTTAAAGATAAACCTAAGCCAAAATGGTTACCAGAAGAACTTACACAAGATGAGAAACATGCTCTTGAAGAAGAGAAGCTTATAGAAATCCTATCACGTAAAATAGAAAGAATTAAAGAAAATTATTAATGTTATTTTCATGCTTCAATTTCGATAGGCTTAATACGTCTTATAAAGAATTTCCTTATCTCTTCAGCAAAAAGAATAATTGGGGTAAACATAAATAAGAAAAACCAATCATATAAACTTAATGGAACAGTATTAAAAACATGCTGTAATGGTTGTAAATATATTATAAATAGAGTTATAATTATCTCACCAAGAATACCAAAAAATATCCATTTATTAGATAGAAAACCAACTTTGAATAGTGATGTACGACTTGTTCTACAAGCAAAAACATTACCAATTTGGGATGTAACTATACTTGCAAAAGCCATTGTTGTACCTTTTTTATATAAATAGCTATTTGTACTTAAGAAATATCCAAAATTCCATCCTCCAGACATCCATGTTGTAATTGCACTAATCATGCATGCAATGGATTCCATCATTCCAATGAAAAATGAACGAATTATCATTCCTAAATCCAATAACCTTTCTTTCTGGCTTCTTGGTGGTTGCAACATCAAAATTGGTTTAGGATATTCAACTCCTAATGCTAAAGCTGGTAAAACATCTGTTCCTAAATCAATAGCTAATATTTGCATAATTGTAAGAGCAAGAGGAATTCTGAATAATACAAAAGCAATAAATGGAATTAATTCTGGCCAATTTGAAGTAAGAATGTAAGTAGTGAATCTTTTTATATTTCTATATACGCCCCTACCTTCTTCAATAGCATTAACAATTGTAGCAAAATTATCATCAAGCAATATTATCTCAGCAGATTCTTTTGCTACATCTGTGCCTGCAATACCCATGGCGATTCCTATATCTGCTGCTTTTAATGATGGAGCATCATTAACTCCATCTCCAGTAACAGCTACTATTTCACCTTTCTTTTTAAGAAGCTTTACTATTCTAAGCTTATGTTCTGGAGTAATTCTGGCAAAAACTATTCCATCACTGTTTAATTCTCTTAATAATTCTTCATCACTTAATTTATCTAAATCAGCCCCTGTAAAAACTTTACATTTATCATCTTTTATTATTGATGTTTGTAAAGCTATGGATTTAGCTGTTAATTCATGATCTCCAGTAACCATTATTATCTTAATTCCTGCTCTCCTAGCCTTTTCAACAGCTTCTTTAACTTCTGGTCTAGGAGGATCATACATTGCCATTAATCCAATAAAAATAAGGTCTTTTTCTATATTTTCAATCGTATATTCATGAATATCTTCAGATATTTCCTTATATGCAAAAGCAAGAACTCTCAATCCTTCTTTTGCAAATTCGTTTATTTGTGAAATTATTTCATCTTTATAATAAGATGAAAGTTCTTTATTTACTCCATCGATTAAAATATATTTACATTTAGATAAAACTTCAATTGGTGCTCCTTTAACATAAACTACTTTTTTACCATCTGCATTATGGATTGAGCTCATCATTTTTCTAATTGAATCAAAAGGAATCATATGAATACGTGGTTTTTTTGCTAAAGCTAAATTAATATTAAAATCAAGCTTTTGAGAGGCAACAAGCAAAGCAACTTCGGTAGGATCTCCAATAGCTTCCCATTTAGATTTTGTATCAGATGGAGGAATTAGCTTTGCATTATTACAAAATGTTGCTGCTTCAAATAATAAGTTCAATTCTGGCAAATCATTTATTGATACTTTTTTACCATTCAAAATGAAATCCCCACGAGGCTCGTATCCAACACCTGTAACTTGCAAAACTTTATTGTTTATCCATATTTTTGTTACAGTCATTTCTCCTTTTGTTATTGTTCCAGTTTTATCTGTACATATCGTTGTAACACATCCTAATGTTTCTACAGCTGAAAGACGTTTTATCAAAGCATTTTTACGTGCCATCCTTCGAATACTCATTGCTAATGAAACAGATATTGTTGCTTGTAAACCTTCTGGAACAAGTGCTACTACTATACCAATTCCAAATAAAAAAGCTTCAAGTAAACTAATTTTTAATAGAACCCCAATAATGAAAAATATTGTGCCAATTATTATTGCCATTATTGATATTGTTTTAGCAGTTTTAGAAATTTCCTTTTGTAAAGGGCTCGGCTCTTCCTTAATAGTTTGAGCAAGGCCAGCAATCGAGCCAAATTTAGTCCTCATTCCAGTTGAAAACACTATTGCTTTACCATGACCAGATACCACCGTCGTTCCCATAAGTACAATATTTGGTATATCTGTCCAAGGTACATTCTCTTCAAAGAATGGGTCAGCACTTTTTGCTTGAGGAGAAGACTCACCTGTTAAAGCTGCGCTACTAACAGTAACTCCAAAACTTTCAATTAAACGAGCATCAGCAGGTACACGGTCTCCTCCTTCTAATATAATAAGATCCCCTGGAACAAGTTCATTTGCTGGTATTTTCTTTTCTACTCCATCTCTACATACTCTTGCATAAAGTGGCATAATTTTCTTTAATTCTTTAACAAGCTTTTCAGCTTTATATTCTTGTAATAATCCTACAATAGCATTAATGATAACTATTAATATAATGGCTATACTAAGTTCAATCATATTTAGAATAGCAGCAAGTAAACTTGCAATAAGTAATAATATTGCAAATAAACTTTTAAATTGTTCAAAAAATCTTATGATTATTGATTTTTTCTTAAATTCTTCTATAATATTAGGCCCATATTCTTTTAATCTCTTTCTTGCTTCTACTTCACTTAATCCATTTTCTGAAGTATTTAGTTCCCTGAGTACCTCTTTGGTTGATAACATATAGATTTTTGTATAATTCTCTTTTGCTATCTTTGTGTTCATTTCTATTTCCCGATTTGATTTTCATGGCTTAAGCTCCAATGTTTTATGAGATTATTGTTTTTATAAGTTATTATTAATCCTTATATATAAGGATTAATAAAAAATAAACCGTTTTTTAATCATTAATAATACATTACATAAAATCCAATTTTTATTTAAAATTCTATTATCTATTTTTTAGTTTATGATTAACAATTATAAATTAATCGTGAAAAAATAGATACTTCTTAATAAAAAAATGGAGATAAAAGAAAAGAAGGAAAATAAAAATTATACATAAAATCCTTAAAACTAATGATCATAAGCTTTTCTTACTTTTTGGGTTAACTATAGTTTCCCATACTTCTTTCCCTTTAAGAAAGTTTTCAATAGCATTAATAGCAGAGTAATCCATACATTTTATTGCATACCATGTTGCATATGCTATATGAGGTGTTATGAAAACATTATCGAATTTAAGCAATGGATGGTCTTCATTTATTGGTTCACCTTCAATAACATCAAGAGCAACATACCCTATTTTTCCACGTTTTAAACTTTCAATAAGTGCAATAGTATCTATAATTGCTCCTCGAGCTGTGTTAATTATAATAACTCTATCTTTCATAATCTCAAATTCTCTTTTTCCAATCATATGATATGTTTCTGATGTAAGCTCTGCATGAATTAGTATTGCATCAGATTTTTGTAAAAGATAATTAAGATTATTCATAGAATGAAAACCTGCTTCTATTATTTTCTCTTCAGGGATATAAGGATCATATATTAAGATTTCCTTTGCATTAAAACCATTTTTAAGTATATGAGCTACTCTTGATCCGATCCAGCCAAAACCTATTATTCCTATAGTTAAATCTCTTATATTATTAGTAAGAAAATCTATAGAAACATACCCTTTTCTTAACCATTCTCCACTTTTTACCCATTTATCAGCTTCTCTAAGCTTTCTTAGAGCAGTAAGCAAAAGAGCTATTGTATGCTCTGCTACAGCTTCAGCTTCACACCATCCTGGAACTCTTGCAACAAGCACTCCATGTTCTTCAGCAGCTTTTATATCAACATTATCATACCCTCTACCATTAACAAAAATCATTTGAACATCTTTATTTCTTTCAAAGAATTCTGATGTAAATTTTGGTCTTAAGATTTCAGTAATAACAATTTGAAAATTAATAAGTTGATTTGCAAGCTCTATAGGATTATCTGAACCATACAATATTTTAACTTCACCAAATCTTTTCAATTTCTCAATAGCATCAGTATAAACACCAAAAAGTTCAAGACCTTTAGATCTTACAATAGCTATCCTAGTTTGCAATTGTACCACCCATTTTTTATAAAAAGATTTACTTAAATAATATATTATATAATTTTCTAAATTCTTTTTTCAAATAGAAAATCCTATTTCCAACCATATGCATGCATTATATACGGTGTAATGAATGTTTCTATAATTCCTGCTATGATGAACAATGGAATTAACCCAAGCATTATGTAAATTGTTCTTTTTAAAGCTTGGTGAAATTCAATATTAGAACTTAAGTTACCTTGCTTTAAAGCCTTAAGAAAATCAAACCCTAATCTTAATCCAACAGAGCCAGAAATTATGAAGGCGGGAAGTTCTATTATTCCATGCGGGAGTATCGCTGCCATGAATAAAGTTAAGTTTTGAATAATATCCATACTTACTCCTAAAATGAAACCATTAAAAAATAGTGTTGTTAAAACTGGAATAATAAATATCATACCAGAAAGAGCTGTAGCTAGTGAAACTTGCCAATTATGAAAAGATATATCAAGAGCAAGAAAAGGCAAACCATACGTGGCTTTAAATAATGGATTCATTTCTCCTGGCACATATCCTAATGCATAGAAAATTTGTCTAATGCCAGAATATGAAATCCATTCTCCAATTAATATTCCTAAAGAAAAAGCAATTATTGAAAAAATATGGAATATAATATTCTTAGGTTTAGTGAGAAAAATAATAAGTTCATTTAATCCTTTCTTAATTTTTTCTAATCCTATTCCCAAAATATATGAAAAGAAATCTTTTAAAAATGGAATATTGATAGAATATGAAATAATAATAGAATTTGGTTGCGATTTAAGAAAAATTGCAGTTTTAAAAATATGAAAAATTGGAATTAGAATAAAACTTAAGATAAGTGTTATAATTGATGAAATTTGAATAGCAAGTAAGCTTGCTATAAATGAAATAACGCTTATAAATATTAAAGATAGTATTCTTAAAACACAATATGCTAATGTATCAATAGGAAGCTCTTTACATATCATTATACTTTTTCTTATTGCAGCAAATCCATAAAGACCATTCATAGCTACAGGATAAGCATAAAGAGTTAATAATGTAAAAATTAATGTGAAAATTAATGCAATTAATATAAAACCTAGCCATAAAAAAAGCTTATTAAAAAATAATGGATATTTTAATTGTTCTAAACCTATAGTTGATAAATGTAGGATATCAAAAAATATCGAAATAAGCACTAAAGATATTGGCCCATATTTTATAATTTCAACTATTAATACTGTCCAAGTCATTTTAGTCCATTTTAATTTCATTTCTTCTAAAACATTTGATATTGAAAGTGTGCCATTTCGTAATAAATGAAGATAAGAGCCATATTCTGCGGAATTTAAAAAACCACCAGCTATAATAGAAACTAGAAAAAATGTGATTGATACTATAATGACAGCAACTATAATTGTTGGAATAATCGAAGAAAATAATGAAAATAATCTTGAGAAATTGCTAGCTATAAGTGCATTTGCAATTTCATTTAGAATATTTGTTGCAGCAAGTTGGGATAAAGAAAATATAAGAGTAATTACTATTATAGATTCTTTTAAAACTTCAACAGCACTACTTAGCATTATAGGGAATATCGATGATGGATTTAATCGCCAAAGCCAATACGATATACTAAATAAGCTTTCTAACTTAGTTTGTTTATCTAATAATTGATATGAATATAAAAAAGGTTTTGACATTGAAGAATCATCTATATAAGAAAAATTTTCTTTAGAATATTTAAGTCTTTATATTTTAAAATAATTATATTTTCAATTTATTAAATTAAAATTTTTAATATTGGTTTGCTAGAAATAAAGAGATATTAATATAAATTTAATAAAATTCGAGAACGAAGCATTCTATTAGGACTTATTTTGAAATATTAGTATTTTTTACGGAAAAGTTTATATATTAGTTTGTACAATTTAAAAGAGAAAAGTTTATATATTAGTTTATATTGGTTGAATTTCCTAATCAGTGAGCATTTTTTAGAGAATAATTTTAATGCTATGAGCTGTTAGGAAAATAGAGGTGAATATTTAAAATGGAAAAAGAAAAATTTTTGGGAAAATATAGGTGTCCACAATGTGGAAGCAAGTATTTAATAGAAGATAGTAGAACAGGAGAAGTATCTTGTCAATCTTGTGGATATGTATTATCAGAAATAGTTATAGATCAAGGTCCTGAATGGAGAGAATTTGAAGAAAGTGAAAAAAGTAGAAGTCGTGTTGGTCCTCCACAATCAATTATGTATGAACATTTAGGTTTATCAACTACTATTTCTAAAGATTTAAAAGATGCTCAAGGAAAAGCTCTTCCAAGAGAAGCCAAAAAACACTTAAGCGAACTAAGAAAAGCTGATTATAGGTCTCAAGTAAATATTGCTCAAAAAAGAAATCTTGAACAAGCAGCAAATGTTTTAAGGATATATGCTGATAAACTTAATTTACCAGATTATGTTATTGAAGGAGCTATGCAAATTTATAAAGAAGCATTAAAAAAAGACCTTATACGTGGGAGAGCTATTAGAAATATTATAGCTGCAGCAACTTATGCTGCTTGTAGAATTTCTGGAACTCCAAGAGATTTAAGAGAATTTGAAAAGGCATATCCAATTGTTACTAAAAAAGATATTGCAAGAGATTATAGATTATTAATGAAATATCTTAATCTTAAAGTTCAATTAACGGATCCAACTATATATGTTAATAAAATTGCTTCAAAGCTTGGTTTAAGCCAAAATATTATTCAAGAAACAATTAAAATATTAAATAAAGCTGAAGAAGTTGGAGCAACAATAGGTAAAGATCCTGTAGGAATTGCAGCTGCAGCATTATATTTAGCATGTAGAGAAAATAATATAGATATTATGCAAAAAGATGTTGCTAAAGCATCTGGAGTTACATTGGTTACTATTAGAAATAGATCTAAAGATTTAGAAGAATATATGAAGAGAATTCCTAAAGAAGAGAAGAAAGAAGTAAAAGAAGAAGTAACATCTGTAGCAGGAAGTTAAAATTTAAAAATTAATCCAAGTATGCTGTTACACCATAAACTCTTATATATAATTTACCATCTAAATGATATAATTTTGCTGCTGCTTTAAATCTATTTCCTTTCTTTATAAGTTGTCTTGGACCATAGTATTCTGAAGATTCTAAAATAGCATGCCATTTATCATCTACCATCACTATAGCTTTCCCAGGAAGTATTTTTTCAATTTCTATTTCATGAGTATTAGCTTCATAATTTGTTTTACCACTTAAAATATTTTCCATAAAACTATATCCATATGGCATAATTTTTTCTCCTTTTAAATATATTTGATTTGCTTTTTCAAGCTTCTTAATAGATGCATTTATTATTCCAGGACTTAAACCTTCATATTCACCTTCTTCTATTAATGATTTTATGCTTATTCCATTTTCACCAGCTTCTAAAACTTTCTTTAAAATATATTTTGAAACAGCATTCACTTCTTTATAAAAAGATTTTCCCAATACCTCATCATACTCATCAATTATATCTAACACACTTTGAATTAAAATAGGTTTAGCTTCTTCTTTACGAGATGGTATTTCTAATTTCATTAATTTTTCAGCTTCAATAATTTTCTCAATTGGAATAATGCATGGTTTAAATTGTTCTAATCTCTTAAATGGTTTAAGTTCCATATTTAAATTCTTTATTATTTCAATCATTTTCTCAACTTTTCTTTTACTTGTCCTAAGATAAGCCATATCCAATGTATTTTCTGTAGCAAGAATTACTACTTTTCCAATTCTTGCTCTTCCTGTTCTACCCCTCCTTTGAATATACCTTATCTCACTTGGAACAGGTTCATAAAATATTACTAAATCTACTTGAGGAATATCCAATCCTTCTTCGCCTATGCTTGTTGAAACTAATATTTTTATTTCTCCATTTCTAAATTTTTCTAGTATTTCAATTTGTTCCTCTTGAGTCATTTCAATTTCTTTATTTCTTTGACCATGGCCAATGAATTTTTCAGCTTTAAATCCACTTTCTTTAAGAATGGATGAAATAAAAGAGGCAGTATCCCTATATTGTGTAAAAATCAATATCCTTCCATTTTGATTTAAAGTTAATTCATTTTCTACTATCCTTTTTAATAAATAAATTTTTGGATGCTCCTCAATAGGTCCTTCTTTTATTTTTTGAAAAACTTTATAAAATGATGGGTCTTTCATAAGAATTTTATGGATTCTTTTTTCTCCTTCAGCAATTTTTTCCATAAAATGCAAAAGTGCATGCATTCCTTGACTATCTAAAAGTTCAAGAGCATGATAAAGTATTAAAGCAATAGATTGAATAGCTAAAATATTATATAAAGCCCCTCTTTCTTCATCAAGCATGGATTCTTCAATTCTAATTCTTAGCTCTTCCCCAATTTCAAGCAAATCTTTTCTATAAATATATTTTGGATCTTTTTTAATAACGCCCAAAGAATGAAGCTCTTTAAGTTTCTCATTCAAACTCTCTTTTAAAATATTTCTAATATTTATATAAGATTCAGGTTGTTTGACTATTTTAATTTCCATTTTTATTGGATTTATATATTTTTTAACATCTTCATCTTCTTCTGTTCTAGCTATAATTTGTTCTATGAAAAGTGCCTCACAAACTTCTTTTATCCTTTGTTTATTAGCACCCGGGCTAGCTGTTAAACCAATGATGATTGGATAAGGACATTGACTTACATATTTTTTAGCAACTTTTGTATAAGCATAATCTTTTACAGCTCTATGGCATTCATCAAATATTAATAAACTAAAATCTTTTAAGTTTAATCCTGCATCTAAATCATTTCTAACAGTTTCAGGGGTAGCGAAGAAAATTTTTGCTTTACTTTTATTCCATAAATGTAATCTATAGTCCGGATTCATTTTTCCAGTTATTATTTGTGTATCTTCAGGCATTATTTTTAAGATTTTTAAGAAAACATCTCTATGTTGATTAACTAAAGGTTTTGTAGGAGCCATGAATAATATTTTTTTATCATAAAAATTGTATAGAAAATAAGCTGAAATTAATGCAGCTATTATTGTTTTTCCTAAAGCGGTTGGAAGAACGATTAAAGTATTTTTCTTAATCGATTCCCTAGCTATATTATCTTGAAATTCTCTATATTCTAAAACTTCTTTTCTGATAAGAGGATTATTATAGAGACTCATATTTCTATTGCTTCTTTACTTGGTTTAGCTCTTTTTATAGCTTTTGGATTAATATCATCTAAAACTTTTAAAAGATATTCAAGTTTTTCATTATTTATTAAATTTTTAAATTCTTTTAATTCTTCTGAATTTCTTAATATTACTCCTCTTCTTTTAGTAGGATTTCCATATTCATCTACTGGATTTAATTCTACAGCTATGCTTGCTGGCTTGCTTTTTAATTGAGGGATTTTTAAAATGAATACCCCTGCAATTGTTGTTTGTCTTCTTTCCCAATCTTTCCCATTTTCAAGAAAGTCTTTTAATTTATCTTCCAATGACATAGAAAATTAAATAATCAAATTTGAATATAAGGATTTAATTGAAAAAGGGATCTTATTTCCTTGAATGCATAATAATTTAAAATTTTAAAAACATTTCCATAAGATAGTACCTAAATATAGATAGTATATACAAAATATTATAAAGATTAAAATTAGAAAATATTCTTATGACTCAACTCTTTTAAAGAAAGATTATTAAAAAACAAAAGAAATAAAATTAAAAAAATTTATATTTATCTTTTTTAGCTTCTTTAAGGATCATTAATAAAAAATTGACATTATTGTGATAAACTTTGAATGTAGAAAAGAAAATAATCGAATTAATAAGCGATATTAATCACCTTAGAAAAGATGCAAAACTTATGATTCTGTCAGATTTTATTGCATGGATTGCTTTTGGACTTTATTCTATTGTTTTTCAATTTTACCTTATACATGTAGGCTATGATGGTACAATGTTAGGAATGATACTTATGATAACAAATATAGCAACTTCAGTATCAATGATTCCTGGAGGATTAATAGCAGATAATTATGGAAGAAAAAGAACATTAATAATCGGTACTTTATTAAGTATACCTCCCATAATAATAATTCTTTTTTCTACATATTTTCCAATCGTTGCTTTTTCTTCAGCAATTTTAGGTCTATCTTCTGCTTTATCATGGTCGACTTTTTCAGCTCTTTTTGCAGACACATTGGATAAAAAGGAGATGGATTTTGGTTTTAGTGTAAATGCCTTTTTTCAATCATTTTCATTTGCTATTGGAAGCATACTTAGCTGGACACCTAGAATTTTAAACATGAAATTCAATTATGCATTAACCGATTCTTATAAAATTGCTCTCGGATTGATTGCAATTTTAATGTTTTTATCTATCATTCCAGTATTAATGGTTAAAGCTATTAGTCGATCAAAAGAGAAAAGAAGATTAAATCTTAAGATAAAGTCTAGTAGAATAGCTTTAAAATATATGATAGCAAATGCTATTGTTGCTTTTGGTGCAGGTATGACTATTCAAATGTTTGGTTACTATTTTTATAAAAAATTTGGAATTAAAGAAGATGCATATGGCACTCTTAGTTTTATTGCAAATATTGCATGTTCACCAACTTTTTTAATAGCCCCAAAGATTTCAAAAAGAATAGGAACATTAATGACTATAATATATACACAATTAGCTTCTATTCCAGGTTTAATATTTATTACATTTTCACCAAATTTTGCGATAGCTTCAATAATTTTTGTTTATAGACAAGCTATGATGAATATGGCAAATCCACTTATAGGGTCATTGCTTATGAAATTTGTTAAAGAAGAGGAAAGAGCCACTGTAAATAGTTTATCAAATTTAAGTTGGTCTATTTCAAATGCATTGGGTATACCCATAGGAGGATATATGATAGATAATATAATGGTTGACTTACCGCCTTATATAACTTCTGCATTTTATATAGTTTATGTTATGATATTTTATATTTTAATAAAAAATGAAGTACATGATAGCAGTTGATGATATTTGTTTAAATTATTTTTATATATTTAACTATTTTTTAAAGTATTTGTAAATAATTTTAATCATATTCCTTAATGTTCTAAATAATGGACAATCCGTTCTAAAGCATATGATTAAATTTAACTATTGCTATATTTTTAATGTAAAAGTGGTTAAAAAATGTTTGAAAATAAAAAAATAATTTTTAGCATTGTGTTAATAGCTATAGCAATGGCTCTATTAAGTATAAATCTAGTAATGATTATGCCTATCTATTCGACTTTAGCATCTACAACATCGTATACTAGCATGAAAAGTAATGAGGATATTATAAAATCAATTGTTTTAAAAGAATTAACTACAGTAGAGGGAAAAACTATAACAGTAAGTGGAACTGGAATTGCTAGTAGCAAACCCGAAGTTGCGATAGTATATTTAAGTGTAATTACTAGAAGTGAAACTGCTTCTGAGGCTCAATTACTTAATGCTGAAAAAATGAATAATGCAATTAATGCTTTAAAAAATGCTGGAATAAAAGAAGAACAAATAGAAACTACAAGATATAGTTTAGAGCCCATATACGAATATAATGAAAATCTTAGAAGATCTGTATTAGTTGGTTATCAATGTGTAAATACTATAAAAGTGACTTTAGAAGAATTGAATAAAGTTGGCAAAATAATAGATACAGCTGTTTTAGCTGGAGTTAATGAAGTTTCTTCGATAACATTTTCTTTAAAAGAAGAAACTATTGAGAAGCTTAAAATTGAAGCTTTAACTAAAGCTGTTGAAGATGCAAAAACAAAAGCTGAAACTGTTGCTAAAGCTGCAAGAGTAAAGATTATAGGTCCAAAGAAAATAGATATTGGAGGGTATGTTCCTCCTGTAAGGTACGAGTTAGTTAAAGAAGCTATTGCAGTACCTGAAACACCTATAATAGCTCCAGAAGAACTTACAGTATCTATGAATGTCAATATAGTTTATGAATTTGAGTAATCTCCACCTTTTTTATTTTTTATTAAAAAATCTATACAAGTTTTCTTCAAAAAAATAGGGGGGATTATTTAATTAATTGAATTCTATTGAGCAGTTTCCATAAGCGATTCTGTGCTTTTAATTCCAGAAATTGCATTTATTTTAGATATTAAACTGCTTAAAGCTTCAAAGGATGGGGCTTCTGCAAAAGCAACAATGTCGTATCTTCCAAATACAAAATAAGCACTTTTAACTTCAGGAAACTTTTTAACACTTTCTAGAACTTTTGTTCCTTTTCCTGGAAGAATTCTAATTAAAATACAAGCTCTCATACTTTTTAACACCTCTTAAAAACTAACAAGAGTTTCTGTAGCTTTTACTCCTTCTAATCCATGAAGCTTTAGTGAAATTTCACTAAGTGCTTTAAGGTCAGGAGCTTCTACTTCAGCAATAACATCCCATCTTCCATGAGCACCAAATGCTTTTTTCACACCTTTAATCTTTTTAATCTTTGATACTATGTCTTTATATTTTCCAGCTTCACAACAAATTAATATGCAAGCTATTACCATTTTTCATCATTAATATAATAATTAAAAAAGATTAATATATTTTTATTAAAGAACTCATCTCTAAACTATTTAAACTTTTCTTTTATATTTTTTTATGGAATTTAAAGATAAATTCTATTAATGGAAGACTTGGAGTAACCCATACATCTTTATTTTCAATAAATTCTATTTCATTTTCTAATAATGAAAAAAAAATTTCTTTTTTCCATTAATATTTTTCTCAATTAAAGTTGCAAATCTTTTTTTAATTTTCTTTATTTTATTTCAATGAATAATGCGAATATTTTTCTATACAATTTCTCATTTTCAAATCTTTCAAAGATATTCTCTTTATTTAAAAAATTCTAAATAATAAATTAAAGAAATTATGTAAATATTTCATGCAATTAAGGTTTATATTTAACCAAATTTATATATTTTTATAGATAATAATGAACTGTAGTAAGAAAGCCTTACTACAGGGATAAAAGAAATCCGTAAAAGATTAATGACTTAATTAAAGGAGAAAAAAACCTATTGGATAGACCAATAGGCCTCAAAGATCATGTTGCAGTTGCAAATATAACAAAGAAATTCAAGGAGCTCCTTCTAAACCCTAAGGGTCTGGAAGGAGAAGGTTTAGGAACTCAACCCAAAACCTTCCTCCAAGCATAATAAACGCGATGAAGTTATTGAGCAAAAAGCAATGAGATAACTAAGCATTTAATGGATGCTTGGCGAACGAAGCCACAATGAATAAATCATTAGCATTGGAGGAAGAAGCTAGAGTTTAAAGACGAGTTCATAATGCTTGAGTCAAGATATATTATTGCTTCTTTCATTTCTCATGACCCTAATGAATTCACTCACGAATCCTTTCTCAGGTTCCAGAGGTTCAAAATCTATTTCGTAGCTTTCAAAATTCTCTGTTCTCTCTAAAATTTGTTCAAGAAAATCCTCTATTATTTCGTTCTTAATGATTTCCTCAAGCATTTGAGATACTTCTAGTCCATTTTTTAAAGCAATTGATTTTAATTTCTCCCATAAGTTTTTATCTATGTAAATGCTTGTTTTTATCTTAGCCAACTTACTTACCTCCTATACCGAATATACTAAAGTCAGTATTTAAAGTTTTTCTTAATTAAGTGAAATAACTAGAGAAATTAAGGTTTTAAATGCAAGAATTGAAGATATAAAAAGCATGATAAAAAACGAAGAAGTAAAATTTGAATATCTTAAAGAAAAAAAATATCAAGTTGAGGAAATTGTTTTACCTGTTTTAGAAAAATTAGGAATTAAATCAAGTTAAGATTCATTTTAAAGAAAATATCTTAGGAATAAATTTACCAGTTTTCTTTCGATATTCAATATATTTTTCACCAAATCTTTTTATTAATAATTTTTCTTCATATTCAGTAATTTTAATGTATCCTGGGATCGCTATAAGAGGGAGTAAAGCTAATAGATTTAATAGCATAAAAAATAATCCAAAAAACATTAAGAAATATGCTAGATAAGATGGGTGACGCACATAGCGATATGGCCCCCATGTTACAAGTTTATGATTCTCAGGCATCTCCCATGAAGTTGCATAACGACCACGCGCAAAAACACTCCATAGAAAAATAAAATATCCAAAAAATGTTAGAATCATCCCTATAAGTTGCACATATGAATCAAATTCAAATTGAAGTTTTAAAGGTGTAAAATCAATTAAAGATGTATATCCTACAAAAACTAAAAAAGGATATAAAAAAGAAAAATGTTCCTAGAACAGTTAACTCGAAAACGATACCACTTGGTCTTTCAATTTCAGCATAAGCTTTTAATCTTCTATTCCTATTCTTAATGAAATTTATTAAATTAAAAATAAAGAAAACTATTAAACAAACGAGAATAAACAAAGCTAAGATTATTTTGGAAAGCATAGAACAATATGAAAAAATCTAGGATATAAGTTTAAAAATTTTTATCTCTTCATTTTTATATTTTGATCTAATTATTTATGTTGTAAATATTATGTAAATTCTTAAAGAATATTTTTTTACTCCTTCATAATTTTACAATAGAAGTATAAAATTTCTAAATTTCTTTTTTAATCAAAGATTAAAAGGATACTTTTAATAAGAAAATTATTCTATTTGTTTCCCTCTCCAAGAATTGTATGGACAACTTCTCCAACAATAGGAGCTACCTTTTAGAGAGCAATTTATACATTCAGCATTATTAAAAATTTTTTTCTTTATAATCTTCTTATATTTTTTAACTTTTAATTCATATTCCATATTTATTTATATAATATAATATACTAGGTTAAATATATTCATTTTTACAAAAATTTTATTTTAATGCATTATTTTTATAATAAGAGTAAAAATAATTTTATTTCTTACAATATTCTTTTACTAAGCATTCTTTGCATTTATGTTTTTTACAATATTCAATATTTATTCTTACTAAACTTGATTCATATTTTTCAATTTTATTAAAATTTAATTTTTTAGCTACTTCTAAAGCTAATTTTGATGGTTTTGGATTTGCTTTATTCCATATATTTCTTAATTCTCTTAAAAAAATGTTTACAGCTACTGGACCAAAACCTTTAAATTCTAAAAGTTTCCTTTCAAGATCTTTGCTATCCAAAGCTTTTTCATGCAATATTTCTAAGCTTCCACTATATTCTTCCTTAAGCTTCTTAAGATTTTCAAGAATATTTGTTGCAGTTGAAAAATCATATCTTACATATCCTCCAGAATCGAGCACTTCAACAATTTTATCCCAACCTGCATCTAAAATTTTATCAATAGTTGTTAAATCTTCTTCAATAAATCTTTCAAAAGTTTTTTTAGCAATATTAGATGAAATTCTTTTTGCAAAAAGCATTGAAGCTATAAACCATTTAAATCTATCATTAGCATTTTTTAAATTCAATCCAAGTTCTTTTGAATAATTAGGTATTTGCTTAAGTTTTTCTTCTAATATTAATATTTTTTTATTTCCCTTACTCATTATAAAGGATAATAAGAAGCTTTCTTAAAAAAGATTTTTAAATAAACTAATTTTTTTAAATATAACAAAATTATGAAGAAAAAAATAGAAGAAGCTATTCAAGAATACAATAAGTATAGGATGCCAGAGGCAAAAGCAAAATTAATATCATTTAATAAAGAGTATTTTAAAGTAGAGTTTAAAGGGAGTTTTTGTTATAGTTGTGGATTTTATGATTATTTTGATGATTTAAAAATTATATTAAAAGAAAAAGGATTAAAAACTGAAATTACTAATATAAAAGAAATTGATTATGGAGCCATTGTCACATTTAAAATTATTTAATTTTTTAGTTAATCATTATTTTAAATTTTTTTTATTAAGAATACTTCTTGCTCTTTTTATTGATTCGATCATATAAGATTCATACTTATTTAACTTTCTTGTTTTTTCAAGAAATTTTTTAACTTCATCTTTAATATGTTCTATCTGACGGTTTTTCTCTTTATTATTCATTGGCTTTTCAGCTTGAAGTTTTTGTCCACCTTCTATAAAACCCTCAGGAAAATACCAATCTTTAAACCAAGTAAAACCTAATTTAAATAATTTATAACCTAAACGAGTTATCGAGGGAGGGACTCCTGCTTCGAGTTGTTTTATAGTTTCCTCATCTCCATGATATTCAATAAAAATCTTCCCTCCTTTATTAAGAAATTTAGAGAAAAGCAATAATAATCTATGTTCAAAAATAGAGCCAAAATAGTTAATTATTATTCCTCCTAAATTTATTTGAGTATTTATACCAAAGAACTCTATCCAGGGTCTATAATATGGTTTTCTACCATGAAATATTTTAATATACAAAAGATGTTTCTCTAATCTTTCTCTTTTTATGTAGATGTCTAAATTTTCTTCTTCTAAAAATCTTCCTTTTGAAATTCTTTTTGCATAAATTATAAAATCGTTTATTATAATTCCTTTAATTATTTTCTTAATTGCTTCTTCCAACATTTTAATATATAGGTTTACTTTAAAATATTAATAAATTACCACATTATAAATATTTGAAATAAACAAAATTATGAATTAATAATGAAAGAATTAGTAGAAGTTATTAATAAATTAAAGAATAGTAAAGTAAAAGAAATAGTAGATATTAGGATTAAAGAATTTAAAGAATTAGGTAATAAATCAAATATTGAAATTTTTAAAGAACTTTGTTTCTGTATATTAACAGCAAATTTTAATGCTGAAAAAAGTATAAAAATTCAGAAAGAAATAGGAAATGGATTTTTAACTCTTCCAGAATCTGTATTAGCAAAAAAATTAAAAGTTTTGGGTCATCGATATTATAATACTAGAGCAAAATACATTGTAGAAGCAAGAAAATATATGAATTCATTAAAAGAAATTATCAATTCTTTTAATAATAAAGATAATTTAAGAGAATGGTTAGTTAAAAATATAAAAGGATTAGGATATAAAGAAGCAAGTCATTTTCTTAGGAATATAGGTTATACGAATTTTTCTATTTTAGATTTTCATATCATTAATATACTAGTAAAATATGGCTTAATTAAAAAACCAAAAACATTAACAAAGAAGAAATATTTAGAAATCGAGGAAATATTAAAAGAAGTTGCAAAGAAATTAAATATTAATTTAGCAGAATTAGATTTGTATTTATGGTATATGGAAACCGGAAAAATACTAAAATAATTACTATACATTATACCTTCCAATTTAAAGTTGCTATATTATTTATGTTTATATCTTTTTATAATAAATAATAATGTTACTACTATTGTGAATAATATTAACCATATGATCCATTGAATGTTCACCCATTCTAGAATTGAATAAGTTTGAGTAATTGTAATATATTTTGTAAAAGTAAGAATATTCGTTTTAGTAGTATATACTGTTAAAGTTAGTGTCTCATTTTTAATAATTGTAATATAGTAAGTTGATTCTATAGGAGTTTGAGTTGTCTCAATAGTTTCAGTTATGATAGTTTGTATAAGAGTTTCAATTTTATTCTTTAATATATTTTCATCCGTAACCCCTATATATACATCCGCTATTATTCCTTTAGAATCGATTAAAATTAAAGTTGGAATAGCTTGTATATTATATTTTTTAGCTACTTGTCCATCTCTATCTATAACTACAATCCATTCAATACCATTTTCATTAATAAAATCTTTAACTTTTTCAATATCTTCATAAAGATCTATTGAAATAATTATAAAGTCTTTCTCTTTATATTCATTATAAACCTTTTTTAAATATTGCATTTCCATTCTACATGGTCCACACCATGTAGCAAAAAAATCTAAAAGCACTATTTTGCCTCTAAAATTTTTAAGGGAAATTTCTTCATTATTTATAGATTTTAATATAAATAATGGTGCTTCTTCTCCAATTAATTCTTTTTGTCCAAAAACACTATTAAAAAATATCGATATGAAAAATAAGATGCAAAATATTTTAAATAGTATAAAAAATGCCTTCTTCATTATTTTATTAAATATAATAACTGTTTATAACTTTTTCTATTTTTAAATTTTTCTAAGTTTATATATTGATTAGTTTTTAAATAAAAATGATTTTAGGGTGAAAAAAATGAAGTTGATAATTTTTGGTCCACCAGGATCTGGAAAAGGAACATATTCTATGCATTTAAAAGAAAAACTTGGATTAGAAAAAATTTCTACTGGAGATATTTTTAGAGAAGCTGTAAAATCTGGAAGTGAACTTGGAAAAGAAATAGAGAAATATTTAAAAGCTGGACAATTAGTCCCAGATAAAATAGTTAATAAAATTGTAAGAGAGAAAATAAGAAATTTAGAAAATTTTATTCTGGATGGTTATCCTAGAACTGTTAATCAAGCAAAGGCTTTAGATAGAATGACAAAGATTGATGCAATAATCAATATCATTGCTCCGAAAGAAATAATAATAGAAAAAATTTCAGGAAGAAGAATTTGCTCAAATCCTAAATGTGATGGTAATTATAATATTGCTGATATACATAAAACGATAGATGGAATAGAATATATTTTGCCTCCATTACTTCCAAAAGAAAATATGAAGTGTGACAAATGTGGTAGTCCTTTAATTCAAAGAGAAGATGATAAACCTGAAGTTATTGAAAAAAGGTTAGATGTTTATGAACAACAATCTAAACCAGTTTTACAATATTATAAAAGGAAGAGAAAGAATAAAATTCCATTTGTTGAAGTTTATATGAATAGACCACCAGAAATAGTAGTAGAAAGAATAATAACTAGTTTAAAAGAAATAAAAATAATAAAATAAATTTATATCTAATAAAAATCTAGATTTTTAAAAAAAGAAAAGGAAGTGAAAAATATTCTATATGTATGCTTCTCCTATTACTTCATTTTCTGGATCTTTTGTTGGAAGTATTCCTTTCCATTGCTTATAAGCATATCCTCTATCTGAATCTAAATTCCAATTTGTAGCTATTAATGGATTTTTTGAATTTGATATTATCCATACAGATAAATCTACAGCATTCCCTATATTTTTCCATTCTTCAATATTTGCTGCCACTGCACGTGTTGCAAGATACAATTTTCGAGTTTCTTCTGGAGTTGCAGCTTTCGCGTACATATCTAAAATTTTCAAGTTTAAAGGTAATTCTTCTATAAAGCTTTTAGGAGTTGCATTTTCATTATATAAAGATGGTATTGTAAGAGGTTTCTCAGATCCTTTAGAAGGACATTGAAGACAATTTTGTAAGCATGAATGTATTTGTGGATATGGTTTTTTAGGAAATTCACAATGGTATGGATGAATCAAATATAATCCCCCAGTTGAATCCAATGTTTCTAATGGAGGATAAGTAAGAGCACTAAATGCAAGTGCTTCTCTAAGGCTAATAAGTATATTGTATAGAAGCAATTGTATTCCATAAAGTACTGCCATTAATATTGAAACTGGAATAGCTGTTAAAGCTGTGAGAATAAAATCAAACAAATCAAGCAATGTTTCAAAAGCCCATTTAAGCAACTCGCCTAACCATTCCAAATAATCTTCAATTGCATCAACTATTTTCTTCCAGCATTCTCTCGACCCTTCTGTAAGACCTAATAATAAAGCTTCCCAACAAACATCTACATCTTTATTTGGAGGTGGTGGAGGAGGTTCAAATCCTTCTAAAGCATCTTGTAATATTTCCATCACATTTGAAAATGGTTCCTTAGGTTTCTCGATCTTTACTTCCATTAGTTCTGTGACTCTCTTAAATAATTTGTATGTTTCCTTTATTTGTTCTTTTGTTAGAAAGCCCCCACTTAATAATTGTGGATGTTTCTTATCAGAATATGTTTTAATAAATGCATTATATATAAGATCTATAACATCATCTGGAAGATTCATTTTTTCTAAAAGTTCTAAACTTACATCTCCATGATAATATTCTCTAAAAACCCATGCATCTATAAAGTATTCTACTAAACTATGTCTTTGAACATGCGTTCTATAAGGTCCTCCAACTATTTGATTTACATATCCATGACCTATCAAATCTGTTGCTATATGTGTTGCATATCCATATGCATAAGCTTTTTGTGCTTCAGTTCTAGCATTTTCAATTAAATTCTTTAGGAAAAGTCCCGTGTATCTATAGTGAAGCATATCAAACCAATACCATTTTGTTTCATCTTTCCCATCTTGTAGAGGGGGTTTAAACATATCAAATATTTTATGAGTTGCTGTAGGAATATCTGCCATATTTCCTATTAGGTCATCAATACCTAGAAGTGCTGCTAAAGCACCTTGGCTTATAACTTTCTTAAATAAATCAGCTGTTTCTCTACATTCATCAATCAATGCTTCAATCATTTCAACAGTATGAGGTAAAACTTTTTCTATAGCTCCTTCTACAGCTTCTTCCATTTCTTCTATAACTTTTACTATTTTTCCTATAGTATCATTGTATATGCCTACTATATAATCCCATGCATCAAATATGTCTTTAAGCACTTTACATAATTCATAATCCGTAGCCCAGAAAAATAGATCTGGCCCTATAGCTCCAACAACAGCTATATCTCTTCTATTTTTAAGAGCTGCAGCATCCGCAAATTGACTTTTCAACAATTTTTCAATAGCTTTATCCATTACTAACATATGAGTTGCATACTTAGGCATTTAAATCACTTTCCAATATAAGCATAATGTCTGCGTGTATCTTCATTTCGAAGAATATCTTCAGTGAGAGTAAAGCTACATGGATCAAGTATTGGATCGTAAATGGCTAAAACTACTCCTAAGAAAGTATCAGATAATTCAAGTTCACTAGGTATTTCAAATATTATTTTTCTAGAAGACCAAGCAGGGAGATAAAAAACTTCTCTTGGTCGAAACATTTTATCTGGAGTTAGAATCCATGGAAAAGGTACGGTTCTTTCTCCTGGTCTTAATAAAAGCTTGTAAATATCTAAAACTGCTGTTGCGCCTCCATTACCTCTATTAACAACTGGAATTATAAAACCATGTACTTTTGTACCATCAGGTTTTGTTTCTCTATAATCTCCAGCTCTACTAGGATCAAATTCTAAGAAGGGGCTTCTAGCTGTTTCTGGAAAATGGGGAATTAATGCTCCAACTCTTGTTGGAATAGTCATAGTTCTAGTTGTAGTTGCTGTTGGTGAAGTTGTTATAGTTGAAGTTGATATTGATGTAGTAGTTGGTGTGGTAAGTGAAGTAGTATGAATGGTAGTTTCAGTAGGTGTAGTTACTTTTTCAGTAATTGTTTTTGTGACTGTTTCTACAGGTTTCTTCTTTAATATTTTTTCTACTTCAGGATAGAAAAAATATAAAAGTAAAGCAGCCGCTCCTGCACCCAAAGCTACTTTTAAGTATTTTCTTCTTCCACTTCTTTTTCCTTCATTCTGATTTTCTTTTTTATTCAAAAATTTTCCTCTTTTTTAAGAAATGTTATTTTTCATGCTATTTAAACTTTCCTCATTTGAAGATATTATTTAAGTTAAAGAATAATGCTTGTTTTTTATTATCATTTTATTTTAATTTATTGCAAATCTTAATATTTTCTAAAAATATCTTAAATTTAAATTAATTTTTTCTTTCTCTAAATCTAATACAAAGCTTAGATAAATTTATTATTATTGAAGTTGTGATTAAACATAAAGTTAAATAATCTATGAAGAATGCTTTTGGGTCTATTCTAAATGTTAAAAGTAATGGATAATACCTTATTCCTAGAAAGAAATATCCAGAGATATATAAAAAAGATGCTAAAGATAAAAATATTTCTATTTTCTTATTTGTTTTATTAATAAGAGTTGTATAAGACAATACTAATAATATTGGAATGAGTACTGTCAAATTAAATATAGCATAAAGAGGTGACATAGTTATATGAAATATTGCTACTTCCCAGGTAATTCTAATTAATGTATAAAATGTTAAAAAGAGTGCTGATATTATTCTCGATTCTTGCATGATTGCTCCCTCTTTATATTTTAGAAAAAGTAAAAAAATATTTCTTTAAAATTAATATTAATAAATAATTTTTAAGTTTTAAAAAATTTAAATATCTTTAATTTATTTCATTTTTATGGATTTTTTGATTATTTTCTTTACTCCATTCTTTCTTGGTATATTATCCTTCCTTTCTCCATGCAGTTTTCCTCTTATACCAGGTTATATAGGCTTTATACTAAAAGAGAAACAAGGATTTTTAAATAAAATTATTTTAAGCATTTCTTTTACAATAGGGGTTCTTGTAACTATGCTTTTACTTGGAATAATTACTGCATTTTTTATACATTCTATAAGTTTTTTCTTACCAATGTTAATGAATTTATTATCATTTATTTCCGGAATATTAATTTTTTTACTTGGAATAATTTTATTCTTTGAATTTAAGTTACCTAGTAAATTTTTTATTAAATTTTCTTTAATTACTAAAAATATTTTTTCTGGAGGATTTATTTATGGTTTACTTTATGGCCCATTAGTTTTTTCATGCAATTTTCCACTTGTTTTATCAATATTTTTATACTCTATAACTTTCATAGAATTTTTTAATAAGATTTTAACTTTCATTTTTTATGGTATGGGTTTAAGTGTACCATTTATTTTGCTATCTCTCAGTAGCGAGGGGCTTCGTAGAATTATAACTAAGAAATTAATTGTTAAACATTTTTTAATTCAAAAAATTAGTGGCTTAATACTTGTAATTGTTGGATCATATATCATAATTTATAATATACTAATCTTCTATTAATCATTAGTATGAATCATAAGGGAAGAGTATTAACTGCGAACTCGTTTTTAAACTCTAGTTTCTTCCCCTAATGCTAATGTTTTATTCATCTTGAAGCTTAGAAAGAGCGTTTAGAAAGTAAAAAAGGAAGTATATTTAAATTTTTTAATGAAATAGTTTAAAGATTTGAATAAATATACAAGATCATCTATTTAATTTGCTGTTTAAAGAATATCTTTAAAGGACTTTAAAAGATACATCTGATTTGGAGATGAATTCTGCAATAAATTTGAAGGAACCGGACCGTATTCCGATTTCTTCATCAGGTTTTCATAAAATAGTTTTAGAAAAATTATTTAAACATTTTAATGTAAATGATGTGATTGAACTTTATAAGAATATGTTATTCCACCAGATAGAGATAATATTTTTATAGAATACTCAATAAAGAAATGGGAAGACTTTGATAAATATTATTTTTCTGATCCTTGCGATTATTATAGATTTATTGAAATATGAAGAAATAGTAAATAAATATAGTGAAGAATATGCTATAGTCGTTCCTATAGATTATGGCTTATTTGAAAAAGCATGTCTATTACGTGGTATATCATCTTTTCTTATAGATATATAAATCCGAATTTTGTTGAAAAACTTCTTAATAAACTAGAATTTGATAGTAAATTGATTAATGAAGTATGTAAATATGATATAGATATATTCTTCAGTAGTGATGATTTAGGGACGCAGCATTCATTATTTTTCCCTCCTGAAATATTTAGAAAATTCTTTAAAGAAAGATGGAGAAAATTGCTTAAAATTCCAAGAAATAAAAAAATACCAATTATGTTTCATTCTGATAGAAATATTGAAAAAATAATTCCAGATATTATAGATATAGGTATAGACATTCTTAATCCAATTCAACCAAAAGCTTTAAATCCAAAAATTGTTAAAGAAAAATATGGTGAAAAAATTGCTCAATGGGGAACAATAGATATTCAATATACTCTTTCATTTGGAACAATTAATGATATAATGAATGAAGTATTAAATAGAATTAGAACTGTAGGTTATGATGGTGGTTTGGTCCTTGCTCCATCACATACAATTCTTCAGATGTCCCAATTGAAAACTATCTAGCTTTTATTATTGTTGCAAAAAATATGGTATTTATCCAATAAAAATATAGAGTAAAAAATTATTTTTCTTTAAAAAATATTATTGGGAACCATAGTGGCCAAAAAAGTATCCATGGAAACCAACTATAATAAATCACTTCGCTACCTATACTGAAAATAAATCCACATTTTTTACATCTTATCGTTCTGTAACCTATCACTTCCAAATCTTTTGAAATACATTTTGGACAAGAAAGTTTTTCAATTTCTATTGGAATATAGTATGATGTTTTAAACCCTCTTGTTATAGATAATATAATTAATATGAAAAATAATATAAATGTTAGAAGAAACACTATAATTGTTATAATAAATATGATCGTTTCAATTTGCATTTTTCCTTTTCATGTATTAAATAGTTAATCTCATTTATAAGTTTTAATACTGTTTTTGCGGATTCAATAATGTAAAGAAAGTTTTTACCATTTCTTTATTACCTTGATTTTTAATTATCATTTCTAAAACTCTTCCTTCAACTTCTGAAGTAAATTCTTCTGTAAATCTTGATGGTAAACTTACCATATTATCTACCAAATCTAAAGCAAGGGGTAGATTTGTAGCTTCATTAAAGAAATTTTCTTGACCGAATATTTCCAAAAGTTTTTCTTCATTTAAAGAAGATGGATATTCGATTTCACATGGTGGCATACTTTCATAAAATCTAACTTGAACCCTTCTCATTTTCTTAAATCCTTCTTTATCAAGCCCTAAAAATTCAAATGGCCTAAAGGTCCTTTTTTCAGCTTCTTCCATTAAATCACCTTCAGACCAACCCATAGATGCTAAGATTGCATAACTTGTATATATTTGAACTAATTTATCACCTATAAGTTCTTGATAATTAAAGAAAGTTCTTTTAGGCATAAGTGTTGAAAGTATAAGTTTATCTATTATTGTTGTGAATGGATTCTCTCTATCTTTCATTGCAAGGTAACCACCTATTGCTCTAGTATGACTTCTCTTTATTACACTTATTACTTTTCCACTTTTTCTTAATAATTCTGTTGCTTCAAAAACTTCTTTTAAGACTTTATCTTCATAATCACCATATAGACCTGATTTTTTCATTGAATGCGCACCATACACAAAACCATAAAAACTTCCATCTAAGATTAATAAATCACAATTTTCTAGAACTTCTAAAGCTAATTTTCTTTCAGCATAAGTTGTTAGTAGATTAAAGAAAAACTTACTTTTATCTGTTGAAAATGCTTGTTTTCTTTTAAAAACTCCAGCTCTAAAATCTTCTTTCCTTTTTTCTATACCTTTTAAGAAAATTGCACCAGCTGAAAAAACACCATATCTTATTCCTAGTCTTTCACTTAATCTTGGTGATCTTGAACCATCAATAGCAGCGACGATTGAAGTTTTATCTGATGTCGGAATTTTATGAATATATGGTTGAAGTTCTTTACTTAATTCTTTAAGTTGCAAATCCATTTTTTGAATATCTTCTACTAATCTATTTGCTTCTTGTTCAGTTAATTCAAAGAAACGATGTTGAAGATCTTGTGGAAGCTTAATCCATTCTATTAATTCTTCAGCCATTATTATCACTCAATTTTGTATGTTATAAGCAATGGAACTGGTGATACATTCATGGCTCCTGAAAAATAAAATCTTCCAGGTTTAAGTTGAAGCAATTGGTCTGGTGTAATATCGTAAGGTGATAACCATTCTGAAGCTCCACCTTCTCCTCCAGCATCTAATGGATGTATTCTTCCAAAGAAATGTGTATTTAAATTCCTTCTTACAGCTGCATTTATTCCAATTTCTCCTTTTATTCCTTGAGCTATTAGAGTTAAATTAAGCATTCTTTTCCTTCCTAAAGCAGCTAAATTTTTTATCATTTCAGTTGCTTCACTTTGAATACCTTTTGGATCCCAAGGGGCATATTGAGGGGCTTCATCCATTATTATGCTTATCATTAAGTTTTTTCCAATTTCCATTAAACTATAAAGATATCTGGAAAAAGAAAGAAAGAAACCAAGTTTGGCTTCTGCTAGTATTCCACCCATATCTATAATAATTAAATTCTTATTTTCAAATTTTTTAATAACTTCTTCTATACTAATTGTTCCCATTATTGGTTTTAAATCTTGAGGTTTAAACCTTCTAAATACTCTTTTAATAGCTCTTTCAGCAGAATTTTTCCAATCATCTCTTCTTATACTAGAGATAACTTCATTAACTTTATTCTTAAGTTGATTGTATAAAATTTCAGATGGTTCTTTCCCTTCTTTTTTTGACATTTCAATAGCGCTTTTTACTTTCTCAACCCATCCTTCAATAAATGCATCAAAACCATCTTTAACATTTTCATTTTTTCCAAAACCGTTAGTTTTATCATCAAAATAACTTAAAATTGATTCTTCATCCAAAGCTATATCAGTAATTTTTATAACTTCAGCATTATCCAAATCTTGATAATAAGGTGCATAATCAGTACCACTCCAATCTAATACAAGTACTTTATATCCAGATTTAAGGTATAATGGTATGAGAACATAACGTGTAAACCAAGATTTGCCACTACCAGTAGTTCCATAAACACCTACATGATAAGGAATGAAAAATCTCTTTATTGGTATTTTCCAAGATTCATGCCCTTCTAAATATGCATTTGTCCATATAACATCTTCTCCTTTCACTATTAATTTAAAAGGATTGTCTTTTTCTTCCAAAAGATATACCGGAGATCTTGGTTGAATTATAGATAAGTTTGGTTCTATTCCATTATCAGTAATAACACCTATTGGTTTAATTAAGAAAGAAAAAACTTCTCTTGCACCAGATGGTTCTCCACCATATTTCATATATGCAACATCAGGCCTATAAGATGTATGACTAAGAAATTCATTTTTTCCTAATCCACCTCTAAGAACACCCAATATTTGATTTGATGGTTTTTCATCACCACCATTCTTGATAAGAACAAGATTTTCAATAGTTATTTCCCTTTCTAAATCCTTTAATAAAATAACTCTAGCAGAAGTTTCTGTAGAGCCATCAGCTATTCTGCCAATAAATTTCAATACATTCTACCCCCAAAATAAATTTATTATAAATTTTATTAATACCAATACTTATATTAATAAGCTTTTTATTAAAATTTAAAAAATAAAAGTGAAAAAAATGAAAGAAGATAATAATACAACTATTAATGAATTAAAAGAAGAAGTAAAAATTTTTATTAAAAAAAGGAATTGGGAAAAATATCATAATTTAAAAGATTTAGCAGAATCTATATGTATTGAAGCTGCGGAATTATTGGAAATATTTCAATGGAGAAAAATTGAAGAAATAGAGAAATTAATGGAAAAAGAGGAATTTAAAATAAGAATTTCTGAAGAAATTGCAGATATAATTATTTATTTATTAAGTATGAGTGAAACTGCAAAAATAGATATTGCAAATGCTGTTTTAAATAAGATTAAGAAGAATGAAGAAAAATATCCTATTGAAAAATACTTCGGGAAGGCACATATTAATGATTATAAAACTTCATAATTCTAAAAGCTCTTTTATTTTATCTACAGCTTTAACAGCATCTGGAGCATAACCATCTGCTCCTATCTTTTTAGCCCATTCTTCAGTAACTGGAGCCCCTCCTACAATTATTTTTACATTTTTCCTTAATCCAGCTTTTTCTAATTCTTCTATAACTCTTTTTTGTTCTAATAATGTAGTTGTAAGAAGTGCTGATAATCCTAAAACATCAGGTTTTAGCTCTCTAATTTTTTCTATTATTTCTTTTGCTGGAATATCTACACCTAAATCTATTATTTCAAATCCATTAATCCAAAGCATAAGAGCTACTAAATTTTTTCCTATATCGTGCACATCTCCTTCAACTGTAGCTAGCATAATTCTTCCAAGCTTTTTTCTTTCTTCCTTTCTTTTTTCCAATTCAGGCTTAACAATTTCCACAGCTCTTTTCATAATTTCAGCACCCATTATAAGTTCTGGTAAAAAAGCTTCTCCATTCTCATACATCTCTCCTAATCTCTTTATACCACTCGAAAGACCATCTTCTATTATTTTTATAGGATCGAACTTTTGCTCTAAAGCTCTTTTTGTTAACATTAAAGTTTTTTCCATATCCATTGATAATAAAGCTTCTTGTATTTCTTTTAATATATCATTTTGCATTATGTAATCACCTTTTAATTGGATATTTACCATATTTTCTTCCTGTTTCATACAAAGCTTTTGCATTCTCTATAGGTATAGCATCATGTATCTCGCTACTTGATCCTAAAATATAACCACTACTTGGAGCTGCAATGTATAATGTTTCTTTTACTTTTTCAATTATTTCTTTTATTGTTCCAAATGGTAAAAGATGGCTACAATCTATATAACCAATTAAAGCGATGTAATTTCCATATTTTTCTTTAACTTCATTTATTTTCATTCCTGCTGTTGGATCTATTGGATGTAATGCATCTATTTTTAAATCAAAAACCAATTTATCTAATATTGGGTAAAGGTTTCCATCGCTATGAAATATCATTTTTATATTTTTATTAAAAAGAAAGTCTCTTATGCGTTTAATTCTTGGAAACCAATTTTCATTAAGCCATTTAGGAGAAAACATTAATCCTTTATCAAAGGCTATATCTTCTCCTATGAATACTACATCACCCATATTCTCTTCCACCCAAAATTTGAGCCTAATCATTATCCATTTTTCAAAAATATCTAAAAGTTTATTTACTATATTTTTTGCCATAAACATAGCTTGAAAGAATAAATCATATCCTGTAAACATATAAGCTTCAGTTAATGGTCCTTCAAAATTTCCTACAAATACTATTCCATACTTCTTGTATCCTTCAATTGTTTTTTTATGATATGGAATAAACCATTCTGCTATTTTACTTTCATCTGGTTCTGGAGGGAGCATATTGCTAAGCTCATCTAAGTTTTTAAAAGGTCTTTTATCAATCCATGTAGTTCCTGCTTTTGTTTTAATAGCCCATCCTTCTTTTTCAATCCCTAAAACATCCATCCATTCAAAAAATTTATTTTTAAACCACATAAAATCAGTACGCCACCAATAATCTCTAGTTATATCTATTCCTAAATAACTATATGCTCTCGCATTTGTTTCAAGTGGATCGCTTGTTTCAACAATTTTTCTAATTTTTTCATTATTTACTATATCCATGATTGGAACTCTATCACTTTCTTCAAGATTTAAAGTTGCTAAAAGCCTCTCATTATTTTTTTCCCATTCTTTTTTACCATTCATAACTATTCTTAAGTTTATATAAGAAGAATGTTTAAATAGTTTAAATTCCATTATTTTTAATAAATAAATTGTTGGGTAAGTATTAATGGAAAATAAGATATATAAGTTAGCTATGGAATTTAAACCATTTGAAGTAGAAAAAGAAGTTAAGCATCTTCTTTCAATTGGAGTTGATCCTAATGAAATTCTTAATAGTTTAAGAAAAGCAATGTTTGATGCGTGTGAAAAATATGGTAAAGAATTTGCACTTCCACAACTTTCTGCAATAATGGCATCTTTTTATATGGGTTATGAAATTTTAAAAGATAAAATTAAAAAAATTGATAAAGGTAGAATATTAATAGGAACATTAGGTTCTATGCATTATATAGGAAAAGATATTATAAAAGTATTGTATATTGCAGATGGTTTTGAAGTTAAAGATTTAGGAGAAAATTTAATGGCAGAAGATTTTATAAAAGGTATAAAAGAGTTTAAACCTCACTTAATTGGGCTTTCAGTATTTTTAACAAATGCGATATTTGAAATAGAGAAAATAATTAAATTCTTAAAAGATAATAATTTAAGAGATAGAGTTAAGGTTATAATAGGAGGAGTACAAGGTAATCCATATGTAGCTAAAAAATTTGAATTGGATGGTTGGGCTCATGATCCTAAAACTGCTTTAGAAATTGCAAATAAATTAATTAAGGAGGTACGTGAAAAATATGGATGAAATTACAGGTCTTAAAAGAGCTTTAACTTATTTGAATGGTGAAAAACCAGATAAAATGCCAATATGGTTAGAATCTGTTTATTTAGCTTGGAAATATTCAGGTGTGCAAAGTTTAAGAGAATATATTTATGATGGAAAAGCAATAGCAAGGGGGCACATAGCTGTAGCTGAAAAATTTAGAGTAGATATTACAGGCGTGAATATTGATCAATGGGTTATGTATGAAATACTAGGTGCTGAAGTTGAAATTTTAGATCATGTTGTACAAGCAAAGATTCAACCATGGCGTTATAAACCAGATCATAGTGTTTATGATAAATTTATTGAAAAAGTAGAAAGAATTGAGAAAAATATTGATGAATTTGATCCTAGAAAATGTAAAAGAGCTCAAGCAATATTTGAAGCATGGAAAATTGTTGCAGAAAAAATTGGAAATAAAGTTCTTTTAAGACAAGGGATACTTGGACCTGCTGCAACTTTAGCTTTAACAATTGGAATGACTGAAGTAATGAGAGATATTATGATATTCCCAGATTTATTTCCTACTTTAACAAGAATAGTTAGAGGCCCCTTAATGGAATGGACAGTTGATGTAGCGTATAAAATGGTAGAAGCAATTAATTTTACAAATTTTTGTATGGGATTTAGTGGATATGATAAATCTATTCTAAGTCCAGATTTAAGAGAATGGTTAGCTGCATTAGATTTAGAATATTTAAATAAAGTTAGGTCAAGAATAGGTAAAGATGTCCCTATTACAACTCATGTTTGTAGTTGGGATCCAGATTTAGATTTTATATATGAAAAATTCGGAAAACCTAAGCTTATAAATGAATTGCAATTTTATGCTCCAGGATCGACTTATCCATTAGAAAAAGCTGTAGAAAAATTTGGAGATAAAATTCCACTTTGTGCTGGAATCGATCATCTTGGACCACTTTTCTCTGGAACACCTAAAGATGTTGAATTAATGGTAAAAAATTCAATAGAATTAGGGAAAAATTGTATATCTTTTGCGCTTGGTCCTGGATGTGGATTAAGTCCAAATACTCCAGAAGAAAATTTGCTTAAAATTTCTGAAGTAAGAGATAAATATGGAAGATATAAATGAAAAGAGTTGATCCTATTTTGCCCATTATAGGTAGATTTACTGGAAAAACTGGGAAAATATTATATGGAGCAGGTGCTTTTGGAGAGTCTTTAATATTCGCTATTATAGGAACATATTTAATATATTTTTATACTGAAATTGTTCTTCTTGATCCGGTTTTAATTGGAATAGGATTTATGGCAACTTATGGTGTTTGGAATGCAATAAATGATTTGATTGCAGGATATATTTCTGATAAAACAAGGACCAAATGGGGAAGAAGAATACCTTATATTTCTATATTCTCTCCAATAATGATTTTATTATTTATAATGATATGGTCCCCTCCAGTTGGAGGAAAACCTTTATCCAATCCTTCAGACCTTTGTATTTTTACATTCTTTATTATTATTATTTTCATTTTTGAATTTGTTTATACTCTCGTTGATGTGGGATGGAATGCATTATTTCCTGAAATGTATAGAGATATTAAAGATAGAAGTGAAGTTGCAGTATATAGACAAGTTTTCGCAACAATTGGTGTTATAATAACAATAATACTTGTTCCTCAATTGATAACATATTTTACAGAAAAATTTGGCACTTTTCAAGGATGGATTTTTGTAGGAATAGTAGTAAGTTTAATGGGTGGGATATCGTTCCTATTATCTCTTCTTGGAAGCAAAGAGAAAGAGATAACTTTAACAGAATCTACACTTCCTATTAAAGAATATTTCAAAATTACTTTTACAAATAAATCTTTCTTAACAGCAGCTTTTCTAATTTTAACAACAAGCTGGATATGGAGTGTTCTTGAAGCGATGATACCATTCATTGTTCAACATTTTCTTGGAGGGAAAACTAGTGATATAACAATAATAGGCGCGCCAATGATAATTTTCCCAATATTGTTTTATCCAATATGGAGGAAAATATGTATACGATATGGTTCAAGAATTACATTAATCCTCTCTACAATATTAATGGCTTCTGGACTATTAGTACTTGCAATTTGGGCAGATTCTATAATAAAAGCCGTAATATTAACAGCTTTCTTTGGCGCTGTGAATAGTGGTGTACAAATTACTAGAGAGCTTTTAATACCAGATGTGATAGATGAAGATGAAACTAAAACAGGTTTAAGAAGGGAAGGGATATACTATGGTGCACGTACATTTATTGATAGATTTGCTTTAGCTCTTACGGGTGCAAGTACAGCTTTCATTTTTGGATTAAGTGGATACACACCTGGAGCAGTACAACCTATTGAGGTAGTATGGAATATGCGTATTGGTTTAGCTCTTGTAATAATAATAGCTTTAGCTATATTCTTAATTGCAGCAAAGTATTATCCTCTTGGAAAGAAAGTATGAAAGTAAGTAAAAAATTAAATAGAATTAAGAAATTTGATATTTTTAATTCATAAATTTTTAGTTTTTATTAAATTGCTTTCTATTGCAAGAATGATTGTTACTGCAGCTGTCCATCCAAAATTGTAAAGACCTGTCGAACCTGGTTTACCATCTTCATAATAATATTCAGCAAATACTTTTGTTTTATTAACTAAATTAAACCATTTCATTGCTAACTCTTTAGCAATTTCTTTATAGCCATAATTTAACAAACCTTTAAAAATAAAATATGTTGTAGGAGCCCATATTGGTCCTCTCCAATAGTATGGATCCAAAGAATATAACCAGGATGGTTGAGGGGACATATATTTTTCATCATCAAAAGCTATTGTTGGTATTCCATATTTCCCCCAAAATTCTTTTGGAGAAATAAGATGAGAAATGAGTCGGGAAGCATTTTCATAATCTAATATTTTAGAAAACAATGGCATGAATGCTTGTATAGATTTAACTTTAATAATATTTCCTTTCCAATCAATAGGATAATAAAAACTTTCTTTTTCATTCCACATATATTTATTAATAAGAAAAGTTTTTTTATAATATTCATATTGAAATTTTTTTGCATCATTTTCTATTCCCAATTTATTAGCAATTTCAAATAAAGCTTCAGCATCTGCAGCAAGAACATTATTAAGTAAAAGATCTTCAATTGGTATATAGTAAAAATCATTCCTTTTTAAAGTTTCTCCATTAACAAAATCATATAATGCATGATTATCCATACCAGTTGAACATATAGCCCAATATGCCATCATTGAATTTTCACTTCTTGCACCAGTAAATGGACTTACAAGCCCATTAATAGAATCTATTGGATCACCATAATTATTCCACCATTCATAAAACTTCTTTAATTTAGGATACCAATTTTTTAAGCTTTCAAAATCTTTTGTTGTATTAGAATAATAGTTTACTGCATATATTATGACAGGTGGTTGACTTCTTAAATCTTGATTATATACTTCTATAGGAGCATTTGGGATCATACCATTCTCCTTTTGTAAAGAAAGGAGAGCTTCAATATTCTCTTTAGCAAGTAATGGGTCTATATGCGATAGAGCTAATACATGAAAAGCAGTATCCCAGCAGTATGGTATAGGATAACCATTAAGATGTGGAACAATAATTTTATGCTCGCCAAATTCTTTTAAATTTTCATATAGTATTTCTTTAGCTTTTATTATTAATTGATCTAATTTCAAGACTAATCAATTAAATATTAATTAAATTCAATTTTTTTAATATTTCTTTTAAATCTATTAGTGCTACGTCAGCTTTTAAAGGTTCTCTTTTTAAATATGAAAGATACATTTTCTTATCAAATCTTACTATTCCATCTATTTTTAATCCCATATTTTCTGCTTCTTTTATTAATATTTCTTCAATTTCATTTGTGATTTTATTAGCTATAATCCAAAATTTTTTATTTAAATTTAAAGCAATTTTTTTCAATAATGAAGCTATTTCAAGAGATTCTATTGTAGGATCTACTATAGCTATTATGCTATCGCTTACTTCTTCAATTTTTCTACCAATATGTTCTACTCCAGCATCCGTATCTACTAAAACAATTTCATTTTTATCTAATGCTAAATTACTTAGCAATATTTTTGTAAGTATATTGAATGGGCATGCACATCCTTCACCATATTCTCTAACTTTTCCTATAGTAACTAATCCTATTCCTTCATTAGAGAAAGAAATGTAATCAGATGGTAATAAGTTAAGTTTTATCCCTTCTTTTGCTTTGATTAAAGCTTTAGCTATATCGGTTTTCATTTTTTCAAATTCTTCTTCTTCCTTTTTTCCACCTATATATTCTACTAAAGGCTTAGGTGTAGCTACACCTAAAAGCATTGGTAAAACAATATTAGATTCATCAGAATCGATTATGTAAACTTTATAATATTTTGATAAAATCTTAGCAATAAGGACTGTTAAAGCAGTTTTACCTGTGCCTCCTTTACCACATATCATAATTTTCATTTAAAATCTAGATTATTATTAAAATAGGAATATTAAAAGTTTTTATAATATCTTAGAGTGTGTCCAATTATTTAATTTTTCATAAGATTTTATTATATAAAGATTTAAAAAAATATTTTTAAAATATCTCCTATAGAATATTAACAATATATCCAATAAATAGAAAAACAATATAATGGAATACTTGGAGTAACCCATATATTTTTATTTTCAATAAATTCTATTTTCATTTTCTAATAATGAAAATACAAATTTCTTTTTTCCATTAATATTTTTCTCAATTGAAATAGTAAATCTTTTTTAATGTCTTTAGCTTATATCTAATGAAAAAAATATAAGACCAGAGAGCGTAAAAATGATTAGAAAATATGCATACAAGGTTGTAAGGGGGG
>Ga0209225_1000265_pt1 | contig 62910 bp, 66 predicted proteins | sample WasSprMetagenome_FD_184732 | JGI IMG/M metagenome (GOLD analysis project Ga0209225, IMG submission 184732) | Sulfidic aquatic microbial communities from Washburn Spring, Yellowstone National Park, USA - WS (SPAdes) (version 3) | ecosystem: Environmental > Aquatic > Thermal springs > Hot (42-90C)... | reverse complement strand
AAAGACCAGGAGCCCAAGGTTATTTGGATATTAAAAGAATTTTGGAAATTGCAAAAAAAGCACGAGTTGATGCAATCCATCCTGGTTATGGTTTTTTGGCAGAAAATTGGCTTTTTGCAAAACTTTGCGACAAGCAAAAAATTAAATTTATTGGACCTCATTATTCTGTGTTGAAAAAATTGGAAGACAAAATTGAAGCAAAAAAATTGGCCAGAAAATTAAAAATTCCAACTTTGCCAATGAGCGAAGAACCAATTAATTCTTTAAAAGATTTGAAAAAATGGATTTTTAAAATTTATCCCCCATTTGTTTTAAAAGCAAGAAGAGGCGGAGGAGGAATTGGAATTAGAGCAATTAACGGAGAAATTACAATTGGAGAAATTTTTACTTTGGCTTTGGGAATTAAAAAACAAACCTCATTAGCTTTTTCAGATACTGAATTTTTCCTCGAAAAATATTTACCAGAAGCAAAACATATTGAATTTCAAATAATCGGGGATGGAGAAAAATTTATCCATTTGGGAGAAAGAGAATGCACAATCCAAAGAAGATTTCAAAAACTTTTAGAAGAAGCCCCCTCTTTAGCTTTGGACGAGAAACTGAGAGAAAAAATGGGAAATTTAGCTTTGGCTTTAGCTAAGGAATTAAAGTATAAAACAGTTGGTACAGTTGAATTTCTTTTAGACAAAAATAAAAATTTTTATTTTTTAGAAGTAAATCCGAGAATCCAAGTTGAGCATCCAGTAACTGAACTTATTTCAGGAATTGATTTAGTAGAACAACAAATTAGAATCACCCAAGGAGAAAAGCTTTCATTTTCTCAAGATGATATTTATTTTCAAGGGTGGGCAATTGAAGCAAGGATAAATGCTGAAGATCCATTTAGAAATTTTCAACCTTCACCTGGAAAAATTGAAAAATATCAACCTCCTTCTGGCGAGGGTATTTTTGTTCATACATTTTTGCATGATGGTCAAGAAATTTTTTCCTATTTTGATCCACTTTTGGCAAAATTGATTAGCTTTGGAAAAGACAGAAAAGAGGCTATTTCAAGATTAAAGAAAGCCTTAGATGAAATTTTGATTTTGGGAGTAAATACAAATATTCCATTTTTTAAAGCCCTTTTGGAAGAAAAAGATTTTTTGGAAGGGAATTTTACAACCGATTTTATTGAAAAAAGCAAAATTTTAGAAAAAATAAAACTTCCAGCTATTTGTCAGCCATTAATTGAAAAAAAAGAAGAAGAAGTTGACGAAAGAGAACTTGCAGAAATAATTTATAAAATATACGAAGCCCTAAAGCCAAAAGAAGGTATTGAACAAAAACCAACTTCGAATTGGAAGTTAATAGAGAGGTTAAAATTTTTTGAATAACATGCGCTTTAAAATTCAATTTAGAAGAAAAGAATATGAAGTGGAAATAAAAGAAGAAGAAAATGGAGTGAAAATAAAAATTGGAGACAAGGAATTTTTGTTTGAAAGAGAAAAAATATCAGACAAAAGTTTTTATTTTGAAAAAAGGGATTTCTCAAAAAAAGAAATTTTAGCTCCAATTTCAGGAACAATTTCAGAAATTTTTGTTAAAGAAGGAGAAATTGTAGAAAAGGGACAAAGAATTTTTACTCTTTCTGCAATGAAAATGGAAAATGAAATTTTGTCAGATTTTAAAGGGAAAGTTAAAAAAATTTTTGTAAAAAAAGGAGAGAATGTAAAAAAAGATCAAATCCTTTTAATTGGAGAATGAAAATTTTAGAATTTGAAAAATTGGAATCTACTCAAAAAAAGGCAAAAGAGATTGCAAAAAATTCAGAGCCCTGGACTGTTGTATTAGCAAAAGAGCAAACAGGAGGTTATGGAAGGAAGGGAAATTTTTGGTATTCTCCAAGAGGAGGCCTTTACTTTTCTGTAATTTTATCAAACCCCCACACCAAACAAATTTGTGGTGTGGGGGCAAAAACAAAAATTGAGAATTTGCAAATTTTAACAATTTTGGCAGCCTTTTGCGTTGCAAAAATTTTGAAAGAAGATTTTAAATTGGAACCATTTATAAAATTGCCAAACGATGTTTATGTCAACGGTAAAAAAATTTGTGGAATTTTAACCGAGAACTTGATTTTGGGGAAGGAAATTAAAAACTCAATTATTGGCATTGGTTTAAACACAAACATTGATCAATTTCCGGAAGATTTGAAAAAAATTGCCACTTCTGTTAAAATTGAATTGAATAAAAAGGTTGAAAACAGGAAGATTTTAAAGAAGATTTTGAATGAAATTAAAGAATTGATATGTACAATTGGTCAGTAGATGAAAAAAAATTCAAAAAAGAAGATCCTGAGGGTTATCAAATTTGGAAATTAGAGCAGATGATAAATTATGGGTTAGGAGGAGAAAAGCTGGATGAAAAATTGGTTAGGAAGTATTGGAAAAAGCTTTTTATAGAGCCAGAAATTAAAAAATTTCTGGAATTTTTATTATGGCCGGAGAAAAATTTATTACTCCAGAGCAAGAAAAAGTCCTGAATCTTTTTTCAAAAGAGGAATATCTGATTAAAAGATTTTACCTAACTGGTGGGACTCCTTTGGCTGCTTTTTATCTTTTTCATCGAATTTCAGAAGATTTAGACTTTTTTAGCGAAAGAGAAGTTTATTTGCCGGCCATAAAAACTTTTATTAGCAAGCTCCAAAGGAAACTCAAATTGGTTAAAGTTGATTACAGAAAGTTTTTGGGATTGTATAGTTTTTATCTTTTTTTTACACCAAAAAAATTTTTGAAAGTTGATTTCAATTATTATCCTTATCCCCGCATTGAAAAAGGAATCAAATTTAAAGGAATTACTGTTGACAGTTTGTATGACATTGCTGTAAATAAAGTCCATACTATTTCAATGAAACCCAGAGCTCGTGATTTTATAGATGTTTATTTTATCATTAAAGAGAAGGGATATACTTTTAAAAAGCTTTTAATGGAAGCCAAATCAAAGTTCGATTGGCACATTGACCCTATTCAATTAGGAACTCAATTACTGAAAGCTGCTAAAGTAAAAGATTATCCACGAATGATAAAAGAAATTGATCATCGGGAATGGAAGAGATTTTTTATTGAAGAGGCAAAAAAATTAAAAAAAGAAATTTTTAAATAAAATATGGCATTGGAAAAAGAAATTGAAAAATTGAATAAAAAAATTGAAGAATTAGAAAACAAAGAGCTGATTGAAAAACAACATCAAAAAGGGAAATTAACTGCCAGAGAAAGAATTAATTTATTGTTTGATCCAGGAACTTTTGTTGAATTAGATCCCTTTGTTGAAAGCAGATGTGAGAATCTGGAAAAAAAATTTCCAGGAGATGGAGTGATTTGTGGTTTTGGAAAAGTTCAGGGAAGACAAGTTTTTGCTTTTTCTCAAGATTTCTCAAAGCTTGGTGGAACTTTAGGAGAAATGCATGGAGAAAAAATTTTAAGAGTATATGAAATGGCAAGGAAAACTGGATGCCCGATTATTGGAATTTATGATTCAGGAGGAGCAAGAATTCAAGAAGGAGTTTTGGCTTTAGATGGATACGGGAAAATTTTTAGAGAACAAGTGCTTTCTTCTGGCATTATTCCTCAAATTTCAGTTATGGTAGGACCTTCAGCAGGAGGAGCTTGTTATGCTCCAGGACTTTCAGATTTCATTTTTATGGTTGATAAAATTTCTTTTATGTTTATTACTGGACCCGAAGTAATAAAAAAGGTTACCGGAGAAGAAATTTCTTTTGAAGAATTAGGGGGTCCAAATGTTCATTTTCAAAAATCAGGATGTGCCCACTTTGTTTTTAAAACAGAAGAAGAATGTTTTTTGGCAGTTAAAAAACTTCTTTCTTATTTGCCCCAAAATAATCTCGAAGACCCCCCATTAAAAAAAGGAATTTTGAGTGAGTTATTAGAAAAAGAAGAAAATTATAGATTGTTAGAAATAGTTCCATCAGAACCAGAAAAGAGTTATGATATGAAAGAGGTGATTGAAGAAATTTTTGATAGAGGGAGCTTTTTCGAAGTTCAAGCAGGATTTGCTCAAAATTCGATAATTGGATTTGCGAGATTAGATGGAAATGTCGTTGGAATTGTGGCCAATCAGCCAAAAATTTTGGCAGGAACCTTAGACATTAATTCTTCAGATAAAATTTCTAGATTTGTTAGATTTTGTGACGCATTTAATATACCAATAATTACCTTAGTTGACACTCCGGGCTATCTTCCGGGAAAAGAACAAGAATGGGGAGGAATTATTAGACATGGTGCAAAGGTTTTGTATGCTTTTGCCGAAGCTTCAGTTCCAAAAATTTCTTTAATCTTAAGAAAAGCATTTGGAGGAGCTTATATCGCTTTAGCCTCAAAGAAATTAGGACAAGATATTGTTTTAGCTTGGCCTGGAGCTCAAATAGGAGTCATGGGTCCAGAGCAGGCAGTAAGAATTATTTATAAAAAGGAAATTGAAAAAGAAAAAGACAAAGAGGGTTTCGAAAAGAAAAAAATTGAAGAGTTAAGAGAAAAATTGAGTGTATTTGAGGTAGCAAAATTGGGTCAAGTGGATATAATTTTGCACCCTAAAGATACAAGGTCTGTTTTGATTAAACAATTAAATGCGATCTTAACAAAAAGAGAACCAAAAATACCAAGAAAACACGGTAATATTCCTCTCTAAAAATATGGAGATAAAATCTTTAGAACCAATAATTTCAATGATCGCTGAAGAAAGGGGAATTCCCAAAGAGAAAGTTTTGGAAAGTTTAGAATACGCAATAGCAGCAGCTTATAAAAAAGATTATGGAAAAAAGGGTCAAGTAATTAGGGCAAAAATTGATTTGAAAAAAGGAGAGGTTTCTTTTTGGCAGGTAAAACAGGTTGTAGACAAAGATATGGTTTATTTTGATAAAGGAGAAAAAGAGGAAGAAAAAGAAAAAATTCGTTTTAATCCCGAAAAACATATTCTTCTTGAAGACGCCAAAAAAATTAATCCGAATATAAAAGTAGGAGAGGAATTAGTGATACCCCTGGAGGTTAAAAAAGATTATGGAAGGATTGCAGCTCAAACTGCCCGCCAAGTAATTTTACAGAGAATTAAGGAGGTAGAAAAAGAAACAATTTATAATGAATACAAGACAAAAGAGGGACAAGTTATTTCAGGAATTGTTCAAAGGATCGAGGGAAAAAACGTATTTTTGAATATTGGAAAAACAATTGGGATTTTGCCAAAAGAAGAACAGGTAACAGGAGAGTTTTATAGGCCAGGTCAAAGATTAAAAGTTTATGTTTTAAAGGTTGAACAAACTTCTAAAGGTCCGATAGTTACCCTTTCAAGGGCCCATCCAAAATTAGTTTCTAAGCTTTTTGAGCAAGAAGTTCCAGAAATTGCTTCAGGTCAAGTTAAAATTCATTCAATTGCAAGAGAACCAGGTTTAAGAACAAAAATTGCTGTTTCGGCTACAGTTAAGGGTTTAGATCCTATTGGAGCAATGGTTGGATTTAAAGGAACAAGGGTTCAAATGGTGATTAATGAACTAGGAGGAGAAAAAATTGATATTATTGAGTACTCAGATGACCCGAAAAAATATATTGCCAATGCCCTTTCTCCTGCAAAAGTTCTTGATGTTGAGATTTTACCAAAAAACAAGGCTTTAGTAACCGTTCCAAAAGATCAGCTTTCTTTAGCTATCGGTAAAGATGGACAAAATGTAAGATTAGCAGCAAAACTTACATGTTGGAAAATCGATGTTAAGCCCGCAGAAGAATAACTTGAATTTTTTTAAAAAATTTGCCAAAATAAAAGTATGAATTTAATTCCTACAGTTATTGAAAAGACACAATACGGAGAGAGAGCTTACGATATTTACTCCCGACTTTTAAAAGAAAGGATTATATTTTTGGGAGGTCCAATTGTTGATGCTGTAGCAAATTCGATAATTGCTCAGCTTTTGTATTTGGCCTCGAAAGATCCAGAAAAAGACATTCAACTTTATATTAATTCCCCAGGAGGAGTTTTGACTGCAGCCTTAGCTATTTATGACACGATGCAATATGTGAAATGCCCTGTATCAACTGTTTGTGTGGGATTGGCAGCTTCTGGTGCTGCGGTTTTACTAGCAGCTGGAGCGAAGGGGAAAAGGTATGCTTTGCCAAATGCAGAAATTTTACTTCATCAGGTAGCAGTGAGTGGAGTTTCGGGAGAGGCAGTAGAAGTAGAAATTGCAGCAAAACAAATTTTGAAACTAAAGGATAAGGTAAATAGAATTTTAGCAAAACACACTGGACAACCACTAGAAAAGATTGAAAAAGACACAGATAGAGATTTTTATCTTTCAGCTCAAGAAGCAAAAGAATATGGTCTCATCGATGAGGTTATTCAAACTAAAGAATAAACTTAAATTCAAATCTCAAATAAACTATGTCAGAACTTGGCATTTTAATTTTGACAATTTTTTCATTGGCTCTTGGTGCAATTTTGGGATATTTTGCGAGAATTTCTTTAGCAAAAAAGGATCTCCAAGCAGTTGAAGCTAAGCTTCAAAAGGCTAAAGAGGAAGCAGAAAAGATTCTTAGTGAAGCTCAAAAAAGAGCCACTCTTTTAGTTGAAAAAACAAAGTCAGAGGAAGAGAAAAAAAGAGCAGAGCTTTTAAGGTTAGAAAATCTTTTAAATAAGAGAGAAAATGCCTTGTCTCAAAAACTTGCTGAATTTGAGAAAGAAAAAGAAATTTTTCAAGAAAAAGTTGAGAAGCTGAAAAAAATAAAAGAAGAGGTAGAAAATTTGAAATCTCAACTTACTGAAGAATTAGAAAGGATTTCTGGGATGACAAAAGAAAAAGCAAAAGAGGAACTTTTTGCAAAGATTGAGGAAGAATTTCAAAAAGAAATTTTAGAAAGGATGAAAAAATTAGAAAATGAAGGGAAAGAAAAACTTGAAAAGAAAGCAAAGGAAATTTTAGCATTAGCAATTCAAAAGTTTGCTCTACCCCAAACTCAAGAGTTAACCACCACCGTAGTTTCTCTTCCTAGCGAGGAAGTAAAAGGGAAAATTATTGGGAAAGAAGGAAGAAATATTAGAACTCTTGAAAAATTAACCGGGGTTGAAATCTTAATTGATGAAACGCCTGATACAGTTATAATTTCAGGGTTTGATCCAATAAGAAGACAAATTGCAAAAATTGCTTTGGAAAAATTAATTCAAGATGGGAGAATTCAACCAGCCAAAATAGAAGAAAAGGTTGAGGAAGCAAAAAAGGAAATTCAAGAAAAAATAAAAGAAGCAGGAGAAGCGGCTGCATTTGAGCTGGGATTAGTTAATTTAGATCCAAAATTAATTCAACTTTTGGGAAGATTAAAATTTAGAACATCTTATGGTCAAAATGTTCTCTTGCATTCAATTGAAGTGGCCCATTTAGCAGCAGCTTTAGCAGCAGAATTAGGAGCTGATGTTGAAGTTTGCAAAAAAGCTGGACTTTTACACGATATTGGAAAAGCAGTAGACCAAGAAATTGAAGGCTCTCACTTAGATATTGGAATAAAAATTTTAGAAAAATTCAATATCGAGCCGGAGGTAATTTCTGCAATGAAATCTCATCATGGTAATTATCCACCAGAAAGCATAGAGGCAGTAATAGTTCAAGTAGCAGATCAAATTTCAGGAGCTAGACCCGGTGCAAGAAAAGAAAACTTAGAAAGCTATTTAAAGAGATTGACTGAATTAGAAAAAATAGCTACTTCCTTTCCTGGTGTAGAAAAGGCTTATGCTATTGAAGCAGGAAGAGAAATTAGAGTTTTTGTTAAACCAGAGGAAGTTGATGATTTTAAGGCAAAAAAATTAGCAAAAGAAATTGCAAATAGAATTCAAGAAGAACTCGAATATCCAGGAGAAATAAAAGTTACTCTTATTCGTGAAATGAGAATAGTTGAATACGCAAGATAGCTTTTGTCTCTCAATTTTTTATTTTGGTCCAAGGTTACTCCTTGGACCGTTTTTTTATGAAAAATTCCCTCTAATTACAAAAAACTAAGCTAAATGAAAAGGTGTTGAGCGGGTGAGGGAATAAGAAAACATTCAAAAATTCTTCTAACAGAAGAAAATTTTCTCCTATCTTTGGCGGTTGGACACCTTTTTTAAAGGGGTCCGAGCACGGAGCGAAGCAAGCCGAAGGCGATCGCTCGAACGAGCGAAGCGAGTGAGGGGGAGCGGAGTGCAGGAGTGAGGGTGTCAAGCGGGTGAGGGAATAAGAAAATTTTAGTTTTCAATTCATTTAAGGAAGAGGGGTGACAACGAGCGAAGCGAGTGCCATGGAGGGGAGAAACCTTTAGGGTGTCTCCCCTATGGAGAACTTGCCGAAGCGAACGCAGTGAGCGCTGGTGCTTTAGCACCAGGGAGGCAAGTTCTAGGGGTGAGGGTGTTGAGCGGGTGAGGGGAATCGAACCCCCATACCAGCCTTGGAAGGGCTGTGTAATAGCCATTATACGACACCCGCGTCGGGGGCCGCGGACTTGAACCGCGAATCAGACGCTCCCAAAGCGCCTATGTTACCAATTACACCAGCCCCCGTTCTATTATTTTTATAGCTTCTTGTTTTTCATTTGTCAATTGTTATGGTAATATTAAAGTATGAGCAAATTAAATATTTTTTCAGAATGTAAGAGATATAGAATTCCCCTTTGGCAGTGTCCTCAATTTATTTTTTTAATTCTTGGATTGGTAATTATTTTTTCAATTGTTTTTACCTATTTTGTTGGGGCAAGATATATCCAAGACCCAGGCGTTTTAGCTATTTTTATTTGTTTACTTACTGCTGTTTTGTTCATTTTAGCTTTTTCAATAGTCAATTCTTTTGAAAATTTGCTTTCTGTTTCAAGATTAAAATCAGAATTTATTGAAATTATCTCACACTCTTTACGCACTCCTTTAACAAACCTTAACTGGACAATTGATTTTTTCCTGGCTAAAAATTTAGGGAAAATTGAAAAAGAGCAAATTGAACAACTTCAATTTTTAAAAGAAAATTCAAAAAGAATGGAAGAGCTAATTTCAAAAATGATAATCATTTCTCGTTTAGAAGGAGCTTTTTCTCAATCGAATGAAGAAGTTTCTCTAGAGGGAATACTCAATGAAACAATTCAGAAGATGAAAGATCAAATTGAAAAATCAAAACTTAATCTTGAACTAAAAATTCAAAAAAATCTACCCAAAATTTTTGTTAATCCTTTTTATTTTAAAATAGTTTTAGAAAGTCTTTTAGACAATGCAATTCGTTACAATAAAGAAAACGGAAAAATTGAGATTGAGCTTGAAAAAAGAGGTAAAAATATCTATTTTGAAATAAGAGATAGCGGAGTAGGCATTCCAAAGAAAGATCAAAAATACATTTTTCAAAAATTTTTCAGATCTGGGAATATAGCAAAATTTCAGACACAGGGAACTGGACTTTCTCTTTTCATAACTAAAAGAATAATTGAAAATTTTGGAGGTAAAATTGGATTTGAATCAGTAGAAAATAAAGGGTCGAAATTTTGGTTTTTAATCCCAATTAAAAAATGAAAAAAATTCTATTCATTGAAGACGAAATGGCTTTACAAAAAAGTTTGGGGGGATTGTTGAGTGAAAAAGGATATCAGGTAATTTCAGCTTTTGATGGAGAAAGCGGATTGAATTTAGCAAAAAAGGAAAATCCGGATTTGATTTTGTTAGATTTGATCTTGCCAAAAATGTCAGGGTTTGATGTTTTGGACAAATTAAAAGAAGATCCAAAAACTAAAGGAATTCCAGTAATTGTTTTAACAAATTTGGAGGGAATTGGAGATGTAGAGAAAGCAATTGCATTGGGAGCAAAAAGTTATTTAGTAAAAGCTGAGTATACCTTAGAGGAGGTGGTAGAGAAAATAAAAAAAGCATTAAAATAAAAAATGATTATTGAACCCCAACAATTGAAAGCTTTTTTACTCGATGCAAAGTTAATTACTGAAGAAAAATTTAAAGAGTGTGAAAAAAAAGCAAAAGAAAGTAAAAAGAATATAGATGAGATTTTAGTTTCAGAAGGAATAATTACTCAGGATCAATTAATTAAACTCAAAGCCTATATTTTGGGTATTCCTTTTGTAAATTTAGAAAAGGAAGTAGTAGATCCTGAAGTTTTAAAAATAATTCCAGAACCAATAGCTAAAACCCACAACATTGTCGCCTTTAGAAAAAAAGGAAAAGATTTGGAAGTTGCAATGCTTGACCCGGAGAACTTAAAAATACTTGAATTTATTAAAAAGACAACAGATTTGAGAATTTTACCAAGATTAACCACTCTAGAGTCAATCAAAAACCTTTTAAGGCAATATCAAAAAACTTTAAGCGCTGAATTTGGTGAGTTAATTAAAAAAGAAGCTGAAGGGATTAGAACAGTTGAAGAAGAGAAGACTTTAGAAGAAAAAACTGAATTAGAAAAGATGGCAAAGGAATTGCCTATAATTCGAATTGTTGATGTTTTGATCAAACACGCCATTTTAGAAAGAGCCTCAGATATTCATATTGAACCAATGGAAAAGGAGGTTTTGGTGAGATATCGTATTGATGGAATTTTAAGAGATGCAATGATCTTACCAAAGAGCACCGCTCCTGGAATCGTTGCCAGAATTAAGATTTTAGCAAATTTGAAATTAGATGAACACAGAATACCTCAAGATGGAAGGTTTAAAGTTGAGACAGATGAGTACAAATATGCAATTAGGGTTTCTATTTTACCGGTTTATGATGGAGAAAAGGTGGTGATGAGACTTTTGCCAGAAAATGTAAAAGCTTTTACCTTAGAGGAATTAGGATTAAGAGGAAAAGCTTTGAGAGATGTTGAAATTAACTTAAAAAGACCAACTGGAATGATTTTAGTTACAGGACCTACAGGGTCTGGAAAGACCACAACTTTATATTCAATGATTTCGATTTTAAACACAGAAGCAGTAAATATTTCTACAATTGAAGATCCGATAGAGTATAGAATTCCAAGAGTTAATCAAACTCAAGTTAATCCAAAAGTTGGTTTAACTTTCGCTTCGGGTTTAAGAGCTTTATTAAGACAGGACCCAGACATTATTATGGTCGGGGAAATTAGAGACACAGAAACTGCTTCTTTAGCTATTAATGCTGCATTAACCGGGCATTTAGTTTTATCAACTTTGCATACAAATTCTGCAGCTGGAGCTATTCCAAGGCTTATTGATATGAAGGTTGAACCTTTTTTAATTTCCTCCACCTTAAATTTGATAATTGCCCAAAGATTAGTAAGAAAGCTTTATGGTGAAAAGGAAAAATATTTCTTAACCCCATCCCAGTTGGATAACATTGCGAAATATTGTAACCCAGACAGAATTTTAGAAATTTTGGTTGAAGAAAAGTTGGCAAAGCCCAACCAACCTTTAATCAAGATTCCATTTTTTAGACCTGTTCCTCAAAAAGAATGTCCAGATGGATATAAAGGAAGGATTGGTATTTTTGAAGTTTTGCCAGTAACTCCTAAAATAAAAGATTTAATTGCAAAAGAAGCCACCTCAGATGAAATTCAAATTGTAGCTCAAAAAGAAGGAATGCGAACAATGGTTGAAGACGGATTTGTAAAAGCAGCTCAGGGAATAACTTCAATTGAAGAAGTTTTAAGAGTAATTATTGAATAAAAATATGTTCCAATTTCTAAGTTTAAATCCAGAATTTTTTGGTTTGGAAATTTCCGATTTTTCCATAAAGGCAGTTTTTTTAAAAAAAAGAGGAAATATTTTAAAATCGATTAATTTTTCAGAAACAAAAATTCCACAAGGGATTGTTCAAGAAGGAGAAATTAAAGATGAAGAAAAATTAGCAAATTTAATCAAAGAGACAATAAAAAGAGGAAAAATAAACACAAAATATGTAGTAGCTTCTATTCCTGAAAATAAAGTTTTTTTGGAAATAATTCAAATGCCAAAATTGAACGAAGAAGAATTAAGGTCAGCAATTCTTTATGAAGCAGAAAATTATATCCCCCTCCCCTTAGAAGAAATAATTTTGGATTTCCAAATAATAGGTCCTGTTTATGAAGACTCTCAAAAATTGAATGTTCTTTTGATAGCTTGTCCAAAAAAAATAGCAAATTCTTATTTAAAAACATTAAAACTTGCAGAACTTTTTCCTTTAGCTTTTGAACCAGAATCTTTCGCCATTACAAGAGCTTTAATTGAAAAGGGAAAAGATCAACCCCCAGTCCTTTTAATAGATTTTGGAGCTACAAAATCAACATTTATAATTTCTTCTGGAAACCTTCCAAAATGTTCCTTTACCTCCCCTCTTTCAGCTAACACCCTTACCCAAGTCCTTAGCAAAACCCTAAACATTTCTTTTGAAGAAGCTGAAAAATCAAAAATACAATACGGTCTTGAAGAAAAAATTAAAATGGAAATCAGAGATCATGAAACAATACTTATTCATGAAAGGGGAAAAATTTTTGAAGCTTTAATTCCACCTTTAGTAGATTTTGCTCAACAAATAGAAAGATATCTTTATTACTGGGAAACCCATACTAATCGTCACAATTCATCTATCGAGAAAAAAATTTCAAAAGTGATACTTTCTGGAGGAGGAGCAAGTCTGAAAGGACTTAAAGATTTTTTATCTTTAGAATTAAAATTACCAGTGGAATTAGGAAATCCTTGGGTAAATATAACAAAAGATCCCCCAACGAAACTTAAAAATTTTAATTCATTAGAATATACTGTTACATTGGGCTTAGCCCAAAGAGTAATAAATTTATGATTAATTTATTGCCAAAGGAACAAAAATCAGAGATTTCTGTTTTGCGAAAACTCGTTTTAATTTCAATTTGGGAAATTTTGATTATTTGTTTTTTTGTTTCTCTTATTTTGATTTTTCTTTTAGTAAAAGTTTTTATTGAGAGCGAAATAAAAGTAAATGAAATTTTGGCCAAAGAAAAAGAGAAAGAGATTTCTTTGAATAGAGCATTAGAAGAAAAGATAGAAAACTTTAATCTTTCTCTTTCTCAAATTTATTCTTTTTATCAAGACCAAACAATTTTTTCTGAAATTTTAGACCAGATTTTTCAAAAGATTCCAGAGGGAATTTATCTTACAAATTTAAATATATCTTTTCAAGAAAAAACATTAGATGTTTCTTTGGCTGGTTTTTCTCCTTCTCGCGAGCTTTTACTTTCTTTTAAAGAAAATTTAGAAAAAGATAAAAAATTTTCAAACATTGATTTTCCTCTTGAAACCTGGACGAAGCGAGAAAATATTAGTTTTACAGTGACATTTAAAATAATAAGATGAAGCCAAAAGAAAAAATTTATCTTTCACTTTTACTTTTCTTGGTTTCTGGATTGATTTTATTGTTTTTTGTCTTTTCTTTATTTAAAGAGATAAGAAAGCAATCGCAAAGTCTTTTAAATTTAAAGAAAAGTTTGGCAGAAAAAGAAATGCGATTGATAAATATTCAAAATTTAAAATTAGTAGAAAAAGAAGTTTCTCAAGATTTAGAAAAAACAGAAAAAATTTTTTTCGATAAAGAAGCTCCAATTGACTTTATTAATTTTTTAGAGAAAACTTCTCAAGATTGCGAAATCATAGTGGAAAAAATTTCACCCATTTCTTCTCCGAAAACCCCAACTTCAACCCTTTCTCGACTTGATTTTCAAATAACTGGATTTTCCAATTTTAAAGGAGCAGTTTGCTTTTTACAAAAATTGGAATTTGGACCTTATTTAATTCAGGTTTCAAATTTAAACCTTAGGAGGATAACTCAAGAAGAATTGAAAAATAAAAACTTTCAAGGTCTTTCTTTGAACGATTTAAAATTGAGTATTAGTTTTAGGGTTTATACAAGATGAAAGTTAAAATTTTTAAAAAATTCGAAATAAAAAAAATATCAAAAATAATTGAAATTTGTTCCCAAAGAGCTATTTTTACCTTCTTTTTTCTTTTTTTAATTGGAATGATTTTGGGAGGAATTTTATTTTTAAAATACTTTATTTTAGTGAAAAGAGCTGAATTAAAAATTGAAAAAGAACCTCTCAAATTAGAAAGAAGAATTTACAATCAGGTTTTAAAAATTTGGGAAGAAAGAAAAGTAAAATATGAAGGAGTAAAAGACGGAAATTTATTAGATGTTTTTCAGAGCCATTGATTTTTTAAATTTTTTAGCTAAAATTAATTTAGAAAATTTGTCCCCATAGCTCAATGGACAGAGCTCCTGCCTTCTAAGCAGGAGATCCAGGTTCGACTCCTGGTGGGGACACATATTACTATCTGGAGACCGTGGTGAAGTAGCATCATAACGGGCTGTGGCCCCGTTGTCAGGGGTGCAAATCCCCTCGGTCTCCCAAAATTATTTTTTTTCTTCCAATTTTGCTTTAAGTTCAATTACCTTTCCTTCCCTTAGAACTTTGAGAACAATTTCTTCATTATATTGGCATTTTGAGAGAATATCTGCTAAAGGGTTTTCTTCCGTAATTTTTTCTCCATTTATTTCTAAAATAATGTCATATTCTCTAAGACCAGCCTTTTCAGCCGGTGAATTTTTAATTATTGCAGGCTCTCCAAAAGTTTCTCTGACAATTAATGCTCCGTAATCTACTGGGAGTTTGTGAAAACTTGAGATTTCTGGATTTAAAATTACATATCTCACTCCTAAAAATGGTCTTTTCAATTTTCCATATTTTTTTACTTCTTTTAAAATGGCTTTGGCATAATTAATAGGAATTGCAAATCCAATATTTTCTGCTCCCATTACCATCGCAGTATTCACTCCAATTGCCTTGGCTTCCATATTGACTAAAGGACCCCCTGAATTTCCAGGATTAATTGCAGCATCAGTTTGAATTAAACCTCTTAAAGTAGAAGCCTTAAAAGGAACACCCCCGAAAGCTGTGATTTTTCTTGAAAGTCCAGAGACAATTCCGGCTGAAATAGTATCTTCAAACTCTCCCAAAGGATTTCCAATAGCAATTACTGTTTCGCCTAATTCAATTTTGTCTGAATCCCCCATTTCTAAAAATGGCAAATTTTCCCCCTCAATTTTTAAAATTGCAATATCAACTAAAGGATCTCTTGCTAAAACTTTAGCTTGAAATTTATGTTCTGGGTCTAAAATTACTGTATATTCTGCCTCAGGATCTGCAACTACATGGTTACAGGTTACAATATAGCCATCAGGGGAGACGATAAAACCCGATCCTCCTCCAATTTTTGTTTTTTCCTTTCCCTTTTTTATTTTGGGAAAAATAAACTCCTCACCGCCAAAAGGGAAAAAATAAAAACCTTCTACTTTTGGAAGGTCTTTTGAAATAACAATGGTAATGACCGCTGGGCAGACTTTTTTTGCTATTTCAACTATTGGCGATTTTTTAGTCATTTTTTAATTTTAACATAAATTACTCTTTTCAACAACAAAAAAATTTGCTAAAATTTAAAAATGCCCCTATAGCTTAAAGGATAAAGCAGTGGCGTCCTAAGCCATTGATCCAGGTTCGAGTCCTGGTAGGGGCAAAAATCCAAAAGTGGGCCTATAGTTCAACGGCAGAACGCCGCTATGGCATGGCGGAGATATGGGTTCGATTCCCATTAGGTCCAAAGCCGGAGTGGTGTAGCGGTCTGCACAGATGTCTGAAAAACATCTGGTCCCAGTTCGACTCTGGGCTCCGGCACAAAAAAGCGGGATTAGTATAGTGGTAGTACGCCACCTTGCCAAGGTGGAGGCGCCAGTTCGATTCTGGTATCCCGCTCAACTCTTCATGGATAAAAAAATAAAAATTTCATTAAAAAAAATATTAGGAGCTTCTTTTGCCATCCTTTTTGTTTTTAATTTTTACCCTTTTTTCAAAAAAAATTCAGGAAGAGTTGAAGCAGATTTATCCATTTCTTCAAAAAACTCATCTCCCCTTTTTGATTTTATTTTTTTCCAAAATAATACTCTCTATGGAATTTCTAGTTTAGAAATTCCCAAAATGGAAAATCCAAAAATAATAGTAGGTGTAGTTACAGGTTACTCCTCAACTTATTTTGAGACAGATGACACCCCTCATCTTACAGCTTCAGGAAGTTTGGTTAGAGACGGTATTGTAGCTAACAATTTTTATCCATTTGGAACAAGAGTAAAATTTCCAGAAATTTTTGGAGATAAAATTTTTGTAGTAGAAGATAGAATGAATCCAAAAAGAGACTGGTATTATTTTGATATTTGGTTTCCTTCTTATTCTGAAGCTAAAAATTTTGGAGCAAAAATAACCTATGTTGAGATTTTAGATTAGTGCCCGGGGAGGGACTTGCACCCTCACGGGGAATACTCCCCATTGGGTTTTAAGCCCAATCTGTCTTCTAATTCCAGCACCCGGGCATGAGGCCTAGGTGGGACTCGAACCCACGTAAGCTGTTTTGCAGACAGCTCCCTGAACCCCTCGGGTACTAGGCCACTATCTTGCCTATTTTGCCAGAACTTTTTCACTTTTAATATTTTACCTTATTTTTTTCTTTTTTCAATTTTTCCAAAATTTTATCAATTTTATCAGCCTCTACCAATTTTTGCTCTTTTGCAAATTTAATTTTGGGAATTTTTTTAAGAACTAACCTTTGATTTAAATTTTTTTGAATGAAATAAATTTCCTTTTCTAAAATTTTCAAAATCTCGTCAAAATTTTTTTCAGGATAGCAACTAAAAAAAACTTTACACTCTCTCAAATCTTCTGTTGTTATAACTCGAGTCAAAGTTACCAAAGTGCCTTTTGGAAAATCTACAATTTTTTGGATAATCTTTGAAAGCTCCTCTTTTATTAAACTGTTTATTTTTTCCAATCTTCTTCCCATTAACTTTTAAATTTTTTGTAAAAAATTAATATATCACCTTTTTCGATTTTCCCTTCTCCCTCATACAATATTCCTACCTCTTCACCTTTTTTTCCAACCTCAATATCCTTTTTATTTTTTTGTAAGTTGATTAATTTTCCTTTACCGATTATTTCTTCTCCTCTTTGGATTTCAATTCTTGATTCTCTTTCAACCCTCCCCTCAATTATTCGACCTCCTACAATTTGTCTATTTTTTTCACTCCAAAATTCTACTAAAACCTTTACTCTTCCTATTTCTATCTCTTCTTCCTTTGGTTTTAAAACTTTTTCTATTATTCTCTTAAGTTCATCAACAAGATCATAAATGACATTAAAGATGAATATTCTTACTTTTTTTCTTTGAGCTAACTCTTTTATTTCTTTTTTTATTTTAGTTTTAAATCCAAAAATAAAAGCATTTCCCACAGAGGCTAGTTCAATATCGCTATCTGTTATTTCTCCAATACTAGCCTCTAAAATTTTAAGAGAAATTTCATTTTGGGTAAAATTTTTCAAAACTTCTTTTACAGCTTCTAAAGAACCCAAAGAGTCAGCTTTTAAAATCAAATTAATAAATTTTCCTTCTTTTTCGACTTTTTCCAACTCTTCTTTTTTTTCTTTTTCAGAAATTATAAATCTTTGAGCCTCCTCCTTGCTTTTAAAAACTTTTAATCTTTCTCCAACCTGAGGAATTTTTTCAAAGCCAAGCAAAATTACAGGATCTCCAGCTTCAGCCTCTTTTATTTCTTCACCTTTGTGATTTTCCATTTTTCTGATTTTTCCAAATGTACTTTGAGTTGCAACAAAATCTCCAGTTTTTATTTTTCCTTCGTGTAAAATTATGTTGGCTATCGGTCCCCTTTTTGGGTCTAAAAAAGATTCAATAACTACGCCCTCCCCAGGTTTTTCAAAATCAGCTCTTATTTTTTTAATTTCAGCCAAAAGAAAAATTAAATCTAAAAGATCCTCAATTCCCTCTCTTGTTTTTGCCGAAGTTTTAACTACTGGTATTTCCCCCCCAAAATCTTCAACTAAAACCCCTTCAGCTTTTAATTCTCTTTTAACTTTTTCAGAATCAGCCTCAAGTTTATCAATTTTATTAATTGCAACAATAAATGGAATTTTTGCGTTTTTTAATTCAAAAATGGCTTCTTTTGTTTGTTGTTTTACCCCTTCTACTCCATCTACCACTAATATTCCAATATCAGCAACTTTTGCCCCTTGAGACCTCATTTTAGAAAAAGCTTCATGGCCTGGGGTGTCAATAAAAGTAATTTTCTTTTCTCCTCTTTCAACCTGAATAGCTTTAACTTCCTGAGTGATTATTCCTCCTGGTTTTTCTTCCACAAATTCCAATCCTAAAATCGCATTAAGAAGACTTGTTTTTCCACTATCAATATGTCCTAAAATTACTACAATTGGTGGTCTTTCTTTTTCCATTTTAAAAATTTCGCGGAAGGGGTGGGACTTGAACCCACATGGGAAAAATTCCCACCGACTTTCGAGGTCGGCCCCTTAGCCTTTCGGGTCACCCTTCCAAAAATTGGGCGCGTCAGGATTTGAACCTGAGACCTTCCGCGTGTAAGGCGGACGCTCTGCCCCTGAGCTACGCGCCCAAATTAAAAAAGGAAACTCTAAATAATAGTAATAGTTTGATAAATAGTAGTCAAGACAGAAAGCAAAAGCAAAGCCACAATTGCAGCAGCAAAAATGATTAAAATTGGAGTTAAAAAAGTAGTTATGTTTTCGATTATTCTTTCTACCTCATTCATATAGAAATCCGAAATAATTAAAAGTGACTTATTTAAGGTTCCAGTTTTTTCGCCAATTGTTACCATTTGAGCGAAAAATGGAGGAAAAATTTCAGGATAATCCTTGAGGAAACTAGAAAGAGGCTCACCTGCCCTAATTGCATCTTTGGCCAAAGCCAAGATCCTTTGATATACCGAATTTCCAGTAATTTCTTCTGTAATTTCTAAAGCTTGAGCAATAGGTACCCCACTTGCTAACAAAACATTCAAATTTTGACTGATTCTAGTTAAATACATCATTTTTAAAAGCTTCCCAAAGAGTGGAAGTTTTATCAAAAATCTATCAAGAGTTTCCTTTCCTTCTGAAGTTTTAAAATAGAAGAAGAAAACAGTTAAAATTGAGGCAAAGAAAATAAGTAGCAAGAGCCACCATTTGCTTAAAAAATCTTTAAATTCTAAAAGAAAAACAACAATTGAAGGTAGAGGAGCTTCCATCCCTATTGCAAATTGAGCTACTTTTGGAATAAGCCCAAAAAGCATAAAGAAGAAGACCGTCAAAGCAAGAACAAGTATCATTGCAGGATAAATCATTGCACCCTTTACTCTTTGAGCGAATTGATAAGTATTTTCTATATTTTCAGCGATTCTTTGAATTACTTGAGGAAGTTCTCCAGCAATTTCTCCAGTTTTTACCATAGAAGTATAAGTTTTAGAAAAAACCTGAGGATAATGAGACATAGCGGTAGAAAGGGTATTTCCCGATTCAACTTCGAACGCAATAGCAAATAGAACATCCTTTAAGTTTTCATTTGTAGTTTCTTTGGCTACAGAGTTTAAAGCATCTAAGATTGGTACTCCAGAGCGCAAAAGGGCTGCCAATCCTCGAAAAGCAGTAGCCAAATCAATATCAGAAATTTTTCCAATAAATAAAAACCCTCTTTTGTAAAAGGGTTTTTTTACTTCTTCAACTCGAGTAGGAAAAAGACCACTTCTTTGCAAAATTTCAATAGCTGCCTCTTTTGAAAAAGCTTCAATTTCTCCTGTTTTAATTTCTCCTGTTTGTGTTCTTGCTTGATAAGTAAATTTCATGTTACTCTTTTAAAAGAAATTTTAATTCTCCAGGATTTAAAGAATAATTTAAAGCAGTTTCCAAAAAAATTTCTTTTCTTTTTACTAGATCAGCTAAAGACCTATTTAAAGAAATCATTCCTGACTCAAGAGAAGTTTCAATTATCATTGGAATTTCATGAATTTTGTTTTCCCTAATTAAATTGGCAATTGCTGGAGTCATAAGCATTACTTCACAAGCTGGAATTAACCCTCCTTTTATTCTTGGAACCAATCTTTGAGAAACAATTCCCAAAAGAGAACCTGCTAATTGAGCTCTAATTTGATTTTGTTGTCCTGAGGGAAAGGAGTCAACAATTCTGTGAATTGTTTGGGCCGCTGAATTTGTATGCAAAGTGGCAAAAACCAAATGACCAGTTTCAGCAGCAGTAATTGCAGTAGCTATTGTTTCAGGATCTCTCATTTCCCCAATCATAATTACATCTGGATCTTGGCGAAGAGCAGAACGAAGAGCTTTAAGAAAAGAAGTAGTATCTTGGTGTACCTCCCTTTGTTCAATCATTGCTTTGTCAGGCTCAAAAACATATTCAATTGGATCTTCTATTGTAATAATGTGATCTCTTCGGGTATGATTTATTTCGTCAATTAAAGCAGCTAAAGTTGTTGATTTTCCATGAGAAGAGGGACCACAAATTAAAACAAATCCCTGGGGAGCTTTTGTAAAAAGATGAAGAATGGGAGGAAGATTGAGCTCTTCGATTGTTCTGATTTTTGTTGGGATTAATCTTAAAGCTGTAGAAACATTTCCTCTTTGCAAAAAAACATTTACTCTAAATCGAGCCTTATTTTCAAAACTGTAAGAAAAATCAATTTCCTTTTCTTTTAAAAATCTTTCTCTTTGTTCTTCATTCATTAAACAAAAAGCTAAATTTTTTGAATCTTCAGGTGAAAGCCTAGGGTATTTTAAAGGATAGAGAGAACCAGAAATTCTTAAAGTAGGGGAATATCCAGCTGTTAAATGCAAATCTGAAGCATCTTTTTCAATTGTGATTTCAAGTAATTCTTTGAGTTGGGAATAATAATTCTCTTTCATACCTTTATTTTAGCAAATTTTTTATTTCTTTTATTATATCAGATGGAGTATGGTGAGCTTTAATTAAATATTTATCAGCGCCCAGCCTTATTCCTTCTTCTATCTCCTTTTTATCACCAATATTAGAAAGAATTATAATTTTTAAGCCCTTGAAACTCTCTTTTTTCTCATTTATTTTCTTTAAAACCTCCAAGCCATTCATATCTGGCAAAATTAAATCTAAAATCAAAAGATCAAAATTTTCCTTACTAATTTTCTTTAAACAATCGCTTCCTGAAGTTGAAACCTCAACTGAATAACCCTCCTCTTTTAGCCTGGTTGTATAAATATCAATCAAAAATGGATCATCTTCTACTAATAAAATTTTTTTATCCATTTTAGCTAGTTTCTCTCAATACTTCCTCGACCGTTGTAATTCCTTCTAAAACCTTTAAAAATCCATCTTGGCGCATAGTAATTATTTTTTGTTTTTTTGCCTCTTCTCGAATTTTTGTTTCGCTAGGTTCTTTTAAAATTAGAGATTCTATTTCTGGAGTCATTTCTAAAACCTCAAAAATTCCAATTCTCCCTGAAAACCCTTCTTTGGCACATTCTGGACACCCTTGAGGTTCATAAATATAAAGAGGCTCTTTTAATTTTTCTTCAATCCCTTCAACTCCCTCTAACTCCTTTGAGAGAAATTCTTTTATTTCTTTTTTTGCTCTAACTTTCTTTTTACATTTTTCACAAAGTTTCCTTACCAATCTTTGAGACAAAGCAATTCTTAAAGTTGCTGAAATTAAAAATGGTTGAACACCCAAATCAATTAATCTTGGTATTACTCCGAAAGCATCATTCGTGTGTAAAGTTGATAAAACCAAGTGACCAGTTAAAGCAGCATGAACTGCCAAAGAAGCGGTTTCCTTGTCTCTAATTTCTCCTACCAAGATAATGTCAGGATCTTGCCTTAAAACATGTCTTAATCCTTCAGCAAAAGTATAACCAATTTCTGGTCTAATTTGAGATTGATTGATTCCCTCTATTGAATATTCCACAGGATCTTCCAAAGTCACAATATTTACCCCTTCTTTGTTTAAAATTTGTAAGATTGCATAAAGGGTGGTTGTTTTTCCACAACCTGTAGGACCTGTAGCTAAAATCATACCATAAGGTTTTTCAATGCTTCTTTTTAATACCTCAAAACTTCTTCCACTAAGTCCCAATTCTTCGAATTTTTTGAGTCCAGTTTTTGGATCCAAAATTCTAATAGCCACCTTTTCACCAAGAGAAGTAGGAAAAGTTGAAACCCTAAAGTCAATGGTTCTGTCTTCATATTTTATTGAAAATCTTCCATCTTGAGGTATTCTTGTTTCATCAATTCTTAGATTTGACAAAATCTTTACTCTTGCAACAATTGCTGGCAAAAATTTTAGTGGCAAAAAGAAACTACTATATAAAACTCCCATTCTTCTATATCTAACTCTTACTTTATCTTTTAAAGGTTCAATGTGGATATCTGAGGCTTCCCCATCAATTCCATACTTTAAAAAAACTGCCACCATCTTAGATATTGGAGCCTCTTCCTTTAAAGCTTCTTCTGAAACCAGAGAAATTCTTTCACTTTTTAAAACAGTTTCTAATTCTTCCAAAACATTTTCTACTTCTTTTGCCGGAGCTCGATAAAGTTGAAGAATGTTTTTAAATAAGGTAGGAGTAATGAGGAAGATTTTAAAATTGAAATTTTGGACCCGAGAAAGAAAATTAATTGCTTCCTGTGCTTTCAAATCTTCAGGATAAACCATTCCAATATTTAAAGTTTTGTCTTCTTTTGAAAGCGGGACTATTTTATAGTATTTTGCAGTTTCTTCTGGAATAATTTTTAAAATATCTAAAGGAATTTCTTTGTCTATTTGTTTTTTTAAAGGTAAGTTTAAGAGTTTTGCCTTTAACTCAAAAAGCTCTTCTTCAGAAAGAAGCTTTTTTTCTAAAATTATCTCCTCGATTTTTTTATTTAAGTTTTTTGCTTCAGCTACTAACTCTAAAGCCCTTTCTTTTTTTAAAACCCCAATCTCAACTAATTTTTCTATTAGGTCCATATTTTAGTAAGGAGCAAAGGGATTTTCCCTTCCAATTTCACTTTCAGCTGGAAGGGTAAATTCATCAATTAAATTAAGGGAATTTAAGAGTTTGTTTTCAAAAATTTTTTCATCAATTTCTATTTTCTGCACTGGCGCTGTGGAGATTTCAACCTCTTTTGGAATTTTTGTTATCAAATTTTTCCCAATAAAATATAACACACCAGCCACAATTAAAATCGCTACAATCAAGCCCAATTCATTTTTTAAATCTTCAAAAGAAATTTCAGCCATAAATTTTTAATAATGGTGGACCTTTATTCTTAAATTAAAATCAAATGCTGGGCTTTCTTTTTTTTCTTCTTCCTTTTTTTCTTTCTTTTTCTCTTCTTCTTTTTTAACCTCTTCTTTTTTAGAGAATGCAAAAGAAATTTTTTCTACCTCGATTAATCTTGCAGAGGTTTCAATTTTTGAAAGAAAATTTTTTAATGCTGAATAATCCCCAGTTAAAACTATATCCACTGAGGTTTCTTTTATTTTAGTTTGAGGATTTTCTTTGGTTTCGATTTTTCCTATTTTTTGGAAAGAAAGCCCAGTTTCAGTATTTACTTTTTGGATGAAGTAGAAAAGTTGAGGCAAAGAAGGATTTTGAGGCAAGGCATTTTCTATCTTTTTTAAATTTAAAGAATTTCTTTTTAAATCTTGTGCAATTTCTTGAATTTGTTGAAAATATTCAGATCGGCTTTGAGCTTCTTTTTCTATTTCTCCAATTCTTTGAGAAACGGTCTGCCAGTTTTGATATTGAGGCAATACTAAAAAATTAAGAATTAAAAATGCTGTTAAGATAAAAAATATGGCGTATAAATTATAAGCCCTCATTTATTTTTGGATTTATTATATCCTTATCAAAATTAAATTTTAATCTAAATTCTACCTTTCCTTCCTTTGTAATTCCAACATCACTAAGTTCTAAATTTGAAATTTTTTCTCTCTCTAAAACCATTATTTGTTGTCCTAAAATATCAAAACCGTCTGTTTCTCCTACCATTTCAACTTTTTGATTTTCCAAATCTAGGTCAAAACTTTTAATGAAAACCTTTGGTAAGATTTTCTTTTCAAAAAACGGGAAAAATTGAGAAGGAAATTTATGGTTTTGGAGCAAAAATGTAAAGTCTTTAATTTTTCTTTCCCATTTTTTTACTTCTTCTTCAAGTGATTTTATTTCTTCTGGTTTTTTTTCTTCCAATTTTTTTGACACATTATTTATTGTAGCCTCAGCTCTTTTTTCTAATCCAAAAAGCACAAAGTATGCTAAAATGCTAAAAACCAAAAGCAATACTGAAAGATATAAAAGGAATGTTGGCTCTCTTTGACTATATTTTGGAAAAACTGGCATATTATTTAAATTAATCCCCTAAGAGCTGCTCCTGCAGCTACAGACAATTCTGGCCCAACCTTTCTTAAAGCTTCTCCTAATTGGGGCGGGAAATTAATTCTTGAAAATGGATTTCCAATCTCTACCTCCTTTTTAAAATGTTTTTCAAAAAACTGCAACAAGCCAGGAATTTTTCCACTTCCCCCAGTTAATATAATTTTATCAACTTCTTTTCCTTCTTTCAAATAAAAATTTCTTAAAATTCTATCAACCTCATTTAAAAGTGGACTTAAAGCTGCAGAAAAAATAGATTGATAAACCTCTTTTTCTTTTGATTCCAAAGGAATATTTTCCACAGCGCACCCCCAAACTTTTTTTATTTTTTCTGCCAAGGGTAAATCGATTTCCAATTCTTGAGACATTATTTCGCTTAGAGAGAAAATAGAGATATTTAAACTGTGGTATGCTTTTAAAAACCCCCCATCAACAATGGTACAAGTAGTACTTTTTACTCCAATGTCTAAAATAGCAACAGTTTTTAGTTCATTTTTATTTTTAACTAAACTTCTTATTAAAGAGAAAACCTCTGCCTCCAAACCCAAAACCTTCAAATTAGTCAAAAGGGCAATTTTTTGATATTTATAAATTAGTTCATTAGGAATCGCTACCAAAAGAATTGTCCATCCTCTTTCAACAGGGGCAGTTTCTACTATTTGCCAATCTAGAGTGACCTCTTTTATTGGAACAGGGATATACTTTCTAGCTTCAATTTTTACTGCAGGCGCTATTTCTTCTTTACTCATTGGAGGAAGATTGAGGATAGTAAAAAAAGTTAAAAAATCTGGCAACGAAAAAACACAAGTTTTGGCTTTAATTTTTGAAGTTTGAATTCCAGCTTTAAGTGCTTCTGCTAAATCCTCACTTGGCAAAAAAATTATACTTTTTTTTGTTTCTTCAATTTCTTTTTGATGGGAGAAAAAAGTAGGGACAATAAAATAGTTTGTAAGAGTTATTTTTGCCCCAAAACCCGATAGCTCCACTCCTTTTATGCCTGAAGTACCAATATCAATTCCCAAACAATTTTTTGGCAGAATTTTAAAAGGCATCTTTTAATTTTATATTACCAAAATGTTAAAAGAAAGTAAAAAATTTTTATTAGACCTTTTCTTTCCAAAGACTTGCATCTCTTGTCAAAAAGAAGGTGATTATCTTTGTCCTGATTGTTTTGCAATTTTGGAAGTCTCTTCAATTCACACTCCTTATAAGACCCAATATCTTGATGATCTTTATTTTCCCCTATCTTACCAAAATCCGATTTTAAAAAAACTAATTCAAGCATTCAAATACCCCCCTTTTGTAAAAGAATTATCTCACACCCTCTCTTCTCTTATTATAGCTCATTTTCAACTAATTGAAAAATCTCCAAAAACCTTTAAAGATTTTTTAATCTTGCCAATTCCCCAAAGCAAAAAAAGACTAAAGTGGAGAGGGTTCAATCAGGCAAAGGAGTTGGCAAAAGAATTGGCTTTATTTTTAAAAGTCGAAATTTTAGACGAAGTGATTGAAAAAATAAAAGAAACAGAAAGTCAGGTCAATTTAACAGAAAAAGAAAGAAAGGAAAATCTAAAAGGAGCTTTTTTCTTGAAAAAGCCTGAATTGATTAAAAACAGAAAGATCATTTTAGTTGATGATGTTTATACAACGGGAGCCACAATGGAAGAGGTGGCAAAAATTTTGAAAGAAAACGGAGCAAAAGAAGTAATTGGGATTGTAATAGCTAGGGCAAATCCTGGTGAAGATAAAATTTAGAGCGGAGGGGGTGGGATTTGAACCCACACGGCTGCTTTTTACACAGCCAATGGCTTAGCAAGCCACTCCCTTGCCGGATTCGGGACACCCCTCCACGCTTTCAATTATACCTTTTTTAATTGATTTTTCCAGAGGGGTTTAATATATTAAAATATCGCCCCCATAGTTCAATGGATAGAATACGAGCTTGCGGAGCTCGTGATCGGGGTTCAAATCCTCGTGGGGGCAAATTTTTTTGGCCATTTTTCTATCATTATTGAGACCTTTTTGTTTTTTAGAGGTAATTTTTGATAAATTTCTTCGGTAATAAAAGGCAAAAACGGATGCAAAAGTTTTAGAGAATTTAGCAAAACAAAAAGGAGAACTTTTATTGTTTGACTTTTAAATTTCTGATTTTGGATTTGCTTTTTTGACTCTTCAATATAAATGTCACAAAAATCGTGCCAGAAAAAATTGTATAAAGTTCGAGCAGCTTTTCCAAATTCAAATTTTTCCAAATATTTATTTACTGCCCCTCTCGTATTGTCCAAAGCCCTCAAGATTTTTTTGTCACTCAATGTTAAATTTTTCATTTCAAATTTTAGATCATAGTTTTGACTTTTGACTTTTGAATTTTGAGTTTGTAACAAAACAAATCTTGCTGCATTCCAAATTTTATTGCAAAATTTTTTGCCCATTATAATGTGATCTTCAGTAAATCTAATTTCTTGAGCATTAGTAATTTGCCAGACAATCCCAAAACGAGTAGCATCCGCTCCATATTTTTCAATAAGTTCCATAGGATTAATTCCTGTTCCCAAAGATTTTGACATTCTTTTTCCTTCTTTTGTTAAAACAGTTGGATGAATATAAACTTTCTCAAATGGAGGTTTTTTCATAAATTCTATTCCAGAAAAAATCATTCTTGCCACCCAAAGATTGATGATATCTTTAGCCGTTGATAAAATATTAGTTGGATAAAACCTGGCCAAATCAGAATTTTTTTTCGGTTTACAATATTTTTGATTTTGAGCGCAAGCGAGTGGCCAACCCAAAGTTGCAAAGGGCCAAAGAGCAGAGGAAAACCAAGTATCTAAAACATCTTCCTCTCTTGCAATTGGAATTTTATGTCCCCACCAAATTTGTCTTGAAATACACCAATCTTGAACATTGTTTAGCCAGTCAAAATAAATTTTTTCGTAACGCTTTGGAAAAAACTTAACCTTTCCAGATTTAACTGCTTTTTTTGCAAATTCTGCCAACCTTTTCATTTTTAAAAACCATTGCTCAGATGGCAAAATTTCTAAAATTTCATGACATCTATAACAAAGGGGGAGAGAAATTTCATAATCTTCAACCTTTACTAAAAATCCCAATTTTTCCAAATCTTCTATTATTTCATTTCTCACTTGAAAAACCTCCTTTCCTTGATATTTTTCTGGAACATTTATCATTTTTCCCTCTTTGTCAATTACTTCAATTAAAGGAAGATTGTGTTTTATTGCCATTTCATAATCTTGAAAATCATGGGCTGGAGTAACTTTTACTGCTCCACTTCCAAAATTAGGATCTACTAACTCATCAACAATAATTGGAATTTCTCTATTAACAATTGGCAAAATTGCCTTTTTTCCAACAAAATTTTTATATCTTTTATCTTTTGGATTAACAGCAACTGCACTATCTCCTAACATCGTTTCTGGTCTAGTTGTTGCCACCACAATATAGTTTTGAGTTTTGAGTTTTGAGTTTTGAGTTTTTATCGGATATTTAATGTACCACAATTTCCCCCCCTCTTTTTTATATTCAATTTCTAAATCAGAAAGAGCACTTTTGCATCTTTTGCACCAATTAATTGGTCTTTTGCTCTTGTAAATTAAACCTTTTTTCAGATAATGAAAAAAGGCTTTTTCAACAGCGAGTTTATAATCTTCATCTAAAGTAAATCTAGTTCTCGACCAATCTAGAGAACATCCAATTTTTTTAAATTGCTCCAAAATTACATTTTTGTATTTCTCAACCCATTCCCAAACTTTTTCTAAAAATTTTTCCTTTCCCAAATCAAATCTTGTTTTCCCCTCCTTTTTAAGCTCTTTTTCTACAACATATTGAGTTGCAATTCCGGCATGATCTATTCCAGGCAACCAAAGAGTTTTGAATTTTTGCATTCTTTTTTGCCTAATCAAAATATCTTGGCAAGTTGCATTTAATGCATGACCCAAATGCAATTCCCCTGTAACATTTGGCGGAGGAATAACTATTGAAAATGGTTTTTTGTGGGAAGAAGGTAAATTGTCTGGATTGAAAAATCCAGTTTTTAGCCAAAACTGGTAAATTTTTTCTTCTACCTCTTTTGGCTCGTAAATTTTTGGAATAGCTTCTTCCATTGAAAAATAATTTTAACATAAAATTTGCATTTTTCAAATTTTTTTGTTAAAAATTTCTTATTAGGCCCCGTCGTCTAGTGGCCAGGACATTGCTCTTTCAAGGCAAAAACAGGGGTTCGATTCCCCTCGGGGCCATATGGATTATCTCAATCTTTCTTGTGCTAAAGATCTAAGAGAAAAAAAAGAGAGAATTCTATATCGTTCTCTTGAAATCCTTCCAGGTTTTTTATCCTTTTTTACCCTTTTTTTTGCTTTAATTTTTTCTTGGAAAAAACCTGTTTGGGTTGGAATTTTTATTATCTTTTTTGATGTCTATTGGATTTTGAAACTTTTGTATTTGTCTTTTCATCAGATTTCAGCTTTTTTAAAAATGAAGAAAAATCTAAAAATAAATTGGTTAGAGAAAGTAAAAGAAATTTCAAATTGGAAGAAAGTTTATCATCTAATTATTTTGCCTTTTTATAAAGAAGGACCAGAGATTATTGAAGATAGTTTAAATTCTATTTTGAATTCAAACTATCCAAAAGATAAAATCATTGTTGTGGTTGCAGGAGAAGAAAGGGCAAAAGAGAATGCAATGAAAGTTAAAGAAAGAATTGAAAAAAATTTTTCTGGAAAATTTTTAGCTCTTTTTTTTACTCTTCATCCTTCAAATCTTGAAGGAGAAATTCCTGGAAAGGGTTCAAATTTTGCCTTCGCTTTTAAAATTGCAAAAAATGAAATTTCAAAAATTGGAATTCCTTTTGAAAATATTATTGTCTCAAACTTTGATGTTGATACAAAACCTTATCCTGATTACTTTGCCTGTTTAACCTATAATTTTTTGACTCAGAAAAATTCAAATTTAGCTTCCTTTCAACCAATTCCTGTCTACAACAATAATATTTGGGAAGCACCCTCTTTTTCTCGGGTGGTAGCAATGAGTGGAAGTTTTTGGCAAATGATGCAACAAGAAAGACCCGAAGCTTTAGTGAGTTATTCTTCGCATTCAATTCCTTTTGAAGTTTTAGACAAAGTAGGTTATCCTAAAAATGTAGTTTCTGATGATTCAAGAATTTTTTGGAAAGCTCTTCTTTTTTATAATGGAAATTATCGGGTAATTCCTCTTTTTTATCCTGTTTCAATGGATGCAGTTTTAGCTCCAAATTTTTTAAAAACTTTTTTGAACCAATATAAACAACAAAGACGCTGGGCCTGGGGATGCAATGACATTCCATTTTTGCTTTTTGGTTTTATTAAGAATAAAAAAATTCCCCTATTTAAAAAAATTTGGTATGGTTTTAACATTTTAGAAGGATTTTGGAGTTGGGCAACAGCTTCCCTTTTGATTGCCTTTTTGGGTTGGTTACCCATTTTTTTGGGAGGACCAAGTTTTAATGTGAGTTTGTTTTCTTATAATTTGCCAAGATTGACAAGAAATTTAATGACCTTTGCAATGTTTGGGATTTTTATTTCTGGAGCTTTAAATTTTTTGATTTTGCCAAAAAAACCAAAGGGGGTAAGCAATTTAAAATATCTATCTTTTTTCTTTCAATGGTTATTACTCCCAATTACTTTAATAATTTTTGGTTCAGTTCCGGCTTTAGATGCTCAATTGAGATTACTTCTTGGAAAATATTTAGGATTTTGGCCAACAGAAAAGGTTAGAAAAATAAAATGATTTCTTTTTTTCTTTTAGTTTCAATTTTTATTGGTATTTTACCCAGCATTTTGTGGCTTCTTTTCTTTTTGAGAAAAGATGTTCATCCAGAGCCAAATTCAATGGTAATTAAAATTTTTCTTTTCGGAGCTTTAGCTACTCTTCCTGCTCTTTTTACCGAATTGGGTCTTAAAGAATATTTAAATTCTTATTTTGGAAATTACGCTCTTATTGAACTTTTATCAATTTGTATTTTCGCACCTATTATTGAAGAATTGATGAAATATTTAGTTATCAGAGACAAGGTTTTAAAAAGTCCTGAATTGGATGAACCAGCAGACCTTATCCTTTATATGATTATTTCTGCTCTAGGTTTTGCTGCAGTAGAAAATATTTTTCAAATCCTTCAATTTGAAAATCTTTCTTCAGCTCTTTTTGCCTCCTTTGTTAGGTTTTGGGGGGCGATATTTTTGCATGCTTTATGTTCTGGATTAATTGGTTATTTTTTAGCCCTTTCTTTCTTTTTTGCTGAAAAAAGAACCAAGCTTCAATTTTCAGGTTTTGGATTAGCTTTTTTCTTGCACGGAGTTTTTAATTTTTCTATAATCAAATTAGGGGAAAAAGGGGGTTGGTTTGAAGAAGGGCGAGTTGTAATTTCAAAAATTCCAACCTTCTCATTTTATTTTGTTTTAATTTGCTTTATATTAATAGGATTAGCCATTTTTGTCTCCTCAGGATTTAAAAGGTTGGAAAAAGCAAAAAGTATTTGCAAAATAATATGACCTCATTTTTAGAAAAATTAAAAAAAGGAATGGGAATAGAAGGTGAGGTTGAAGAAGAAAAAGAAATGCTTGCTGAAAAAGAAAAAAAAGAGGAGCCAAAAAAGAAAAAAATTATAATTAAAGAAAAAGAAGAAAAGCCAAAAGTTAAAAAAGAAGAATGGTTAGAAGCAGAAGGAGAATTAATGGTCGACCTTTATCAAACAGAAGAGGATTTGTATTTACAAGCTCCAATTGCTGGAGTAGAGGCAAAAGATTTGGAAATTGAAATTGAAAGAGATACATTGATAATTAAGGGAGAAAGAAAAAATCCAGCACCAGAAGGCGCAGATTTTTTCACAAAAGAATGTTATTGGGGAAAATTTTCAAGACAAATAATTTTACCAGTAGAAATCGATCCAAATCGAATTGAAGCTTCTTTTAAGTCTGGAATCTTAACAATTAAACTCCCAAAACTCCAAAGGGAAAAGAAAAGAAAAATTGTCCCAAAAGAGTAATTAACGAGCAGCTATATAACCATAAAAGAGATTAACTATACCAAAGGCGAGCGCTCCAATTATTAAACCTACTAATGCAAAAACAATAATTCTTTTACCCAATTCCACTCTATTTGGATCTCCGCCTGAGGTTGCAATTGTTATTCCTCCAATTATTACAAAAATTATACCTAGCAAAACCAAAAGATAAAAAAGAATATCAGCCAATCTTTTTGCAACTACTTCCAAATTTACAGAAGGCAAAGTGTGAATTGTTTGTCCAAAGACAAGAGAAGGTAAAAGAAGAATACTCAAAAAAGCAAAAATTTTTTTCATTTTTTCAAATCCAACCCTTGGGCGGAGTCCCGCCCAAGGGAAAATTATAAAATTTTTAGACTTTAAGCAAGTCTTCCAATGTAGCTAGCTACCAGATTGATCAATCCCCAAGAAATAGCTCCAACAGCAATAGCTATTAAAGCATACATTATCAAATGGCGAGCTAAATCAACTTTTGTTGGATCTCCTGCAGCCGTAGCCAATGTTACACCACCCCACAGAACCATAATAATCGAAATCAAAACTATAAAATAAAAGAGAATATCCGTTACTCTTTTTACAGTTGATTCAAGCGCGACAGTTGGAAGACTAAATCTAGGACTTACGGCGGTAAAAGGAAACTGGTCCTGGGCTAATGTTATAACTGGCAAAATCAGAGATAGAGCTAAAATACTTGCAATAAATTTTTTTGACATAATTTTTTATTTATTTTTTCGACCTTTTTACGGGTTTCTTAATTGAAGCCCTTGTCTTATTAAAGCAATTATGCCACTGGCTGTCAAGAGGATAATAAAACCAATCAAAGCCAAAATAATTATCTTTTTTCCCTTTTCAATTTGTTCTGGATTTCCTGCAGCAGTAATAATAAATACACCTCCAATTACAATTATAACTGGCAAAAGATAAAGCGCAAGAGTAAAGAAAAAATTTGTTAATCTTTGGATAACTTCAGGAATAGTTGTTGGTTCAATTGGTGGAGATAATGGAACTTGGGCAAAAATTTTTTCCATATTTTATTTTAACAAATAAGCAATTAAACTCATAATTCCTTTGCTCATTAATACTAAAGAAAGTCCAACCAAAGAATAAACTATGCAATTTTTCCCCATACTTATTTGTCTTTCATTTCCAGCTGCAGTCACAATTAAAATTGCTCCAACAATTATTAAAACTATCACAATTGGCAAAGAAACAGTAAAAATTATATTTAAAATGTTATTTACCAAAACCCAAAAATTTGAAGTTTCCAGAGGATTTCTGAAATTAATCGTCGTTTGAGCTAAGATTAATTTTGGGAAAAAGATATTTAAGAGAAGAAAGAAAAAGTTTGTCATTTTTTTATTTTAAAAAATTTATTTTTTCAAGACAAGTGCCCAATGATAAGAACCTGCATCAAATTCATCTTCTAAACTAAAGCCTAAATTTAAAGCAATTTCTTTTACCTTTTCTGGCAAAATCCTTTCTTCTGGCCCAAAAGGAGCGTCCTTTTTCCAATCAACAATCAATATTTTTCCCCCAGTTTTTAAAACTCTTTTCCCTTCTTCTAAAACTTTTTTAATATCTTCTACCTCAAATAAAAGATTTGTCATTAAAACCAAATCACAAGATTCACTTAATAAAAGAGAACTTTTCTCAACATCAGATTTTTTAATTTCAATATTAGAAATTCCCTCAAACTTCATTTTTCCTCTTAAGGCAGAAAGAGGCTCTTCCAAAATATCGATTGCAAAAACTTTACCCTTTTTTAAAATCTTTGCCAAGGGCAAAACCCAACCTCCACTTCCACATCCAAAATCAGCAGCTACCATATCCTCTTTTAAATCTAATCTTTTTAATACTTTTTCTGGATCAAGAAATTCTTCCATGATTTTTAAATACAAGTTATGCAAGCTACTTTATCTCCTCCTTCCAATTTCATTAATTTTACCCCTTGAGCCCCCCTACTTAAAACTGGAATTGATTTTATTTCGGTTCTAATTATTTGACCTTTTTGTGAAGCCAAAAATAGACTTTCTTCATCTTCTAAAATTTTTATTGATACTAAATTCCCTGTTTTTTGAGTTACCTTAGCTGTCTTTATTCCATATCCTCCTCTTTTTTGCAAACGATATTCACTTAATTTAGTTTTCTTTCCATAACCATTTTCACTAACTACCAATAAATAATTTTTCTCTTTTTTCTTTTCAATCACTTCCATTCCAATTACTTCATCTTGAGCCCTCAATTTTATTCCCCTTACACCTTCAGCCATTCTTCCCATTATTCTAATTTCCTTTTCTTTAAACCTAATTGCTTGCCCTTTTTTAGTTACTAACAATATTTCGTCTTCCCCGCTACTCTTTTTTACACTTTTTACCTGATCTCCCTTTTTCAAAGAAATCGCAATCACCCCTCTTTTTCTGATGTTTTCAAATTCTTCTAAAGAAGTTTTCTTTACTATACCATTTTTTGTAGCAATTATTAAATATTTTGCATTTTCTTCTTTTGCTATTGGAATTAGAGCCAAAACTTTTTCATTTTGGGCAAGATTTAAAAAGTTTAAAATACTTTTTCCCTTTGCCAATCTTTGAGCTTCTGGAATTTCAAAAACCCTCGTTTCAAAAACTTTTCCCGAATTAGTAAAGAATAAAAGCCTATCTTTGGTATTAGCAACTAATAAATGTTCAACAAAATCTTCACCAATTGTTTTTGTTCCCAAAATTCCCTTCCCTCCTCTTTTTTGAATTCTATAAGCCTTTGGATTAATTCTTTTAATGTAACCCCCAGAGGTTAAGGTTACGATTGTTTCTTCTGGCAAAATTAAATCTTCTTCAGAAATTTCTCCAACTTTTTCTAAATGAACCTTCGTTCTTCTTTCATCTCCAAATTTTTCTTTAATTTCTTTTAACTCTTTTTTTATTAACTCCTTTACCTTCTTTGGGCTTTCTAAAATTTCTTTGAATTCTTTAATTTTTATTTCAGTTTCTTTTAAACTTTCTTCTATTTTTTTCCTTTCTAATTTTGCCAAAGAAGCTAATTTTATTTCCAAAATTGCATTTACCTGAACTTCATCCAATTTGAACCTTTTCATTAGTTTTTGTTTTGCTTCTTTTGCATTTTCTGAGTTTTTGATTAAAGAAATTACCTCATCAATCTTTCCTAAACATTTTTTTAATCCTTCTAAAATGTGAGCCTTTTCTTTTGCTCTTTCCAAATCAAATTTTGTTCTCCTCAAAATTACTTTCTTTCTGTGGTCTAAAAAGCAATTTAAAATATCAACCAAATTTAAAATCTTTGGCTGAATTCCATCAATCAAAGCTAACATATTTAAATGGAATGTTTTTTGGAGATCTGAAAATTTGAAAAGCTGATTTAATATTTTTTGGGCGAAAGCATCTTTCGTCAATTCCAAAACAATTCTTAACCCTTCTTTATCAGATTCATCTCTGATATCTCTTATTCCTTCAATCTTTTTTTCTTGGACTAATTTTGCAAGCTGTTCAAGCAATGCTGATTTTTGAACCTGAAAGGGAATTTCATAAATTACAATTTGAGATTTACCTTTTTCATTTTCTTCAATTTCAACTTTTCCTCTAACCAAAATTGGTCCTTTTCCCTGAGAATAAGCCTGAATTATTCCTTTTTGATCAAAAATTTCACCTCCTGTAGGAAAATCAGGTCCTTTTATGAATTGGAACAAATCCTTTGTATTTGCGTTTGGGTGGTCAATCAAATAAATTAAAGCATCACAAACTTCAGAAAGATTGTGAGGAGGAATATTTGTTGCCATTCCAACTGCAATACCCAAAGACCCATTAATTAATAAGTTTGGAATAGGGGAAGGCAAAACTATTGGCTCCTTTTTTGTACCATCATAATTTGGAACAAAATCAACAGTTTCTTTTTCAATATCTCTTAACATTTCCTCTCCGATTCTTGAAAGCTTTGCCTCGGTATTATGACTGATAAATCCATTTGAAACAAAAGAGTGACACTTACTATCTATCCTTAAAGAAAAAACCCTCTCTTTTTTACTTATTTTTACAGAAACGATTTTATCAAACAAATAGCGATGTTCTAAAAAGAAATTTATCAATTCTAAATCTTTTTTTTCTAAAAATTTTTCTAAAATTGGATAATATTTTTTGAGCTTTGGATATCGATCTACATTGTGTTTCAGTAGCCACTTTTTGAATTCTTTGTTTTTATACTTTTTTCTCAAATAGCTCGCCAGAAAAGGAATGAAATCAGTTTTAGACATTATTTGAAAATCTTTATTTACTTTACAATATTTTTCTAATCTCTCCTTTTTTTTCTTTGAAACAAAACCTATTGTTTGAAATAGTTCAAAATTATTTCTCCCTCGAATCAATAAAACCCAATTATTTCTACTTTCATCGAATCTGAGAAAAGAATCAATTCCAAATCTTAATAAAATTATTTGAATTTCTTGAAGCAATTTTTTACTCGTAGAGATAAATGCAATTGTAGGAGATCGTCCTTTCCTATAAGATAATATCGATCCATCTCCCTCAACAAATCCCCTCAAAAAAGCAGCAACTGATTCTTTGGTTGAATGAAATATAATTTTAGGAACTTGTTTTTTTGAAGGAGAGATTATTCTTAGTCCCAAATTTTTTAAAAACTCTACTAGATAGAGAGAGCAGATTTCGAAACTAACAAATTTTTTCTTCCCATAACTAAGAGGATTTCTTTTTTTCTCGTAAATTGGACAGTCTGGAAATACTTTTTTAAAACTTGATCGAAATGCCTCAACGAATTCCTTATTAGTATTACAAAAACCTATTTTCCCACATTTTTTCTTTCGGTTAATTAAAATATAGCCCTCGGCGAGTATTGCTCCCATTAAAAAAGCTAAGTCTGGATTCATTTGAGTTGGCAATTTATGAGGTATAAATTTTCGATTTTTAGTTTTTGGATAGAATTCTTTTAGGGAAGGCTCCTTGGAAGGCCAAAGTGCTCGGTCATTTCTATCGATAACTGCAAAATCCCCCGGCCTTATTTCACTTAACAATTTCCATTTAAATATTGGTCTACCTTCGGAATCTTGCTCCAAAATTAAAATAGGATGATTAAAAGTGCCTCTTAAAGAGTATCCTCTAAAAGTTTCAACTTTTATAGTCGGATGGATTCCTGAATCAAACCATTTTGAGGCCTGATTTATTTTGCCAGCGAAAGATAAAACTTTTAAATTAATATCCTCTTTGGTGCTAATTTCTCCGATTCTTTCTAGACAACGATTAGTAATAACGAAAGAATCTCCAGTAATGCAGTAGCGATATGCAGCTGCTTCATCCCCATCAATTGAACCAAAATTTCCTTGTCCCTGGATCAAAGGATATCTCAAAGAAAAATCTTGAGCCATTCTTACTAATGCATCATAAACAGCCATATCTCCATGAGGATGATATTTAGCCAATACATTGCCAATTACCGAAGCTGATTTTTTAAATTTGGCATCGTGAGTGAGACCATCTTCATACATTGCATACAATATTCTTCTCTGGACAGGCTTTAATCCATCTCTAACATCTGGAAGGGCGCGCGAAATAATTACTGACATTGCATAGTCAATATATGACTCTTTCATTTCTTGAGTAATTTCCCTGGGCAAAATTTTATTTGTTTTCGTTTTGGGATTCATTTTTTTGTTTTTCTTTTAAACTTTCCATAAATTCTTTCATTGATTCTTCCAATTTTTTAAATTGTTCCTCACTTTGTTTTGGAATTTTTTCTTTTACTTCTTCAGTGTTTATTATTTTTATTTCTTTTAGGCTTTCAAACTTTTTTTGAACCCTTGCAATATAAAAACGAAAAAGAAAAATTCCAAAAATTGTTACAATAACAAAAATTAAAACCTTCTTTCTCCTTTCTGGCCAACTTCTTATTCTTTCCAAAAAAGAACTTTTCTTTTCCATAAGATACATTTTAAGGAGTTATTTTGAAAAAATCAAATTAAGGAAAATAAGGATTAACTAAAAGAATAGTTAGGAAAAACCAAATTGAAGCAAAAAATGGGAAGGGGGGATAAGTAATTAAAGATTCAAAAAAACTATTGAGAAAAACTCCAAACTCAAAAGATAAAATAAAAGCTAAAGGTATAATATTTTCCGACATTTTGTTTTCATTGAATTTTCTTAATCCAATTTTTATTGGATAAATCCATAAAAACAAATACAAAAGAAATCCCAGAATTCCTAATTCAACACCAATTTGAAGAAAGTTGTTATGAAAATGAACATTCTGAACCCTTTCCCACAAAAGCCAGGGGGAAGTGGCAAAACCCTTGCCCAAAATCAAATTTTCTTTCCAAAACTGAAAACCCAATTTCCAAATTTCTACTCTATCAGAAATTCCCCTTGTAGGAATTATTCCTTTGTTTTTCCAGCCGATAAACCCAATTAAAAACGAAATGATAAAAATCAAGAATACAAAAATTAATAATTTTTCTTTTTTTCTTAAAGTAAAGAAAAAACAAAACAAAAACCCAAAGAGGGCAATTAAAGTGGCTCTAGAAAAAGTGAAAAAGAAGACTATTGATTGGGGCACAAGAAAAAACAAAAATACCTTCCATTTTTTAGTTTCTATTAAGGCAAGAATTGTAAAGGAAATTGTAATAAATAACCAAAAAGCAAGACAGTTTGAATTTCCAAAAATTAATCTTGAAAGAAAATAAGAAATTTGACCAAGTGTTTCATTATTTCTAAAAGAAGAAAAAGAAATTAGCCCCTTCCATTTTAAAAGTAAAAGTTCAAAAAAAGACATGATAAATCCTAAAAAAGAAAGAAACAAAGCAGTGTTTGTTAAGAGCTTTTTTGGCTTTTCAAAAGACAAAGCAAAAATTGAAACAGGCAAAATTTGCAAAATAAAAATAAAACCGTTAGAGAAAGAAGTAACTGGTTTAATACTCCAAAAAGAACTTAAAATCATTAATAAGAAAAAAACAAGGATTAAAAAAACAAATTTGGAGTTTTTAAAGAATAAGATAAAACGAGTTAGAATAAAAATTCCGACGAGCAAAGAGATGGTATAAACAAAAACGGCAAAGGGCAAGATTTGATAAATATAATAGAACATTTGAGGCAATAAAATGGCTAACAATAAGCAATACCACAAAAAAAGAAAGAATTTTCCACTGAAAATTGTTTTTAGCATTTTAATAAAACCAACTTGGAAGCCAGGTTTTTAGTTTTAATGCTTTTGCCGAAATAGGGAATCCATAGGTTAGGGGGGAAAAATAAAGAAAGGATAAGAAAATTAAAAACAAAATTCCAAAAAATAAAATGTTTGATAATTTTTTGGAAAAATTTTGACAAATTTCTGAAAAGAAAACAGAAGAAATAATGATACTAAAAGTTAATCCAGCTAAATAATGATAAAGAAGCAAGAATCTTGCAACAATGGAGAAGCTAAGAAAGAAAATTACATAACCCAAAAACAAAAAACGAAAGTTCGGAGAGTAAAAACTGGAAGGTAAATTCATTTTGAATTTTAAGATCAAATTTCTGGTTATTAAGTAAAGATAAATTATAACCCCTAAAAAAGAAAACCACCATACAAGAGGATTGCCAAAAAAGTAAATATAGCTTGTTTTTTCACCAACCTTTTCTGCAAAATATTCAATAGGTCTTATCATAAATGGCCAGCTATACCAAGGGCTTTGCCAGTAATAAAAAGAGGTTCCGGCAATGTCATAAAGCATCAATTTTTGAGTTTCAAAAAATTTAATGATTAAATTTCCCGGAGGAGGAGTGTTAAGTTTGGGCAGAATAAAGCTATATTCTGACATTTTTTGAATTCCTGGAAATACTCTTTCCCATTCCAAGATCCACCCACAATTCTTTTCACATTTTTCAGGCAGGAGTAAAAAATGGATGGCAAAAAATAAAAAATAAAGAAAAAATGGGAGAAAAAGAAAAAAGAAAGCTTTTGACCACATTTCTTTTTTGTTTTTTGAAAAAAATTTTTCTTCAAGAATTTCCCAACCCCAAATTAAAAGAAGTATTCCAAAACCAATTACTTTTACTGAGATTGCAGCACCTAAAGAAAAACCCAAAAGAAGTCCAAAAGTCCACCATTTTTTTGAAAAAGGACTCAATTTTTTGAAAATCAAATAAAGATAAAGAGAAAGGAAGATAAAAAAAAGTAAAAAGATATCAATTAAAATTAATCTTGATTGAACTAAAAATGCATTATCAAAAAGGACAAAAAAAGATGCCAAAAAGGCTGCTCTTTTAGAAAAGCCCAGCTCTCTTACTAAAAAATAAATCAAAATAACAAAAAGAGAACCAAAAAAAGCAACCACACTTCTTAAAGCGAGATAATTGAAATTGGAATATTTTTGAAAAACTTGAAAATCAAATCCAGGCTTATTTTTTGCTAAAAAAGCTGCCAAGCCCAAAATTAATTTTCCTAAAGGAGGATGAATGTCAAAATAATATTGATGAGAAAGATATTTTGTTGCATAAAGAGCAAAATGACACTCATCAAAAACAACATTTGGGGGAAAGGAAAGGCGATAAAATCTGGTAAAGAAACTAAAGAAAATTAAAAAAATTAAGGGAAAATATGAAAGAAATTTTTTTCGCATCTTATTCTTCCCTTGTTTTGATTTTTGCTCTTTTACCAGTGGCTTCTCTTAAATAATAAAGCTTAGCTCTTCTTGCCTTTCCCTTTTTTAAAATTTCAATTTTTTCAATTAAAGGGGAGTGAAGGGGGAAAATTTTTTCAACCCCAATTCCTCCAATTTCCTTCCTCAGAGTAATTGTTGCTCCAATTTCCTTTCCATGTTTTCTTGCAATTACTATTCCCTCAAACATTTCAACCCTTTCTTTACCCCCCTCTTTTATCTTATGAAAAACTCTTACAGTATCTCCTGCTCTAATTTCTGGCAAATCTTTTTTTAAATAAGAACTTAAAAATTTTTCAATTTTTGTGTTCATATTTATTTTTTGTGGGCGGTGTAGGGCTCGAACCTACAACCTTGCGCACGTCAAGCGCACGCTCTCCCATTGAGCTAACCGCCCATCAAAATTATTCTATCAAATAAAATTTTTAAATCAAGAGAAGTTCAAAGAAATTTTCAAATCTAATAAAATCTAATTATATGGGTTTTTTGAAAAAAAATTTTATCTTTTTAATTGTTTTTATCACTGGAGCAATAGTTTTAATTATTGAAGTTACAGCCACCAGAATTTTAGCTCCTTATTTTGGAAATACTCTTTATTCAGTTTCTAGCATTCTTGGAGTTATCTTGGGAGCTTTGAGTTTTGGTTATTATATTGGAGGAATTTGGGCTGATAAATATCCAAAATTTTCTTTGTTTTTCTTTTTGATTTTTGTTGCTGGCATTTTTTCTCTTTTGATTCAAATATTTAGAGAATTTCTTTTACCATTTATTGGTTATAATTTTGGCATAAAATTTGGTCCATTAATTATTAGTTTAATTTTGTTTTTTGTTCCGAACTTAATTTTGGGAACAATTTCTCCCTTCGCTATTAAATTAAAAACTCTCGAATTGAAAGAAGTGGGGGAAATTTCTGGAAAGGTTTTCTTTTGGTCAACTGTAGGGAGTATTTTTGGAAGTTTTCTGGCAGGATTTTTTTTAATTCCCCATTTTGGGACAAGCAAAATTATTGTTGGAAGCGGAATTTTGCTCTGTCTGATAGGATTTTTTGGAATAGTTTTTTTCAAAGATTTTAAAAAAATAAAATTTTTAATTTTCCCTTTTGTTTTTGTTTTATTTTTTTCCTTTTTAACTTTTTGTTTGCAAAAACAACCTTCAATTATTTTTCAGAAAGATGGAGTTTATGCCCAAATAACGATTGAGGAAACAAAATTTAAAGGTAAAAAAGCTCGGATTTTAAGATTTCACAATCATTTGGAAGGAGCGGTATTTTTGGATTCAGATGATTTGCCATTTGAATATACAAAATACTATGTCCTTTATAAAATAATCAATCCAAATGCTCAAAAAGCTCTTTTTTTGGGAGGTGGAGCTTATTCCATTCCAAGAAAAATTCTTTTGGAGAAAAATGAAATTAAAAAGGTTGATGTGGCTGAAATTGAACCCTCTCTTTTTCAATTAGCAAAAGAATATTTTAGTCTTCCTGAAGACAAAAGATTGTTTAATTTTATTTCAGATGGAAGGAGATTTTTAAAAGAAACAAAAGAAAAATACGATTTAATCTTTGTTGATGCTTACTCTTCTCTTTATTCTATTCCTGTCCACATGACCACAAAAGAATTTTTCTCTTTAGCAAAAGATAGGCTTTCAGAAAATGGAATAATTTTAATGAATGTGATTGGGAAAACAGAAGGAAAAGGAAATTTGTTGTTACTTTCAATTTTTAAAACTTTTAATTCAGTTTTTAAAAATAGTTATTTGTTTGCAGTGGAATCTCCAAAAGGAAAAGGAACTCAAAATTTTATCATTTTAGGTTTAAAAGATGATTCGCAAAAAATTGATTTCAAATCTAAAGAAATTTTGGAAAACGAAGATGAAATTATTCAAAATCTTCCAGAAAAAATTGTAAAACCTGAAGAGTTGAATTTAAATTCTGCTTTTATATTGAGTGATGATTTTTCACCAATAGAATATTTAGTAGCTGAACTTTTTTAAGTGCGCACGGCAGGATTCGAACCTGCGACCCCAGGTTTATAAGACCTGTGCTCTAACCAACTGAGCTACGTGCGCAAATCAACATTAATTTTAAGCATTTTTCGCTTTAATTTCAAGCTTTTCTTTTCTTTCTTTGATTAATTTTTCAAACTCTTCTTTTTCGATTGTTTCTTTTTCAATCAATCTTTGAGCTATTTTTTCTAAAAGTTTCCTTTTTCTTTTTAGAATTTCCATTGCTCTTTTTTGAGCATCTTTTACAAATTTTTCAATTTCTTTATCTATTTTTTCTGCAACTTTTTCAGAAAAATCTCTATAAATTTCCCTTACCCCCAAAAAAGCTAACTCTTCTTTTTTTCCAAAAGTAATTGGTCCCAAATCCGACATTCCATATTCCATTACCAATCTTTTGGCCAAATCAGTAGCGACTTCCAAATCATTTGCAGCCCCAGTTGAAATTTCTTTAAATTTTAAAATTTCGGCACAATATCCTCCCAACAAAGTTGCCATTTCTGCTAAAAATTCGCTTTTAGTTTTTATCTTCCTTTCTTCGCTAGGACTCTTTAAAACATAACCTGCAGCTAAACCTCGAGGTATAATTGAAATTTTCCTTACAGATTCTTCACCCTTTAGAGAAGCTGCAACTATTGCGTGTCCTGCTTCATGATAAGCTGCAATTTCCTTTTCTTTTTTTGTTAAAACATGAGATTTTCTTTCAGGTCCCAAAAGGACTTTTTCTATTGACTCTAAAAGTTCTTCTTGGAAAATTTGATTTTTATTTCTTCTTGCAGCCAAAATCGCAGCTTCGTTTACAACATTTGCTAAATCAGCTCCAGAAAACCCAGGAGTTCTTTCGGCAATTTCTCTTAAATTGACATTTGAAGCTAGCGGTTTTCCTCGACAATGAATTTTTAAAATTTCTTCCCTTTCATTAATATCTGGCAAATCCAAAACAATTCTTCTATCAAATCTTCCAGGCCGCAAAAGAGCAGGATCCAAAAGCTCCGGTCTATTAGTTGCAGCAAAAATCAAAATTCCCTCTTCCCTCCCGATTCCATCCATTTCTGATAAGAGCTGATTTAAGGTTTGCTCTCTCTCTTCATGCCCTCCAGTAACCCCGACTCCTCTTATTTTTCCGATTGAATCTATTTCATCTATGAAGATAATCGCTTTTTGAGCTTTTCTCGCTTGCTCAAACAAACTTCTTATTCTGCTATTGTGCAACAAAATTGGTTTTTCTCCTCCAAAGAATGCTTCATTTTCACATCCGCAAAGGTCATAAACATAGCCTTCGTAAGGTTTTTTAATAATCTTTTTAACAATTGGACGCTTAAATTGATAGGGTGATTTTCCTTTTTCTGAAAATGGATGCGAAGATTTTCCAATTGTTAAAACCCAATAATCTCCTTCTGGTAAAGGTCTATTTTTTATAATTCTTCCTCCTTTAGATTTCTTTTTAGATACTCCCACTTTTATTCCGTGTAAGGCCGAAAGCCAGGTTAATTCTAATATTAACTGTTTGCTTGCTGAACCTATCATCAATTTTTTTTCTTTGCTCGTCCAACCATCTCCTTTTGCTAAACCATCTAAATAGCTCAAGAAATATTCTTTTGGTAAATCCCATAAAAACTCCGGAATGTGTTTATTGTGAGCACCGCTTCCGCAAAGCTTTTCAAAAAATTCTCCTAGATATTTTGAATGGTAAGTAATCCTTAGAGAATTATCTTCGGTGAATCTCAAATGTGGCTCCACTCCAAAGATCTCTTTCATTAAATTAATGCAATCTTCATGAAACTCCTTTTCATGAGCACCGAAAACAAATTGTAAATAATAATCTTCTCTTCTTCCTTCGGCAGTGTAATACCCCAAAAGTTTCATTAAAGAAGGGGTAATTTTTACCCTTTGGGGAATCCCTTTTTCTAAGTATCTTTCAGCCACCCGAAGAATTTGTGGCTGGTGTATATTGCGTTGCCAATTGCTTATTGTCATTTGGCATACTCCGAGTTTTTCTGCTATTTTCGATTGAGAAATTTTGCCACGATTAGATAGGGCAAATTCAAAAGCTCTTTGAGTCTTTTCTAATTGAAATTCCTCATTCCAAACCGTTAATTCTTCTTCTATTAAATTTTCGGAAAATTCGTGGGCCTTTATTTTATGGGTAGTTCCTATTCCTGGAACAAAAACACTCCTCACTTTAAATGGCAAATTAACTAAAACATCACCGGGTTTCAATTCGCTTACTTTTATTGGTTTAATAAAGTTTCGATGGCGAACGAATATGCTATGGTCGCCAGTAGTCTTAATTACTCCACCCAAATAATGAATTTCATAAATTTCATTCACTTTGTGGCGATAAACTCCTTTTATTTGTGTCCAACAACTTCCTCCAAAAAACCTAGTCTCAGATTTCCCCGAACCTCCCCAAACTTTTGTTTTTAGCGGAAAATAGCCTAAGGTTTGATATCCAAAAACTGGAAGGAAACCTTCTTTTCCAGGAGGAAAAAATCGATCAACAAATTCTCCAATTGGTAAAAGTTTTGTGGAGTTTTGAGTTCTGATTAGAACAGGGGTATCGCCGGTAACTGACGCACCGACCCCTACAAAAAGTTCTATAACTTCTGAAGCAGAAATTGAAAAAAACGGAACTCCTGCTTCACAAGCAATTGCCTTTGCCAAAAGGGTTTTTCCAGAACCAGGGGGACCTATTAGCAAAACCCCTCTTGGAATTTTTGCCCCAAGCTCTAAATATTTTTTTGGATTCTTCAAAAAATCAACCACCTCCTTTAATTCCTCCTTTGCCTCTTTTAACCCTCCCACATCCTTGAAAGTTACCTTTTCTTTCATTTTTCCTCCAGGTCCAACAAGTTTAGGTTTTGCTCTGGTGAAATCAAAAATCTGGCTTGTTCCAGTTTTAGCTTGTCTGAGCATGCTCCAAAAGAGGAAGATGATAATCAAAACTGGTAGAAAACTAAAAAGAAAAGGACCTAACCAACCCCAAACACTTTCTGTATCTTTTACCTCAATTTCGGTTTTAGCTAATTTGTCCTTTTCAACTCCATAATTTACCAAAGTTTGAGAAAGGGCACTTTCTGATTCTTTTTTAGCTTTAGCTTGAGTTCCGTCTTGAAAAACTATTTTAAGATTGTTTCCTGAAACAACAATTTTTTTCACCTTTCCCTGATTTATTTCTTCAACCAATTGAGTAATAGTTATTTCTTTTTCAGGAGGAGCTGAAATTAAAGAAAAAATTCCACTAATAATCCAAAAAATTAAGAGAACAAAGAGAATATTTTTAATTAATTCTTTCATCAATTTGAGTTTAACACAAAAGAGGCAAAATTTGAAGCAGAGAATTTATATTAAAGAAAGAAGAATTTTCCCATCTTTAATTTCAGTAACCTTAACCTTCACACTTTCTCCGATTTTGAAATTTTTAGAAAGATTATTTTCTGATTGAGGAATTAACCCTTCAAGCTCACCAATTTTTACTAAGATTCCAAAAGATAAAATTCCAGAAACTTCTCCTTCTGTTTCTTTTCCTAATAAATCTTCCACCCCCTTTTCTTCTTTAGCCTCACAAAGAATAATTTGTTTTTTCTCTGTAGAGAGATTTAAAATTTTGACTTTCATTTCCTTTCCAACAAATTTTTGAAGTTCTTTTAGAATTTGAGTAGGATTTCCATCTTCTACTTTTGGATAGTGTTCTGGCAAAAGTTGAGAAACTGGTAAAAATGCAGGAATTCCAGAAATTTCAGTGATTAACCCTCCTCGATTGGCTTTCAAAATTTTCACTTCAAAAATTTCACCTGCTTCTTTTTTCCTCTTTAAAATTTCAAACTCCAACTCCTTTGAAGCATTGGTTATTGAAAGCTCAACATAACCTTCTTCATTATCAACTTCAACTATTTTGGCCAAAATTTTGTCTCCGGGTTTTAACTTCTCTAGTTTTTCTTTGTTTTGAAAAAATTCTCTTCCATAAATTATTCCAGTGCCCAAGGCTCCCAAATTTAAAAACAAGGCACCTCTTTTTTGCCCCAAAACAGTGCCTTCAACAATTTTTCCAATCTGAGGAGGTTTCAAATTTTCGTTTTGAAGAATTTCTTTCATAAAATAAAGGTTAAAACATTTCTTGTTTTTTTTCAAGAGTGATGTTAAAATTAGTTTATGAATATTTTTTGGTTTGGTCAATCTTGCTTTCAGATCGTAACTGGAAATAACAAAGAAAAATCTGTTTCCGTAGTTATTGATCCTTTTTCAGAAGATATTGGTTTGAAACTTCCAAAATTGGAAGCCGATATTTTATTAGTTACTCATTCTCATTCAGATCACAACAATGTTAAGGCAGTTTCAGGAAATTATTTTTTAATTTCTGAACCAGGTGAGTATGAAGTCAAAAATATTTTTATTCAGGGAATTCAAAGTTTTCATGATGATTCAAAAGGAAAAGAAAGGGGAGAAAACACAATTTATACAATTGAGGCAGAAGAGTTAAAAATTTGCCATCTTGGAGATTTGGGACAAAAAGAATTAGAAAAAGAGCAATTAGAAGCAATTGGAGAGGTTGATATTTTAATGATTCCAGTGGGTGGAGTTTTTACAATTTCTTACAAAGAAGCAATTAAAATAATGAGTCAAATTGAGCCAAAAATAATTATTCCAATGCACTATCATTTGCCAAAATTAAAAATAAAATTAGATGGTGTGAAAAAATTTTTAAAATCTTTGGGGATAAAAAATTTAACACCCGCAAAGAAACTTTCAATTAAAAAGAAAGATTTGTCGCCAGAAGAAGCAAAGATAGTTTTGTTAAAGCCATAAATTTGTTAAAATTTAAAAAAGCCGAGGTGGCGGAATTGGGAGACGCGCTACTTTGAGGTGGTAGTGCCCGTTGAGGGCGTGTGGGTTCAAATCCCACCCTCGGCATTGATATTTGTTTTTTGAAAATGGTATTATAATAATTGAGAATGGAAAAAAAATCGAAACAAAAAAATAGAGGTTTTACATTAGTGGAAGTTTTGTTAATAGTTTTTATTTTAGCTGTGTTAGTTGCTGCTCTTTCATTTACTTTTTCAAACATTCCCAAAAAAGCCAGAGATAGAAGAGGAATGAACGATTTAAGAACGATTGTGCATGCATTAGAAATGAAATATAATGATGACTTACACTACCCAGATCTTCCAAATTCAGAGACCACTATTAAAGACACCATCAATGCTTCAGGCAACCCCCTTTTACCTTATTTGCCAGATATTCCCCAAGGGAATGGTGTTAGAGAGTACTTTTGGAAAGATGATGGCACTTTAAATCCTCAAAATTTTTGTGTATTCTTTCAATTAGAAGTTGATCCTTCAAAATATTTTTCTTGTACCCATTCAGGATGTAGAGTTTCTGATCAGAGATGCCCATTTTAAAAAGGTCGAAAAATAAAAATTAAAAATTATGAAAAAGGGTTTTACCTTAATTGAATTACTAGTCGTTATTGCAATAATTAGTATTCTAGCTGGAATTGTAGTTGGAGTAACAGGCAGTGCCAGAACAAAAGCAGCTACAGCAGCTACAAAAGCCTCTCTTTCTGGTTTAAGATCAGCCATTGCCTTGTGTTGTGATGTTACTACCAATACTCTTCAAACTACCCCAGGATCTGATATTTGTAGCTCAGCAATTGGTACTCTTTTACCTACAGCTCAACAATTGAATGCAAGTGGGGTAACCTATTCAGTTTCGAATCAATGCTCTGCCTCAGAACCAGGTTATACAATTACTCTTTCCGGTCATCCCAACTCAAACTGCAATGGTTCTTGGACAGTCACTATTACTAGATTTGTGCCCCCTTCAGGTTGTCAATAATTTGAGTTAAAACCGGTGGTCATCCACCGGTTTATTTTTTAAAAAAGAGTTGAGAAAATGCTTCTTTTCTTTGATTTTATCGTTTTTATCTTTGGCTTGATTGTTGGGTCTTTTTTGAATTGTGTAATCTATAGGTTGGGAGAGAAAAAAAGTTTTTTAAAAGGAAGATCTTTTTGCCCAAATTGTGGCCATGTTTTAAGTTGGAAAGATTTAATCCCAATTTTTTCCTTTTTGATTTTGAGAGGGAAATGTAGATATTGTGGAAAAAAAATTTCTCTTCAATATCCATTAATTGAGCTTTTTACTGGAATTTTGTTTTTAGCGACATTTTATCATTTAAGGGATCAGCTTTTTAGTTTGCAAGGAATTTTTACTCTTTTTTATTATTGGACAATTTTAAGTTCCTTGATAGTGATTTTTGTCTATGATCTGAAAAATTATTTGATTGAAGAAAAGATTGTTTATTTTTCAATTTTAGTCTGCCTAATTTTTAATCTCATATTTTCTATTTCAGAAATTAAAAACAAAATTTTGTCTTCATTTTTTTTAGGTCTATTTTTTTTATCAATCGTTTTGGTTTCAAAAGAAAAATGGATGGGAATTGGAGATGCGAAATTAAGTGCTTTAATAGGAATTTTTTTGGGCTGGCCAAAAATTATTCCTGCTTTGTTTTTTTCATTTTTTGTTGGGTCAATCTTTGGGATTTTTTTAATAATTTTGAAGAAAAAGAGTTTAAAATCCGAAATTCCCTTTGCCCCATTTTTGGTTTCAGGAACCATTTTTTCATTATTTTTTGGAGAAAAAGTTATTGATTTTTATTTGAATTTGTTTTTATTAAAATAAAAAAATGTCAAAGCTTTATTTTTCTATTTTGCCAAAGCCTCAAATTAAATTATTAAAGAAATTGGGATTTTTGAAAAAATATGGATTTTATTTAGCAGGTGGAACTGCTTTAGCTTTACAAATTGGGCATCGTACCTCTCTTGACTTCGACTTTTATACTCCAAGAAAATTTGACAGCCAAAAACTTTATAAATTATTAGAGAAAAAATTAAAGAAAGTCATCCTTTTAGGAAAAGAGGAAAATACTTTGTGGGTAAAGATTCAAAATGTATCTACTAGTTTTTTTCAATACCCTTATCCCTTGATTTTTCCCCTGATTCAAGAGAAAGATTTCCCTCCTTTAGCTTCAAAAGAAGACATCGCTGCAATGAAAATTATTGCCGTTTCAGAAAGGGGGACAAAGAGAGATTTTGTTGACATTTATTTTTTATTGAAGGAGTTTCCTTTAGAAAAAATATTAAATTGGGTAAAAAAGAAATATCCAAATTTTAATATCTATGTCGCGTTAAGAGCCTTAACCTATTTTGCCGATGCCGAAAAGAAACAAAAAAGGAGGTTGTATTTAATTTATTCTGTTTCCTGGAGCAAAATTAAAAAATTTTTAATCGAGGAAGTAAGAAAATATCAAGAAAAATGGCTAAAATAAAAAATTCTAAAAAAACAAAAATTCCAAAAAGAATGAAGTGGCTGTTTTGGTCATATGATATTGAGAGTTTAAATTTAAAAAGAGATAAAGATTATATTATACCACAAGTGTTAAACTACGGGACGTGGGATGATTTAAAATGGTTATTCAAGGTTTATTCAAGGGAGGAAATTAAAGAAGTAATTAAACATCCTCGGAGAGGGGTTTGGTTTAGAAAGGTTTTAAATTTTTGGACAAAAATTTTTAACATCAAATTAAAAAAAGATGTTTTTGAAAGGGCAATTTTCAGATGAGAAGAATTAACACAGGTAATTTTTAGTTTGGGGAAAAGGTTGCTTGACTTTGGTTTTTGGCTCTTGGTAAAATTTTATAATATGGACAAAGGAGAAAGAAACTTTCTAATATTTCTATTTATTCTAAGCGCTATAATTTTTGGCGTAATTTTATTTTTTTCAAGCTTTAAAAAGCCAGCAGTTGTTGCGCCAAAAAGAGAAGAAACCACACAAGAGTTATTAGAAAAATTAACCCCAAAAGGAGAAATCCGTTACAATGAAAAAGAGACAAAAGAGCTTTTAGAAAGCTTAACACCCAAAAATCCTGCTCCAGAAAGCAAAGACACACAACAACTTTTAGAAAGTTTAACACCAAAATAAATCAAAATTTAAAAATAAAGGTCAAAATTAATAAAAAGAAATAAAACATGAAAAATTTAAAAAATTTTGCAATCTTAATCGGGTGTTTAATGGCATTTTTAGTTTTTTATTTAGCTTTTGCTTGGACAGAACCAAGTGCAACCCCTCCAGCAGGAAATGTTCCAGCGCCTTTAAATGTAAGCATTAATGCCCAAGCAAAAGAAGGATCTTTAATTGTAGGTAATAATTCAGCCGTCACAACTGGTTTAATTGTTCGTTATGGCAACGTCGGCATCGGGACGACGAATCCGGGGGCGAAGTTAGATGTGGTTAGTGGTTATCAAAGAATTCAATTTTTAACTGGTACCAATACAAGTAGCTATGTACTTTCTATTGGAGTTAATGACGATGGTGTTAATATATCTAATAATTCAACCATTAGAGGGTTTAATTTCAAAAATGCAAACGGAACATTGCTAACGATAACTTCAGGCGGCAACGTCGGCATCGGGACGACGAATCCGAGCACCAGTTATAAATTAGATGTTAATGGAAATGTTAGAGCAACAGGATTTTATTACACATCAGATCTTGCACTAAAAACTAATATTAAACCCTTAGAGAATAGCTTGGCTAAAATTTTGCAGCTTCAAGGAGTTTCTTTCAATTGGAAAGATAGCGGAGAACCCTCAATTGGACTTATTGTCCAAGAAGTAGAAAAAATATTTCCTGAATTGGTTTCAGGGAATGAAGGCTCAAAGACAGTTGATTATGGGAAATTGGTTCCAGTTTTGATTGAGGCAATTAAAGAGCAACAAAATGAAATTGAAAAATTAAAATTGGAAATCGAGACGCTAAAGTCAAAATAATGCCAAAAGCTGAGTTTTTAGAGCAAAAAGCTCAAGCATTTTTGGAAGATGCTAAATATGATATTCAGACAAAAAAGTGGTTTTTAGCTGCTTTTCATTTAGAGCAAACCTGCCAACTTTATTTAAAATATCATTTGTTCAAAAAACTTGGCGATTTTCCTAAAATTCATTCTTTGAATGAGTTATTAGAGGAATTAAAAAAAGTCTATCCAAAAAAGAAGAAAGAAATTGAAAAAATTCAAAAAGAAGAAGCAGGAACTATAGGTGACCTAAATCAAGCTTACATTACTTCAAGATATTTGCCAGTGGAGTTTAATAAATTTCAGGTAGATAAAATGTTAAAATTTACCGAAAGATTGATTAAGTTTTTAAAAAAGCTATGAGAACCCTGACTGATTTTTTAATAGAAAAAAGAAAAAGGGAAGAAAAGTATTTTAAAAATTATTTATTTTGGGCAAAAAAAATTAAAAAGCTTGTGGAGAAAGAATTAGGTGAGGGAAAAGTGTTTTTGTTTGGCTCAGTAGTCAAAGGAGAGGCAGAACCAGGAAGCGACATTGATGTTTTGATTGTTTCACCTAAATTTGAGGATGTAGAAAAAAGGAGCGAGTTTTATTTGAAAGTCAATCAAAAAATTGGTTTCCTTTCACCTTTTGAAATTCATTTAATTACGCCAAAAGAATACAAAGAGTGGTATTCACATTTCATTAAAGAAAAAATTGAGGTAAAATAAAAATAATGAAAAATCTAAACAAAAATTTGCCTTATATTTTAGCTGGAATCATTTTTGTTGTGATAATTTTTTGTTTAATTTATATTTTCTCAAGACCACAAAAAGCTCCAGCCCCCTCTATTTCTTTTCCAACTCCAGTTCCTACTCCAACACCCACTCCACCAATTCCAACAAATATAACCCCTCAAGAAACTCCTTTGACAGAAATTCCGTCAGATTTCAAAGAAACAATATCTAAATTAGACAATTCTCAAAAATTGGTTTCATTTTTGAATCAAAACTTTGAATTAATTAACGAAGAATCAGATCACTCTTTAAAGCCAGAAGAATTTTTTAAAGCAAAAAAAGGAAACAGAGCAGACATTGCAACCTTTGCTTCCTATGTCTTATTTCAAAATGGTAACTTTTCAACAATCTTCAGATATAAATATCTAGACAAAGATCAAAAAGAAAAATTCAGAACCCTTACTTTAGCGAGAGAAAAAGACAAGACCTTACTCATTGATTTAGAAGATTCAAAATTAAAAATTTATCCTGGAGGAAGCTCAGTAATGGATTTGCTTGAGTTTGAAGAAAAAAGAAACAATGTTAAAATAATAGAATACGCAGCTTTTAATTATGGAACAACAGATTTTACAAAAGGTGATTGGCTCCCAAGATAAAACAATATGAAGCCATCAAAAACAATTTTACTTTCTTTCATTCTCACAATTTCCTTCCTCTTTCTTTTTTCTAAAGTTTTTTCCGGTGGTTGCCAAGATAAAACCTGCTCTGGCACTACAAATTGTGGCTGCACTCGCTATAAAGTTGATCCTGGGGAAACAATCACTGTTTTTGAGCATGATATTTGCCGAAAGGTAACAAACGCTTCTGGTTATCCCCCTACTTTCATTCCCACCAAAACCCAAACAGAATGGAATTTATTTTTGCAGTGGTACCCAAGCCATATTACTGTTTCTGCTTGCCCCACACCAACACCAACTCCAACCCCAACACCAACTCCAACCCCAACACCAACTCCAACCCCAACACCTACTCCAACCCCAACTCCAACACCAACACCTACACCTACCCCAACCCCAACTCCCACCAAAACTCCAACACCCACTCCCACTCCAACACCTACACCTACCCCAACCAGAACTCCTACACCAACACCGACACCAACTCCAACTCCTACACCTACCCCCGCACCTTCTTGTAGCGATTATGATGGTATAGACTATATGACCTATGGTGATTGTACCGATGCATATGGTACGCATTGGGATTATTGTGTAGGCGATACAGTTTACGAGTATTATTGCAGTGGGAATACCTGCGTTACTACTTCAAAGAATTGCAACGATTACGATCATTGCGAAGGCGAAACTTATCTTGACTATTATTGTAATAATGGAAGATGTACTTATGGCACTACTTGGGGTGATCCAAGATGTACTGGGGCTACACCAACCCCCACACCAACTCCAACACCAGTTTGTTCAGGTTCTCTAAGTTGTCAAAGCTCAACCCAAAGCAGCATAACTCTTTCTTATAGTTATTCTAACTGTTCTGCCAACACAGTTTCACTATTTAGAGGAAGTTCAAGATTAAAAACATTTTCTGGTACCTCTGAATCAGGCAGTTATACTGATTCAGGCTTAAGCTCAGGAACTTCTTATACCTATTATTTAAGAAACGGAACCTCAGCTAGCTCTCCTTTACTTTCTTCTGCTACTTGTTCAACCCAAGCACCTGCTTGCACCCGAAATTCCCCGACAGTTTCTATTTTTCCTTCCTCTCAAACAGGGTCTCCAGGAGATGGGCTCTCCTATACTGTTTCTGTTACAAATAATGATAGTTCTGGGTGCGGAAATTCTTTATTTAAAATAGAACCTGATTCATGTTCCTATCCGCTTTCTTGTGGGAGTACAGCTCAAGATTATATTTCTCCTGGCCAAACAAAAAATTTTGGAATTACCGTTTCTTCCAATTCTTCAGCTTCTGCCGGTTCTTACACCTTTTCCTACAAAGCAACAAATCTTGATTCGGGAAAATATGCCAGCAATTCAGCAACTTACAAAATTGTAACCCTCAACCTGCCTTCATGTCCTTTTTCTGATACAGCTGGTGTTTGGGTAGGAATTGGTGACACAAATGCTCCTTGGAGCGGCGGAAGTTGTTATAACTGCACTTATGGTTGTGGTAGTCCTGGTAATTGTCGTTGCTTGTTAGATGGGAGCTATTGTTATGTTAATCAGCGTGGTCCTTTCAACGTTGTAGTAGATGAATTATATACAAGCAGTGGGCCAACCTTCAAAAGTAATCAAGGATCGGGTGTTACAGAAAGATCAAAACTTTGTAAAGTTGGGAACAGCCCCGTGGGCATTCCAACCTGTTCTTTCAGTGGACAATCTGGGAGTTTGTATGTAAGCAATGATCAATTCTTCTCTCGACTTGGTAAATCTTTATCAGATTCAAGTGTGTGGTTAAAATTAAGCGCTTCAGAAACAAGTCCAATTGAAATACAAAGTTCAAATTGTTCTGATGGAGATTTGTGTGCCTATAAAGTAAAGGTGTGGTCAGGAACGAGTTCTGGGAGTTATGCAGGCTATAGGGCAGAATGTTGGCACGATGGTTATGTTTGGCCACTAGGATGGATTAATAATGGTCGTCCTGACTATTGTCGAATTTGTTATGTCCCATAAAATGGTTTCAAAATACAAAAGAATTTTTATAATAATTTTATCTCTTATTTGCTTTTTAACTTTGTTTTTCTTCATTTACTGGATTGCTGTTTATCGACCCCCCATTTTTTTCTCTTCTTTTCGTAAATTTCCTTATCCCCCTCCGTCTTTTGTTCAGCCTTCTACGCAATTAAATGAAGCAACTTCAACCAAAATTACAATCGAAATTTGGAATGGGAAAATTCAGCCAAATAGGCTTACATTAAAAGCCGGTCAAGAAATTTTTTTAACGATTGTCTCAATGGAGGGAAAGCATTCAATAGTTTTTGAAGGACCAGGTTTGTCATGGTTGCATGCAAATTTTGATGAGCCTGGAGAAACTCTTCAATTTCATCTTTTTGCTCCAGCGCAAGGCGAATATCACTTTTTCTGCCAAGAACCTAACCATCGAGAAAGTGGTGAAGAAGGGGTGATAATAGTGGAATAAAATTTTACAAAAGTTAATTTGGATTCTCTAGAAATTTTAACAGGGATTACTCCCTGTTTTTTGTTGACCTAGATTTTCAGAAAAGTATAATAAAGTTAGATATGGCTAAAATTGACTTTCTCAAAAAAAGGGCAGAGGAATTTTTAGATACTGCAGAATACCATTTTAAAAAGAGAATGTATCATTTAGTGGCTTTTGATTTGGAACAGGCGCTCCAGCTTTATTTAAAATATACCTTGGCCTTGAAATTAAGAAATTTTCCTCCAACTCATTCTTTAAAAGAATTATTAAGAGCTATAGGAAAAGCATACAAAAAAGAAAAAGAGATTAAAAAAATCATTAATGAAAATATTCATTTGATCGCCAATTTAGAACAAGCTTATATCACTTCAAGGTATTTGCCAGCAGAATTTACTAAAAGAGAAGTGGAGGAATTGGAAAAATTTAGTAAAGAGTTAATTAAATGGGTAAAAAAATTATGGCTGAAAGTTTAATGGATATTCTTATTGAGCAAGCTCAAGAAAAAGAAAAGTATTTTCAGAATTATTTGTTTTATGCAAAAGAGATTAAAAAAGTAGCTGAGGAACTTTTGGGAGAAGTAAGAGTTTTTATTTTTGGTTCAATTTTGAGAAAGAATGAAGTTGCTCGAGATATTGATATTTTAATTATCTCGCCAAAATTAAAAACTACTTCCAGAAAAAGCCAAATAAGAGCTAAACTTTGGAAAAAACTTGGTCTTGCTTCTCCCTTTGAGTTTCATTTAATTACCCCTCAAGAATATCGCAATTGGTATCGATATTTCATTAAAGAAAAAAAAGAGATAAAATAAATTTGTCACTTTTTTGCTATAATTTCTTAATGACACTTTTTGTTACTGGGATTTCAGGTTTTGTTGGAAAGAATTTTTTAAACTTTTTGAAAAAAGAAAAGGAGAACTTTGAGATTTTAGCATTGGTTCATCAAAAAGATATTCCTTTGGAGTGGCCGATAGTTGAGAAAATAAAAGGGGATATAAGGGATATTGATTCTTTGGAAAAGGCATTTTTGAAAAGGAAAATTGATGGAATTTTGCATTTGGCAGCAGTTATTAAATCAAAGAATTTGAAAGATTTTGATGAGGTTAATGTTGAAGGGACAAGAAATGTTGTAAAATTGGCTGAAAAATATAATGTTAAAAAATTCATTTTTTTGAGTTCTGACTTTGTTTTGTATGAAAAGTTTGCCCCAAATCCCTACGGAATTTCAAAAAGAAAGTGTGAAGAAATAATTTTAAATTCAAATTTAGATTACACAATCTTTAGACCAACACCAATTTTCGGTCCAGGAGACAATAAAAACTTTGCAACCTTAGCTTCTTTTGTAAAAAAATATCCAATTTTGCCTGCCATCCATTGCTACATGGAACCTGTTTTTGTTTTAGATGTCGTTAAAGCAATAATTTCTGCACTCAAAACAGAAAAGGCAAACCGAAAAATTTATTTTTTGCCAGGAGGCAGAGGTTATGACTTTGTTGAAATTTTAAAAATTGTAGCCAAAATTCAAAATCTAAAAAGATTAATTTTGCCCCTGCCTCCATTTTTGTTTTTGCCAGCTTTATTTTTTGCTGAAAAAATTTTCAAAGATTTTCCTTTAGAATCCTATCAAGTCAAAAAATGGTTAAAGACAAAGCCCTTAGATGCAAAGAACACAAAAGAAGACCTAAATTACAATCCAATTTCCTTTGAAGAAGGAGCGAAATTTATAATTTAAAAATGGAGAAAAAAGCAATTCTTCTTTTTATTTTAATTTTCTCTATTTACTTTCTTACAAAAGCTAACCCCACTCCCTATAATTATTTTGTACGCTTAGCCGATGCCTTTTTGCATTTTCGACTTTATCTTTTAGAAAATCCTCCTTGGCTCAATGAATTAGTTCCTTTTGAAGGAAAATATTATGTAATTTATCCACCAATGCCAGCCTTGATTTCTATTCCTTTTGTGATTTTCAAAGGATTGAACGCGGATCAAACACTAATTAGCATTTTGATTGGCAGTTTAAATGGAGTTTTGGTTTATTTTTTAGTGAAAAAATTCCTCCAAAATGAAAGCAAAACAGCTTTTTGGATGGTAATTTTATTTTCCTTTGGTACAATCTATTGGTATTTAGCAACAGTAGGTTCAGCTTGGTATTTTGCTCATATTGTTGCTGCCTTTTTTCTTCTTTTGGCATTAAATGAATTATTTGGTAAAAAAAGACCATTTTTAATTGGACTTTTTTTGGGTGCAGCTTATTGGTCTCGTCTTCCCACGATTTTATCTTCTCTCTTTTTCTTAATTTTGCTTTTAAAGGAAAACGAAAAAATTTTTTCAAAAAACAATTTTTGGAATATTTTAAAATTTACTCTGGGGGTTAGCGCTTTTCTCGTTTTAAACTTCACTTACAATTGGCTTCGATTTGGCACAATTTTTGATATGGCTTATTTCCTTAGACCGAATTTATTAAATGAACCTTGGTTTAATAAAGGACTTTTTAGTTTAAGTTATATTCCCAGCCATTTAAAAATAATTTTTCTCAAAAGTCCCAACATCCTTCCAAAATTTCCCTATTTTCAACCTTCCTGGTCAGGAATGGCAATCTGGCTTACCACTCCAGCTTTTATTTTCGCCCTTTTTTATACTCTTAAACATTTTAAAGAAAAAATTACTTTAGCCTGTTGGTCAGCTATTTTGCCTATTGGAATTTTAGTGATGAGTCATGGGGGAACAGGTTTTATTCAATTTGGCTATCGCTATGCTACAGATTTTTATCCATTTTTGTTTTTGCTCACATTTTTGGAAATGAAAAATTTGAAACCCTATCACAAATTTTTTATTATAATTAGCGTCTTGGTCAATCTTTGGGGAGTTGTTTCAATAAATAAATTTGGTTTTGTAGATTGGTAAAATGTTAGACTATCTTCTTTTAATATTGGGTTTTCTATTTACTTTCTTTTTGCCAGGATATCTCATAATTGAAACCTTTTTTACAGAAATTCCAAAAATTTATCGACTTCCTTTGTATTTTATTTTGAGCGTTGTAGTTTCAACCTATTTAGTTTACTTTTTGAGTTTAATTTTTGGATTTTCAAATTTTTCTATTTTATTTTCCATATTTTTATTTTTTCTTTGGTTTTTGTTTTACCTTTTTAAAAATGAAAGAATAAACTTGAATTTACAGAGAGAACATGACATTGGGATTTTTCTTTCTCTTTTCGTTTTTCTTATTTATTTTGTTGCTCTTTACCCAGCTATTTTTAAAATCTATCAAGGCTATATTGTAATGTCAGGGCCTAATTGGCAAGATACCGCTCTACATTTAGGGATTATTCAAAGCATTTCGCAGGGGAATTTTCCTCCTCAAGCCCCTTATTATGCAGGAAGATCTTTGACTTATTATTATTTCACTGACTTTCATTCAGCTATTCTTTTAACCTTATTTTCAAGATTTTTTCCTCGCATTTTGGTTTACGATAATCCATTTTTTCCTGCAATTTTTGCCTTGTCTATTTATTGTTTAGTTTTCTATCTTACAAAGAAAAAAAGCATTTCCTTTGCTTCAGCTTTTACCTGCACATTTTTTAGCAATTCCTTATTTATTAGGTTTTTTCAAGATCTTTTTCAAAATCCAGAAAAAACAAATTTAATCAAAAAAGCAATTTATCTTATCTCAAACAATAGCTACTCTCTTGAATATGAGAAATTATTTCAACTTTCCAATGTAGCTGATTATTTCTTGCAAAACAGAGCAATGATGGTAGGATTTCCGGCAATAGTTTCGGTTTTATTTTTAGTTCTTTATGGTTTAAGGAAAAAGAATGGAAAAATAATTTTTTTGGCTGCCATAATTTCATCCTCACTTTTAAAATTCCAACTTTTTGCTGCAATTTCCTCTTTAATTATCTTTTTGTTAGCCACTATTTTTTACTTTGAAAAAAAAGAATGGAGATTTTATCTCAAATCCTTTTTTATCTTTTTAATTTTATTTTTAATTCCCAACTTTCTTTTTAGACATGAAAATGCCATTTTAATAAAAGCTGCTAAAGAACATTTCTCCTTTGGTCCCTGGGAAAAGGAAAAGAATTTTAGTTGGTATTTAAAATTTATCTTTGCAAATTTTGGTTTACCCTTTGTTTTAAATTTTCTTGCATTTTTTTATGCCATTTTAGCTACTATTAAAACAAAAAAACTTCAAAAAGATTTATTCTTTATTTCAACCCTTTCTTTAGTTTTGTTTTCAATCCCATTTTCCTTTGCCTTTACTATTTATAAAGGAGACATGTTTAAATTTTTTTACATTGCAATTTTGTTTGCAACAATTTCAAGCTTTTGGTTTCTCTCAATTGTGATTAAAAATAGACCGATTTTAATGGTTATCATTTTGTTTTTGTTACTTTTTTCTACTGCCAGTTCTTTTCTAACCCTAACCCACAGTTTTTTAAACAAAACCGGTGCCTATTCTCTCGAGGATTTAAATGCAGGAATTTGGATTAGAAAATTTACTCCAAAAAATTCAATTTTTATTGGGATGCCAACTGTTCACTCACCAATAGATCAAATAGGGGGAAGGCTTAGAGTTTTATCTTATATTAATTGGCCATATTCTCATGGTTACTATCTTGGCGAGGATAATGTTTTTAAAAGGCTTGAAGATATTGAAAATTTATATCAAAATTCTAAAAACAAAGAGCTTGTCTTGGGCATTATGGAAAAATATAAAGCAGATTACATTTTTTATGGGCCAGAAGAAAAAAGAAATTTCCCAGAAGCAGCGATAAGTTTTGACCAAAATGAAAATCTCAAAAAGGTTTATGAATCAAATGGAATTCAAATATGGAAAAAGGTAAAATAATTTTTCTTTTGACTATTTTAATTTTATTGAAATTTCTTTTGGCTCTTTCAAAGAGCAATCCGATTGATATGCCTTTGTTTTTGGCTTGGAGCTCTCATTTGGCAAAAAGTGGATTTTTTAATTTTTATCAAACCTGGAAAGATGCAGATCCTTATCCCCCAACTGCTCTCTATTTTTTATGGGTTTCAGGGAAGATAGCTTCATTTTTTAACTATTCTCAAAAAATTCATGAGTTTTTAATTAAATTTTGGTTTGTTTTGGCAGAAATTCTCGGAGGTTTTTTGATTTATCAAATTGCAAAAAGGCAAAAGAAAGAAAAGCTTGGATTTTTATTAGCAATTGTTTATTGCTTTAATCCAGCTATTTTTTTCAATTCCTCTTTTTGGGGTCAATTTGATACTTTTTTGGCAACTTTTTTGCTTTTTTCTATTTATCTTTTTGAAATTCAAAAACCTCTTTTAGGATTAGCAATTTTTACCCTTTCTTTTTTCATTAAACCCCAGGCAGTTTTTTTAGCTCCTCTAATTGGAATTTTGGTTTTGAAAGATTTTTCAATTAAAAAAATTCTTCTTTCAATTTTAATTGTTTTTTCAATCACATTTTTCCTCTTTCTTCCTTTCATTTCAAAAGAGAACCCTTCTTTTATTTTTTCTTATCACTTAAAAAGGCTTCAACAATATCCTTATGCAACCGCAAATGCTTTCAATTTTTGGATGCTTTTCAAAGGTCAAACAAACTTTGATAAAGGTTTAATTTTTGGTTTGAGTTATAGAAACTGGGGATTAATTTTGGTTTTAATTTTTCAGGCAATAGCTATTTTTTTAGTTTTAAAAAACAAAAAAGATCCGTTTTGGCTCTATTTTGGTAGTTTCTTTGCCTATTTTGCCACTTTTTTATTTGGCACAAGAATGCATGAGCGCTATTTAATTCCTTCATTAATTTTTCTTACTGCTTCTTTAATTTGGGAGAAAAAACTTTGGAGATTGCTTTTTGTTTTAAGTCTTTGTGTTTTTATCAATACTTACTATATTTATTGGCGATGTTGGCAGGGAAATTTAAATAATGATCCATTGTTTGTTTGGGTTCCAAAAGGTGACAAAATTGCAATTTCAATTTCAATTCTTACTTTACTCTCTTTCTTTTACTCTTTGTTTTTTATTTATGAAAAAATTTTTGGCAAAATTAAATTGCCAAAGCTTGAGTTTCCATATTTTATGAAAGAATCAGATTCGAAAGAAAAACCAAGAAAACAAAATTTATTTATTTTGATTTTACTTTTTTTGAGCTTTTTGAGTAGATTTTTGTTTTTGTCTCATCCTCCAGAGGTTGTTTTTGACGAAGTTCATTATGGAAAAGCAGTTAATGGATATTTTAAAGGCGAATATTTTTTTACCGGACATCCACCTTTGGGTCCTGAATTAATTGCTCTTGGAGGTTTTTTTGGGCATTATCAGCCAAAATTTGCTTTTGAAAATATTGGAGAAAAATTCAGTGACAATTCTTACATTTCTTTAAGATTTATGCCAGCTCTTTTTGGAGCTTTGATTCCTTTAGTTTTATTTTTCTTTTTGAAAGAAATTGGATTTTCTGAAATTTTAGCCTTCTTTGCCTCTTTGTTTTCAATTTTTGAAAATTCACTTTTGGTTCAATCTCGTTTCATTTTAATTGATACTTTTTGGATCTTTTTTGGATTTTTGGGCTTAACATTCTTTTTTGTCTCAAGAAGAAAAAACTACAATCTTTCTTATTTGGCATTGAGCGGAATTTCTTTTGGTCTTGGAACAGCAACAAAATGGACAGCTTTGAGTTTTCCTTTGTTTGCAGGAATTGTTTTTTCATTTGATTTTTTAAAAGAATTCTTCAAAAAAGGAAAAAAAGAAATTTTCAGTCTTATTTTCAAAGCTATTTTTGGTCTTTTGATTTGTTTTTTTATTGCCTATTTTATTCCCTTTGCCATTCATTTTAAACTTTTACCAAAACCAGGACCTGGGGATGTTTTTATGAGCCAAGAATTTTTGACAGGGCAAAAAAATCTTTTTGAAAAATTTATTGAATTGAACAAAGTGAGTTATGAAACAAATGTAAAAGGAATGAAAGCCACCCATCCTTATAGTTCAAGATTTTACACTTGGCCATTTCTTTTGAGACCAATTTTTTATTGGATTAACGATAATCAAAGAATTTATTTTTTGGGAAATCCAATTTTGTGGTGGAGCTCAAGTTTTGCAATTTTCTTTTTATTCATTTTATTTATCTTTCATTCAAAAATTCAAAAAGATAAAAGAACAATTTTCATTTTGCTTGGCTATTTAACAAATATGCTTCCTTATTTAAATGTTGAAAGGGTTACTTTTTTGTATCACTATCTTCCAGCTTTAATCTTTGCAATTTCCTCTTTGGTTTATTTGGTAAGTTGGCTAAAAGATTGGAAAAAAGCAATTTTTCTAATTTTAATTTTTGTAATCCTTTCATTTTTGTATTTTGCTCCCTTAAGTTATGGATTTCCTCTTTCACCACAAGATTATCAAAGAAGGATTTGGCTAAAGAGCTGGATTTAGGTAAAATAAAATAATGGTAAAAGAAATTCAATTTCTAAAGAAAAGGGCACAGGAATTTTGGGAGGCAGGTAAAAGATTTTTTAATGAAGGAAAATATAATCTTTCAGCCTTTCATTTAGAACAGGCGGTTCAGCTGTGGATAAAATATTTAATTGGGCTCAAAATCGGTGATTGGCCTAAAACGCATTATCTCTCAGCATTGATAAAAGAATTAGTAAGGGCTTGGGATGAGAATAAATTTTTAGAGTTTTATCAACAAAAAGAATTGTTTTTTGATAGTTTAGAAGAGGCTTACTTTGTTTCAAGGTATTTCCCTAAAGAATTTACTCAAAATGGGGTTTCGCAATTAATCGAAAATGCCCAAGAATTTTTAAAATTGACAGAAGAAATAACGAAGGAAAAATTTTTCAATGGCTAAAACTTTAACTCAAATTTTAAAAGAGGTTTGGGAGGAAAGGAAAGTTTATTTTGAGAATTATCAGTTTTATGGGAAAAAGATTAAAAAAGAGGCAGAAAAAATTTTAGGATCTGTTAGAGTTTTAATTTTTGGATCAATTGTTCGAGGAGACTGGACGCCACAAAGCGACATTGATGTTTTAATCATTTCTGAAAATTTGCCAGAAAATCAAGAAGAAAGATCAAAAATTAGAACCAAAATTAAATCAACCATAGATCCCTTTTCACCTTTTCAAATTCATCTTGCCACAAAAAAAGAATATCAAAATTGGTATCAAAAATTTATAAAAAAAGATTTTATCGAAATTTAAATTAAGATTGCTTGCCATTTTTGACAAAAAGGAGGTAAAATAAATTAAAAGGTTGG
>Ga0209225_1000264_pt1 | contig 62949 bp, 67 predicted proteins | sample WasSprMetagenome_FD_184732 | JGI IMG/M metagenome (GOLD analysis project Ga0209225, IMG submission 184732) | Sulfidic aquatic microbial communities from Washburn Spring, Yellowstone National Park, USA - WS (SPAdes) (version 3) | ecosystem: Environmental > Aquatic > Thermal springs > Hot (42-90C)... | reverse complement strand
GATGGCTTGAAAAGCAGGGATACGCTACCAATATAAAAACAGCTAAAAGACTTGTAGAAGAGGAACATCCAGCTGTATGGGATGCTTTAGAAGAAATTGTAAAAGAATATCCTATAATGCTTAATCGCGCTCCCACACTGCATAGACTTGGTATACAAGCTTTTGAGCCAGTATTAATAGATACCAAAGCTATCCAGCTACATCCTTTGGTATGTGTGGCCTATAATGCCGACTTTGATGGAGACCAGATGGCTGCCCATGTTCCTCTTTCAGTTGAAGCTCAAACTGAAAATAGAGTATTAATTCTTTCTACAAACAATATTCTTCTCCCTGCAAGTGGGATACCTATTGTATATCCCACCCAAGATATGGTTGTAGGTTTATTTTATATGACCTCGGAAAAACCTTTTGCTAAGGGAGAAGGGAAAATTTTTAAAGACAAAGATGAAGTAATTTTAGCCTATCAAACAGGAGCTGTCGAGCTACAGGCAAAAATAAAAGTTAGAATGAACGGGAAATTGGTGGATACTACAGTAGGTAGAGTGATCTTTTCTACTATTGTTCCAGAGGAAATAGAATTTGAAGAATATAATAAACCCCTTACCAAAAAGGAATTACAGAGATTAATAAATCTTTCCTATCATAAGGCAGGTATGAAAAAAACTGTAATTTTTGCTGACAAATTAAAAGATATGGGATTTGCTCAAGCAACAGAGGCTGCCCTTTCTATTTGTGTGGATTATTTAACTATTCCTGAGAAAAAAGCAGAAATAATAGCTTCTGCTGAAAAAAAGGTTGCAGAAATCTGGCAGCAATATAGAGATGGGCTTATTACTGAAAGTGAAAGATATAACAAAGCTGTAGATATTTGGGCTAATGCAACTGAAAGGGTTACAGAAGAAATGATAAAAGAAATGGAAACGAAAGAATATATTGGTCCTGATGGAAAGAAAGTAATGGGTCCCAGTTTTAATCCAGTTTATATGATGGCTTTTTCTGGTGCTCGTGGTTCTAAAGATCAAATCAGACAGCTTGCTGGTATGAGAGGTTTAATGGCTAAGCCTTCGGGAGAGATTATTGAAACACCAATTAAAAGTAACTTTAGAGAAGGACTTTCAGTTCTTGAATATTTTGTTTCCACACACGGTGCTCGTAAAGGACTTGCTGATACAGCTTTAAAAACGGCTAATGCAGGATATTTAACTCGTAAATTAATAGATGTAGCCCAAGATTGTATGGTTACTGAAGAAGATTGTGGGACTATTGATGGTATAGAAATTGGGCATTTAATTGAGGCTGGAGAAATTATAGATCCTGTTTGGGATAGAGTTCTGGGAAGAGTAGCCTTAGAAGATATTGTAGACCCAATTACTGGAGAAATTTTGGTGAAAGCAAATGAAGAAATAGATGAATCCGCAGTTAAAAAATTAAGAGAGGCAGGAATTGAAAAAGTTAGTATCCGTTCTGTTCTTACTTGTGAAGCTAAATTTGGAGTTTGCAGAAAATGTTATGGAAGAGATTTAGCTACAGGAAGGCTTGTAGAAATTGGAGAAGCTGTAGGAATTATTGCTGCTCAATCCATTGGAGAACCTGGTACTCAGCTTACTATGAGAACTTTTCATATAGGAGGTGCAGTAGGAAAGGCTTTAGAACAAAGTGAACATAGAGCCCAATTTCAAGGTAAAGTCAAGTTTATAAATCTGAGATTGGTGAGAGGGAAAGACGGAAACTTAGTTGCGCTTAATAGACAGGGAGAAATAGCTATTGAAGGTCCTGATGGAAGAATTTTAGAAAAATACCCTGTTATTTATGGAGCAAAAATAAAAGTAGAGGAAGGACAAGAAGTTAAACCAGGAGATTTAATGGTAGAATGGGACCCTTATACCTCTCCTATTATTGCTGAAATAGATGGAAGGGTTAAATTTGGAGACATTATTGCTGGAGTAACAGTGGATGAAAAAATAGATCCTACTACAGGAAGAGTAAGTATAGTAGTAAGAGATTATAAGTTAACAGACTATCGTCCTCGTATTTCTATTAAAGACGAAAAGGGAAGAACAAAGGATTTACCTGAGGGAAGAGGAAAAGCCCGTTATGAACTTCCCGTAGGTGCTATTATAAGTGTTCAAGAAGGAGATTATGTTTATGCGGGAGATATTATAGCAAGAATTCCGAGAGAAACTCTAAAAGCTAAGGATATTACCGGAGGTTTACCCAAAGTTACAGACCTTTTTGAAGCTCGTAAACCAAAGGAATATGCTATTATAACTGAAATTGACGGTATGATCGTATTTGAAAAAGAAGTAAGAGGCAAAAAGAAAATAGTAGTTCAACCTGAAATAGGAGAATCTCAGGAATATTATATTTCTAAAGGTAAGCATATAGTAGTAAGAGAAGGAGATGTAGTAAAAGCAGGTGATCCCTTGATAGAGGGTTCTCCCAATCCTCATGATATCTTAAGAGTGAAAGGTGTTAAAGGAGTTGCCAGGTTCTTAGTTGAAGAAATTCAGGAAGTTTATAGATTACAAGGAGTTAAAATAAATGATAAACATTTTGAGGTTATTGTAAGACAAATGCTTAAAAAAGTTAAAATTAAAGAAACAGGTGATACTGATTTTATGGTAGGTGAAATTGTGGATAAGGTCAAGTTTGAAGAAGAAAACGAAAAGGTTTTAGCTTTGGGAGGAAAACCCGCTGTTGCTGAACCTGTTATACTTGGAATTACTAAAGCAGCTTTACTTACTGACTCTTGGCTTTCTGCTGCTTCATTTCAGGAAACTACAAGAGTTTTGACAGAAGCCTCTATTTCTGGGAAAGTTGATTATCTAAAAGGTTTAAAAGAAAATGTTATTATAGGAAGACTTATTCCTGCTGGAACTGGAAGAATAGTTTATGAAGAAAAGGGTTGGATATAATTTAAAGGGGTTCCCCCTTTTTATTTTTTAAGACCTAAATTTTGGATAAGATTTTGATATCTTTCAAAATCATTTCTTTTTAAATAATTTAAAAGGGCTCTTCTTTGACCTATAAGTTTCATAAGACCTCTTCTTGAATGAAAGTCTTTACGATGTATTTTAAGATGTTCTTCTAATTGTTTAATTCTTGCACTTAAAAGAGCAATCTGAACTTCAGGAGAACCTGTATCATTTAGATGGCGTCTAAATTTCTCAATAATTTCTTTTTTAACCTCTGGATCCAAAGCCATTTCTCCCCTCCTAAATTTATTTTTAAGCCCGAGAAAGGATTACCCATTCCCAAGCAAAATTAATTATATTACAAAAGCTAATTTAAGCAATGGCTAAGCAAATTTAATTAAAATTATAATTAAAAAATAATTTATATTATTTAAGATTTGACTTTTAAGATAATATATATATAATTTTTAAAAATAATTTCTCAGAATAAAATTCAAAACATAAAAAGAGAGGTGATAAATGAAGGATAAAATAAGTATATTAATACATACTCCTGATGGTAAAGAACCTAAAATTATAAGCTTCAAAATAAAATATATAAAATATTTTTCAGTTTTAGTACTTATCTTCTTTTCCTTATCTTTCTTTTCCTATTTATTAAATGTCTTTTTTGTACAAAAATATTTTTGGTTAAGAGAAAAAGAAAAGAAAATAAAAACTATTACTGATCTTAATAAAAAGTATAAAGAGGAGTTAAACAAATTGAGAGATAATTTAATAAAATTAGAAAATTATCTTATGGAAAGGGGAGTGATTAGAAAAAATAAGGATGCTCTTGGAGGTTTAAGTAGATTAAAAGCTGAGGAACTTTCAGATGAGGAATATTTAAGTTTTTTGATTTCTCGAAGTGAGAAACTTTTTAATCAATTAAAGATTACTCCAACAGGTTTTCCAGTAAGTGGAGAAATAATATCTCCTTTAGGTTGGAGAGAAAATCCTTTTGGAAGTGGATATGAATATCATACCGGTGTTGATATTAAAGCTTCTTATGGAGATCCTGTTTATGCTACTGCTGAAGGTATTGTAGAATATGCAGACTGGTTTTTAGATTATGGGAAAACTGTAATTATTAAACATCCTTCAGGTTATGAAACTCTTTATGGACACTTATCTAAAATAAAGGTAAGAAGTGGAGAGAAAGTAGAGGCAGGAAAAATAATAGGATATATAGGTTCAACTGGGAGAAGTCTTGGGCCACATCTTCATTATGAAGTTCGTTTAGGTTCAAAATATTTAGATCCTCTTAAATTTATAGTTTGGAAATGATAAAATTTTTCAATAAGATTTTTAATAAGAAAAAGGATCAGAAAGACCTTGAAGAAATTAGAACTTTTATATGTTCAGGATGCTTCTTTGAAGGAAATATTTCTATAGGAGAAGGGATAACAAGGATTGACGGAGAGATTCAGGGTAATGTAAAGGGAGATGGAGGGTTGTTAGTTGGAAAAAATGGAATTATTAAGGGAGATGTAGAGGTGAAAAAACTCCTAATTTATGGACAGATTTTTGGAAACGTTAAAGCTGAAGAAGTGGAGCTTTATTCTGGAAGTGTAGTTAAAGGCAATATAAAAACTAAATTTATTTATATAGAAAGAGGAGCTTTTATAAACGGGCTTTGTGAAACAGAAATTTCTTCTGCTTCTTAAAAATTTAAATGAATCAAGAATATCTCTTTGAGGTCTTCCCTGAGGATGAAGCAAAAAGGCTTGATATCTTTATAAAAGAAAAACTTCCAGAATTAAGTAGAAGTAGAATCCAGGCACTTATTAAAGAAAACCGCATATTAGTAAATTTTAAACCTTCTAAGGCAAGCTATAAAATCAAAAAAGGAGAAAAGATAAAAGTTTTTATTCCTCCTGATAAAGAAATTGAGATTCAACCAAGAGATATTCCCTTTGAAATTATTTATGAAGATGAAGATATAGCAGTTATAAATAAGCCCTCAGGAATAGTGGTTCATCCAGCACCTGGACATTATGATGATACCTTAATTCATGGACTCATTTTAAAGCTTAAAAATCTTTCAGGAATTGGTGGTAAAATAAGACCAGGTATTGTACATAGGCTTGATAAGGATACCTCAGGTATTATGCTTGTTGCCAAAAACGATTTTGCTCACAAAAAGCTTGTAGAAGCTTTTAAAGAAAGATTGATTGAAAAAACATATATTACTCTTATCTATGGTAGATTAACTCAGAAAAAAGGGAAAATTGAAACCTTTATAGGGAGACACCCAGTTGCTCGCAAAAAAATGGCAGTTTTAAAGGAGGGGAAATTAGCTGTTACTTTTTATGAAGTTTTAGAAGTTTTTAACAAAGCTTCCTTGATTTTAGCTAAACCAGTTACAGGAAGGACTCATCAAATAAGGGTTCATTTCTCTTATATAGGACATCCCGTCTTAGGAGATTCTACTTATGGAGGCTTGAAACACGATCTTCCTAAGCCTCCAAGACTTATGCTACATGCCTATGAAATTTTTTTTAAACATCCAAAAACTAATGAAGCAATGAAATTTAGAGCTCCTATTCCAGAGGAGTTTCAAAAATATATGGAAAAATTGAAAAACTAAAGATGAAAAAAATAGCTATTACAGGGAGCTTAGGTACTGGGAAATCTACAATTCTAAAAATTTTACAGAATTTAGGTTTTACTACCTTTTCTTGTGATGAAGCTGTTAGGAATCTATATGAAGACCCGAGAATTAAAAAAAGAGTAATAGAAATTTTTGGAGAAGAAATCCTTGAACCCGATGGAAAATTAAATAAAAAGAAAATTTTGGAAAAAATTTTAGAAAACCAAGAGCTTAAGAAAAAACTGGAAGACTTGTTTCACCCTTTAGTAAAGGAAAAGTGTATGGAATTTGTAAAAACTAATGAAGAAAAAGAAATTATTTTTTTAGAAGTTCCTCTTCTTTTTGAAGTTGGATGGGAGGGTTTTTTTGATGAAATATGGGTTATAAGTTGCTCAGAAGAGGTTCAAAAGGAAAGAATATTAAAAAAGGGATTAGATGAAAAATTAGGGGAAGAGATTCTAAAATTACAGCTTCCTCTTCCTGAGAAAGAAAAAAGAGCTCATAGGATTATTTTTTCAGAAAAAAGCATAGAAGATTTAGAAAAAGAACTTAAAGAAATTCTAAAGGAGTATTTAAAAGAGTGAGTCCTTCATTTGTAAAGCAGTGAAACAAGAAAGAATCTCCCAATTTTTTTATTTCTAAGTTTTTTAAAAATAAAGCTTCTTTAAGACTTTTAAGGGGTTCCCTTTCTACTGCTAAGGTTCCTTTTCTATCTCCTATAATAACAGGACCTATCATATAAAAGATTTCATCTACTAAATTTTTTTCAAGAAAACTTCCATGAACTTTTCCTCCACCTTCTACAAGAATAGAGCATATATTATTTTCATTACATTTTTCTAAAAGGGCATTTAAATCAATTTTTTCTTTTTCTAAAGGAAGCCTCCATACCTCAATTCTTTTGTCTTTTAAAAATTTTTCCTTTTGAAAGTCAGCTTTTTCTCCGCAAACTACAATTGTTTTTTTATTTTTATTAACCTCAAAAATTTTAAAATTAGGCTCTAAACTCAAGTAGGTATCAAGGACGATTCTTATAGGGTTTTTTCCTTTTATTAATCTACAAGTTAAATCTGGATTATCTTTTAAAATTGTATTTTTTCCCACTAATATGGCATCACAAATATGTCTCAATTTGTGAGCATATTTTCTTGCTTTTTCTCCTGTAATCCATTTAGATTCCCCTGTAGAAACTGCTATCCTTCCATCAAGACTTGATGCTACTTTCATTATTACCCAGGGTCTTTTTCTTAAGATATGACTTAAAAAAAATCTGGTGAGAATTTTTACTTCTCTTTCTAAAACTCCTACTTTTACTTCTATACCTTTTGATTTTAAATATTCTAAACCACCTTTAGCTATTGGATTAGGGTCTCTTATTCCACATACAACTTTTGAAATACCAGCTTCTATAATTTTTTCTGTACAAGGAGGGGTTTTTCCATAATGGGAACAGGGCTCTAAGGTAACATAAAGAATACTTCCCTTTGCTTTCTCCTTAGCTTTATTTATAGCTTCTACCTCTGCATGGGGATAGCCAAATTTTTTATGATGTCCCTTAGCTATAATTTTTTTAGTTAAAGGATCTACAAGAATAGCTCCAACTGGAGGATTAGGGGAAGTCCATCCTAACCCTTTATAACCTTCTTTAACAGCAATTTTCATGAAAAATTCATCAGAAAGATTTTTAAGATCAAGATCCATGTAGAGTGTATCTATTTTTTTCTTTTTTTTAGAGTTGAGATATAGAGTTGACTTTGCAATTTAGCCCAATCAATCTCTTTAGACTTTTCAGTAGATATTTGTTGTTTAGCAAGTTTTATTTTTTCTGCTATTTTATAATAATATTCGCTTTCCTCTAAATTAACAGGTCCCTTTCTGATTTGACTTAGTTGAAAAATAAGAGCAGTTAATTTTCTTACCTTTAAATAGGCTTCTCCTACCTCTTCATCCAAAAGTTCTTCTATTTTAGAAATTTCCTTTCTTAACTCTACTTCCTTTGGTAGAAATCCTGCATTTTTAAGAATTCTATAAACTACCTTTAAATCTTCTGGAACAAAAGGATCTTCCTTTAATTTTATAGGTTTTCCTTTATATTCTAAATTATCAAATAAGCCTTCCTCCATAGCCCTTCTTATTCTTTCTTCAGCAATTTTTTTAAAAATAGAAAGGGTCATTTTTTACTTAATTCATAAAGTTTATATTCCACAAACCCACTATTTTTAACTTTAGACTCTTTCAAATATTTTTGATAATATTCTTTTGCCAAATCTAACTTTCCTAATTTTTCTGCAATTCTTGCTATATCTAAATAAGTTAGAAAATTTAATTCTGGTTGCACCTTTGAAACTTCTTTATAAATTTCTAAAGCCTTATTAAGATCTCCGTTAATTTCTAAAGTTTTAGCTTTTCCATATAAGATTATTCCTTTTATTTTTTTAGGATATTCTTTTTGTATTTCCTCTATAAGTTTTTGCATTTCCTGATAATTTTTTTGGGTATAATAGTAGTCTAATAAAAGAAGGGATGCTTGAAGAGAAGCTTGAGTTCCTTTATATTTTTCTTTTACTTCTTGTAAAGCAGAAATTATATTTTCTGCTTTTATAACCTCCATCAATTTTAGACTCGCTTCTTTTTCTTTTTTAGATTTATAATAGATAAACCCTATCCATAAGAGAGTTATTAATAAAAGGATAATTATTAGTGTTAAGATGGTTCTAAGGTATTTTTCAAAAAAATGAGCTAATTTTTCATGAAAAGAAAGTAATTTTTCAGATAATTCCATTTAAGAACCTCTAACCTTCTACTCCTCCAAAGAAATCGTCCCATTTGAAAATTAGAGGTTCAACACCTTCTTTTAAAACTTTATGATCAGTTACTTCGCCAATAACAATCATGTGATCCCCTGCTTGACATTCACCTACCACATGACATTCAAAATAGGCTATAGCATCTTTTAAAACAGGGCATCCATTTAAAGAATAAGTATAAGGAATATTTTCAAATTTATTAACGCTTCTTCCACTTTTAAATCCAAAGTGTTTGGCAAGATCAATTTGTTCTCTACTTAAAGTATTTATACAAAATAATCCTGAACTTTTGATAAATTCATAAGTAAACCTTTGAGGAGCAATAGCCACTGCAAGAAGCCTTGGTCTAAAGGAAACTTGAGAAACCCAAGCAGCTGTCATTCCATTTATTTTATCATCCATTTTTGAAGTTACTATAAAAACCCCCTGTGGTATATAATAAGTTATAACTTTTTGCAATCCCATTTCTTTCCTCCTTACGTTGCTTAATTTAAAACCATTCTAACATAGAAATATATAATTGCAATCTTACAATTTTTTTTATTAAAATGGGCATCTAAATGGAATATTTTCAAAAAAAAGTGCCTCAGAAATTTTAAAAATTTTAAACACTTCTCTTGAAGGATTTCTATTTACCTAAAACATGTCTTCTTATTTTCTGTAAAAGATTGTGGGCGAGTCTTAAGGGTTCGGGGATACGGTAGATAGAGGTTTTTAAAACAAGCTCTATAGCTTTTTCTAAGCTTATTTTATGCCCTATGGATACAAAAAGAGGCTTCACTTTGTCTTTTGTTCTCACCACTGCTCCAATAACTTCACCATTATAAATTAAATAAGAATAACTTCCGCAAGTTTCCTTAGGGGGTTCATAATTTCCTAAAAGTTTTTTCTTGGCAACCCCTACAGTTACAGCACCTGTTTCAACTCCAAAATGAGAGGCAATTCCACAACCTCTTGGATGGGAAATTCCTTGCCCATCTATAAAAATAACATCTGGCTTAATTTCTGCTTCGGTATAAACCCTTTTCATAAGAGGGAGCTCTCTAAAGGCAAGAAAAGTAGGAATATAAGGAAAATCTACTATGTCTTCTATGATTTTTTGATAAATAGGCTTTAGAGTATCTAAACTAATAATTACTATACAAGCCCAGGCTTTAGTTGGATTTTCCTTTGAACTTTCAAAGGTTACATCAATTCCACCTACAGTTTTAATTTCTTTTAAAACCTCTATTTTTATAACCCTTTTAGCACAATCTAATTGTATTTCTTCAAGTTTAGTTAAATCCATGATATAATATTTTAAAATGAATTCAAAAAAGCATAAACATCATCACGCAGGAAAATCAAGTAGATTTATAATTTTAGCATCAAAGGTATTTGACCTATTAAATCTTCCTCAGGGCATTGTTTTTCTTGATGCAGGCTGCGGTGACGGATACTTTTCTATAGAGGCATCCCTAAGATTAGGAAAGGAATCTAAAATAATTGCCATAGATGTTCATGAAGAATCCTTAGAAAAATTAGAAAAAGAAATTAAGGATAAAGGAATAGAAAATATTAAAATTCTTACAGCAGATATAACAAAAAGACTTCCTTTAGAAGATGAAAGTGTAGATGTTTATTTTATCTCTAATGTTTTACATGGATTTGATGAGGAAGAAAGGCACAAAGTTATAGAGGAGGCAAAAAGGATTTTAAAAAAGAAAGGTAAAATTGTAATTATTGAGTTTAAAAAAGAGGCTACGTCTATTGGTCCACCTCTTGAGATAAGGATTTCAGAAGAGAAGCTTTCTCAACTTTTAGAAAAATATAATTTTAAATTAGAAAAAACTTATGAAATAAGTCCTTATAATTATTTATGCGTTTTTAGCTTTAAGGAATAGTTTCTACTGAGGAAAAACTTGAATAACTTCCATTCCCATAGCTTTTATTTTGTTTGGAGGATTAAAGTTTTCCATAATTACACAAAATCCAGTTATTCCTGCAATTCCTTTTTCTGTATTAATGAGAACACTCATTCCTCCTTTGGTATGGGCAGGGGTATGAATCATTTGCCCTGCCTGATCTACTTCTTCTATAAACTCAGCATTGTATCTAAAATCTAAGGGATGAGGATTGTAAGCAGATTGAAACTCAAGTTCATGGGCATAAAATACTGCGTTTACACATTTAAAATCGTTTTCACAATGGTCGTTATGAAGATGGGTATGAATTACAATATCTATGTCCTTAGGAGAAAGTCCCCATTTAGCAAGCCCTTCTTCAAATTTATATATTTTCCCTCCGATAGCTTTTTCTCTAAATTCAGATTGAATCACATCTAAAAGCCCTGTATCAATAAGAATAACTTTATCTGAACCTTCTATCAGCCAACAATAAATGGGAATGACATACTCTTTTCCGTAGTCATGTTGATAAGTCATCATCCCCTTATCAAAAACCTTAGTTCCAACTACAAAAGGATGGATTTTATAAAAAGGTCCTTTCTTCATGATTTCACCTCTTGCTTAAAATTGGCTTAATAAAGATTTTATATCAACTTTTTATTTAAGACAAGGAAAAATTTATTTTCTAAGCCTCATTTCCTTAAAGTAATTTATGAAGGATCTCTCACAATAATTTGGGGATATCTCTATAAGAACTTATTAAAAGATTTATAGTAAGTTTCTGGAGGCTTGCCAAATTTTGCTCTATCTTCATCCCAGATAACGATAGTAAAAATTTGATTTGGGTTAGGGTTTATCATATAGTCTTTTCTTGTCCAATATTATTTATTGCTTCAGCTGGAGTAATATATTTTTGTCATATTTCCTCCAATGCTTATTGGATATTTTATTTTATAAAGGTTATAGTTTTAATAAATAATTAGTCAACTTTTTGAAAATATTTTTTTAAACCCTAAGTAGTAAGAAATAAGAGCAAGATCTCAACCTTAACTTTTCTTCCAATTTTAATAATTTTTAGTTTATTTTTTGAAGTATTTAATAGTTAAGTAAACATTTATCTAAAAACATTTTTTGCTGATGAGCTCAAATTTTGAAACTTTTTAAAAATTTGGTAAAATAAAATTGTTATGTTTTGGAGACGTAAGTTTGGACAAGGATTTGGTTTCTTTTGGTCTTTTGGTTTCCCTTTTTTCCCACCTTTTTGTTGGAGGTTTGAACCATTTATTTCAAAAGCTGAATATCTGGAAATGCTCAAAAAATATCGTGATGAATTAAAGAAAGAACTGGAACGAGTTGAAGAGGAAATCAAAAATCTGGAAAAGGAGAAATAAAAATTTTAGCTTTTTGAGCTACCTCTTTTAATAATTTACCAGCTCTAAACTTTACAACCTTCTTTGCTGAAATCTTTAAAGGTTCTTTCTATTTTAAAATTTCTCCCTACTTTTCCAGCTTTTTTATTATCTCAAACTCAAAAAACCAAACAATAACCATTTTTTTCCTTTTTTAAAATAACTAATTATCATATTTACGAAGCGTGAAAAGTCGTTTCAAAAATCTTGTAAAAAATTGGAAATAAAATATTAGGGGTTTGTAAATTTTCTAATTCTCTCTAAAGAAATTTTTATGTTTCTCCTTTAGTTTATACTTTTGAATTTTACCTCCTACAGTTTGGGGTAAATTTTCCACAAAAATTATAGCTTTTGGAATCTCGTAAAAGGAAAGTTTATCTTTACAAAAAGAGATTAATTCTTTTTCTGTGGCCTTTTCTCCTTCTTTTAAAATAATAAAGGCTACAGGAGCTTCTCCCCATTTTGGGTGAGGAAGTCCAACTACTGCAACATTTTCTATCTTAGGATGAAGCTTAAGAATCTGCTCAACACGGATACTTGATACATTAGCTCCTCCACATTTTATTATATCTTTGTATCTATCAACCATGATAATAAGCCCTTCTTCATCATACATAGCAGCATCTCCACTATCAAGCCATCCAAATCTAAAAGCATTTTTTGTAGCTTCTTCATCTTTATAATATCCTGCCATCATAACAGGAGAGCGCATAACTTTATGTCCAACAACTCCTGGAGGACATATTTTGCCATTGTCATCCATTATTGTTACTGCATAAAAAGGATGTGGAACTCCCAAATAATTAAAAATGGGCTCTTTTTCTTCATATTTTTTATACCATTTATGATGCCACATTCTTGTATCATATACACATTCTGTTTGACCATCATTTCCAACAATTAAAAGATTTTCTCCAAATATTTTTCTTAATCTTTTATCATAATCTGGTCTAAAGGGTCCCCATCCATAAGAAATTGCTTTAAGAGTTGTTGTATCATATTTTTCAGGGTTCTCCTCAATTATCTCACAAATTCTATAAAAATCATAAGGGGAGCCTAAAAGCCATGTTATTTTCTCTTTAGATATTGCCTCAACCATGCTATAATGATCAATCCCTCTGGCAATTATTACAGTACCACCACAAAGAAGTGTTCCGAAAGTCATTCCTTGACCAGCTATATGGTATATTGGATAAAAGACTCCAGTTCTTATATCAGTTTCTGTAAGAAGTAACCCTCTATGGCTCATTGCCCATCCAATTCCGCAAAAATACATATAAATGTGAGAGTGCATAACTCCTTTTGGAAGTCCCGTTGTTCCCGCTGTATACATTATTTGAAATATGTCATCTCCGTGAATTTCAATATCTGGTTCGGTATCAGGTTTGCTTTCAATAAATTCAAGAAAACTCTTGCTTCCAGGGATAGGCTCTCCACCTATTGTTATTGTAACAATAGGATAGATTTTGTTTTTTTTAAAAACTTCCTCAGCTCTTGGATAGGTTTTAGCATCTGTAATTAAAAAGCTGGGTTTAACATGTTTTATTATGTAATCTAATAAATCCGGAGCTAACATAACATTTACGGGAACAATAACCCCTCCAGCTTTTATTGTTCCTAACTGAGCAAGAAAAAACTCAACACTGTTAGCACAGTAAAATAAAACTCTATCTGCTCTTTTAAGACCTATCTCAAGTAAAGCATTTGCAAATTGATTGGCAATTCTATCTCCTTCTTTGTATGTAACTCTTCTTAGTGATTCATCTGAGCAAGCACCAGCCCAAGCAACTAAAGCTTCTTTATTTGGGAAAGACCATGTAACTCTCTCTAAAATATCACCCACTGAAACCCTTTCCCATCTATTAACTGCTCTTCTCCCATAAAGAGAAGTGACATCAATTTTCATTTTGCATCCCTCCTACAATTTTTATAATTAATTTTTTTCTTAATGTATTTGTTTTATATAATAAAATGAAACTTTGCAAAATAAAAAAATAAGGACTCCATTGCTTGAAAATTCTTATACTTTTTTTTTAAAAATATGTGTTTTCAGCTTTCAATAACTTTAAAATATTTAAATCTAAACTCAAAAACTTAAGTCTCTGGTCTTATTCCTTTCGCACAAAATATATTAGCTTTTTTGAACTACTTCCCTTAGCTTTTTACCAGGTCTAAATTTTACAACCTTTTTAGCAGAGATCTTGAGTGGTTCCCCTGTTCTTGGATTTCTTCCTGCTCTTTCAGCCCTTCTTACTACTTCAAAGCTCCCAAATCCAACTAATACTACTTTTTCTCCTTTAGATACTGCTTCTTCAACTGCTTTCATAAAAGCATCTAAAAGTTTTTCAGCAGTTGCTTTTGGTACTTCTGCAATTTCTGCCATTCTTTTTACTAATTCTGCCTTGTTCATACCACTCACCTTTAGGAAGGTTTATTAGAAAAAATTTAATAACAGTTTATTTTTTTGTTTCATAATTCTCTCTCACAACCCATAAACCTAGCAAAGATTGGTAAAATAAGACCTGCGACAGAAATACAAAAAAGAAGATCTCCTATCCATCCTTTTAACCATACCGCTGCCATGACAAGCAGCGGAAAAGACATTACCCATACGATAAAAATCTTTTCCAATAATCTAAGTCCTTTCAATTTTTATCACCCCCTTTAGACATTTTATTAGGGTCGCAATTTCAATTGTAAGACCTTTTATAAAAATTTTTTAGTTTTTTTATAAAATTTTTCAAATTTGTCAAGTAATGATTATGGTGTAAAATAGCTAATTACTTTCAATCTATGTGCAAAAACAAAAGTTAGCAAAAAATCAAGCAATTATAATTTGCATTTTTGGCTTACTTTATTAAATACTTTATAAATTTTAAAACTAAAATGATGACAAAAATGATAATAAGTCAATTATTAGTTTTTGCATTAATATTGCTTTGTGGGGTAAATTCAATAAAAGCGTTTGATCGTGGTTTTATAAAGCCCTATCCTCCTACTGCAGAAGAGGCAATAGCGATGGTAAAAACATTTCCTTGTATGTCTGAAGTTATAACACCATTTAAGCAAGAGTTAGATTGGAAAGCAGAATGGGTTGAAGATAGGTGGTATGTTATAGGTTTATTTGAGTCACCTTGGGGAGTAAAATTTATAAGAGAGGCAACAATTGGGTATAGACAAATTTATGTTTGGGGTTGTTTTCGTTATCTTAGAGGATATATAAAAGGAGAAAGAACCCTTATAGGTTATGCTCCTTATTCTGCTTATTTAATGTTACCACCGCGCAAATGGGTTATATCTAAAGCACAGGAATGGGGCTTAAAAACCCTTTATACACGCTTAACACCTGAGATAGCTATTAAACTGATTAAAGAGGATCCAAAGTTTATAAATGCTTTAAAAAATAGGCAAGTACTTGATACCGTTGCTGAATTAATTGTAGATAATGTAGAAAGCCAGAAATGGTGGTTTGCCTTTTATGTTATACAAGAAGAGGGTTCAAAGGCTTTGCTTGTTGTTGAAGCTATAGAAGGAATAAATAGATGGAATAAAAAATATGGTTTTAAGCAGATATACTTACATTGGGAAATACCACATTATATGGCAGACTGGGTGAGAAAAGTGGCAAAAGAGCGAAGTTGGCTGGAAGCAAATTAACGATTTAGTTGGAAGCCTAAAAAAATCAAAGAAGAGGGACTCTTCTTAATAACTAAAAATTAAGTACATCTTTATAAAACCAGAAAAATCTCCTTTTTCAGCTTTATAGATATTTTTTAAAAATATAGCTAAACGAGATTCACTACCTGGATAAAGATACCCGCTCCATAGGATCTCTGCATTTTCTAATTTTTTTATACTTTCTTCACTAACAAGGGCAAGAAGATATTTATTCTTATTTTTATAATCCAAAATTTGCTGATAGTCATAATTTCTTAAAACCTTTCTTTTAGCATAAAAAGGTAAGTTATAAAAAAATCTATCTTCTATTATCAAAGGAATGGGTCTATCCATTACTTTTTGATTTATAATTCTTCCTATCTCTTTATAGGGTCTGTAATTTTCAATCTTTACAAGTAAAGAAATTGTAAATATTAAGGATGTAATAATTACACATAGAAAAGGTAAAAGTTTATAATCTCTGTATTTTAATAAGTAAAGAAATGGAAATACACAAATAAGATAATAAAAATAACTAAGATTGAAAAAGTAAACCAATCCAAAATTTGTAATTGTTATCAAAATAGAGGGGATAAAAAATGTAAGATACCATAGATATTTTTTAAAACCCTTGGGATAATAGTTTGTCATATAGTATCCTACAAATACAGATAAAGCTGGAAATGCTTGAATAAAATAAGTTGGAAGTTTAGTTTTAACTATGGTAAAGGCTACAAACATAACAAAAATCCAACTAAACACAAAAGAAAAATCTTTAAACCACCTTTTATAGCTATTTAAAAAACTAAAGTAAAATACAAGTGAATAAGGTAAAAATCCCCACAATATTACTGTTATATAAAAAAACAAATCAGAAAATTTTAATTTTCCTTCAAAGGCTTTTTTAATAGTTTCTTCATTATAAACTTTCCAGAACATAGAACCAAACTTGAAATGCATATAAAAAAGCCAGCTTAGACCAATTAAAAGAACAATTGGGATGCCAATATATGGCTTTAACTGCCAAATTTTTGAAAACCACTTTTTTAAATTAAAATTACTTTCCATTAAAGTATAAAGACCTATTATGCCAGCAATAATAAAAATATAAGGATAACCCTTTGTTAAAACTGTTAAACCAAAAGAAATGTAAGAAAAGAAAATATACAAAAATCTATTATCTTTATAACCCTTCAAAAATAAATAAAGTGTTAAAGTAAAGAAAAACAAAAGAGGAACTTCTGGAGATGCGTACCTTGAATTCATTATAAACTGAAAACTCAATGCCATAGCAAAAAAAGAAAATAGAGCAACATTTTTATTAAAAAGAGTCTGAGCTATCTTGTAAGTTAGAAAAGAGCTTCCTAAAGCCATTAATATTATGGGTAATCTTATAGCAAACTCATTAAGTCCAAAGATAAAAACAGATAAAGCAATAGACCAATAAGTTAAAGGTGGTTTCTTAAATCTGGGTTCGTAATTGTAGTATATATCTAAGAAATTGCCAGATTCAAACATCTCCCTTACAGCTTCTGCATAAAAACTTTCGTTAGGTATCCAAATTGCGTTATACCAAAAGTTCCAGAAATAAATAAATAGAATTAAAAATAAAATTAGAAAATGTTTTAAGTTTTCTTTCTGTGTCAACTTTTCCCCAAAGTATTTCCTTATTATTATATTTACATTTAAGTCTTTTTAAACAATAAACAAAGCTTTTTAACTCTTGTAGGTTTGAACCAAAGAAAAGATTTATATTAGGGGAAAAATCAATTTATTTATTTTATTTCCAAAAAATCTCCTTTTATAAAATTAATGTAGTAACTTTCAAATTTCTCTGGCCTTACCAAATGTAATTGAAAAGATAAAAAGATTCCAATTCCAAAAATTTTTCCGATTTTTTAAAAAGCATTAAAAGAGAATTCTCTGAAAATCTTTTTTGGAAAATAGTGTGATGTTTGAAAATTTTTTAAATTAAATTAAAATTTGGCTTATTTTAAAAACTGTCTTAAGAGGAAAAAGTATGCAAGTAAAGAATTTGATGATAAAAGAGGTGGTTACTGTTACTCCTGAGACAAATATAATTAACCTAATTGACTATTTTTTAAAAAGAGAAATTGATAGTATTGTTGTTGTAAACCAAGAAATGGAACCAATACAAATTTTAACCTTAAAAGATTTTTTAAAGATTTATACTATCTCTCCATTTCCTAATAATGTAGCTGAGGTCTTAGAAGCCTTAAAAAAAGATAAAAAATCACTTATTACTATTAGCAAGCAAGCTGATTTATTTCATGCCTTTACACTTATTAATCGTTATAAAATCAACCATTTACCAGTTATTGATAGCAACCACAAACTGGTAGGTCTTTTCAGTTTGAAAAGACTTATAGAAACTATACCTAAATTGATTTTTATTGATCCATTAACTGGATTAAATAATAGGTATTATCTTGAGCTAATTATCCCTAAGCTTGAGAAAACCAAAAGTCCAGTTGGACTTCTAATGATAGATATAGATGATTTTAAGCAAATTAATGATACTTATGGACATCTTGTAGGAGATAAGGTTTTGAAAGCTTTTTCCCAAACCTTAAGAAAAAATGTTAGAATAAGTGATGAAGTTATAAGAATGAATGATATTATAAGACTTGGTGGAGAAGAATTTTTAGCAATACTTTATAGATGTGATATAGAAAAGACAAAACTTGTTGCAGAAAGGCTTAGAAAGAGAATTGAGGAAATAAGATTTGATGAGTACCCAGATTTAAAAGTTACAGTTAGCATAGGGGGTTGTGAATACCGTGGAGAAGGAGATGTAATGGAGTATATTAACTTAGCTGATAAAGCCCTTTGTAAAGCTAAAAAGTTAGGGAAGAATAGAGTAGAAGTTTTGTAAGTCTTTTTATTCGAAAATGATAGTATCTTTTTTCTTTTTTGCTTGAAGAAGAAGGCTATCAGCTTTATCTATAAGCTCTGTCCTTGTTTTTCCATCCTTAGGATAAGAAGCAATACCTGCACTTATTGTAATCTCCTTAAAATTTTCTTTTACCCTGTTTTTAATCCTCTCAATAATTTTTATTGCAGCATCTAAAGTTGTGTTTGGCATAAGAATAGCAAACTCATCCCCACCATATCTAAATACAAAATCAGTCTTTCTTACATTATTTTTCATAATCTGAGCAATTTTCTTTAAGCAATTATCTCCTTCAAGATGACCATATCTGTCATTATAATCTTTAAAGTTGTCAAGATCACAAAGACAAAGACTAAATACACCTCCATACCTTTCTTTGTTTTTAATTTCTTCCTCTATCTTTTCATCAAAATATCTACGATTATAAACCTCAGTTAAATGATTGTAAAAAGGGGAATAAAGATATGAGATAGCAATAATATGAGATATTTGAGAGGAAAGAATTTCAGCAATCTTTCTTTCTCTTTCTTTATAAACATTAGGATGAGTTGAAGAAAAATTTAATGTTCCAAAAATTTTTCCTTTATAAAATAAGGGAACATGCATAGATGATCTTATTCCTTCCTTTATTTTCTTTTCATCAAGAGAAAATCTTGCCTCCTTAGTTATATCATTTCTTACTAAAGTTTTTCTATTTTTTATCACCCAATAACTTGCAGTATCTTTAAGAGGTATCAAAAATCCTTCTTTTCTTTCTGCATCTATTTCTTCAGCCACTGCCACATATTTTAAATATTCTCCTTCTATTATTGTAATATAAAGTCTTTCAAAAGGAATAAATTTTTTTAATTCCTTGGAAAATCTGTGAAATACTTTATTAATGTCTATTTCTGAAAATACTATTTGGGAAAGATTATAAACACTTTCTATTAGTTCATTTTGCTTTCTTAGCTCATCATAAAGGATATGAACTTTTAGAGGTGCTGAAATTTGATCCGCAATGCTTTTAAGTAGCTCAATATCATCTTTTGAGAAGGCATAAGGCCTTTTTGATGCTAAAACCCATACTGCAAAAACTTCTCCCTCTAATATTAAAGGAATTCTAAGCATTGATCTGATGCCTGATTTAATATGATACTTTGCTGTATAAAAGCGACTTTCCTTTAACAGGTCTTCTTCATAAAGAATTTCTTTTGTTTTCACAACATACTCAGTTGCTGTTCCTTTTAGAGGAACTTCTTCATCTTCTTTAAAATAGGTTGGGACTTTTGAAGAAACTGCCTTAACTATTAAGTTACCCCCTCTTGGTATACAAAGGCTCATCCAATCAACTGGAACCCTTTCTGAAATAATCTCAGAAATAACATCTCCTATTTCTAAGAAATTTTTTGAAAAGGCAATCGCAGAATTTATTCTTTTAATAAGCTTAAGCATTTTTCAAAAGATTATCACAACTTAAAATTTTTTTCAAATTCATCTGGAGATAAAGGTCTTCCCAAGAGATAGCCTTGTAAATAATCACAATATTTTCTTAAAAAATTTAATTCTTCTTCTGTTTCAACGCCTTCTGCAATTGTTTCTATACCCAATTTTCTACATAACTCAGCTATAGACTCTATTAAAACTTTTGCCTTTTCATTTTCCTTTATCTTTCTTGTTAAACTCATGTCTATTTTAACAATATCAATTGGAATTTCAGAAAGAAGAGAAAGATTAGAATAACCTTTTCCAAAGTCATCAATTGCCATTTTTACTCCAAGTGACTTTAGGTCTTCTAAAGTTTTAACAGCCCTTTTAAAATCCCTTATAATAACTCTTTCAACAATTTCAACTGTAATTTGGCTTCCTGCTTTGACATATTTTTTCAAATTTTCAACAATTTTTCCTTCTATAGATGTTTTTTCTGAAACATTTATATGAATTGAAATACTCCAGTCTTTACTTTTAAAGGTAGAAACTTTTACAAGGTTTTCTTCAAACTCATAAATAAATGGATGGACCTCAAGTAAGTAAATAAATTCACTTGCAGTATAAAATTTGCTATCAGAAATTCTTGCTAAGGCTTCGGCTGAATAAAGTTTTAAATCTTTTGAGCTAAATATAGGTTGGAAATAAAATTTAAAAAGATTTATCTCAATTGCCTCTTTAATAATTGTCTGAACTTTTAGGGATTTTGATATTTTTTCTTCTATAGCTTTATCATAAAGCACTATAGCATTTGGAGAAAGGCTTTTTGCTTCTTTTAAGGCAAATCCAGCCTTTTCAAAAAGTTCTAAAGGATTCTCTCCATCAAATGGATAAATAGAAACTCCAGAATTAAGAAAGACACTTATATCTTCAAATTTAAAAGAAGAAAAATTTTCAATTCTTTTTAAAACTGAAAATATATCCTCTTTTTTTTCAACTTCAATAAAAATTAAAAACTCATCTGGACCAATCCTTCCAATAAGGTCTTCCTTTCTTAAGTTTTGCCTTAAAAATCTTTCTATCTCTTCAATTAATCTTTTTCCTTTTTCAAAACCATATTTTATATTTATGTATCCCATCTCAAATATATCCATTCTTATAAAAATTCCAACCTTAGCTTTTTTTATTCTTTCAGAGACTTCAAAAAGAAATTTTTCAAAATTTAAAACTTCTGGATAAAGATTTTCACTTATATTTTTGACCAATTCAGAATTATCCATAGATGGACCCAACTTTTAACCTCTTACTACAATATCAAATTTGCTATTATTATCTTTTAACTTATTAGTCCACCTCTTTAAGTTTTTTACGAGGTCTTAATTTAACAACTTACTTATTTTTAACTAAATTTTAAAAATTTGTCAAGAAAAAAACAAATAAATATGTGATTTTTTTGTCTATTTAATTAATATAATTTTTAAGATGTTCGTTTATTTTATTTCTCTATGCTATAATAAATCCATTGCAAGAGGTAGATTTATGAACTTAGCAGAGCTTATATTAATTAGCTTTTAATAAGCTGTCTTTTTGTGAAAGTAAAAGAAAAGTTTATTTTAGCAGTAAAGTTTTTCATACTTGAAGTTCCAGTCAATAAAGTAGGTAAAGAACTTGTTATAGTTTATAACACTGCATTAAAAAAGACAATGAGGAACTTTAGTTTAGATAAATATTACAAAAAAACTTAAATGATGTAATATATGTATGCTTATTTTGATGGAATGAGTAACCTATAGTTTTTTATAATTATCAATTTTAACTCTTTAAAACTACTTCCCTTAGCTTTTTACCAGGTCTAAATTTTACAACCTTTTTAGCAGAGATCTTGAGTGGTTCCCCTGTTCTTGGATTTCTTCCTGCTCTTTCAGCCCTTCTTACTACTTCAAAGCTCCCAAATCCAACTAATACTACTTTTTCTCCTTTAGATACTGCTTCTTCAACTGCTTTCATAAAAGCATCTAAAAGTTTTTCAGCAGTTGCTTTTGGTACTTCTGCAATTTCTGCCATTCTTTTTACTAATTCTGCCTTGTTCATACCACCCACCTCTTTTAAAAAATTCTTTAATTTTATTTCTTTATTATAGAATTTCTCAAAATTTGTCAAGTAAAAAATTGGAGAATGTGTTTATTATTTAAAATGTCATTTTGGTAAATAATCTTTTGCTTAATGCAGAATTTAAATAGTTGCCTGTTTAAAAAAGTAAACTAAATTTTAGAAAAAAGAATAATTTATGAATATTAAATGTAGATTAGTTGAACAAGGGTTTAAGCAAGAAAGTTATCTTACCTTTTATAAACCTGAAAATCTTTATGTTTCTACTACTTAAAAGATATTGCCTGTGAAGTAACTTTGAAATAGGAGGATAACCTCAATCTGGTTGCAAATTTTCTTGTTTAAAATGCCATTCTCGGGAATTTAGCCAGTATTCTTTTATCTCCTCAAGGTTTTGGTTCAGTAAGAAATATGTTGCTTTTACCGGAGGTGATTTAGCTTGTAATCCAGAATGGTATTGTTTAGTAGCAGAAAAGATTTAAGAACTTAATTTAAATTTATGGGTTTTGTTTGAAACTAATGGATATGGATTTATATCCCAGAGTTGCGTTGTAAAAAAGAAAAGGCATTATTATTTTTTCAAATTTTTCCCAAAGTTCCTCAATTCCTTTTAAAAGGGCTAATTTGTCTTTAAAAAAAATAAATGGGTATTTCTTCAATAAGGTTTTCCTTTTCTAAGGCAGAAAGGAGTGCATTTATGCTATAGCGATTTTTCTTTAAGATCAAATATAGATAAACAAAGATTCATTAAAGGGAGACAATAATTTCTTTAAAAATTTCTATAAAAAAGTCTATTTCTTTATAGGTAATAATTAAAGGAGGGGAAAGCCTTATGATATTTGGTTTAGGTTGGGTAACGAGAATCTTTTTTTCAAGAAGTTTCTGATAAATTTTTTCAGCAGAAATATTAAATTCTATTCCTATGAGAAGTCCTAATCCTCTTACTTCTTTTATAATGTCAGGTTTTTCCTTTTTTATTTTTTCTATTTTTTCCTTTAAAATTCTTCCTTTTAGATCAACCTCTTTTAAAAAAGTGGGATTGCTTACTATCTCAAGCACCTTTAGAGCAACTGCACAAGCTAAAGGATTCCCTCCAAAGGTTGAGGCATGAGTTCCTGGTTTAAAAGCACTCATTACTTTTTCCTTAGCAAGCATAGCTGAAAGAGGGAGACCATTAGCAAGAGCTTTAGCAAGGCACATAATATCCGGTTCAACTTCAAAATGCTCATATGCAAAAAGTTTTCCTGTTCTTCCTATTCCTGTCTGGATTTCATCAAAGATAAGAAGGGCATTATATTTTTGACAGAGGTCTTTAGCAAGCTCTATAAATTCTTTATCTAAGGGATAAACCCCTCCCTCTCCTTGAATGGGCTCTAAAATAATAGCACAGACCTTTTCATTAAAGGAAGAAGACATTGCCTTTTTATCATTTAGTGGAATAAAAGTAACTCCAGGAAGCAAAGGTTCAAAGCCTTCCCAATATTTAAATTGACCTGTTACAGATAAGGCTCCATAAGTTCTTCCATGAAAGGAATTTTTAAGAGCTATAAATTGATTTTTTTCTTTCCCAAAATTTTCATAAGCCCATCTTCTTGCAAGTTTAAGACTTGCTTCTATTGCCTCAGCACCACTATTTGCAAAAAATACCTTTTCTGCAAAAGAGAGTTCCACAAGTCTTTTGGCAAGTTTGGCTTGAGGTGAAACATAATAAAGGTTTGAAGTATGCCAGAGGAGTGATGCTTGAGTATTTAATTCTTTTATTAATTCTTGATTTGCATGCCCAAGATTGCAAACTGCTATTCCTGAAGTAAAATCCAGATATTCCTCGCCCTCTTCAGTAAATAGTCTTGTTCCAGAGCCCTTTACAAAAGCAAGTTTTTCTCTTCTATAATTCCCAGCTAAATAAATTTCTCCCATTTCAACAATGTATCCCATATTTACCTCATTCTAAATTTATTTTTTTTAATTTTATCTTCTTTCCTAAGAATACTTTAGCAATTTTTTCAAAATAAGGGGTAATATCTGAAACATAGATTTCTAACTCTTCATTCAGTTGAAGTTTTTTTGCTATTTCTGGATTATTTTCAATAAAAAATTTCACTTCTAAAGCTATCTCTTCTGAAGGGTCAACAAGTTTGACCCTTTTTCCTGCCTTCTCTTGAATAACTTTTTTAATTAATGGATAATGGGTGCACCCTAAAATTAGAGTGTCAATTCCTTTCATTTTAAGAGGAATTAAATATTTTTTAACAATTTTTCTTGTTTCTGGTTTTTTTAGCCAACCTTCTTCAATAAGTGGAACAAGAAGAGAGGCTGGATTTGAATATAATTTTATTTCGGGATCAGCTTGAGAAAACAATTGATCATAGATTCCACTTTCAACTGTAGTTCTTGTTCCTATAAGACCAATTTTTTTATTTTTCGTAAGTCTTAAAGCCTTTTTAAAGGAGGGGGTTACTACTTCAAAAAAAGGGATATTTGGGAAATTTTCTTTAAGAATAGGTATAGCGGTACTTGATACAGTGTGACAAGCAACTACAATAATTTTTGCTCCCTTTTCCAATAGAAATTTAGTGTTTTCTATTGCATAACCTTTAACTGTTTCTGCACTTTTAGTTCCATAAGGAGTTCTTGCAGTATCGCCAAAATAGATAATTTTATATTGAGGTAACTTATTTAATATTTCTTTTACAACTGTTAGACCACCAAGACCAGAGTCAAATATGCCAATCACTTTCTCAATCCAAAGTAAAATTCAAGACTTGCAGCCAAAGCAGTAATTACAGCTAACCAAAGGGCAATTTTGATAAAGCTATCTCTGGTCAAAGTTTTTTTAGCAAATTTTGTTAAAAGCCCATTAATTATTATAGTCATTCCTAATCCATAAAGACCACATCCTATAAAAATTTTCCCTGAATGAAGAAGGGTTTTTGAGATATCTGAAGGATAGAATCTAAAACTTAAAAATATCCATAAGAAAAAAGGTAAAAGATATTGAGAACTGAGGTATTTTAATTTATTCATTTTTTAACCCTTATGTTGATCTTTTCAAGAACACCGCTTTTAAAGAAAGAAGTTGCTCCCTTTCCTTCGCAAACCATTCTAAATAAAAGTTCAGGATCTCTTACTATACTTCCGCAAAGCCATGTTATAGGTGTAAATCTAAATACTTCAGGATTTAAAGGAGTTGTAGGCCCCATTAAAAGGATTTCAGAAACACTTTCCAAATTTTCTAAAACTGAGTGAAGCGTTTTATTTACTAAGGTTGAAGATGTTATTATAGCTAATTTTATTTTATCACTTATATCAGAAATCTTTAAATTTGTTTCTTCAATGGGTTTATCTATTACCCAAATTTTATTTACTTTTCCTTCAAGTTTTTTAAAAAGAGGTTCAAAATATCCAATCATCAAAATCTCATCTTTACTATTTAGCTTAATTTCTGAAAATATATCTCCAGGAATAGCATCTTTTAAAAAGTCCTTTTTATGGTTAAAAACAGCATTTATAGTTGCAAGACCAATAACTTCTTCTATAGGATTGCCTGATAAATATCCTTTTACTACCATATCTGCAGAGCTTTTCCAAAAAGTAATTTCATTTCTCAATTCACAACATTTTTTTACTTCTTGCAAGAAGGTATAGGCTAAACCTACACCCCCTCTTTCAATCTCAACCATAGTATAATGGATTCCCACACAAACCCTTTTTAGTCTTTTTGCTCTTGCTAAAGAAAGACTTGCTTCTATTAAATTTTTATAAATATCTGTATAAGCCATCAATATTACTTAATTCTAAAAACTTTATCAAGCACCTTTTCAGCAATAGTTTCTAAAAATTTTTGTTTTTCAGAAGATTTAAAAACCTCTTTTAAATTTTCTGTTTTTGAAAGCTCTTTTAATACAGGGATTTCAAATAAAACGTTTAATTTTTGCTCATTCAAAAAATCTTGAAAGGAAGTTTCATCTTCAAAAAAATCAGCCATATTTTTAACTACTCCCAAAATAGGAATTGTCTTTTCTCTAAGGATAGAAAGGGTTCTTTTTGCATCTGAAAGGGCTAATTTATGTGGGGTGGTTATTAATATAAATCCTTCAGGATTAAAAAAATCAAGCATAGTAAGAAATATATCCCCTGTGCCAGGAGGTAAATCAAGAATTAGAAAATCAAGGGGACCCCATTCTACCTTTTGAAGAAGTTCTTGAAGCAATTTAGAAGCCATAAGACCTCTCATAAAGATAGGCTCTTTTTCTGTAATCATCAAAGCTAAACTTAAAATTTTTATATTATCAGAGCTTACAGGTTTTATATTCCCAAATTCTATCATAGGTTTTTTATTGACACCTAATACAAGATGTAAATTTGGTCCATAAAAATCAAGATCAAAAGCTCCTACTAAATAGCCAGCTTTTTTTAGAGCAAGGGCTAAAATAGCAGAAATTGTGGTTTTTCCTACACCGCCTTTACCACTCCCGACAGCTAAGACAAAACGAATATCTTTTATGCCTGTATGTTTTTTAAATTCCCTTTTAAAAAATAATTCAGCTGAAGGGCAAGTTTTTTCTTCCATAGCTTCCTAAAAAATTATAAGTTTTTTAAACCTAAGACATCGTGCATATTATAAACTCCGGGAGGCTTTCCCACAACCCATAAGGCAGCTTTAATTGCTCCACGAGCAAAAGTTTCACGGCTACTTGCTCTATGAGTAAGTTCTATTCTCTCTCCAATTCCTGCAAAAAGAACTGTGTGTTCTCCTACTATATCTCCTCCTCTTATAGTTTGTATTCCAATTTCTGTTTCTTTTCTTTCTCCTATAATACCTTCTCTACAAAATCTGAAATCTTTATCAGATCTCCCAAGAACAGTAGCTATGGCATTAGCAAGTTTTAAAGCTGTTCCACTGGGAGCATCCTTTTTCATTCTATGATGAGCTTCAATTATCTCTATATCATAACCTTCAGAAAGCACCTTAGCAGTTAATTCAACTAATTTAACTAAAAGATTAACCCCCATACTCATATTATAGTCTTGAACCAAAGGAAAATTTTTTTTAGCAAGCTCGTGAACCTCAGCAAGCTCCTCTTTAGAAAAACCAGTTGTTCCAATTACCATAGCTTTTCCATATTTAGCATTTATTCTTGCATGTTCTAAAGAGGCTTTGTGAAAAGTAAAATCAATAATCACCTCTCCTTTTTCTATAACTTTTTCTAAGGAATTTTCAACTAATATTCCTGTTTTAGGAAGTCCTACTACTTCTCCCACATCCTTTCCTACTGCAGGATTTTCAGGATGTTCAAAAGCAGCAACCAGATCTATTTGCGGATTTTGAAATATTAAATTAATAATAGTTCTCCCCATTCTTCCTGCTGCACCTGCTACTATAGCTTTTATGGCCATCATTTCACCCCCTGTTGATTTTCGTTTAATTCCTTTAAATATTTTTTAAAAACTTCGAATAATCTATCTTCAACCTCCCTTTCTTCTATATATTTGTAAAATTTTTTAAAGAGCTCTTCTTCATTAAGCTCTATTTTTTTGCTTTCTAAAAGTGCTTCCTTCATAAAATCTTCACTAAAAGAAGAAATTTCTGTTTTTTTATCTTCATATTCTAACAATAAAAGATTAGGAAAAATGGTTTTTAATCTTTCAAAGGGATGTAAAACAGGCTCTTTGTCTTTAAGGATTATCTTTATATAAGCTTCATCCTTAGGAGAGTTTATTAAATCCTTAAAATAACCTTTTACAATTTTCATTTCAAAGGATGGGGAAAGATAAATAGGTTCTTCCTTAATTAACACACTATTTTTTATTTCAAAAAGCCAAACTCCCTTTTTGTGAACCGATTCTTCAAAACTATAAGGAAGAATAGATCCAGAATAAAAAACCTTTGAAGATACCTTTTGAAGTCTGTGAAGATGTCCTAAAAGAAGAAAATCAAAATTTTCAAAAAGTTCCAAAGGAAATACCTCTTCTAACCCCATAAATTTAAGAGATATTTCTTCCCCAGTAAAGATCCCTCTTTCTATTGCAAAATGTCCAAGAGCTATAGCAGGTCTATAAAAATTATCTTTAGTTAAATCTAAAAGGAGCTCTACTAAGTCTTTTAAAAGAAGCTGAGATTTTTTAGCAAAAAAATCCGCAACTTTTTTATTTTCCTTTTCCCAAAATATTTCAATATTTTCTTTTAATTCATAAAGAGGAAGATAGGGTAAAAGATAAAAATAAACCTTTTCACCCTTTCCATCTTCCCAAATAAAGGGGTTTTTAAAATAATAAAGAGTATCAATCATATACAAATAATTTTGTTTTAAAAATTCTTTAAATAAAGTAATTCTTTTGGAATCATGATTTCCAAGAATAAATATTGAGGGGATTTTTTCCTTAAATAGCCAGAAAAGGATTTCAGAAAGAAGTTTTAAAGTTTCCAGATCAGGATTTGATTTATCGGTTATATCTCCTGTAATTATCAAAATATCAGGTTTTATATCCTTTATAAAAGGAAAAAAAGTTTTTTCAAAAAAGAGAGTCTGTTCATCAATTAATTTTTTCCCAAATAGACTTTTTCCTAAATGCCAGTCTGAGGTATGAAGAATTCTCAATCTATCCTCGTTTTAAATAGGTTTTTTAAATTCTTGAGCTATAATAAAAATTTCTTTGCTTTCTTTTCTTGAGCTTTTTGGTTTAAAAAATTTAACACTTTTGAAGTATTTTTCAATTTGCTTTTTTAAACTGGGGATTTTTTCTCCTTCAAAAACCTTTACTACAAAAGAGCCTCCCTCTTTTAAATAAATTTTTGCTATTTCTAAAGCTCTTTCAGTAAGTCTCACAGATCTCACATGATCTCCAAATTTATCTCCCGTTGTTTTTGGTGCCATATCACTTAAAAGGACATCAACCTTTTCTATCCCCAAGTTTTTCAAATCTTTTTCTTCTAACTCAAAAACATCTTTTTGAAGAAAATAAAAATTAGGGTGGCTTATTTTTATAGGTAAGAGGTCAATCCCTATTACCTTTCCTTTTTCTCCCACAATACTTAAAACATATTTAGACCATGATCCGGGAGATGCTCCTAAATCTAAGACTATATTTCCCTTTTGAATAATTTTGTATTTTTCTTGTATTTCCATAAGTTTAAATACAGATCGAGCAGGATATCCCTTTTCTTTAGCCTTTTTAGCCCATTTATCAAACCAAGGATTTTTATCCATGCTATTTCTTATTTTACCATTTACATTCAATAAAACCAAACTTGACTTTTTAATGAAAATTTTTTATGGTATGATTTAAAATAATTTAATTTTTAGGAGGGGAAATTTATGAAAGTGGTTGAAAAAGAGTTTGATAAGAAAAAAGCTGTAGAGGCAGCTATTTCTCAAATTGAAAAGCAATTTGGGAAAGGATCAATAATGCGTTTAGGAGAGAGTGAGAAAAAGATTGAAGTAAGCACTATTCCTACAGGTTCATTAAGTCTTGATATTGCAACAGGAATTGGTGGAATACCAAGAGGTAGGATTACTGAGATTTATGGAGCTGAGGCTTCTGGAAAAACTACCTTAGCTCTTCACATGGTAGCTTCTGCCCAAAAATTGGGAGGGGTTGCAGCTTTTATTGATGCAGAACATGCTCTTGATGTAAATTATGCCCAAAAATTAGGTGTAAAGGTTGAAGATTTACTTATCTCTCAACCAACTACAGGAGAAGAGGCTTTAGATATTGCAGAAATTTTAATAAGAAGTGGAGCAGTTGATATTGTAGTTGTAGATTCTGTAGCTGCTCTTGTTCCAAAAGCAGAATTAGAAGGAGAAATGGAGGATCAACAAGTGGGTTCACAGGCTCGTCTTATGTCAAAAGCTATGAGAAAATTGACTTCTGCCATTTCTAAAAGTAATACCGCTGTAGTTTTTATAAACCAAACCCGTATGAAAATAGGAATGAGCACTTTCGGAGGACCTCCAGAGACTACACCCGGGGGTATGGCACTTAAGTTTTTTGCCTCCCTTAGATTGGAAATAAAGAAAGTTTCCGCCATAAAAGAAGGAACAGAAACTTTGGGACATAGAGTAAAGGTAAAAATTGTTAAAAATAAACTTGCTCCACCCTTTAAGGAGGTTGAATTTGACATGTATTTTGGAGAAGGAATTTCAAAGGAAGCAGAATTAATTGATCTTGGATTAGCTATGGGAATTATTGAAAGAAGCGGAGCTTGGTATACTTATAAATTAAACGGAAAAGAAGAAAGATTAGGACAAGGAAGAGAAAGTGTAAGAAAACTTCTTAAGGAAAGGAAAGATTTAACTCAGGAAATAGAAAGAAAAATAAGAGAGTTAGCAGGTTTACCATTATTAGAAAGTATGCCTTCTCAAGAAAAGATTCTTAAAGAAGCAAAATAAGATGCAATCTTTTTCTTTAGAAAAAATTGAGGAAAAGCTCAAAAATATAAAACTTCTTGTTATAGGGGATTGCATAGTTGATAGATATTTTGTGGGAGAGGTTAATAGAATTTCTCCAGAAGCACCGGTTCCGGTGTTTGATTTAAAAGAAATCTATTTTAGTTTAGGTGGAGCAGCTAATGTTGCTGCAAACTTAAGAGGTCTTAAAGTTAAAGTTGAATTGATGGGAGTTGTGGGAAAGGATGAGCACGGTAAAATTTTAAAAGATCTTGCTAAAAAAGAGGGGATAGGTATAAAAGGGATTTTAGAAGAAGATTCCCGTCCCACTACTATTAAAACAAGGGTAATTGCTCAATCTCAACAACTCCTTCGTATAGATAAGGAGGAGAGAAAACCTATTAATAAAAATTTAGAAAAAAAATTTCAAGAAATTTATGAAGAAATTCTTCAAGAAGTTGATGGAGTAATTCTTTCTGATTATGCTAAAGGTATGTTTTTATCTGAAAGTTTTTGTGCATGGATAGTTAAAGAAGCAAAGAGAAATGGTAAGTTTCTCTTGGTTGATCCAAAAAGTGTGGAATGGAAAAAATACGAAAGTGCAACCTCAATTACTCCCAATTATAAAGAATTTAAAGAAACTGCTTTTAAAGAAAATCTTCCTAAGGATAACCTAAAAGAATCTGCAAAAATTTTGGTTGAGAAATACAATCTTGACTTTCTTGTAGTAACCTTAGGTAAAGATGGTATATTTTCTTATCATCCCAAAGAAGGAACAATTTATTCTCCTTCCCAAGCAAAAGAAGTTTATGATGTTTCAGGTGCTGGAGATACGGTAATAGCTTCCTTAGGAGCTTTTTATGCTATAGGTTTACCATTAAAGCAAATTCTTGAATTGGCAAATATTGCAGCAGGAATAGTGGTTGGAAAGGTAGGAACTAAACCTGTTTATTGGGAAGAAATAAAAAATTTTATTAAAGAGAATGAGAATTCGGGAGAAAGGAGGAGGAAATGAGCAAGATCTCGCGTATAAAAGCTCGTGAAATACTTGATTCAAGAGGTAATCCTACAATTGAAGTAGAGGTTTGGTTAGAAAGTGGTTTTTATGGAAGGGCATCTATTCCTTCAGGTGCTTCAACTGGGAAACATGAAGCCCTTGAGTTAAGAGATAAAGATCCACAGAGATATTTTGGGAAGGGGGTTCAAAAAGCAGTTTTTAATGTGAATGAAATTATAGCTCCCCAATTAGAGGGTTTTGAATCCTCTAAACAGATAGAAATTGACCAGATGCTTTGTGAGCTTGATGGAACCGAGAATAAATCAAAACTTGGAGCTAATGCTATTTTAGGAGTTTCCCTTGCCTGTGCTAAAGCCACTGCTGAAGAATTTGGATTACCTCTTTTTGCTTATATTGGTGGATTAAGAGCAAGAACTTTGCCTGTACCTTTTATGAATATTATAAATGGAGGTGCTCATGCAGACAACCCCTTAGATTTTCAAGAATTTATGATTGTTCCCTGGGGAGGAGATAGTTTTTCTAAAGCTTTAAGAATGGGAGCGGAAACCTATCATTCATTAAAAAGCCTTTTAAAAGAAAAAGGATTAAGCACCTCTATAGGAGATGAAGGGGGTTTTGCTCCCCAAATAAAGTCTCCTGAAGAAGCTTTAGATTATTTAGTTTCCGCTATTGAAAAAGCAGGATATAAACCAGGAGAAGATATAGCCATTGCTATGGATGTAGCACCTTCAGAATTGTACGAAGGAAAAGGAATATATAACTTTTCTGGTCTTGGAAAAAAAATGGATAGAGAAGAACTACTTAAATATTATGAAAAACTGGTTAAAAATTATCCTATCATATTAATTGAAGACCCCTTTTCTGAAGATGATCCCGAAGGATTTAAGCTCATTACTAAAAGTTTAGGGAATAAAATCCAAATTGTTGGAGATGATATATTTGTAACCAATCCTAAAAGAATTGAATGGGGAATTAAAGAAAAACTTGCTAATGCAGTTTTAATCAAACTTAACCAAATAGGTACACTAACTGAAACAATTTCTGCTGTAGAATTAGCCTATAAAAACAACTGGAAATGTGTGATTTCTCATCGTTCAGGAGAAACAGAAGATACTTTTATTGCTGATCTTGCAGTAGCTTTAAATACAGGACAAATCAAAACCGGAGCACCAGCAAGGAGTGAAAGAGTAGCTAAATTTAATCAACTTTTAAGAATTGAAGAATACCTTGGCTCTGCAGCTATTTTTGCCGGGAAAAGTATTTTAAAATAATATTTTATGGAATTTTTAAAAGAAATTAAAAAAATATCCCAAAAAGAACCTGTTGAATTCTGGATAGAAATTGAAGAAGGTTTTGAATTAGAAAAAAGGGATAGAAAAGATTTTTTGGAAGAAAAATACATGGATCAAAATATTTCTGTAAGATATTTAAATAAAAATGGAAAAGCAGGGCTCTCTTATAGTGCATCTTTAAATCTTTTAGATTTAGAAGAATCGGTTTTAAAAGCAAAAACCCTTTCAAATTATGGTGTGCCTTCTATTTTCCCTGAAAAAGAAGAAGAATACCCTGAGATTTCTTTTCAAGGGGGCTTTAATATATCTATAAAGGAACTTAAAGAAAAAATTGATGAATTAGAAGAAAAAGCCTTTAGTTTTGATTCTTTAATTTCAAGAGTTGAAAAAATAAAGCTTTCTTTTGGGAAAATTAAATATATCTTAATTAGAAATGAACTCGAATTAATGTGGGAAAGACCTTTCTACATTTTTATTATTTCTGTTATTGCCAAAAATAATAAAGAGGCAGAAGCTTATGAGTGGTATGAAGGGGTTGAATTTAATTACCAAACTCTTTTAGAAAGGGTTAAGCTTGCCTGCCAAAAAGCTATAGCTCTTTCTAAAACTAAAAAAGGAAAAAGCTTAAAGATTCCTGTTCTTTTTCCTCCATTTTTAGCAGTTAATCTTTTAAAGCTTTTAGAATTTTCTTTTTTGGGAGACGAAATATTAAAAGGGAGATCCTATTTAAAAGACAAACTGGAGAAAAAAGTTTTTAGTGAAAAAATAACCCTATTTGATGATGGAATAAATCCTTTTTTACCTGAGAGTAGACCCTTTGATGATGAAGGTGTGGCACAAAATAAAAAAATTCTTATAGAAAAAGGTATAGTAAAAACCTTTTTATTTGATACCTATTGGAAAAATTACGCAGAAAAAAAGGGGTTTAAAGAATTTAAAGCTGGAAATTCAAGGAGACCTGATTTTTCATCCTTTCCTAAAATTTCCTCTACCAATCTTTACCTTAAAAATGGATCAATCTCTAAAGAAGATCTTATTAAAGCAGAAAAAGAGGTTTTTGAAGTTTTAGAGCTATTAGGAGGTCATACTGCTAATCCCATTTCTGGAGATTTTTCTTTTGGAGTTTCAGGGATTTATTATAAAAAGGGAGAAGCTATAGATTTTTTTTGTGAAATGGCTCTCTCTGGAAACATTTTTGAATTATTTAAAAATGTTTTAGAGCTTGGCTCAGATCTTACTTTTTATGGGTCTACAGGTTCACCAAGTTTACTTACAGAAAAAATGGATTTGGGAGGTTAGGTAAAATGGAAATTAAAGAAGCTATTGTAAAGCTTAAAAAAAGAGAAAATCTAAAAAAAGAAGAAGCTTATCAAGTTTTTAAAAAGATAGCTATTAATGATTTTGAAGACCAAGAGGTAGAATTATTTCTTGACCTTTTGAGAAAGAAGGGAGAAACCTGGCAGGAAATAACTGGTGCAGTTATGGCATATAGAGATATTATGATTAAAGTGCCCCACCATTTACCTGAGTCTGCAATAATTGTTGATACCTGTGGAACAGGAGGAGACAATAAACACACTTTTAATTTTTCAACAACAGTTGCCATAGCTCTTTCAGCTTTAGATGGAGTTTATGTTGCCAAACATGGAAATAGATCCATTTCAAGTAAATGTGGAAGTGCAGATTTGTTAGAAGTTTGCGGAATCTCTTTAGATTTGCCTCCTGAAGCTTCAGCTTTAGCTCTTGAAGAAATTGGTTTTTCCTTTCTTTTTGCTCCACTTTATCATCCAGCATTTAAAAGGGTTGCAGGAATAAGAAAAAAACTTGGTAGAACCATTTTTAATACTCTTGGGCCTCTTTTAAATCCTGCACTTGCTAATTATCAATTAGTAGGAGTGTATGATTTTTTGCTTACAGAAAAAATAGCTTATGTTCTTGACAGTATAGGAGTTAAAAGGGCTTTAGTTGTTTTTGGTGAAGAAGGATATGATGAGATAACCGTTACTGGTTCTACAAAGATTTCAGAATTGAGAGATGAAAAAATTACCACTTATTATATAGATCCAGAAAATTTTGGTTTTGAAAGATGTAAGACCCCAGAAGAATTAATGGTAAAAAATCCTTCTCAAAGTAAGGAAATTTTAGAAAATCTGTTAAAAGGGAAACTTGAAGGTCCTATTATGGATATGTTTCTTTTAAATCTTGGAGGAGCTATTTATCTTTGTGAGAAGGCTATAGATTTTAAAGGAGGAATAAAAAAAGCCAGAGAACTTATACAATCAGGTCAAGCCTGGGAAAAGTGGCAAGAAATCCTTAATTATTATAGAAAATTTAAAAATTAAATTCTTAATTAAAAAATACAAAAGTGAGTTATGAAAATAAGATTCTTATATTTTAAAGGTTGTCCTAATGTAGAACCTGCTTTAAATTTGTTAAAAGATGTACTCAAAAAAGAGGGATTAAAAAAGAGATTGAAATTATTTTTTAGGTTCTCCTACAATTCAGATTGATGGCTTAGATATTGAGAGAGAAAGAAGAAATGACTTTCTGGGATATCCCCAAAAGAATTAATTGAAAAAGCTATTGATGAAGCGATGAATTTATAAAAATTATGAAATTAAATTTTCTAAATTTTCTAAAACTTCCTTAGGAGAGATTGATTTTAAGCAATTATAGTGTCCATATTTGCAAGTTCTTTTAAAACAGGGGCTACAAGAAAAATTAATCTTTAAAACTATAGCTTTTTTATTTAAAGGTCCTGTTTTTTCTGGATCAGTAGAGCCAAAAATAGCAATTTGAGGTACCTTTAGAGCTGCTGCAAGATGCATAAGTCCTGAATCATTAGAAATAACAGCTTTAGCTAAGAAAAAAATCCCCGCAACCTCATTTAAATTTGTTTTTCCGCAAAAATTATATATTTCTTTTTTCCCATCTTTTATAAAATCTCCCACCTCTTTTTCTTTTAAACTTCCTACAACAATTATGGTAAAACCCTTTTTCACAAGATTTAAAGCAAGTTCTTTATAATATTCCTTAGGCCACATTTTAGCTGGTCCATAAGCAGCACCTGGTGCTATAATGATAAAGGGTTTATCTTTGAGGTCTTTTAAAGAAGCTTTAGCCATCTCTACTGTTTTTTCATCAAGAGGTAAGAGTAAATCTTTATATTCATAAGGGAGTCCTAAGGCTTTTAAAAGATATAAATAATAGTCTCTTTGGTGGATTTTTTGATGAGGAGGTTTGATAGCTCTTGTTAAAAGAAAACTTCTAAAATCTTTTGCATATCCCCACCTTTCTTGAATACCAGCTCTGAAAAAAAGCCAAGCTGAAGAAAAGGAATTAGTAAGAAGAAGTCCAATCTCTTTTTTAAAAGGTTTTAAAATTTCTAAATTTTTTTTAGTTTTACCTCTTTCATAATAAAGAATCTCTGTATTAGGAAAGAATTTAAAAAGATTTACTATAGGAGAGAGCCCAAATAGATAGATTTTTTCTTTTTGGCAAAGATTATAATATACAGGAGTTGCTATTAAGGCATCACCAAGCCAGTTAGGAATTCTGATAACCATAAAAAAGCCTCTTTACAACTAAAGTAGCATAAGCTCCTTTTTCTAAAGTAAATTTTATTTTTATAGTTGTGTTATCAAGTTTTTCCCATTCTAAATTTTCTGGGAAAATAACTGCTGGTCTTGGATAGGTTTTAAATATAAGCCCTTTTATAAAGCTTCTCAAATTTTTAATATTTTCTAAGCTCTCTCTTTTACATATTTCATTATAAATTTCTTCTAAATTTAAATCTTCAATTTTTTCTTTTAATTTTAGCTTAGGAGATGGTAGGGGTAATTTTAAATTTTTCAATATTTCCCATTTATTAGCTGGTACTTCTTTATAAAAGAAAAGCTTTCCTAAAAGATAAGAAATTTCAAAATATGGTATTTCAAGCCTTAAAATAACTTCTTTTAAAACTTCATTCCATAAATAACTTTGATAGGCATTTCCTAAGAAAAAGAGATATTCTTTATCTACAAGATTTAAAGCTCTTTTAAAAGTCCTTTTAGAAGGTTTATGAGTTATTAAAAAATTTAGCAAGCTTTTTTCCCAATTAACTTTAGCAAGTTCTAAACACTTTTCAAAATTTCTCCAATGCTTTTTTAAGCACTCTCTAAATTTTCTTGTTTTTTCTATATCAACAGCACTTCCTTCAGCCATCATGAGATAGAGAGCCTTCTCATAATTTCCTAAAATAACCTCTTTTACAGCAAATTCCTTAGAACTTTTAATAGAACCAAATCTTTGTTCGTTAAAATAATTTGAAAGTCCAAATTTTCTTACCAACTCTACTTCCCTATCAAACTTTTTTTCTTCTATTTGAAAATCTCTTACAATAATCTCAAATTTATTTCCTATAAGGAGATCCTTTGACATAGGTTTAGTTGTTTTCCCTAAATATATAAGCTCAAATTCCTTTTCTTTTATATCTCTTTTAGGTCCCCCTTTAATGGTAATAAACTGATGAGCTATTGCTTTTTTATCTTTTAATCCTCCATAATTTATATAATCCATGGAAATTCTTAATTTTTTTGCAATTTTCCCCAGTGCATCCCAAGTTGAGATATTAAATTTTTTTAGCATATAAAGGGAATATTCTCCCTTTCCCTCAGGATAGATATTAGCAATCTCTGAAACAACAAAATCTTCCAACCTTTCTTTTATTTTCATCAAGCCTTATTTTAAAAGAAAGGGCTCTAAAAAACAAGGTAGGTTGTTTTATAAAGAAAAAGTATTAAATTTAATAAAAGTTTAAAAAGGAGTGAGATTTTTGTTATGATTACACAGGTTTTAGCAAAAATTATAGGAACAAAAAATGAAAGAGAATTAAAAAGACTTAAACCTATAGTTGAGAAAATAAATTCTTTAGAACCTGAGATACAAAAACTTTCTGATGCTGAACTCTCAAGGAAAACCATAGAATTTAAGGAAAGATTAGAAAGAGGAGCAACCTTAGATGAGATTTTACCAGAGGCTTTTGCTGTAGTAAGAGAAACTGCAAGAAGGATTCTTGGAATGCGTCATTTTGATGTTCAAATTATTGGCGGAATTGTTTTGCATGAAGGTAAAATTGCTGAAATGAAAACAGGAGAAGGTAAAACCTTAGCTGCTACTCTTCCTGCTTATTTAAACGCCCTTACTGGTAAAGGTGTTCATATAGTCACAGTTAATGATTACCTTGCTAAAAGAGATGCTGAGTGGATGGGGCCTATTTATAGATTTTTGGGCTTAACTGTTGGATATCTTCAAAATCAAATGAATGATTCAGAAAGAAAAAAGACTTATGCTTGTGATATTACTTATGGAACTAATAGCGAGTTTGGTTTTGATTACCTCCGTGATAACATGAAATATTCATTAGAAGATATGGTTCAGAGAGGTCATTATTATGCCATCATAGATGAAATAGATTCTATTTTAATAGATGAGGCAAGGACTCCCTTGATTATTTCCGGTCCTTCTGAAGAATCAACAGATCTTTATTATTATATAGATGAAGTTGTAAGAAAACTTAAAAAAGATGTTCACTTTACTTTAGATGAAAAAGCTAAGAATGCCCTCTTAACAGAAGAAGGTGTTGCAGAATGTGAAAGGCTTCTTGGTATAAAAAATTTATATAATCCAAGGTATGTTAGACTTGTTCATCATATAAATCAAGCCCTAAGAGCACATCATTTATTTAAAAGAGAGGTAGATTATTTAGTTAAGGATGGCAAAGTGATAATTGTAGATGAATTTACTGGAAGACTAATGCCTGGAAGAAGATGGAGTGATGGTCTTCATCAAGCTATAGAAGCTAAAGAAAGATTAAGAATTGAAGCTGAAAACCAGACTTTAGCTATGATAACTATACAGAATTATTTTAGAATGTATGAAAAACTTGCTGGTATGACAGGCACTGCTGAAACAGAAGCTGCTGAATTTAAAGAAATTTATAATCTTGACGTAGTAGTTATTCCTACTCATAAGCCTATGATAAGAATTGACTATCCTGATGTGGTTTTTAGAACCCAAAAAGAAAAATTTGAAAAAGTAGTAGAAGAAATAGAAAAATGTTATAAAGAAGGAAGACCCGTTCTTGTAGGAACCACAAGTATTGAAAAAAATGAACTCCTTTCAAAAATGCTAAAAAAAAGAAAAATTCCTCATCAGGTTTTAAATGCAAAGCATCACGAAAAAGAAGCCCAAATTATCGCTCAAGCTGGAAGATCTCATACTGTAACCATAGCTACCAATATGGCAGGTAGGGGAGTTGATATAATTTTAGGAGGTAATCCAGAGGGGCTTGCTAAGGCTCAGCTTGAAGCAGAAGGATATGATTTATCTGAAATTGATGAAAGAGCTTGGAATGAAGTTCTTGCTATGGCAAGACAGGGATTTGATCCCACCACTAAATATAAAGACTATTGGGCAAAAGTTCTTTATGAAAAATATTTAGAATGTCAAAAAGATGCTGAAAAAGTTAAAGCTCTTGGGGGGCTTTATATTATTGGGACTGAGAGACATGAAGCAAGAAGAATAGATAATCAGTTAAGAGGAAGATCAGGAAGACAAGGTGATCCAGGAGCATCTCGTTTCTTCTTATCTTTGGAGGATGATCTTCTAAGACTTTTTGGATCTGAAAAACTTAAAACCTTTATGGAAAAGCTTGGTTTACCAGAAGGAGAGCCTTTAGAGCATCCTTGGTTATCAAAAGCTATAGAACAAGCACAAAAGAAAGTAGAAGCATATCATTTTGAAATAAGAAAATATCTTTTAGAATACGATGATGTAATGAACAAACAAAGAGAAACAATATATTCTCAGAGAAAAGAAATTTTAAAAAGTGATTCTATAAAAGATTGGATTGTTTCTATGATAGAGGAGGAATGCGAGGAAATTGCAGAAGAAGCTTTTATCGAAAGTAAACATTTTGAAAGGGAGAATTTAGAGGCATCCTTACAGAAATTTAAAGAAATTTTTACTTTTACTCCAGAAATAGATGCAAATCTTTCTAAAAAAGAGGATTTAGTAAAGGAATTAAAAAACTATGCTTTAAAAAGATATGAAGAAAAAGAAAAAATAATAGGTTCTGAAACTTTAAGAGGACTGGAGAAATATTTTCTTTTAACCACTATAGATACTTTATGGAAAGAGCATTTACTGATGCTTGATCATCTGAAAGAGAGTACAGGATTAAGAGGATATGGACAAAAGAATCCTTTACAGGAATATAAAAAAGAAGCCTTTTATTTGTTTGTGGATTTAATGAAAAGGATAAAGGAAACAACTCTTTCCTATCTTTTTAGAATAGAAATTAAAGAAACAAGGGAATATTCTGAAGAAGTGATAGAAGGATTGGAAAAAGAGGAAATTGATAATAAAAAGCTTCAATATAAAAGAGAAGACCTTTTTAGAGAGAGGGAAGAAGTTGCCTCTCAACCTGTAAGAGTTCAAAAAATAGGGAGAAATGATCCCTGTCCTTGTGGAAGTGGTAAAAAATATAAAAAATGTTGTGGTAAAAATTTAGAGCAAGGAGAAGTAAGAGATGAAGTGTCTAAGGTGTAATTACATCTTTTCTGAAGAAATAAAAATTTGTCCTAAATGTGGATCAGATATGGGTATGGTGCTTGAAAAATTGGGATATTTTCCTCCTTCAGCTTCTAACCCCTTTTTAACGGTGGATAATTTTAAGAAAAGATCTATTCTTGAAACAATTGAAACAGAAAGAGAAACTAAAGAAAAAAAAGAAGAAATAAAATTTACTTACGGAAAATAAATAATTAAGGGACCTTATCTCCCCAAAAATCCTTTTTGTTTCCTTCTGTAAGTTCTTTAGTTTCTAAAAGGGCTTTTTGATAATAGGTTAATACAAGTTTTTGAGCTTCTCTCGAAGCATAAGTATCAGGATAATTATTTATAATATAAAGAATTCTTTGATAAGCACCTCTATAATATTTTATTTTATAATACAATTTAGCTATATATAATTCATGTTGAGCTAAAAGTTCTCTAAGTTCTTTAATCCTTTTTTCTGCCTCAGCTCTATAGGGAGTATCAGGAAAATTTTGTAATAGTCTTTGGTAAGCAGATATAGCTTTTTCTGTATAACTTTGATCTCTATCATAGGAGCGTCTCATTTTATAATAACAGGTCCCTATTTGATAAATTACATAAGGAATGGCCTCATTATTGGGATAAAATTTTTCAAATTCCTCATAAAGGGCTATAGCTTCTAAATACTCTCCTTGCCAAAATTTTGAATCTGCCATTCTTAATTGGGCAAGAATAGCTTGTGGAGAGCCTGGGAATTTATCTCTTATTTCTTTATAGGATTCATAAGCTCTTTCATAATTACCTTTAGCAAAATTTTTTTCTGCATCTCTTAAAAGTTCAATAAGTAAAGGTTCTTCCTCCTTTTTTTTCTTTTTTCCAAAAGCTTCAGAAAACTGGGTACTTATTCCAGATGAAATTTTTGAAATAGTTCCACAGGAATTTAAAGAAATTAGAATAAAAAATATAAAAATGATTAAAAAGGGTTTTTTAAAATTGAAAAGCCTCATAGCATAAGAGTTTAAGAAGATAATACTTTATTTAGGGCATTTAAAATTACACTCTTTGATACTGCTCCAACAATAACTTCCACTGGTTCACCCTTTTTAAAAATGATTAAAGTAGGAATAGCTCTTATTCCATATTTACCTGGTGTTATAGGATTTCCATCTACATTTATTTTGCAAACTTTTATTTTTCCTTCCAATTCCTCTGCTATTTCATCAATAATAGGTGCGATAATTTTACACGGTGCACACCATGCTGCCCAAAAATCTACCAATACAGGAACCTCGGCATTTAAAACCTCTTTTTCAAAATTTTGATCAGTTACTATACAAGTTGCCATTATAGTCCCTCCCTCCTCTAAGTATAGCTTTTATAAATTTTTCTTAAAAAAATTAATTTAATACAATTTTTGCAAACTTCAATTAATATTTAAATTTTGTAAGAAATAAAGCCTCTTTTCAAAATAAGAAGAATTCTTTTAAATAGGATCTCAAGCGCTTTAGAAGTTTCTTCTTTTTTTAAAAGATAATAATTATAGGCTATTACTGCAGGAATAGCACAAAAAAGTCCCATAGCTGTATTAATCAAAGCTTCTGCAATTCCTGGAGCAACAGTGGCTAAGCTTGCACTACCTTTTAAACCGATATCATGAAATGCTTTCATTATACCCCAAACAGTCCCCAAAAGCCCTATAAATGGAGCCACATTTCCCACTGTGGCAAGAACTCCTAACCCCTTACTTAATTTCATAGTAATATTTTCTTGTTCTATTAAAGCTTTTTCTATAAGTTCTTTTTCAGCTAAACTAAGAGAGATTTCTAAATTAAAATTTTTAGATTCATCCTTCTTTTCAAAATAGTTTTCATAAATTTCTCCAAAAGAAGCTACAATCCTTTTTATACTGTGTCCTAAAAGATGAGATTCCATTTCTTTAGTTTCCTTTACTAAAGAAGGGAAATCTTTAGTTCTTTTTACTAACGAGTCTATATTATAAAGGAGATTTTTAAAAGCTTTGTATCTAAAATAATTTGCAATAATTATATACCAGCTCTGAATACTCATAATAATTAATACCAAAAGAACAAATTTCCCCACATATCCAGTTTGTAAGAATATCTTCCATAATTCCATAAAATTAAATTCCCCAAATAATTTCTTTTAAAGATTTTTTAATATTTAAGAAATCCTTAAAAATTGTCAAGCCTTTTAAAGCAAGATCCCTTAATTCATAGGTATATTCATTTACATAGGTGTCCACATGTTTTTTAATGATTTCTTCTTCCATTTCTTGAGCATAAATTTTTAATAAAGGAAAAACCTCTACCCAATTATTTTTAGCCCAATTAATACTTTCTCTAAAGAGATTAACAATTGCATTTTTAGTTTTTTTTGATAAAGCTTTTTTAATAAAAAACCCTCCTAAAGGAAGAGGGGCTTTAGTAATTTTTTCCCAATGTTCTCCCAGATCTAAAATTTTATACAAATTGTATTGGTAATACAAAAATCTTCCTTCATGAATAAGAATCCCGAGCTCAGTTTTCCCTTCTAATAAAAAAGGAATTACTTGGTCATATCTTACAAAGATCTTTTCTATCTTATCCTGATAATAAAAATTGAAAAGCATATGAGCAGTGGTGTGTTTTCCAGGGATAGCAATTTTTAATTTACTAAAATCTTCAATTTGATAGGGTTTTATTCCCACAAGCAAGGGTCCTACACCAAATCCAAGAGCAGAACCAACAGGCAAAAGCTCATAATCAGAAAAGATAAAATCCCATATAGCAAAGGAAGCTTTAATTATTGGAAAGGCTCTTTTTATAGCTAAATTATTTAAGGTTTCTATGTCTTCAAAATAAAAATTAAGCTCAAAAGGGGATTTAACCTTTTTAAGAAGGATTCCTGAAACTATAAAAACATCATTAGGACAAGGAGAAAGAGCTATTTCCAATTTTTCACTAAGCATTCCCAAACCCTTTTTAAAACCTCCGAAGCTTTTATTCTATCCCACTCTTTTTCTGGTTGAGAAAGAAGGTTACTTATCACTCTTATTTCAACCATATGAACCTTTAATTTTTCACAGGCTTTAGCAACTCCAAAACCTTCCATATTTTCTGCTATAACATCAAATTTTTCCTTTATAAAATAGGCTCTATTTAAATCATAAGTTGCTGAACATACAGTAGAAAAACTACCAACAACAGGATTTAAATCACAGTCTTCTAAAAGCTGAATAGCTTTCTCAGTAAAGGCATGATTTAAAGAACAACTATTGCATACCTTTAAACTTTCAGGGAAGGGAGCATAGTGAGTTTTATATTTTCTTCCAAAATCAGCAAATATTTCTTGAGTTGCCACTACTACATCTCCTGTACTTAATTCAGTTTCTGGATAGGCTCCAGCCCAGCCAGTTAAAAAAACTAAATTAGTTTTTTTATTTAGTAAAATCTCATAGGAAGATAAAGCAGATTCAATTGGGCCAATCCCAATAATTTGCAAATCTAAATCAAGATCTTTTAAAACCTCTGCTTCCGATTCAGAAGGAACAAAAACTGTTAGTTTGTGCATTTTTAATTTTCTTCAAAGATTTCCACATCATCTATATATTTAACCTGAGCCTTTATTCCAAGATCTATTAGATTTTTTAACAAAAAATCTACTTCGTTTACTCTTATTAAATTTCCTTCAGAATAAAAGGGAAATTTTAAAATTACCTCAGCTGGTTTAATTTTAATAACCTTAATCTCGATCTTCCTTTCTGGAGGAAGTCCTTTTAAATTTTCTTTTAAAAATCTTTTTACAAAAAGTTTTAAATCCTTTTCATTTTTAAAATTTTTAACCAAAATTTTAAGAAAATCACTTTAAAATTTTTAAAAATATTCTACTTTAAAGGATATGAAAGTCAAGTATTATATTGGAACCTGTGGCTGGAGTTATTATTCTTTTAAAGGCTATTTATACCCCTTTGAAAGCAAACCCAGAGAATGGTTAAAAATTTATTCTCAGCAATTTAACACTGTAGAGATAAATGCTACTTTTTATAAAACTCCAACAGCTAAAACTTTTAAAAAATGGTATGAAGAAACTCCTAAAGATTTCATTTTTTCTGTTAAAGCTCCTAAAACTATAACCCATATAAAAAAGCTTAAGGAAGTAGAGGAAGATTTAAATAATTTTCTTAAAACCATAGCTCCTTTAAAAGAAAAAGGGAAGATTCTTCTTTTTCAGCTACCCCCTTCCTTTAAATACCATAAAGAAATTTTAGAAAAATTTCTAAAGATTTTACCTTCAGATTATCTTAACACCATAGAAATAAGAAATATCTCTTTTCATAATGATGAGTTTATAGAGCTTTTAAAAAAATATAAGGTGTGCTTATGTTTTTCCGATTGTGCTGGCAAATATCCTTCTTGGTATGAAGTACAGACTGCAGATTATTTATATATTAGGCTTCATGGGTCTAAAAGACTTTATGTATCAAGCTATGAGGAAGAGGAACTTCAAAAGCTTGTTGAGAAGATTAAAACTTTTAAAATTAAATCAGCTTTTATTTATTTTGATAACACAGCAGAAGGATATGCTGTTCCTAATGCCTTGAGATTAAAAGAAATAATAAAAACTTAGTTATTTTCGTCTTTAAAAAGTGTTCTTATTTCTATAATTTCTTCTTTAATTTTTAAAAACACTTCAACCAGTTCAGGGTCAAAGTGTTTGTCTGACTCATTTTTAATAATTTCAAAAGCCTCTTCTATAGAAAAGGCTTTTCTATAAGGTCTATCTGAGGTTAAAGCATCAAAAACATCAGCGATAGATACAATTCTTGCAAAAAGGGGTATTTTTTTTCTTTTAAGTCTATAGGGATAGCCAGTTCCATCCCATTTTTCATGATGTAAAAGTGCTATTTTTTCTGCAGCTTTAAGATATTTTATTTTTGAACCTTCAAGTATCTTTGCCCCCATAGTGGTATGTGTTTTCATTATTTCCCATTCTTCTTTGTTAAGAGAACCTGGTTTTAATAGAATATGATCAGGAATTTTTAACTTTCCAATATCATGTAAAGGGGAGCTATATTTTATAAGTTCAATTTGTTCTTTACTTAATCCTAAATGTTCTGCAATTTTTGTAGAATAAAAGCCTATTCTTTGAATGTGAAAACCTGTATATTTATCTTTAAATTCAGCAGCCTTAGCAAGTCTATAAATTATCTCTAAGGAAAGATCTTTTATCTCATTATAGGCTATTTGCAGTTGTAAGTAAAGTTTTTGAAGTTCTGAGGTCTTTTTTTCGACCTCCTTTTCTAACAAATTTTGATAATTCTTTAAAAAATCTCTATATTTTTTTATTTTAGAAAGAGATACTATCCTTGCTTTTAGCTCTGGAATAAGAAAAGGTTTGTTAAGAAAATCGTCAGCTCCTGAAGCAAGACCTTTAATTCTTGAATCTACATCATTAGCTGCTGTAATTAAGATAATTCCTATATCCACAGTCTCGGTATTATTTTTTACAATTTTACATAAAGTAATTCCATCCAGTTCAGGCATAAAAAGATCAACAACCATTATATCTGGGTTGAGATGAGATAACTTTTCTAAAGCTTCTTTTCCATTTTCAGCAGTATAAACCATATATCCCTCTAAAGAAAGAATCTCCTTAAGGTTTTTCCGAGTAGAAGCATCGTCATCAACTATTAAAATTTTTATATTTTGTGGTTCTTCAACTTCTGGGAAAAACATATTTCTGCTCTTTTTAAATCCTCTAAAGTATTAATATTTATAAAGGTTTCAGCTTCTATTTTATCCTCATTTTCAATAAAAAAAATGCTTTGATTTGTAGTCAAATATTGAAAAAGTCTAAAAAGACTTTTTTTTGGAGAATTAAGTAAGAAGGTTTCTATTTCCCCTTTTAAAGAACAGGGATAGACACCAGGAAAGGGATTTATTTTTTCTATATTCTTACTTACTATTACAAATTGATTACAAAAAATATAAGAAAGAAGAGCTAAATAATTTAAAAAACTATTACTTATTAAGGGTTGATCAACTGCTAACACTAAAAAAGCCTCTTTTTCTGAAAAAAGTTTTAAAGCTGAGATAATACCTGACAAGGGTCCCTCTATTTCTGGATATAAATCCTTTATAAATACCATTTCGTCAAGTTTTATTTTTTCTTTAATTAATTCCTTTTTAATTTCTTCTTCTTGGTTTTCATCCTTTACTGAAATATAAATAGGAAAGGAAAAATCTCTTAATTTTTTAAAGATCCAATAAATAAGAGGTTTTCCTAAAAATGGTATAATAGCCTTTTTTCCTCCTAATCTACTTCCTTTTCCTCCTGCTAAAATAAGTAGTTTTAACTTCATTTTTTAAAAATTTTTATTTAATTTTATATAACTTCCTGAGAACTGGTTTTTACAAACTTCTAAAACAACAGGGAATTTATCTTTAAGTTCCTTTAAATGAGATATGATTCCTATTATTCTTCCACTATGATGAGCTAAACTCAATAAAGTATTGACTACCTTTTCGAGAGTATTTTCATCAAGACTTCCAAAACCCTCATCAATAAAAAGTGATTCAAAAGGACGAGTTCTATATAAGTATAAAATTACATCTGAAGTGCCAAGGGCTAAAGAAAGAGTAGCTAAGAAAGATTCACCTCCTGAAAGAGTCTTTGTCTCCCTTTTACTTCCTGTATAATGATCAAAAACCTCTAAGGTAAACTTTTTTTGTAATACCTCATCTTCTATAAATTTATATCTTCCAAAGGAAAATTCTTTAAAATAAAAATTAGCTCTTTTTAAAATAAGCTGAGCAAAAAGAGAAAGCACAAAAGAATGAAAAGAAACACCTTTTTTATTTTTCCCGGCTATAATATTATATAAAGCCTCTAAGAAGGGATATTCTTCTTCTAAAGACTTTTTATCTTTTATTATTTTTTCATAAGCTTTTAAAACTTCTTGAAGATGCAACCTCTCTTTTTCTAATCTTCCTACCTCTTTATTTAAATTCCCCAAAGCTTCTTCTAAAAGTCTTTTTTCATTCTTTTTTGCCTCTAATTCTGAATATAATTTTTCTTCCTCTAAAGGTTTTTGAGTTAAGGTTTCCCAATATCTTTTATGGATTTCCCAATCTTTTTTAGCATCTTCAAGGCTCTTTTTAATCCTTTCTACTTCATTAAAAAAACTTAAAATTTCTTCTTCTATTACCTCTATTTTAGATAATGTAGAAGCCTGAGTTTTAAAATCATTTATAGAACTTAAAAGACCCTCTCTTTTTAAACTAATTAATTTTTTTATAATTCTTTTATATTCTTTAAGATCCCTTTTTATTGATTCTTCTATATTTATTAATTGGGTTTGAGTTCTTATTTTTTCTTCTGTTAAAAGGCGAATGTTATTTTCCAATTCCCCCTTTTTATTTTCCCATTCTTTAATTTCCCTTTCTAAATAATCTATTTTAAATTTAAGAGCTTCAAAGGAGGAATAATTTTTAATAAACTCTTCAATAATATTTAAACGTTCTCTTACTGCTATTTCATCTTTTTTTAAGTGTTCTAATTCCTCTCTTTTTTTTATTTCCAAATTTTCAAGATAATTTAATTGAGTTTTTAGATTTTTAATTTTATTTTCTATTTCTAAAGATATATCAAAATTTTTTGTAAAATTTTTTAGATATTTTTGTGGCAAATTAAAAAGTTCCTTTTCTATATTTTCATAATCTCTATTAAGTTTTTCTTTGTCTTTATTTTGCAAACTTTCTTCAAGCTTTTCTATTTTAGCTTGCAAATTGTAAAACCTCTTTTCTTCCTTTTCTAATTCTTTTTTTTGTTCTGAGAGTTCTTTTTCTACCCTTTTTAATTCCTCTATAAAAAATTCGGTTTTAATTGGATGGGGATGAAAAGTTGAGCCACAAACAGGACAGGGTTCTCCTTCTTTTAAAAACTTTGCCAGATATTGAGCACTATTTTTTATTTCTAAATCTCTTTTTAAATTCTCAAGATTTTCGTAATAAGCTTTTAATTCTTTAACATTTTTTTCAGCTATTTTCAATTCTGGTATTAATTTTTCGTATTCTTCAAAGGCTTTGAGTGATTCAATGATTATTTCTTTTTCTTTTAATAAGATAATAGCTCTATTTAATTGGTCTTTTTCTTCAAAAGCTTTTTCTATCTCCCCTTTAAGACTGTTTATCTTTTCTTTGAGAATCTCTAATTCTTTTAAATTTTTTTGACAAAGTTCAACTGTTTGATCAAGTTTTTTTTGTAGTATTTCTTTTTCTTCAAAACGTATTTCTAAATCTTTTAAACTTTGAAGTTTTTGTTTTTTTTCTTCTACTTCCTTTTCATTTTGATAAAACTTTTTTATTTCAATTTCAAATGATTCAAGTAATTTTTCTATCTGGCAAAGATTTTTTGCTAAATTTTTCTTTTTATGATAATTATTTTTTAATTCAATCTTAAATTTTTCAAAATTTTCATAAAAAATTAAATTTTCTTTTAATATTTTTAATTTTTTTAAGATCTCCTTTTTAGCATAAATTTCATTTTCTTTGCTTTTAAGATTTTCAAATTTTTCTGTAAGCTCCTTAATTTCTTCTTGAAGTTGCAAAATTTTTTCTAACTCTTTTATTTCTTTTTCAGTTTTTTCTTTTTCAGAAATAAGAGAGTTTAATTTATTTTCTAAATCTTTTTGTTTTCTTTCAAGTTCTCCAATTTTATTTTTTAATTCTTCAAAATTAGATACTTGAGCAATATTTTTTAATTCTTCTTCATTTTTATTTAAAGATTGATAAAGATCTTTTAAATCTTTTATTTTAATTTTTAGAAATTCTTCTAAATTAGAAAAAAGAGAGGTTTCAAAAATAGTTTCAAGAAGACCTTCTCTTTCCTCTTTTTTAGCGATTAATATTTTTCTATATTCTCCTTGAGGAATAAGAAAGACCTTTTTAAATTGTTTGGCATCAAGTCCTATAAGTTCCTTTATTTTTGCTTTTATTTCCTCTTTTTTTGCTGAAAAAAGTTTATTTTCAATCCATAAAGAAACATTTTCAGCCTTTCCTTTAAAAGAGGGGCACCTCCTAATTTGATAAGTTTTCCCATCTAAAAAAAATTTAAAATTAATTTCAGGAATTATATTAGGTTTGGTTTTAATAAAATGAGAAATAAGATCAGCTGGGTTACGTCCTTCTATAGTGCTTTCTCCATAGAGGGCATAGACAATTGCATCAAAAATAGTTGTTTTCCCTGCTCCAATTTCTCCAGAGATTAAGAAAAGTTTATTTTCTGTTAGAAATTTAAAATCATCTTCTTTAATTTCAGCTTTGAGATAAGGTCCAAAGCCTTTTATGGAAAGATAAAGGGGTTTCATTTAATTTTAAACTTTCTTTTTAATTCTCTTTCTAAATCTCTTCTTTTTATTTCTTCCCTTCTGTCATAAACCTTTTTACCTTTAGCTAAGGCAAGTTCTACTTTGGCAAGTCCTCTTTCATTAAAATAAATTTTTAGTGGAATAAGTGTATATCCTTTTTCTTGAACCTTTCCTGTCAATTTTTTAATTTCAGATTTCCTTAAAAGAAGTTTTCTTGTTCTTGTAGGATCTATATTTTGAGCTTCTCTGCTATAAGGATATGGACTTATGTGAAGGTTGTAAAGAAAAACCTCTCCGTTAACTACTCTTGCAAAACTATCGCTTAAATTGGCTCTTCCTTGTCTTAGAGATTTTACTTCACAGCCAAGAAGCTGAATCCCAGCTTCGTACGTTTCTTCTATATTATAAAGATGATGAGCTTTTTTATTAGTACAAACTATTTTTTGTGGCATATTTTAAAAATAGCACATATTAAATTCAAAGTCAATTTTATCTTGTAGTTATTGACAACAACAGTAATATTTGCTATTATCCTTTTTATAGAAAAAATATAGCTTTAGGGGAGGTATTTTTATGGTAGCTCATAAACCTTTTATATTATGGTTTGATGAAATTACTTATAAAGATGTTCCTCTTGTAGGAGGTAAAAATGCCTCCTTAGGTGAGATGTATACAAAACTTACAGAAAAAGGGGTGAAGGTACCTTATGGATTTGCTGTAACCGCAGAAGCTTATAAATACTTTATAAAAGAAAACCAACTTGATGGGAAAATAAGAGAACTTTTAGCAGGACTTGATACTCATAATGTATTAGATTTGCAAACAAGGGGGAAAAAAATAAGAAACCTTATTTTAAAGGCAAAAATGCCTAAGGATTTAGCAGAAGAAATTAAAAAAGCCTATAAAAGATTAGAAAAAATGTATTTTGAAAATGTTGATGTAGCAGTAAGATCTTCAGCTACTGCAGAGGATCTTCCAGATGCCTCCTTTGCAGGTCAGCAAGAAACCTATTTAAATATAAGTGGAGAAGATAACGTAGTAAAAGCGGTTCAAAGATGTTTTGCTTCTTTATTTACAGACAGAGCTATATCTTATAGAGAAGATAAAGGATTTAATCATTTTGCTGTTTATTTGTCTGTTGCTGTCCAAAAGATGATAAGAAGTGATATGGCTTGTTCAGGAGTTATGTTCACTTTAGATACTGAAAGTGGTTTCAGAGATGTAGTTTATATCACAGGTTCTTGGGGTTTAGGAGAAGCTGTAGTTCAAGGTAAAGTAAATCCAGATGAATATTATGTTTTTAAACCCACTTTAAAATTAGGATATAAACCTATTCTTTCAAAAAAGCTTGGAAGTAAACATATAAAAATAGTATATGGAAAGGATAGGAGAAATCCTGTTAAGACTGTTAAAACTTCTAAAGAAGAAAGGAAAAAGTTTGTATTAACAGATGATGAGCTTTTAACTCTTGCTAAATGGGCAATTATTATTGAAGAACATTATGGTAGACCTATGGATATAGAATGGGCAAAAGATGGTGATGGAGTTAATATTGGTACAGGAGAGCTTTATATTGTTCAGGCTCGTCCAGAAACAGTTCATGCTATAAAACAGCAAAGGTATTATGAAATCTATAAACTAAAGGGTGAGGGAAAAGTTATATGTACAGGAAAAGCGGTAGGTAGTAAGATAGGGCAGGGTAAAGCAAGGGTTATTTTAGATGTAAGTGAAATTTCTCAATTTAAAGAAGGAGATGTTTTGGTAACTACTATGACAGATCCAGATTGGGAGCCTATTATGAAAAAAGCTTCTGCTATTGTTACTGATAAAGGTGGTAGAACCTGTCATGCTGCTATTATTTCAAGAGAACTGGGCATTCCCTGTATAGTAGGAGCTGAAGTAGCTACTCAACTTGTAAAAACAGGGATGGGAATAACTATTGATTGTACTCAAGGAGAAGAAGGAAGAATTTTAGAAGGATTAGTTCCCTATAAAGTAGAAAGAATTAGCCTTGAATCTTTACCCAGAACAAAAACAAAAATTATGATGAATATAGGTATTCCTGAACAAGCTTTTGCTCAAGGACAAATTCCAAATGATGGAGTTGGACTTGCAAGAATAGAATTTATTATAAGCTCTCACATAGGGATTCATCCTTTAGCCTTAATAGAATATAAAAAATTAAAGGAGAAAGCCAAAAATGATAGCAAGATTGCTAAAGTAGTTTCTATAATAGAGGAAAAAACTTATGGATACAAAAATAAAGCTGATTTTTATATAGATAAACTTGCTCAGGGTATAGCTATGATTGGTGCTGCTTTTTATCCAAATGAGGTAATTGTAAGATTTTCAGACTTTAAAACTAATGAATATGCTAATCTTGCAGGAGGATTTTTATATGAGCCTGTTGAATCTAATCCTATGATAGGATGGAGAGGAGCTTCCCGTTATTATGATCCTAAATTTGAGCCTGCTTTTGCCTTAGAATGTAAGGCTATAAAAAAAGTGAGAGAAGAAATGGGATTAACCAATGTAAAGGTAATGATCCCTTTCTGCAGAACTGTAGAAGAAGGAAAAAAAGTTATAGAGGTAATGAAAAAACATGGACTCAAACAGGGAGAAAATGGACTTGAAGTTTATGTAATGTGCGAGATTCCAAGTAATGTAATTTTGGCAGAAGAATTTGCTAAAGTTTTTGATGGTTTTTCCATAGGTTCTAATGATTTAACCCAATTAACTTTAGGGCTTGATAGAGACTCTGAGCTAATATCTCATATTTATGATGAGAGAAATCCTGCTGTTAAAAAACTTATTAAAGAAGTGATAGAGGTTGCTAAAAAATATAATAGAAAAATAGGGATATGTGGACAAGCCCCTAGTGATTTTCCAGATTTTGCCGAATTCTTGGTAGAGTGCGGAATTGATTCTATGAGTTTGAATCCAGATACTATTGTTAAAACAAGGCTTTTAGTGGCAGAAAAAGAAAAGAGCTTAGAACAAAAGAAATGAGATATTTTTTGATTTTTATTTTAATAGGTTTTCCTTCTTTAGTTTTTGCCCAAATTAGAATTGGTATTTTACCTATTGAATTTAAAGGTCAAGGAATTTCCTCCCAATTTAAAGAAAATATAGAAAACACAATTTATAGCACTTTAACAGTACCCTCTCAAATAGAAAGTATAATTTTAAAAGAAGAAGATCTTAAAAAAAGAAAAATTAATATTAATTATTTTTTAAAATCTTTTATTGAAATTTCAAAAGATAAGGCAAAAATTGAACTTAATTTAATAGATGCTTCTACCTCAAAGTCTTTTTATTCAGTAAAAGAGAATACAAACCTTTCTGAAACTTCATCAAAATTAGCCATACACCTTGAAGAAATAAAAAAGAGACTTTTATCCTTAGAGACAGCACCTTCTTTTTCTTATCCTGAGGAAAAGTCAGTTTTATCTAAAATTAATCCTTTCTCTATAATAAATGGTTTTTTTTCAAAGGTTTTTTCTAAAAAAGAAGAGTTTGATATAAAAGTTCCTGTTCCTCCTCCACCTCCCCCTCCTGGTTATAGTGTAAAACCTTATTCTCCTCCTTATTATCCTTATACCCAAACCACACCTAAGGTTTCTCCGGAGATTCCCTCTGAGAAAAAAACTCCCCAACCATCTCCTTGGCAGTGGTTTTAGGTGAAAATAATGCTAAATAGACGTAAACCTCAAATTATTATTAAACCTTATAAGAAAAAGCGAAAAAAAAGAAAAAAATGGTTTTTAGGAATTTTAATAATAGGGATTATTCTTACTTTTTCTATCTATTTAATTCTTAGTTTTATGGTGAAAAGAGAAATGAAAAAAATTGAAGAAATTAAAAAGGAAAATAGATATTATAGAAAGGAAATTCAGAAATTATCTAATTCTGATATGCCTTATGAAGAGCTTTTAAGGACAAGATATGGCTATATAAGAAAAGGAGAAAAGATAATTATATATTCTCCTTATTATTATAATAAAAATGAAACCAAAGAGGAGGTAAGGGAATGAAATATGTAGTATTAGAGGGTATTTATGAAGGAGAGGGTGTAAAAATAGGTATAGTGGTAAGTAGATTTAACATCTTTATAACTCAAAAACTTTTAGAAGGGGCTTTGGATATATTAAGGAGGCATAAAGTTTCAGAAGAAAATATATATATTACTTGGGTTCCTGGGGCTTTTGAAATTCCTCTCATAGCAAAAAAATTAGCAGAGACCAAAAAATTTGATGTTATTTTGTGTTTAGGTACAATTATAAGGGGAGCAACACCTCATTTTGAATATATAGCCGCAGAAACTTCAAAAGGTATAGCGCAAGTAATGCTTGAAACAGGCATACCGGTTATTTTTGGTATTTTAACCACAGATACTATAGAACAAGCTATAGAAAGAGCTGGAACCAAGGCTGGCAACAAAGGAGCTGAAGCAGCTTTAGCAGCTTTAGAAATGGTTAATCTCATAAAAAGGATTGCTCACTTCTAATGGGAGGGCACAATGAAAACCTTAAGTGATTTTGATTTAAAAGGAAAAAAAGTTTTTATAAGAGTAGATTTCAATGTTCCTATGGAAAATGGGAAAATCACTGATGATACAAGAATTATTGAAACCCTTCCTACTATTAATTATGTAGTTAATTCCTTTGGTAAAGCAATTCTCTGTTCCCATCTTGGAAGACCAAAGGGAAGAATTCCTGAATATTCTTTAAAGCCAGTTTATGAATATTTAAAGAAAGTTCTTAAAGCACCGGTGAAATTTCTGGAAGATATTACAAGTGAGGAAGCAGATAAAGTTTTGGAGGAATTGAAAGAAGGAGAAGTTTTACTTTTAGAAAATATAAGATTTTATGAAGGAGAAACAAAAAATGACTTAGAATTTGCAAAGATTTTAGCTAAATTTGCAGATATATTCATTAACGATGCTTTTTCTGTATGCCACAGAAATCACGCTTCGGTAGTAGGAGTTCCTAAGCTTGTTTCTGAAAAGGGAATGGGATTTCAAATGGAAAAAGAGTTAAAATATCTTTCTAAAATTGTAGGTAAACCAGAACGACCCTTTTATGCTGTAGTAGGAGGAAGTAAGGTTTCTAATAAAATAGGAGTTTTTAAAAGTCTTCTTAATAAAGTAGATAAATTAATTATAGGTGGAATTATGGCAAATACCTTTTTAGCTGCCAAGGGATACTCAGTGGGAGATTCTTTATTAGAAAGTGATTGTATAGATATGGCTAAACAAATAATGAAAGAGGCAAAATATCAGGGGGTTAAAATTTATCTTCCTGTAGATGTGATGGTTGAAAGAAATGGGGAGGCTAAAAAAATAGAATTAAGTGAAATAATTAAAGAAGACAAAATTTATGATATAGGAGAGGCAACTATAGAGCTATTTTCTCAAGCTTTAGAGGGGGCAAATACTCTTGTATGGAACGGTCCTCTTGGTTATTTTGAAAAACCTCCTTTTCATAAGGGAACTGTGGCTTTAGCAAGAAAAATGGCAGCTCTTCCTGGAACAACCATCGCAGGAGGGGGTGATACAATTTTAGCTATTAAACTTGCTGGGGTTGAAACCTCCTTTTCTTATATATCTACCGCAGGAGGAGCCTTTTTAGAATATCTTGAAGATAAAGAACTTCCTGGATTAAAAGTTCTTAAAATTTAGAAATAAAAAATGAAAAAGTGCCTTTTTGCTGGAAACTGGAAAATGAATAAAACTTTAAAGGAGACAGAAGAATATTTTAATAAATTTTTAAAAAAACTTTCTGAAATTGATTTTTCTGACAGAGAAATAATGATAGCTCCCCCTTTTACTGTTTTAGCTTATTCTCAAAATTTTATAAAAAATAGTCCTTTAAAATTAGGTGCACAAAATGCTTGCTGGGAAGAAAGAGGAGCTTTTACAGGAGAAATATCACCTGTTATGCTCAAAGAATTTGGTATTGAATATGTAATTTTAGGACATTCTGAAAGAAGACACCTTTTTGGAGAATCTGATAAGTTGATAGCTAAAAGAGTAGAGGGGGTTTATAAATTTGGGCTCACTCCTATTTTATGTGTGGGAGAAACCTTAGAAGAGAGAAATAAAGGTAAAACCTTTGAAGTTGTAGAAAGACAGCTTTTAGAGGGTCTTTCTAATATCAAAAATATAAAAGGTGATAAAATGGTTATTGCCTATGAACCTGTATGGGCTATAGGAACTGGTATCAATGCAACTCCTGATCAAGCAGAGGAGGTTCAATCTTTTATTAGAGAAAAATTAAAAAGCCTTTATTCAGAAGAAGTAAGCATGCAAATTAGAATCCTTTATGGAGGAAGTGTTACTCCAGATAATATTCAGGATTTAATGAAAAAGCCTAATATAGATGGTGTTCTTGTAGGTAGTGCCTCTCTTGACCCAGAAAAGTTTTTTAAAATCTGTAATATAAAGGTGGAGAAAGAATAAAATGTTAGAAGAGGCTTGTCCATTACCTGATTATTCAAATGTTCCTGCAGAAATATTAGAAATTCCTCAAAAATATAAAAATATTGTTATAGTTGGAGCAAGCCATAATCCTGAGCGTCCAAGCTATATGGTTATGGATTATCTTCTTAAAAAAGGATTTAATGTAATTCCTGTTAATCCTGCAAGAGAAGAAATTTTAGGGAAAAAAGTTTATCCCTCCTTATTAGATTTGCCTCCTGATTTTTATCCTGAAGTTATTATTATTTTTAGAAGATCTGATCAAGTATTACCTATTGTAAAAGAAGCTATAAAATTAAAACCAAAAGTAATATGGATGCAAGAAGGAATAATTAATGAAGAAGCTAAAAATTTAGCAGAAAAGGAAGGGATAAAGGTAATTATGAATAGGTGTTTTAAAAAAATTCATATTTTAAGTAAAAAAATTTAATAAATGCCTGTTTCAGAAACCTCTTTAGAACTATATAATACACTTGAAGAGCTTAAAAATAAAATTTTTAAAAGTAAATATGAACTTATAGAATTAAATCTTACTAATATAGTCCTTTTTGCTCAGAGATATTTGTCTTTGGTAAACTTAAATGAGATATTTTTAGAATTTCTAATAAGACTTTCTGAGGCTATTTATTTAAAAAGTTGTTTATTACTTAATATCCATAATGGAAATGAGAAAAAAATTGATGATTTAGAAGTACCTTCTTTTAAAGAAATTTTAGAAGAAAAGTTTAATTATTACCAAGCCTTACCTTTTGAAAAGATTCTTTTTGAGAAAATTTTTTTAAGTAGGATTCCTTATATCTTTGAAAGAGACGATAAAAAAAATTTTGCAGGAGAGAAAGAAAAAAACTTAATTTTAAAAGCTATTTTGTCAGTTTTAAGTAAGGAAGAAATTAAAGAAGAAATACTTAAAAATTTTTCTTTTCTATCCATAGACTCTTATTTAGAAAGTCTAAAAGAATATTTAGAGAAAAAATTATCTTTTTCTTTTAGGGAATTGATAAAAGAAAGAAAAGAAACCGAATTTTTAAAAATTGCTTATTGTTTTTTAGCCCTCCTATTTTTATATTTAGAAGGCTTTTGTTATATGGTTCAAAATAGTGAAAACGAAGACATTATAATTTTTTCCAAGAGACATTTAGGATAAAAAGGGTGCTTAAGATAAAAAAGTGAAGAAAAATTAAGAAAATTAAATAAAAATTGACAAATTTTTAAGAGAGATAAAGAATTATAAGTGTTTATCACTTTTTTAAAGCTTGACTTTTAAGTGAGCAAAATAAAAATCCAAAATAATAATCTAAAAATTAATAATCAGGGAAGGATATATGGCTTATAAAATTTTACATAATTCAGAAGTTTGTGATGGTTGTGAAGAATGTGTAAAATCTTGTGCTGAAAATCATTTTGGATTAAGTAATTGTGGGATTTATAAAGTAGGAGATAAATTCTACTATTTTTCCTGCATGCATTGTAAAAAACCTCAATGTGGAGCTGCTTGTCCTGTAGGAGCAATAAGTATTAAAGATGGAGCGGTAACTTTCGATATGACACTTTGTGTGGGATGTAAAAATTGTGTGGAGGCTTGTCCTTGGGGAGTTCCTAAATTTAATTTTAATACAGGAACTATTAATAAATGCGATCTTTGTTATGATAGGATTATCAAAGGAGAACTTCCATTTTGTGTAAGTGCTTGTCCTAATAAAGCTTTAGAAGTAAAAAAGGTAGAAGTTAAGCCGAAACCAAAGGCAGAAGGAGAAGCAAAACCAGAAGAGGAGAGTGGCTAAAATGGGACCATATTTTAATCTTTTTCTTTTTGCTCTATTTCTTTTGGTGCTTGGTATAGCCCTTGTTGTACTTAATCTTCTTTTAGGACCAAGAAGGGTGCATCCAGAAAAGTTGATTCCCTATGAGTGTGGACTTGATCCCTCAGGTGATGCAAGAATACCTTTTAGAGTAAGGTTTTATTTAATAGCAGTTATATTTTTGGTATTTGATGTGGAAATAATTTTTCTTTATCCTTGGGCAGTTATTTTTGAAGAATTAAGTTGGTTTGGTTTTATAGAAATAGGAGTTTTTGTATTAATGCTATTAATAGCATATATTTATGCCTGGAGTGAAGGAGCGTTAAAATGGGAATAGAAAAAGAAACTATTGAAATAGCACCAGGGATTAGACAAATTCCAGGAACACCTGTAGTTATAAGTCCCATTGATAAAATTATCAATTGGGCTCGAGCAGGTTCAATGTGGCCTGTGACCTTTGGTCTTGCCTGCTGTGCCATTGAAATGATGGCTACAGGAGCAAGTCACTTTGATTTAGACAGGTATGGAATAATTTTTAGAGCAACCCCTCGTCAAGCAGATGTTCTTATTGTTGCAGGAACAGTTACTAAAAAAATGGCTCCTATTGTAAGAAGGGTATTTGATCAAATGCCTGAACCAAAGTATGTGATTGCTATGGGGAGTTGTGCTTGCTCTGGTGGTATTTTTAAAACCTATTCTGTTGTTCAGGGAGTAGATGAATTTTTGCCTGTAGATATTTATGTTCCAGGCTGTCCTCCAAGACCTGAGGCACTACTTTTTGGACTATTAAATCTTCAGCAGAAAATAAAAAGTGAAGCTAAAAAATGGGGATTTTGGAGATAAGCGATGGAGGAATTATTAAATGAACTAAAAGAAAAATTTTCTTCAGTTATTATAGAAATTCAAGAAAAGGATTATCCTACTTTAATTTGTAAAAGGAATGGATTTTTAGATTTGATGAAGTATTTAAAAGATGAAAAGGGTTTTAAATATTTAATTGATCTTTGTGGAGCAGATTATTTAGAATACAAATACAAGAATTTTGAAGAACGTTTTGAAGTGGTTTATCATCTTTATAATCTTGACAATAAAATTCTTTTGAGACTGAAAGTAAGGGTTCCAGAAAAGGATTGTTGGCAATATTCAGTTACACCTCTATGGAGAACAGCTAATTGGTTTGAAAGAGAATGCTATGATATGTTTGGTATCAATTTTAAAGGACATCCCAACTTAAAAAGAATTCTTATGCCTGATGACTGGGAAGGACATCCTTTAAGAAAGGATTATCCAGTTTATTTAGAAGAAGAGCAAGAATGGAAAACATATAAAGAATTTAAAGAAAAAATTAAAGAACAAAGCTAAAGGGAGATTTTATGGCTACATATTTAGAAATTAATAAAAAACAGGTAAAGGAAGAAAAATGGGAAGAGCCCTTTTATCTTAATATGGGGCCTCAGCATCCTTCTACTCACGGAGTTTTGAGACTTTTTCTGGAATTGGAAGGAGAAACTATTGTTAACTGTGCACCTATAATAGGCTATCTTCATAGAGGAGTTGAGAAATTAGGTGAAAATCTAAATTATAATCAAACTATTGTATTAAGTGATCGTTTAGACTATATAGCTTCAGCTGCAAACAATACTGCTTTTGCTTTAGCTTTTGAAAAGCTTATGGGTTTAGAGGTTCCAAGAAGAGCAAAACTTTTGAGAACTATTGTTTGTGAGATGGCAAGAATTTGTAATCATTTACTTTGGCTTGCTACCCATGCACTGGATATAGGAGCTATGACCGTCTTTTTATATTGTTTTAGAGACAGAGAATGGCTTTTAAATATTTATGAAAAAATTTGTGGTGCAAGACTTACTCATACTTATGTGAGGGTTGGCGGAGTAAGGCAAGATTTTACTCAGGAAATTATAGATGAGCTTTATAAATTTACTGAAGAATTTCCACCCAGGATTTATGACTATGAAACCTTAATTGATGTGAATAGAATTTGGCTTAAGAGAACTAAAGGAGTAGCAGTTGTTCCTGCAGAAGATGCTATAAATCTTGGGTTAACTGGTCCTGTTTTAAGAGGATCTGGAGTACCCTATGATGTAAGAAAATTTAAACCCTATGATGCTTATGGAGAAGTAGACTTTATTGTTCCTACAGGTAAAAATGGTGATACCTACGATAGATACCGTGTTAGAATGGAAGAATTGAGACAGGCAAACAGAATTATAAGACAATGTTTAGATAAACTTCCTGAAACTCAGGGAGAACCAGTAGTTGCAGAAGATGCTCCTGATCTTTTAATACCTGAGAAAATTAGAAAACCTGAGCCTAAACCTGTACCTAAGAAAGGGGTTATTTTTAAAGGAGAAGAAGTTCCTGTAGTTCCTCCTGGAGAGGCATTTGCTTCTATAGAATCACCAAAGGGAGAATTAGCAGTTTATGTAGTAAGTGATGGTTCAAGTAGACCTTGGAGACTAAGAGTTAGAACACCTTCTTTTGTTCACATTTCAGCTATACCTTATATGGCTAAAAATCACTTAATTGCAGACCTTATAGCAATAATAGGAACCTTAGACATTGTTTTAGGTGATTCTGATAGATAAGGAGGTGAAATGTTAGAGAAATTAATATTTTTTTTAATAGCTGCAGTTATCTTATTAGTTATCGCCTTACTTCATGTAGCCTATTTAACCTATGCAGAAAGAAAGGTTATAGCTCGTATGCAGCAAAGGCTTGGTCCTAATAGGGTTGGTCCAAGGGGTTTACTTCAGCCTATTGCAGATATGTTAAAATTATTAACTAAGGAAGATCTTGTTCCTTATGGAGTTGACAAACCTATATTTTATATAGCTCCTTTCATTTCTCTTGTTTGTGCAGGAACAGGTGTTGCTCTTATTCCTCTTTGGGAAAAGTTCGTAATTAGTAACATAAACGTTGGATTATTGTTTATTTTAGCCTTAAGTTCCCTTAGTGCCTATGGAGTAATTCTTTCAGGATGGGCATCTAATTCCAGATATGCTTTCTTAGGAGGGTTAAGAGCAAGTGCTCAAGTTATTAGCTATGAAATTGCTATGAGCCTTGCTCTTTTGAGTGTAGTTCTTATGGCAGGAAGTCTTAATTTAATGGATATTGTTAAGGCTCAAATTAATTCCCCCTATAAAATCTATCTTATTCCTCAGATTATTGCCTTTTATGTATTTATAATTTCAGCTATAGCAGAATGTAATAGAGTTCCCTTTGATTTGCCAGAAGCAGAAACAGAGCTTGTTGCAGGATACTTTGTAGAATATAGTGCTATGAGATTTGCTATATTTTATTTAGCAGAATATTTTGGTATGGTTGTTATGAGTGCACTTGCGGTTACTTGTTTTTTAGGTGGTTGGGTTGGGCCTTTTGAAGTTCCTTATGTTCCTTTTTTCTGGTTTCTTATAAAATTATATTTTCTCTTATTTGTTTATATTTGGGTTAGAGCAACTCTTCCTCGTTATCGTTATGACCAATTAATGGGACTTGGTTGGAAAGTATTAATTCCTGTTGGAATTATTAATTTGTTTTTAACTGCTCTTTTGAAACTAATATTCTAAGAGGGTAGAGTAATGAAGATATTGGAAAAGGCTTTACTTATTGAAATCTTAAAGGGGCTTGCTTTAACTCTAAGAAAGATGTTATTTGCCAGACCAGTAACTATTCAGTATTACGATAAGGTGAGACCAGTTCCTGCTCCAGGTTTTAGAGGACGCCATGCTTTGGTTAGAGATGAAAATACAGGAGATACTTTATGCATAGCTTGTTTACGTTGTGTAAAAGTTTGTCCCTCAAGATGCATAAATATAGAATATGAGACAGATCCAGAGACAAAGAAAAGAAAAATTGTTAAATATGAAATAGAAGCTCTAAGATGTGTTTATTGTGGTTATTGTGAGGAGGTTTGTCCAGTAAATGCTATCGTTCTTACAGAATATTATGAATATATAGGATTTAAAAGAGAGGATCTCTTTTTTGATAAGGAAAGGCTTCTTAAAAACTGGGATGAATTTATAGTTACTCAAAAGAGACCCTATTTAAATCCCTTCTGGAAACCAAGAGGTATTCCTGAAAAGTTTTTACCTGCAAAAAAACGCCAATTTACAGGGGTATAGATATGAATTGGGATTTGATAATTTTTTATTACTTGGCTATTGTAATGATATTTTCAAGTGTTTTTGCTATCTTTTCAAGGCATCCAGTATATACAGTTTTATTAGTATTAGTGATGATAATTCATCAAGCTTTCTTACTTTTAACCCTTGGTGCAGAATTTCTAACTGTTGTCCAGATAATAGTTTATGCAGGTGCTATATTAGTTCTCTTTTTATTTGTAGTTTATTTAATAAATTTAAGAAAAGAGACTAAAAGGAATGTTTTTATAAAAAGGGCAAGTTTAATAGCTATAATTTTCTTAGTTTTTGGAGCCTTTTTAATGATAAATTTTTTTAGCTTAATATCTTTAAAACCGTCCTTTAAAGCCTATTTACCTTTTACTGTAGAGGAAAAAAGTAATGTATGGTGGATAGCCAATTATCTTTTTAAATCCTATCTTTTACAATTTGAAATAATAGGTGTGATTCTATTAGTAGCTATACTTGGTGCTGTGTTTTTAATAAGAAAGGTAAAAACTTTTGAATAAAAATAAGGAGGTAAAATGCCAAGCTTAGAGCAATATATTATTTTAGCTATAATTCTTTTCTTGATAGGACTTTTTGGATTTCTTACCAGAAGAAATCTCATTGTTATTCTTATTTCCATAGAGATAATGCTTAATGGAATTATTGTGTTATTTGCTGCTATCTCTCATTTTACTAAAGATATAAGTGGATATATCATAGTATTTTTTATTATAGCCATGGCTGCAGCTGAAGCTGCTATAGGACTAAGTTTAGTTGTTTTAATATATAAAAGGCTTAGGACAGTTTATTCAGATGAGATTACAACTTTTAAGGGGTAGAGTATGGTTGAAAAACATTTTGAGTTAATTACCAATTTTGATATTTATGTGTTTTTGATACCCTTTTTACCTTTGATAGCAAGTGCTATAACCCTTATCTTTGGCAAGAAATATTTTAGAGATAAAGCCCATCTTTTACCTATACTGGCTTTATTTTTTAGCTTTTTACTCTCTGTTAAAGTATTGATAGAGGTTATAAATGGGAAAATATATCATTTTGATGTTTATACTTGGATGTTTGCTTATAATCTAAAGGTTGGGTTAGGATTTTTGGTTGATCCTCTTTCTGCAGCCATGATTACTATGG
>Ga0209225_1000253_pt1 | contig 64218 bp, 56 predicted proteins | sample WasSprMetagenome_FD_184732 | JGI IMG/M metagenome (GOLD analysis project Ga0209225, IMG submission 184732) | Sulfidic aquatic microbial communities from Washburn Spring, Yellowstone National Park, USA - WS (SPAdes) (version 3) | ecosystem: Environmental > Aquatic > Thermal springs > Hot (42-90C)... | reverse complement strand
GGGGTATACAGTAATCTGATGGAAAGGTAAGATACTTTTCCTGTTTCACGATGTTATAGTCCTCATTTACTTGCGGTATACTTTGCTCTTACATTTTGAATCATATCTTTGTTTGACTGCCCCTCAAAATATTTAACTATGATCGGAATATTTTCCTGATTCTCGCCCCCATATAGGAATGTCCCACTGTACAAGACTCTATTTGTCCAGTATAACGTGGCTTCTATATAGAAACGATATCTTCCTGGCTCAACATAGTTACCACTTTCATCAAAATTATCTTATCCATTTCTTCTACTCTATTGATATCGGATACTTTCCGATCTGTTTTACATATTCTACTGCCTTAATCAGGGTATTAGGGTTTATTCCAACGTATGTCTCCCCTCCAATTGCAAAGGCGTATCCTCCACCTGGAGCTCCTATACTAATAGCCCTTTTTATAGCAGGTTTAGCGGTTTCCAAATCATAGTAAAGGTCCTTACAATTTAGACCACCACTGAAAAAGACTCTATCTTTAAAAACTGGTTTTGCATTTGCTATATCACTGAATCCACCTATATCCATAGATGTCAGTCTCACTATATCTGCATAGGTCTTAAAGTGATGGTCATTAGGTCCATCTGCATGTAGATGTCTCCCATTAATACCATAGCGAGCATAGAGGATCATATTATAGGGCATTACATGTTGCCTATACATCTCATCAGAGATGAAGGCAGAATGGTCGTCTGCCAGACCTAGATGGGTCGTCTTTGTACCGAAATACTTATCAGCAAAGTCCTGTAACTTTATAAAGGCGATTAGGAGCTTTTCAAATAATCTATGAACCAGCTGAGGGTCTTCTATCAAATACGTAAAGACTTCACTTGGCTCTAATATACCGCATGCTGCGGATAGAGGAGGATGAATACCCAATCTTCCACCTACTGGTAAGTTAAGACCAAGCCTGGAGACTTTCTCTTTTAAAAGTTCATACTTTTTATAAAACTCTATAACTCCAGGATGATCTTCAGGATCAGGGGTCTTCAGTTTTTCTACCGCTTCAGGTAGAGTCATTGTCCTTACTATCCAAGGGGAGGTATCGTCAGGATACTCTACAGGCAGATCAAAATAAATAGCCTCATATATAGGACCTAAATCCAGATGGATCCCATAAGTTACCCTATCATCCCTTAACTCCTCAAAAGCCCATCTTAGACCCTTTAACTGAACCTCAATCTGTACATCTAAATTAGTATAATAATCTCTTATATTATAACCAAATAACTTAGAATAAAAGCTTCCACCTGTACTTATAAGAATAGGAACCCTGTCTGGCTCCTTGAAACTTCTAGCAATCTCCAATCTCTTTCTAGATTCTTCTATCTGTGACATATACTTATCAGGGTTAAATTCTATCATCTTACTGTTTCCTCCTTATTTAAGAATGAATTCATTTATAATCTCCACGATTCCCCTGCTTATAGGACTTTCAGCAACATACCCTCCGCTCCTTCTAACCAGCTCCTTGATCTCAGGATCTGCATTTGAAACTGTAGCAGACCTGAATCCATATCTACCATCAAGCATATCGGCATCATTCCCCGAGTCTCCAACCACCAGGACCTCTTCTGGTGATATACCAAAGTATCTAGAGAGTGCTAAGACTGTATTTCCCTTTCCTACAGAAGGCGGTAATATCTGTACGAGACTAAAATTGCGATTACACCAGAAAGGGCTTCTCATATCTCTCAGCTTTTTACTCAGATATTTCTCGTACTCTTTTGCCTTTTCTATAGTATTAAATCTCATAGCCACCATATTTCTGACTAACGCGGTCTCACCTAAAATATGAATATAGACCTCTTCTCCTTTCTTCTTTAGCTCATCCACTTCATTCAGGAGTATCTCTTCCGCCAGAGGATAAAGTCTCTTCCACTCTTCAGATACTCTATCATTCCAGGACCTTAAAGGGACATATCCCTCTCCATCCAGTAGATATATACGGGATTCGTCAACAATAAGTGAATGTGGGTATCCTCTGCTATTTCCAAGTCCATTCAGTTCTAATATTTTGAACTGATCCTCCAATTTACGTCCACTAGCAGTTGATATCTTTACTCCAAGGTCCCTTATACTGTCCAACGCTTCCTTAGCAATATCTGGTATACTCATCCCTTCTTCTAAAATAGTACCATCGAAGTCAAATGCTAGTAACTTTATTCTCATCTTGTAATCACCTCTGGGAATAATTATAATAGTAAAAAGGCTCTTATGCAAAGAGGAGGAGGTTTTCAAAATGTATCTAGGAGTGGACTATTATCCTGAACACTGGGAGAGAGAACGGTGTGAAGTTGATGCAAGTCTTATGGAGAAGGCAGGGATAGAGGTAGTTAGACTGGCAGAGTTTGCCTGGAGCAAATTAGAGCCAGAAGATGGAATCTACGACTTTTCCTGGCTTGATGAGGCTATATCTATCCTTAACAAACACAATATAAAGGTAGTTCTCTGTACCCCTACAGCAGCTCCTCCTGCCTGGCTCATAGAGAAACATCCCGACATATTACCAGTAAATAGAAATGGACAGAGGATGTCTTTTGGCGCTAGAAGACACTATTGTATTACCAGTAAAGTCTACTATTACTATTCCAGAAGGATCATTAAAAAGATGGCTGAACATTACAAGGATAATCCACAGGTCATAGGATGGCAGGTAGATAACGAATTTGGAGGGCCTAAATGTTACTGTGACAACTGTAAGAGAGAGTTTCAGCTATGGCTAAAAAACAGATATAAGACGCTGGAAGATTTAAATAAAGCATGGGGAAATGCCTTCTGGAGTCATGATTATACCTCTTGGGAACAGATTCCTCTTCCGATAGTGTACTATCATAATCCAGCCTTTGACCTTGATTTTAGGAGATTCTTCTCTGATATGACAGTCAAATACAGTAATATGCAGATCAAGCTACTCAAGGAATTAAATCCTGATAAATTTGTAACTCACAACTTTATGGGACTATTTCCAGAATTAGATTACTATGAATTGGCTAAAGAATACGATTTTGTATCATGGGACAACTATCCCAGAGGAATAGAAAACAGATATCGATCTGCTCTGGCTCACGACGTAATGCGGGGACTGAAAAAGAAAAACTTCTGGATAATGGAAGAACAGTGCAGTTACCTAACGAGAGAGGATATAACAAGAACTTTTCCACCTGGAGAGATGAGACTGTGGACATATCATTGCTTTGCGCATGGTGCAGAAACGGTGGTTTACTTCAGATGGAGAGCATGTAACTTCGGTATAGAACAGTTTCACTCTGGAATACTTCAGCACGATGGAACTGACAAATCTATAAGTTATAGAGAACTTTTACAGATAAAAGAAGAAATACAGCGAGTTGGACCAAAGATTGAAGGATCTAAAATAGTTTCTCCTGTGGCTATAATATATGACTATGAAAACATATGGGTAAACTGTGCCTATGGAGAAAAGCCTATGTATGACTATCCGGGAGAGATAATCAGATTCTATAAAGCCATAAAGAAACTCGGCATAAATGTAGATACAATAAGACCTACGGATGACTTTAGTCCATACAAAGTGGTAATCGCCCCACTTTTATATGTTATGACTGATGAGATAGCGGAGAACATAAAGAGATATGTCTCTAACGGTGGAATATTTATTGCTGGGTTTAGGTGTGCTATAAAGGATAAGAATAGCAACATATTAAAAGAGGTCTTGCCTGGAAAATTAAGAGACCTATTTGGAATAGGTATTTATGCATGGGATAACATAAGAGATAGAGCGGTAGAGATAAAAGATAAAGATGGAAAGGTATATAGAGGAGATACCTTTGCAGACCTCATAACACCTGAAGGTGCAGAGGTAATAGCCTGGTATAATAGTGGCTGGTATACTCCCTACTCCGCTGTTACCGTAAATAGTTATGGAAAAGGTAGGGCATACTATATAGGTTGTGGAATCTCTCAAGAGTTCTATGATTCTCTGATAAATAACCTCTTATCTGGATATGCCCTAAAAGAAATTTTATTCCCAGAAGAGGTGGAGGTAAACATAAGAGAAAAAGATGACAGAAGATTTATATTTGTAAATAATTTCTCCGATAAAATGACTCAGATAGAGATAAAGAGGGAGATGTTTGATCTGATAGCTGAAAAATCTGTGCAGGGAAAGATAACGATGGATCCCTTTGGGATTATGATACTGGAGGATCGGTATGCTATACAGAGATGACTGGGATAGGGTAAAAGAGATATATAAAGCCTGGTGGAATAAAGAGTTAGAATACCCCTTATTACAGGTAACAAGTCCTAAGGAGGGGGTGATGGAGTATAGAGGATACGATGGCTGGGGATTCTTAAGATACAGAGATTGCCCCCAGAAAGCGATAGACATCTTTGAGGAGAGATGTAAGGACACATATTTTGGAGGAGAATCCTTCCCAAATCTATGGATGAATCTTGGACCTGGGTCTCTGGCATCATACTTTACCGGGTTTTTGAAGTTCGATGGAGATACTAATACTGCATGGTTTGAAAATCCACTCCCCTGGGATGTGGTGGAGAAATTGGAGTTCAGAGAGGATAATGAATGGTGGCAGTATACAAAATATATTACGAGACTTTCTATAGAGAGAGGGAAGGATAAGTTTATAGTTGGAACGACTGATATCGGAGGAGTTTTAGATGTACTTGCATCATTTAGAGGGTCTCAGAATCTATTAGTAGATCTTATTGAAGAACCTGAGAGGGTCCTATTTATGACAGAAAAGATCCTGTATGCTTGGTTTAGGGTATATGAAGAGCTGTATGAGATAATAAAGGAACATCAGGAAGGAACATCTGCATGGATGGGGATATGGTGTCATAAGAAGTGGTATCCATTACAGTGTGACTTCTCTTATATGATATCCCCCAAGATGTTTGAGAAATTTGTAGCCCCACATCTTGAGAAACAGTGTAAGTGGCTTGACTTCAGCATCTACCACCTTGATGGCCCAGGAGAGATTCCTCACCTGGATATCTTATTAGAGATACCAGAGTTGAGTGGTATTCAGTGGGTCCCTGGAGCAGGTAACCCACAGTGTGATTCTCCAAAGTGGTTTGATATGTATAAGAAGATTGTAAGGCATAATAAACTTCTTGTACTTCAGTCATTTGATGACATAAATAGTATACCCAGAGTACTGGAAGAGATCCCTGATAGAGGGAAGGTACTTATTTCTACATGGATAGATAGCGAATCCAGAGCAAAAGAGTTTATCAAGAGTATAAGGAGGTCTTAGAGGATGGCTAAGATTACTTTTATTGGAGCTGGTAGTGTGGTTTTTGCCAAAAGATTAATAATGGATATACTCTCTTATCCGGAGCTTTCAGATAGCGAGATAGCCTTGATGGATATAAATAAAGAAAGATTAGATCTTATATATGCTCTAGCCAAGAAACTAGTAGAAAAGATAGGCTGTAATGCAAAGATAACCGCTACTCTTGACAGGAGAGAGGCTTTAGATTCTGCTAAATATGTGATAAATATGATTCAAGTTGGCGGACTGGAGATGTTCGAGCTAGATTGTGAAATACCGAGAAAGTATGGAATAGACCAGACAGTGGGAGATACAATAGGTCCTGGTGGAGTCTTCAGAGGACTAAGAACCATTCCGGTACTTTTAGATATAGCCAGAGATATGGAAGAACTATGTCCTGAGGCACTATTTATAAACTACAGTAATCCTATGGCTATAAACTGCTGGGCTATGAATAAGGCAACCAGGATCAAAAATGTGGGACTGTGTCATAGTGTTCAGGGGACTGCTCATCAATTAGCGACTTATGTGGGGGTTGATCCTTCAAAGGTATCGTACTGGGTAGCAGGGATAAATCATATGGCTTGGTTCCTGGAATTCAAGCTGGGAGATGAAGACCTCTATCCCAGACTCTGGAAGGCGATGGAAGACCCGGAAATATATATGAAGGATGCCGTTAGATTTGAAATTATGAAATACTTTGACTATTTTGTCACAGAATCCACTCACCATATGTCTGAGTATGTACCATACTTCAGAAGAAATCCAGAGAGGATAAAAGAACTTATACCTAAAAGATGGGATTATCTTGAGATATGTAAGAATGGGTGGCAGCCGCATTATGAAAAGATAAAGAGAGAGATATCAGGAGAGGAGCCCATAGTGATAGAGAGGTCTCATGAGTATGCTTCAAATATTATATATTCTATGGAGACAAACATACCATCCAGGATAAATGGGAATGTAAATAATGACAATCTCATTACGAATCTCCCTAAGGATTGCTGTGTAGAGGTCCCCTGTCTGGTTGATAAGACCGGAATACATCCATGCTTTGTTGGAGACTTACCACCACAATGTGCAGCACTGAATAGGACCAACATAAATCTGCAGGAATTGGCTGTAATAGCCGCTTTAGAAAAGGATGCCCGTAAGGCAGCCCAGGCAGTTATGCTCGATCCATTAACATCAAGCATTCTTGAGCCCAGAGATATAAAAAAGATGGTCGATGAGCTATTCCAGGCAGAAAGAGAATGGATTGGATTTGGATAAGGTTTAATTCTCTGATACACTATGGTATAATCTATAGTGTATTAGATTAGAGGTGATTCTGATGATAGAGGTAAAGATTAAAGCAGTAGGTATGGATATAAACTCTATGTCGCCAGTAGTTATCCTCTCTGACTTTGAAGAGAAAAATTTTCTGCCTATATGGATAGGGCTACCAGAAGCACAATCAATAGCTATGCAACTTCAGCAAACAGTTCCCCCCAGGCCCTTTACACATGACCTTATGGTAAATATACTGAATGAATTGAATGTTACTATAAAAAATGTCTCTATTGTAGACCTCAAGGATGGAGTTTATTATGCTACTATAACCCTTACCCTTAATGGGAAGACTTACTTTATAGACTCAAGACCAAGCGATGCCATAGCTCTGGCAGTCAGGACAAATGCACCTATCTATGTAGACGAGAAAGTGGCTGAAGAAGCATTTATACTTAGTGAGAATGTCCAACAGCAGAATAGTCAGGAAGAGGAAGAATTTCGTCAATTCCTGAATAATCTTAAACTTGACGACTTGGATAAATACCTATAAGCCAGGATATCTTTCTCCGCCGGTACCGGACGTATAATAAGAGAAAGACGGCTCTATCTATACGAGGTATAGACAGATGCCGTCCGAATTTACCTATAAAGCCCAGGCTAGAATTCCTGCTAATACGAAGAATGCGCCACCTATTATTGCAATAATCCTATCGAGTCTCTTTTCTTTCTCTTTTCCAACATGGAAGAGTCTGGCGCTTCCACCAATTGCTCCCAATCCTTCCCCTCTAGGTGGTTCAAGAAGAATGATCAGACTCAATCCTACCGCTATTACTATCTGGATAATCATCAATGTAGTCTTCATACTACCTCCAAAATCTATAAAAGATACTTAACTATCCTGGCAAAACTATCTGCATTTAAGCTTGCCCCTCCAACAAGAGCTCCATCTATCTCACTCTCCTTCATAAAATCGTCTATATTGGATGGGGTTACACTACCACCATAGAGTATCCTTAAGTCTTCAGCTTTATCTTTTCCAAATCTTTTTCCATACCATTCTCTTATCATTGAGATGACCTCTACTGCATCCTTAGGGTAAGCCGGTTTTCCTGTACCAATAGCCCATACAGGTTCATAAGCAATAACCAGAGATTCTGGGTCCTTGACTAAAGCTAAACTCCCTTCAAGTTGGGAAATAACCACATCTTTTGTTCTACCTGCCTCTCTATCTTCCAACCTCTCACCAACGCACAGTATAGGGGTAAGACCATTTCTAATCGCAGATTCAACCTTCCTAGCTATAAACTCATCAGTTTCACCTATAATCCAGCGTCTCTCAGAATGCCCCAGAATGACAAATGTACAGTTAAATTCTTTTAACATTAGGGGAGAGATCTCTCCGGTAAAGGCTCCCTTTTCTTCCCAAAACATATCTTGAGCCCCAAGATAGATCCTTGTATCTACAATCATCTTTGATACTGTATCCAGGAGGGTGAAGGGAGGGCATACCGCTATGTCCCTATCCTGTATATCTGATACCAGTAGTTTAAGGCGCTGCACCAGAGATATCGCCTCTGGCACAGTGCCATTCATCTTCCAGTTACCAGCAATAAGCCTTCTTCTCATTTAAGCTTCCTCTTAATACTCTCACTATCATCTAAGGCAGCCACTCCGGGGAGCACTTTACCCTCTAGAAATTCTAGACTGGCCCCGCCTCCTGTAGATACATGCGTCATCTTATCAGCAAGTCCAAACTTTTCTACCGCCTCTGCAGTCTCACCACCACCAACCACTTTCAGTGCATTGGTATTTGCTATAGCAGTTCCTACCGCTCTTGTCCCTTCACTGAAGGCAGGCATCTCAAATACCCCTAATGGCCCATTCCATACTATGGTCTTTGCTTGAGCAACCTTCTGTGCAAACAGCTCTCTTGTTTGAGGGCCTATATCCAGACCTTGCCAATCACTTGGAATCTGTGATACAGGAACAACTCTTGTATTTGCATCTGGGGCAAATCTATCTGCTATAACGACATCGACAGGCAGTAGGAGCTCTACCTTCTTTTCTTTAGCCAGATCCAATAACTCTTTAGCCAGAGAGAGCTTATCAATTTCACAGATCGACTTACCCACTTCATATCCCAAAGCCTTCAAAAAGGTATAAGCCATACCTCCACCTATGAGAAGCATATCTACCTTCTCTAGAAGGTTTCTTATAACCCCAATCTTATCTGAGACCTTTGCTCCTCCTAATACCGCAACGAATGGTCTTTCAGGAGACTCCAGGACCTTAGAGAAGAATTTTATCTCTTTTTCCATAAGGAATCCTGCTACAGCGGGAAGTAATCTGGCTACGCCTTCTGTAGAGGCATGAGCCCTGTGAGCAGTTCCAAAGGCATCATTAACGTATATATCAGCAAGGCTGGCTAACTCCTGAGCAAACTTGGGATCGTTCTTCTCTTCCTCAGGATAAAACCTTATATTTTCCAGAAGGATCACATCTCCTTCTTTCATCTCCGCTACAGCCTTTTTTACTTCCTCACCTATGCAATCATTCAGCTTCTTTACAGGGACACCAAGCTCACTGAGCCTGATGGCTACAGGGTCCAGTCGCAGGCTCTCTGTAACTCCCTTGGGTCTCCCTAGGTGTGTAACAAGGATAACCTTTGCCCCCCTTTCTCTCATATAGTTTATAGTCGGAAGAGCAGCCCTTATCCTTGTATCATCCGCAACTTTACCATCAGCCAAAGGCACATTAAAATCTACCCTGGTCAGGACTCTCTTTCCTTTCAGATCTATATCTCTAATTGTGAGTTTATCCATACTCTTTCTCCCTTTAGATTCCTTTATCTCTTACAAAGGCTACAAGATCAGCAACTCTGCAGGAGTAACCCCACTCATTATCATACCAGGCTAGAACCTTTACAAGATTCCCAATAGCCATAGTAGAAAGTCCATCAACTACCGTAGAGTATGTGGTACCCTTGAAGTCCATAGAGACTAGAGGTTCATAAGTTATATCCAGAATCCCTTTCATTGGTCCAGCAGCAGCTTCTTCAAATGCCTTATTTACCTCTTCAACTGTTACCTCTCTACTTACCACACATACCAGGTCAGTAATTGAGACGGTCGGAGTAGGAACTCTCAGGGCTATACCATTCATCTTACCCTTCAATTCGGGGATCACCGCTCCGATAGCCTTAGCAGCACCTGTAGTTGTGGGGATGATATTCAAAGCTGCTGCCCTGGCTCTTCTTAGATCCTTATGAGGTAAATCAAGGACTCTCTGATCATTAGTATAAGAGTGTGTAGTGGTCATCAGTCCACTTATTATTCCAAACTTATCATTTAAGACCTTAGAAACTGGTGCAAGACTGTTGGTGGTGCAGGATGCATTGGAGATTATATGATGTTTGCTTGGATCATACTGATTCTCATTTACACCAAGGACTATAGTTATATCTTCTCCTTTAGCAGGAGCAGTGATTATTACCTTCTTGGCTCCAGCTTTGATATGAGCAGAAGCCTTATCAGCATCGGTAAATATCCCGGTAGACTCTACCACCAGGTCCACACCAAGATCTTTCCAGGGAAGATTTATCGGGTCCTTCTCTGCAAATACCTTTATACGTCTGGAATTTACTATCATATCGTTTCCGTCTATCTTTACTTCACCTGGAAATCTACCATAATTAGAGTCATACTTGAGAAGATGTACGTTTGTTCCTATATCGGTGATATCGTTTATAGCTACTACCTCTATATCAGGATACCTCTCTATCAGTGCTTTAAGTACCTGTCTTCCTATTCTTCCGAAACCATTAATGCCTACTTTCATCCTTTTATACCTCCTTTTGAGAAATTAATAATTTTCCAATCTCTCTATACTGATTATCTAATCTTAGTCTAGATAATTCTATAAACCTTATCTCCTTTACATTTTTTACAGGCGTTTCTATCAAAAAATTAGCACCAGTTTTATCTACTATCCTACCTAACCCCATAAACCTACCATTCTTATCTCTAAGCCCAACGATCAAGCCAATAAGTTCCTCTTCTCTGACAGTACATTTATATTTTACCATATCAGTCAAACATTCTTTCAGAGATAATAGGGGATAGGGGAAATAAAATAGGTATACACCGGTAGAAAAAAGTGTGAGATTAGTAGAAAAGTACTTTTTAAATAGAGACTCCCTCCTCTCCTTCCTGGTCTGGAAGTCTCTCCTTTTTGCATTCGGTAAGGGACTAAGTAGAGCCTTTTCTCCTGGTATATACGAGGCAAATTTTTTAGCCCAAGACTCATCTGAAATGATGATTGAAAATGGGTTCTCAATATTTTCTATTATGCCTCTCTTATAACCCAAGGCTTTTGGAGAATTTACATAACCACAGGTATCCACAACCAATTTTACTCCTTCCCTAGGAACCAGGGAGAGAAGTTTTAGGGATCTGGCAACTATAAGGGGTTCTAATCCTTCTGGGGTATTATTACCTATAAATTCAGAAGCTATTATCTCAATAATTATGGAATCTTCTTTACCTGACATCACTTTCCCCAGTGATATGGTCATAGGAAGCCCTATAGTTGACTGCCCCAGATCCAGGTCTAAAAACAGGACATTAAGACCTCTTCTCAGAAGGATAGCGGAAAGGCTAATAGCAAAAGATGTCTTTCCCACATCAACCCCGCCAAGAGCGATATAGCTCCAGGAGTCAGGGAATTCTCTAAACTTTTCCTCAGTATAGGAGTAAGCATCAGGATTTATCTCCAATACCACCATCTGCTAATTCCTCCAACTTCCTCAGATAATAAGCGATAGTGCTCTTACTGACTGGAGGTCGGGATAACTGTGCCAGTTCTTTCAGGGTAGCCTGAGGATACCTTAATCTCAGCTGTGCAACCTGTCTGTACCTCTCAGGCAATTTATTGTTCAATGTAAGTATCTTTATAGCTTCTATCTCTCTCTCGGCTGAACGCAGGGTCTTTTCTATATTAGACTCCTGAAAATTTATCCTTCTATTGGTATCTTCTTTGATTGACTTTAAGGTCCTTATCTCTTCAAGTTTTATAAGACCCTGTTGAACCCCTATTAAATTCAAGAACTTTTCTATCCCTGAGAATCCAACTACAGATACCTTTTTTATATATACATTATACCTTATCCCCAATAGATCCAACGCCTTAATTATCTGATTAACGAAGTCTTTCTCAATAGGTAATAGCTCTATCCTATAATCTCTTTCCGGGTCAGAGATAAAACCACAAGCGAGGAATACACCTCTCAAGAAATATTCTGGTAATTCTCCTTTCCACTCCAGGGACCTTGAATAATCGTTGTTTAACTTTATGAAAAATCGATGTCCTCTTTTATATCTCTTTATATCCATAAGAAGAGAAGAATTAAATACCATCTTCCAGAGTAGAGTAACTCTATTGGCTACATTCATCCTATCAGTATATATGACATCTCCTTCTACTCTCTTTCTGCAACCAATAATGCCCTGTAATTCTACAAGAGCTTCTTGAACATTATGGGGCATTTTCTTACAGAGTTCAAGCCTTAAAGACTCAGAATACCCTTTCACTGCTCTATTCTGCTTCTATATCTCTATGATGAACCACTACCTTATACCCTTTCTCCTCTAACCTCTCCTTTAAGACCTCGACAATGGCTGGGGATCTGTGCCTCCCACCCGTACAGCCAACGGCGATTGTTATCTGATACTTACCCAGTTTTGCGTACTGGGGAATGAGAAATTCTATAAAATCTTCAACCTTTTCCAAAAACTTCTTTGCCGAGGGGTCCTGCATCACATAATCCCTTACCTCTCTGTCAAGACCACTCTTTAATCTCAACTCCGGTTCATAGAATGGATTATTCAGGAACCTCACATCTAACAACAGGTCTGCATCCAGTGGCAATCCAAACTTATACCCGAAAGATTCAAGATTGAAGACAATGGTATCCTTTGCCTTGAAGAGTGAAAGCTTTTGCAATACATCCTTTAATTGGGCTGGAGGAGTTCTTGATGTATCTATAACGTAATCGGCAATCTCTTTAATTGGCTCCAGTATCCTCTTCTCTTCCCTTATGCTCTCTACTAGAGATCCAAATTCACTCAGGGGATGAGGTCTACGGGTCTCTTTATATCTCTTTATAAGAACTTCTTCCGAAGCTTCTAGAAATATGATCTTTTCCCATACACCCATCTTATGTATAGACTCTAGGGAGTTTTTTAGTGAGTCGAAAAATTCCTTACCTCTTATATCTATAACCAGCGCCACATCCCTTATCTTACCTTCAGACTGAATACATAGTTCGACAAGCTTGGGCATTAAAGTGACCGGTAGATTATCTATACAGAAATAACCCATATCCTCAAAGCATCTTATGGCAAGAGATTTTCCTGCTCCAGAAAAACCAGTTATTATTATAAGATTCAGTAACGATTCTTCCATAGTATAAATTCCACCACCTCTCTAAATCCCTCAGGGCTGTTGGACTCAGTTACATAATCAGCAACATCTTTTAACTCCTGAGGGGAATTTTTAAAAGTAATTCCTATCCCAGCATCCCTTATCAGCTCAAGATCATTAAAACTGTCTCCTAGACCTGCGATATCTGTTACAGGAATCTTCAACATCTGAGAGAGAAACATCAATGCTCTTCCCTTGGAAACTCCGCTATCCATAATCTCTAAATATGTGGGGCTACTTGTAGTTATATAAAGATTGCTATCGAATATCTTTTTAAGTTCAATACGGGTCTCCTCTACAATCTCCGGAGGACCTATACCAAGGACCTTGGTTGTGGGGAGTCCAGGGATTTCATCCGGATCATCTACAAACTTTGCTTGAACCTTGTTCTGTAAAGGATACCTATCACCATATACATTTTTCCTGAATATATACAGGTTATCATTGAAGTAGAGGTTAATCTGAAAATCCTTTTTATATAGTATCCTAAATACCTTAAACCATACAGAAAATTCAATAGGCTTATGGTAAAGGATATTTAAATTCTTATCTCCAATCATAGCACCGTTATAAGCTATGATCGGAGTATCCAGACCTAAAATTCTGTAATAATTGTAGATAGAACTCAGCATTCTACCACTGGCTATGCAGACCTTTATTCCGTAACTGGAAAGTCTCTCAATTCCTTCCCTCACTATTTGCGGAAAGGAGTCGTTGAACAGTATAGTACCATCTAAATCGGTAACCAGTAACTTAATCATAGCTAGATTATTATACCATTACTTACTTATTCCTTCTACACAACGGGGTAGAAAATACTTTGAAGAACGTCTCAAGGGAATTATTAGTCTTTAGAGATACCCGCAACTCCTTGGACTCTTCAATGAAACATATCAACCAGAAGCTGGAAATAAGTGCCAGTATCATAAGAAAGAGATACATCCTGGAGATGCCCACGATATCTGCTACATAACCAGCCAGAAATGGAGCAAATGCAGAGGCAAAACCTGTTGTCATATTAAACATTCCCTGAGCGGTTCCCCTTTCATCTGGATGGATTATGTCATTTATATACCCTATGGGAACTATAGATATAACAGCAAAGGTAACACTGTGCATCGTCTGGATACCTATTATATGTACAGGTTTTGAAGCTATCCCATACAAAAGCATCCTCAAAGGGAGAGCTATTGAGGCTAACACTAAAAGAGGTCTTCTCCCTATTTTATCTGAAAGGCTCCCCATAATAAACATAAATGGTATCTCTATGCCTGAACTCATAGCATAAGAAAAACTCACCATCCTGTTAGAACCACCCAAGGACTTTACCAGGAGGTTGACATTACTTGAGGCTCCGGTAAGGGTTGTGTAGTAAAGGAAATAGAAAAATAAGAAACTGAGTAGCTGTCTGTTGGTTATCAATCTCTTGAAACCCTTCACCTGAGGTGCCAAGATACCTGCTTTTCGCTCCGGTTCCTTTATAAACATCACCAGTACAGCAGAGAAGAAGAATATGATACTTACGGCTATAAAGATATTTCTGCCATATGTCAATAGAGGTATCGCCCCGGTTAAAAGTATACTCGTGAGAAATCCAATACTCCCCCAGATTCTACTTGAGGCATAGTCTCTACCGATCTCTCCTGAGATACTGAGGTCTACCATAAGGACACTAGAAGCCGTTAATATGGTATATGTACATAGTCCAGAGACAGCGTAGAGAAAGATAAACTCCCTGTAAACAGTTAATCTGGGGAATAAGAAGAGATACAGGAGGCTATTTATCAGTAAGCCAAAGATGATAAAGGGCTTTCTCTTCTTTATCCTGTCCGACAGGCTACCGATAGGGGTCTGTATAAGCGCCCCTATAAAGGCAGAAAGGGCTGAAAGAGAACCTATCTCCCCTATAGTAAGACCCTGTTCCCTGAGATATATGGGAATAAAGGAAAATACCAGAGCCCAGCCTGCATAATAGAAAAAGAGAAAGGCTCTTACCAGAATGCCATTCGTTTTTCCTTCTCTCATCTAATACCCTAATTCCTCACCTACTAGGACTACAGTAAAGTCTGTCCTGGATGGCTTATATTCAATTATAGTAGTTACTCTACATATACTTACATTACTGGTACAATTCATACAGTAACCTAACTTTGCACAGGGAGTATTCAAGCCCAATCTGTAGGCATTCATAGGTGTAGCTACATTCTTTATCCTCCATATGGCATCATCAATATCCTTTACTATTTTATTTATCCCTACCACCAGGATTACACGTCTGGGCCCAAATATCATTCCGGCAACTCTATTCCCTACCCCATCTGTATTAACTATAACTCCATCTACAGTAAGGGCGTTGGTGCTACTTAAAAATACATCGGAAGTCATTTCTTCCCTTCTAATCTGGAAGTCTTCCTCAGAAGGAAGCCCTGGTTTCCAATGGTGGATAACTGTATTCCCCCTCTCTATAAGCTCATCTATTATTCCCAGCTCCCTTATAGTTACAGAACCGCCTATACCAATCTTGGCAGTCACAGGGATGATATCCAGTAGCTTACTTTTAGCTTCCTCCTTGGTTTTACACCAGAAGGCATCAAAACCTCTTCTCTTTAGATTTTCGACTACTCTGTCTAAGAGTAAACCCTTATACCACTCCTTATTAGTATCCATAATCTACCTCCTTTATAATCCTAGCTCTTTATGGATCTCCTGCATTGCAGAGAGAGATATGGTTATAAATTCCTCTAGGGTAAGGCCAAGCTTCTCACATAATTTTATCTCTTCTCTATTTGCCCCTCTGGCAAATGCCTTCTCTTTGAATCTCTTCATTATGAACTTGGTATCTATAGAACCTAAGCTCTTCTCAGGTTTTATGAGTGCTCCAGCTATTATGAGTCCATTTACAGCATCTGCGGAGCATAAGGCTATATGCATAGGGTTGTCATCCACCTCTACCCCTTTCACATGAGCCTTTACCGCATCTATAATTTCTTCCGGGAAGTTAGCCTCTTTAAGTATCTCCTCTGCCAATACCCCATGTCTTGATGTATCTTCACCACATAACTCATAGTCTATATCATGTATAAGACCAGCGATCCCCCAGGTGTCTTCGTCCTGATTGAATCTTTTAGCTAAAGCCCTCATTATAGCCTCGGTTGCAAGCATATGTTTCTTAAGATTATCCGATTTCACATACCTTTCTAATAGAGAAAGCGCAAAGTCTCTATCCAAAGTGATCACCCCTTTCGGATAAACTCTTCCCTATCCCAGTGTAACTGTAGATTTACTTGGGGTAGTGAGCAAATCTCTATTGCTATGCCTATTCATAAGCGTATCCAGGAATATTGTAACATCTTCTTCTACCTCTTCCGGACTCATAACTCCTACAGCTATGCTATCCGAATCTTTTATGTTATTCAATACAAAGGGGATCCCCTGTTCCGGCATAAGACGTCCGGCAGCGAGAGGTTTGATAATTATTATAGGTTTTGGAAATTCTCTTATCATCTTAGCTATCCAGTTGACTTCCAGATTGGATAAGAAACCTATAGAGTTAAATGGCAGTATCACGAATTCTATATCATAGTTACTGTTGGCAAGTACAGTTAAAGTTTCTGGACGATGAGTACTTATCCCGGGGATCATTCCCAATTCTCTTATATAGGATAACAGATCCTCTATGTCCTCGATCCTGTTTTTAGATGATACAAGATGAGAATCTACAAAACTACAGTGTATCGCATGAAGCTTATTCCCAACTTCACTGGCAATTCTCGTCTCCTCCTTAAGTTTCTCTTTTTCCAGCCAGCCCAGGGTTGTAGAAATCCAGACCATAGGAGGTTTACCCCTCTTCTTAAGTTCTTCCTGGACCTCACAGGTCTTATCATTTATCGGTCCAAGAAGAGATGTTATACCAAACTCCTGACACTTTTCTAATACCTCTACAATCCTCTCTACAGTAAAGTATCTCCTTAACCAAACATCCTTTGCCTTAGAGAAGTGGGAATAACCATTGAATGGATTGGTACCGCAGATAAGACGAGAAATCTTAACACCAGCTATCTCTATCTCAGGTATCTTATTCATAAAAATTTACCTCCTCGTATCCGATATAATCGTCTTCTATTATACTATAAACTAGTAAAATTCTTCAAAGACAAGATTCCCCAACAATCTACCCTTCTCAGTTAACTGTATCCTATCATCTTTTTTGTACAATAAGCCATAAGATATAAGCCTCTCTATATTCTCTGAAAAGATCCTCCCAACATCCACCCCTGTTCTTCTGTAGACATCACAGAGAGATACCCCTTCTCTCAACCTCAATCCTAATATGATCAATTCCTTTGCCCTTTCTGGAGGAGAAAGCCTCTCTTCCCAGATCTTAGGACTTTTACCTCTGTCCAATAGTTCCACATAAGCTTTTATATTTGGGGTATTCGAATATCTGGTATTCCCAACAAGTGAATGGGCTGAAGGTCCAAAACCCAAATAATCCTCCCCTCTCCAATATGCCAAATTATGCCTGCATTCATAACCATCTTTTGCATAGTTAGATATTTCATACCATCTGAGACCGTATGTACTTAAGACCTCCTGGGTTTCATTAAATATCTCAAACTCAAGATCTTCAGACATTGGTTTTATTCTATTCCTGATAAGTGCCTTATACAGTGGAGTACCTGGCTCATACATAAGACCATATACAGACATATGAGTTGGGTTTCTCCTTAGCACCTCTTGTAGAGTATATCTCCAACTTTCTAAGGTCTGATTCGGGATTCCATATATCAGGTCCACATTTATATTTGTAAAACCCACGTTTATGGCTGTATCTAAAGCCTCCAGCGCTTCCTTACCTGAGTGAATCCTCCCCAGGATTTTCAATTCTTCCTCCTCGATAGACTGAATCCCGATGCTTATCCTGTTTATCCCAAGAGTCTTATATAACCTTAACTTTTCTTCATCTACAGTTCCCGGATTCACTTCTATGGTAAATTCAAGACTATCATCCAGCTTGAAGGACCCATATATCGTTTGAACTATTTCTTCTATGGATTCCACCGGGAGAATACTTGGAGTCCCTCCCCCAAGGTATATGGTCTTTATCAAATAATCAGTATTCAGGAATAGTTTCAGTTCCTTGATGAGAGCCCGAGTATACCGATGGATGAGAGATAGATCGAATCTAAAAGAGTGGAAGTCACAGTATAGACACTTCTTTATACAGAATGGTATATGAATATAAAGGGCTACCCTATTCACTCTTAAGAATAGCCAGGAACGCTTCCTGAGGGACCTCCACCTGTCCTATCTGCTTTAACCTCTTCTTTCCCTCCTTCTGCTTTTCGAGTAATTTTTTCTTTCTTGTCACGTCTCCTCCATAGCACTTCTGCAGTACATTCTTCTTTAGAGGGGGAATATTCTCCCTGGCTATAATCTTACCATTCACCGAAGCCTGAATTGGAATTTCAAAAAGCTGTCTAGGAATAAGGGATCTTAATCTCTTCACGATCTCCCTACCCCTCTTTTCAGCCTCATCCCTATGAGTAATAATACTTAGGGCATCTACTGGTTCGCCCTTTACAAGTATCTCCAACCTTACCAGATCTGACTCTTTAAAACCTATGGGCTCATAGTCCAGAGATGCATAACCACGAGTTACGGACTTTAACTTATCAAAAAAGTCAAATATCACTTCACTTAACGGTAATTCATATATGAATACCACTTTCATAGGATCTATATAATTCATCTCTATAAGAGTCCCTCGTTTTCCAAGACATAACTCCATCACAGGACCTATAAATTCAGAAGGACTGATGATAGATGCCTTAACATAAGGTTCTTCCACCTTTTCTATCAGACCATAGTGAGGAAACTGCGAGGGATTATTTATCTCCAGGACCTTTCCATCTCTCGTGTAAACTCTGTATACCACGTTAGGTGCCGTAGCCACAAGTTTTACCCCGTACTCTCTTTCAAGCCTCTCTTCAACTATCTCCATATGGAGAGTTCCCAAGAAGCCACACCTGAAGCCAGGACCTAACGCATCTGAATTTTCCGGCTCAAATACCAGAGCTGAATCGTTTAACTGCAATTTTTCCAGACTCTCCCTAAGGTCTTCGTACTGGTTGGACTCTTGAGGAAACAAACCACAATAGACCATAGGTTTTATTCTCTTGAATCCAGGTAGGGGTTTCTCTATAGGGGAATCGGCATCAGTTATCGTATCTCCTACCTGTGCATCCTTTACATTCTTTATATTGGCTATGATGTAGCCGACTTCTCCTGCTGATAGGGACTCTGTAGGATGCAATCCAAAAGAGAAATAACCGACCTCATCTACCTCATAGATAGCCCCGGTCGACATCATCTTGATCTTCATCCCTCTTCTTACGACCCCATTGAATACCCTGGTATAAACCACCACACCTCTGTACAGGTCGAAGTATGCATCAAATATCAGGGCTTCCAGACTCTTATCTGTATCTCCTCTGGGAGGAGGGATTCTTTCTATAATAGCCTTTAGGAGTTCATCTATCCCTATACCTTCTTTAGCACTAACCAAAAGTATCTCATCCTCTAAGAATCCCAGCGAGTCGATCAACTGTTTTTTTACCCTCTCTATCTCTGCTCCAGGGAGGTCTATCTTATTTATGACTGGTATCAGGGTAAGTCCATTTTCAAGAGCCAGATTATAATTAGCTAAGGTCTGAGCTTCTATACCCTGAGTAGCATCAACTACAAGTATCGCCCCTTCGCAGGCAGCTAAACTTCTAGATACCTCATAGGAAAAATCAACATGGCCGGGTGTATCAATAAGGTGTAACTCATACTCCCTTCCATTTAATACATAGTACATCCTTACAGGATGTGACTTTATTGTAATGCCTCTCTCCCTTTCAAGATCCATCTGATCAAGGACCTGTTCCTCCGCTAATTTTTTCTTAGGCATAGAGTTAGTCTTTTCAAGGAATCTATCCGCCAAGGTAGATTTCCCATGGTCTATATGTGCTATGATACTAAAATTCCTTATATCTTCCAACTTCATCTATTCACCACCCATACCCAATTTAATAAGAGAGGATCTTGTCTTCTCTAAAAGGTCTTCTTTTTCTATTATAGGCTCTCCAAATCTTACTGTTACTTTAGGCCAGCGTAAGAATCTACGAAATATCAGGTGGGTATTAAAGGTGTATACCGGTACCACAGGAACATCGGTCTTTTTAGCCAAATATACAAAGCCAGAGTGCAGTTCTCCCAATATCTTGGAAAAGTCTCTATTTCTCGTACCCTCACCAAATATCAGTAGTAGTTTACCCTCCTTAAGAAGGATCTCTGCAGTACGAAGCGCATTCCTATCTACCTTTTCTCTCTTTACTGGAAATGCCCCCAGAACACTGATAAGAAAGGCAAATGGTTTAAACCTGAACAGTTCTTCTTTAGCCATAAAATAGGTCCTTCTAAAGTGTATACTGCATCCTATAACTATAGGGTCCATCATTGATCTGTGATTAGCCACCAGAATGACCCCACCCGATCGGGGTACATTCTCTAATCCCTCTATCCTGTATCTACAGAACAGGGTAAGAAATGTTCTAAGTATAACCCAGGCAAACCAGTAGAACATCTCCTATACTTTCTCTTTCACCACCAATAAGATTTTATCAACTACCTCTTGCACCTTCAAACTGGTGGAGTCTATACAAACAGCGTCAGGAGCTGGTCTAAGTGGTGCTATTGATCTGGTGCTGTCCCTAGTATTTCTCTCTATGATCTCAGCAAGGATTGTCTCATACGAGACCATTTCTCCTATTTTCTGAAGGTCCTTATATCTCCTCCTAGCAAGCTCCTCATTTGAGGCGGTCAAAAATATCTTGACTTCAGCTTCTGGCAGTACAACCGTTCCTATATCTCTTCCCTCAACAACCATACCCTTTGGCTCTGCAGATATCCTGGTTATTCTATTCACTACATCTCTTATCTCCTTATATACGGAGATCCTGGAGGAAAGGTCTGTTATCTCCCTAGAATAGATCTTATCAAAGGGAGGTTCTATACCATTAATAATAACTCTACAAAAACCTGGTTCACTGCCTGAGATAATCTCCAGCTGGGAGACAAACTGTAATATATCCATCCCTTCTTCCCACCCCATAGCAGAGAACCACCAGGCAATACTCCTATATATCATACCGGTATCCAGATAGTCATAGGAGAGTCTAAGAGACAATATCTTACCAACTGTACTCTTCCCTGCACCAGCAGGTCCATCTAAAGCTATATTTATCAGAGACATCTCAAGCTTTTTATCTCCTCTTCCGTCAGGGGTCTTATCTCTCCCTCTTTTAAGTCCCCGAGTTTTATAGGCCCAAACTGTATACGAACGAGATCAAGGACAGGATTTCCTATCATCTCAAACATTCTTCTAATCATCCTCTTCCTTCCTTCATGCAAAGAAACATCTAAAATACTTCTAGTATCTTCAACCCTTATTATCCTTACATCATCAAATCTGGCAGGACCATCCTCCAGTTCCACGCCTCTGAGTAATCTCTCAATCTTACCATTATCTACTCTACCCTTAACCGTTACCCTATATCTCCTCTCTATCTCATATCTAGGATGGAGTAATCTATTCGCCAGGTCACCATCGTTGGTAATTATCAACAACCCTCTAGTATCCTTATCAAGTCTTCCAACATGGAAGAGGTCTTTTCTATCTAACAGGTCCATAACAGTAATTCTGCCCTGAGGATCGTATAACGTAGTTATAGAACCCTTCGGTTTGTTCATTACAAAGTACTCTTTTTTTGCTGGCTTAAGAATAATCCCATCAAGCTCAATCCTATCTATATCTGGATCTACCTTGTCTCCAATCCTGGCAATATTACCGTTTACCTTTACCCTTCCTGCTCTTATTAGCTCTTCTGCCTTTCTCCTTGAGGCTATTCCACAGCTGGCTAGATACTTCTGAAGCCGTAAGACATCCCCATATGTTCTCTCACCTCTTGGATGGTGGCAGAAGAGACTCTCCTCGCCTTCTCCTGCCCGTTCCTTACTATCTCCTTCACCAAATCAGGATTGGACTGTAGATAGTTCCTCTTTTCCCTTATGGGAGCGAAATAGTTAATAAGGTTATTGTACAGCTCATTCTTACAGGCTACACATCCTCTATCTCCACTCCTGCACTCTTTCTCCACTACCTCTATCTCCCTGGTAAAGAACTTGTGAAAAGTAAATATATTACATACCTCTGGATGACCCTTATCTCTGAGTCTGATCTTCTGAGGATCTGTAACTGTTGCCATAACTTTTTCCTTGACACTTTCAGGATCCTCAGTCACCCCAATATAATTATTGTAACTCTTACTCATCTTCCTGCCATCAATACCGGGGAATATTGCCCCTTCGGTAAGCTTGGGTTGTGGTTCAGGGAAGACATCTCCATAGAGATAATTAAATCTTCTTGCTATCTCTCTAGCCAATTCCAGATGGGGTATCTGGTCCGCTCCAACCGGAACTACAGTTGCCTTATACAGCAGGATATCAGCAGTCATAAGTACAGGGTAACCCAGAAGTCCATAATTTATACTCTCTCTTATATCAAGGTTTCTGACCATATCTTTTAATGTAGGATTTCTCTCTAACCAGCTTATAGGAGTAATCATAGAAAGCAGGATATGGAGTTCCGCATGGTCTGGAGATAGAGACTGTATAAAGAGGGCACTCTTCTCTGGGTCTATTCCTATACTAAGGAGATCAAGTATTAGATCCCATACGTCTTGAGATAGTGTCGATATGTCTTCATATCTTGTAGTGAGTGCATGCCAATCCACTATGGGGAAAAAGCACTCATACTCATCCTGCATATTTACCCAATTTATGGCAGCTCCAAAATAGTTACCAAGATGCATCTTACCCGTTGGTCTTATACCACTTAAAACTCTTTCCATATCTCAAGCCTCCATTCCCTAGACTAGATAAATATATTAAACAACCAGTTTACTATAGGCGAAACTATCAATCCTATAAAATTGGTAAACGCTATCAACATCACTATAATTATAAACCCATATTGCTCTAAAAATCCCATAATATAGGTATATCTGTATGGCAAGAAGAGTAACAGGAGTTTAGAACCATCTAAAGGAGGGATAGGTATGAGGTTAAAAATAGCCAAAGCTATATTCACATATATGCTTATAGATAGAAATGCGTTTATAGGTATTATATAAAGTGGCATAACTATCCTTCCTATGAGGGCAAATATTATAGCCAGGAGGAAATTGGCTGATGGTCCAGCGATAGATACCAGCACTGTATCTCGTCTATAGTTAGAGAAATTATTCGGATTTATAGGGACTGGCTTTGCCCATCCAAATCTAAATATAAGAAGCATAAGCGTCCCTATAGGGTCAAGGTGGGCAAGTGGATTCAGCGTCAACCTGCCATAAAATTTAGGCGTAGGGTCTCCCAACCTATAAGCCATCCACCCATGAGCATATTCATGGAAGGTGATAGCTATCAGAATAGCTGGTATACTCAGTAACAAATTTAAGATATCAAATCTCATCTCTTAAAGAGATTAGCATAAAGGGTTATAAATTTCAAGAGCTTTATTCTCTTGACGTCTGCATCAATGGTATCATACAATTGTTTCAAGGTTTATTTGAGAGGAGGGTTTATTATGGAGACACTTCTAAGTAACTGGAGATTATTTCTTCCGGTACTTGTCTTACAGGTAGGTCTTCAGATCTATGCGCTTGTTGATCTTATCAGGCGTCCTGCAGAAGACTTACGAGGACCTAAAATCCTCTGGGGCATAGTTATAATCGCTTTCCAGATACTGGGAGTAATAGTGTATTTTGTCTTTGGAAGAAAACAATGACAGTGATAAAGACTGAAGGGCTCTGTAAGTATTTTAGAGATAAAAAGGCACTAGAAGACCTCAATCTGGAAATTTCCAAAGGGGTTATCTTTGGATATCTCGGACCAAATGGTGCAGGAAAGACAACTACAATAAGGGTCCTTTTAAACCTGGCAAAGCCAACAAGGGGAACGGCATATATCCTTGGTGAAGATATAAGAAGGAGTAGAAACTATTTAAGAAAGATAGGATTTCTTCCAGATGTCCCAAACTTCTATAATTTCTTCACTGCCAGAGAATTCCTCTCTTTCATAGGAGATATAACTGGCATTGAAGATCCCAAGAGAAAGATAGAGGAGGTCTTAGAACTCGTAGGACTGAGAAATGAGAGGGGTAAGATAGGAACTTACTCTAGAGGAATGAAACAGAGACTTGGCATAGCACAGGCACTCTTATCTGACCCGGAGATTCTTATATTGGATGAGCCAACCTCCAGCTTAGATCCTCAGGGCAGGAAAGAGGTTCTGGATCTGATCTATTCACTGAAAGGCGAAAAGACGGTATTCTTTTCTACCCATATACTTACTGATGTAGAGAGGATATGTGATAGGATCGGCATCTTGAAGGAAGGAAGATTAATTCTAGAGGATAGTATAGAAAATATTAAGAGGAGATACTGGAAGAGAAGGATACTGATAGAAGTGGATAATTTAGGGAGACTTCTGAAGAGGTTGAAAGAGGACTTAAAGCCGGTCTCTTTAGAGGTAAGGGATAATAACAGTATAATCTTAGAAGTAAATGATACCAGCTCTGCCTTAAGAGATATACCAAGAATAATAGTGCAGGAGGACCTTATACTGGAAAGGTTAGAGCTATTAGAACCATCCCTTGAGGATATATTCCTGGAGGTAACTAATGGTATTTAAGCTTATGAAAAAGGAGTTTTATGAATATCAGAAGACAGGAAAGCTTATAGCTATAATCATCACGTTCTTGCTATTTTCAATTATAAGTCCAATAACTGCTAAAATAATGCCTGAGATTGTAAAGTCGATCACCTCCGAAGTTACCATTATAGTTCCTCAGCCAACCTGGAAGGACGCCTTTTTACAGTTCTTCAAGAATATGAATCAGATGGTGTTCTTGATAGTAGTCTTGCTCTTTATAGGGAGTATTGCCGAAGAGAAGAATCGCAGGACTGCAAGTCTTATTGTAAGTAAAGGGGTAGACAGGAGAGAATGGGTTCTGGCAAAATTCATCTTTCAGATATCTTTAGTCTCTTTACTGACACTGGTGTCTTTCTGCCTCTGTTCATACTACTCTGTGATGCTATTCCCTGATACAGAAATCCAAACAGGACTTCAGAGCTGTATACTCTTCCTTATCTATATGGCATTCATTATTTCTTTAACCATATTTTCAAGCTCACTGGGTAATAATACCATACAGGCTGGTGGTATATTTATCAGTATATTTATAATCCTGGTTCTACTGAATATGTTACCCGGTATAAAAGACTATAATCCGATATATCTCTCTTCTCTGGAGAACCAGTGGATAACAACCGGAGTAAACTGGAATTCTGCCACAAAAGTGGTAGCAACAAGTCTTACGTTATCAATTTTACTGATATCTGCAGGGATAATCTTATTTAACCTTCAGGAATTAGAGTAGAGACTTACATATACATATATCGCTTTATCTTCTGTGTAGGTGTCTTCTCAAATTCCTTCTCCACTATATTGAAACCCTTAATCTGTGAGAAGGTTGGTAGTCTCTGGTTCATCTGCTTTATAAGATTATCGAAGTACTTTTCCAGCCTCTCTTGTGCCTGTCCAGGTTCAACATCAAGGAGCTTAAGTTCTGTATTTAGAAAATCGTAATCTGGATATATATATGCTATTAGCTTTCCCTCTTTTTCTAAAACCAGAGCCTCAATTATCCCCCTATCTTCACATAAAACCTGCTCTATCTCTTCTGGATATATATTTTCCCCATTAGGTCCAAGGATAACATTCTTCAATCTCCCTTTTAAATACAGGTAGTTATCACTATCTAAATACCCTAGATCTCCTGTTCGCATCCAACCATCTTTGGTAAATAACTTCTTTGTCTCTTCCTCATTCCTGTAGTAGCCCTTGGTAACCATAGGACCTTTTACCAGAACCTCACCTATACCTGTTGTTGGATCAGGCTTATCTATCTTTATCTGTGCTCCCTTTATCGGATATCCACAGCTCTGAAATTTCTTTTTATCGGGCATAGCAAATGTGATTAATGGGGCACATTCAGTCATACCATACCCTACAGCACTGGGGAATTTACCTTCAAGGAGAAACAGATCAACATCAGGGCTAAGAGGAGCCCCACCGATACATATGAGCTTTATATTTCCTCCAAATGCCTCTAGGAGAGACTTACAGGCTTTTTTATAGATAAGTCTTCTAAGAGGTTTGATCCTGGTAGCTAATTTGAGAAGTATGTTGTCTTCCAACTTAGGCAGTACGTTCTTCTTATATATCTTCTCTATTACCAGTGGAACCATCATAACCATAGATGGCTTTACTTTTTCGAATGCCCTGAGTAAAACCTTGGGGCTTGGCTTCTGTTTGAGATAGTATACACTGGCACCTCCAACCATAGAAAGGAGTAAGGTAAACGTACATTCATACGTATGAGATGAGGGTAAGATAGAGAGGAATCTGTCATTGCTGTTAATCTCTATATAGTCTAATGCAGCAAGGATATTCCAAAAAATGTTTTTATGGGTGAGCATAACCCCCTTAGAGCGTCCTGTAGTACCTGATGTATAGACTATTGCAGCAATATCATCTGCCTTTGGTTTATACTCTTCTATGGTCTTAACCCTTGCCCTATTTATATGCTCAGCGAGGAAATGGTCTATCCTGTTTTTAAACACAAGGATCTTACTCCTTATCTGTGACTTTACCTCTTTGACGTCCTGTTTCTCTACCTCTCTAAAATCATCTAACAGATAGATCTTTTCCAGCTGTCTCAGATTACCTTCCTCTACCTTCTCCAACTGTGAAGAAGAAACAAATAAGATTCGAGATTCGGACATATTTATGATATTAGAGATACTGACACTATCGAACTCGTGCAGGATAGGAACAATGATGGCTCCATATGTAACTGCCGCCATATAGACAAGTCCCCAGTTTATAGAGTTTTCTCCCAGAAGGGCGACCTTATCTCCAGGCTCTATCCCATTTTCCCTAAACAGATTCTTTATCCCCTGGATCCTCTCTTTAGCCTGACCATAAGTAATAGAGGTAATCACTTCATCTTCATCCAGCTCACAGAGAAAGACATTATCGCTGTATCTATCAAGACATACATCTATATAGGTACCCAAAGCGTCTATACTGTCGTAAAACATAATTCACCTCTTTTAACTTTGATTGAACCTCCTTAAGATCCTAATCAGTGTAAGTCTTAATTTTTCTCTCTCCTCGTTCATAATCAATAGTATAATGATACTATAAACTGATATCCCTAACAAGATAAAGATGATTGTTTTCAAGATCTCAATATTAATAAAATTCAGATGTTCCTTAGAAAAGTACAAAATACCTCCCATTAGAAGAGAGGCTGAGACGATCTTTAAAAAATCAGAAATCAGTCTCTTACCACCTAAAGGACCGAGTTTCCTCCTCAGTAGGAATAGCAATAGAATAAAGGAGAATATGCTAGATATAGATGTAGCCAAAGCCAGCCCAAGATGAGCCATTACTCTTACCAGTATAGCGTTGAGGCATATATTTAGACCTATAGCCACAAAACCAACTACTACAGGAGTAACTGTATCCTGAAAGGAATAAAATGTCCTTGCGATTATTGGACTTACGGAAGAGGCAAATAGACCTAAAGAATAGTACCTGAGAGCTCCAGCGGTAAGGATGGTGGCTCTACTATCAAAGGCTCCTCTTTCAAAGAGAAGACTGATTATCTCCTTATCCAATACCATAAGACCAATACTTGCAGGAATAACTATGATCCATGTAAATCTTATAGCCTTATTAAGGAGGTCTATAATCCTATCATTTCTACCTTCTACCACCAGCTCAGATGTCGTAGGATATATAGCTACAGAGATCGAGCTGGCAAAAAGTGAAACAGGTAGATCCTTCACCCTCGCTGAGAAATTCAGCGCGGAGATAGAACCTTCAGTCAATCCAGAGGCAAAGATCCTGTCAACTATCGTATTCAGATAACTAACACTGGTCCCTAAAAGTATAGGAATCATAAGATAGAAGGTCTTTTTAACAGCCGGATGAGAGAAATCTATGTGCCATCTTATATAAGGTAGTCTATTCTTCAGATACAAAAATACAAGAAGCACCTGTAAAAAGACTCCCAGGACATTACCCAGAGCAAGACTGAGTGGGGGTAAGGTCCTGCCCAGAAGTAATATAGAGAGGATCATACATATATTATAGAGTAGACCGCCTATAGCAGGGATTAAAAATTGTTTATAAGCCTGAGAAAGCCCTGTAAGGATACCCAAAATCCCATAAAATAGGAGAGATGGGAGGAGTAGTCTGGTCAGTAAAATGGCTAATTCGAGCCTGTCTTCTGGAAAACCAGGAGCTATTAACTTCAAGAATGGCTCAGTAAGCAGGTAAGAGAGTAATAGAGATATGATAAGATATATTAATGAGACACTGAGGACGGTATTTGCAGCATACCAGGCTTTTTCTTCACCGTTTCTCTCCCTCTCTTCCAAAAATACCGGTATAAAGACGGTAGTCAGAGCTCCCCCAACCAGACCAGCGAGAGTAACAGGAAGAACCTGGGCTACCAGATAGGCATCTGTTATTGCTCTAGCCCCGAATGTACTGGCAATAGCTACCTCTCTCAAAAATCCCAGGATTCTACTCAAAAAGGCAACAGCTGTAAGTATGAATGTTGCCTGTAATATAGACTGTTTGTGTATATTGATCATAGAGAACTTATAACATCCTCGAACGCTCTCTGATATAGTTCAAGCTTTTCTTTAGTTGTTGCCTCAAACCTCAGTACTAAGGCAGGTTGAGTATTGCTTGCCCTTATAAGACTCCAGCCATCTGGGAACTCCACCCTCAATCCATCGATCGTTATGACCTTTACTATATCTTTCGCTAACTCAGGATACTTATCCTTAAATCTGGGAAGAAATTCTTCCACTATCTGAAACTTTTTTTCCTCCGGACAATCAACTCTTATCTCGGGGGAAACATACACCTCCGGCAGATCCTTCAGGAGGTCTGAAAAGACAAAATCAGGATTACTCAGCTTTTCTCTGGCAACTATCTCTAAAAGTCTTAGTGTTGCATATATGGCATCATCATATCCGAAGTATCTATCATTAAAGAACATATGTCCACTCATCTCCCCAGCCAGAAGGGCGGACTCCTCTCTAAGTTTCTTCTTGATGAGAGAATGCCCTACCGGGGAAAGTACAGGTATACCACCTAACTTCTCTATACCGTCAAATAATAGCTTAGATGCCTTAACCTCACTTATTATCTTGGCTCCAGGGTTACTCTTCAATACATCCCTGGCAAATATATATGTAAGCTTATCTCCGTACACAACGTTACCTTTCTCATCAACAACCCCTATTCTGTCGACATCTCCATCATAAGCTACTCCTAAATCAAGTCTCCTTTCTCTCACTTCTCTTATCAGGTCTTCTAGTGTTTCTAATAATGTGGGATCTGGATGGTGATTTGGGAACCTACCATCTGGCTCAGAATAAAGTTCAACTAAAGAGACATTTAGCTCTCTCAGGATCTGAGGAACTACAAGTCCTGCGCATCCATTCCCGCTATCTATCCCTAACTTTATCATTTGAGGATCTATCTTCCCTAGAGGTCCATCCTTGAAGCTCTTTATAAGAAATTCTTTATATACTGATAATATATCAAAAGCCTCCAGTTTTCCTCTTTTAAAATTTATCTCTATCTCTCCATTCTCAATCTTTTCTGCTATATCGTAAAGTTTCTGGATCTCTTCACCAAAAATAGTCTCTCTTCCAACACATACTTTTAAACCATTAAATTCAGGAGGGTTATGGCTTGCAGTGATCATCAATCCTCCATCCACATCCAGATTAAAAAGGGAAAAATACACGACAGGGGTAGGACAGACTCCAATATCTATAACATCAATTCCACCTGAGTTAAGACCTTCGACCAATCCATCAAAGAGGGCTTTGGAATGTATCCTCACATCTCTTCCAACGGACACGGTATAATGGTCTTTCTTTATCCTTTCTCTCAGATAAATACTATATGCCTCCCCTATTAACCTCATTACTTCAGGAGTAATATCTTTACCGACTTCACCTCGTATATCATACATACGAAAGATCGTCCTATCCAACATTAAGAAACATCCCTCCTTTCTCTACAGAGATCAAAAACTACATATCTAGTATAACATAAAACAAAAAGGGCGAGCAAAGTTGCTCGCCCCATTAAGAATCCTAGTTGCTACTGCTTGAAGAAGAACTGCTCTGGTCTGGCATTCTTAGGTGACCTAAGAGTATCATCCCAGATAATGCCATCGGGGACATTTCTGAAGTTATTCTTTACTACGACTGGTTGTGGTAATTCTCCAACTATCCCTATCATCCATATGTTCCTCTTGTGGAGATTGATTATCTCCTTGAAGAATCTATCTCGCTGTTTTTCATCTGCCGTAGCCTTTGCCTTGTCCCAGAATTCATAGATCTTTTTGATATCACCCTTAGGTTCTTCTCCACCTTTTCCGCCGGTAGAATACCACTGACCATATAGTGGAGCCCAGGGTCCATCGGTAACTGTTCCTAAAAGTCTCCCAGGATCAGACATTACAGCAGCATTTCTGTCAAAGTTCCATACCCCGATCTCCAGGTCTCCAGCATTACATCTGGTGACGTAAAGAGACCTTTCGACTGGCTGTATAGCGACCTTTACTCCTACTGCTTCCCAATACTTCTTAACCATCTCAAGTACATCTGACCAGGCACCAAATATACCACTGGGGAATGTTATAGTCAAAGCCAGCGTCTTACCGTCGGGTCTTAATCTGAATCCATCTCTATCCCTCTTGTTAAGTCCAATCTTATCCAAAAGCTCATTAGCCTTTTTGGGGTCATACTCAGCCCACATCTTCTCCCATTCCGGATCGTAGAAAGCAACTCCACTGATAAGTGAACACTGCCTGGGTTTACCCATTCCAAGATATACTAATTTCCATATCTCATCCCTATTGATAGCTATAGAAAGCGCCTGTCTGAATCTCCTATCTTCAAAGATCTTTCTGAGCACAGGATCCTTTACATTTTGATTGAGGCAAATCATAACATCGGACCCTACGCCCTGCTTCCAGTTGAGAACTCTATAGTTCCCCTTAGCCCTGTTTTCCATAAGCAGTGTATAGTCTGGAAGACTGATGTGCCTTGCCTGCATATCTATCTCTCCGGAGACAGCCTTCATCGTGATTACTTCTCTGTTCTCCACAAGCGTATGAGCTATCCTGTCTATGTAAGGTAGCTGATTCCCGGCTGGGTCTATCTTCCAGTAGTAAGGGTTTCTTTCAAATATCATTGTGGTAGCTGTTGGAAGTGTAGTATTTCTCCATGGCTGTAAAACTGGAAGTTCAGGGTTCTGGAGCCAGGCGTTAGAGTTACTTACTTTTGCATCAAACAGTTGATACCAGAACTGGAAGCCTGCATCCTTTACCTTTTTCTCTAGCTCTTCCTTGGGTGCATATTTTATATGGAACTGTTTACCATAATGCTTGGGGAGGAAGAATTGATTCCCTCCAGACTTACATATATTTATCAGGAAGAGAGGGTTCGGCTGTTCAAAGGATACTCTGAAGGTATAAGTATCTACCTTCTCTATCTTACAGGGTTTACCACCAGCCGTAAGCCAGGTGGCAACCGTTGGTGTAAGGTCTTTATTCATCACTACATCTTCATACCAAAACATTACATCGTCTGTAGTTAAAGGAGTTCCGTCTGACCACTTAAGACCTTCTCTAATTTTAAATGTATAGACCTTGGCATCTCTAGAAACCTTCCAGCTCTCTGCTATGTTTGGCAGGACCTTCGTTCCACCCTTATCAAACATAACCAGATGCTCATGACAGATCTTATTTGGTCCCCACTGGTCAGAGAGCCCAAGCCAAGCCCTACGCCATGTTCCACCATACTGTCCGATTTCTTCCACCGGTGTTACCACAAGAGGATTCTTCGGAAGCCTCTGTTCTACTGATGGAAGCTTACCCTGCTTTACCAGCTCTGCTAACATCGGAGCCTCATTAAATTTAGAGACCTTCTTGCCTGTTAACTTCTCATAATCCGAGAGGTTATAGTACTCTCCAGGAATAATCTTCTCCTGGGAGAAGACTAAGCTAGAAGTACTCATAAGTAGACTTAAAGCCAGTACTAACACTAAAAAAGTCCTTAAAAATCTCATAACTGTACCTCCTCCTTTCTAACTTTATTTAAATATCCATACTTGACAAATGCCTTACAGGCAACATCCTGCCAGTAAGGTTCAAGACCTAAAGCCTCATTAGACTGATAATATCCAGCAATAAACCCTCCACCAAAACATCCCAACTTTTCTATCAGTTCTCTGGCAAACTCCTCTATCAACTTCTCATCCTTTCTAGGAAGTATCTGCTGTATATCTACAGGACACCAGAAGTTGACCTTACCCCCAAAGTCTCTAGCCAGATTATCCACTCCATGTAATGCAGGCTGATCAAACTGCAGGACATCTATTCCGATCTCTATCAAATCTGGTATTATCTCATAGATATGACCACAGGAATGCATAAAGACATATATACCAAGTTTATGGGCTTTATTACACAGCTGTATAAAGCCGGGCTTAAATAGTTCTCTCCAGGACTTTGGTGAAACCAGAAGCCTATCCTGTGTTCCCCAGTCTTCAGCAAACATAACCGCATCTGCTCCAGCTCTGGCAAATTTTTCTATTACGATCTCAAGCAGATCTGCAATGATCTTGAGTAATTTAGCCACGTTCTCTTTCTCTGCAGCCACATCTAACAGGAAGTTATCCATTCTCCTCAAATATCTTGCTATACTGAAAGGAAACCCCGGAAGAAACCCTATGTGAAACTTATCTGGTGTCTCCTTAAAAATCTTTCTGGCTGGTTCGTATCTTATGTCTAAATCTAGAGGTGGAAACTTATAAGAATCAAGCTGACTCCAATCTTCTATCGCCCCCTTTACCACTTCCCCTTTGGAATATGCCTCAAGTCTAGCCCAAGTATTTCCCCACTCATCGACTTTCTCCCATCTGTTATTACCCTTATATACCCATTCTTCGCTCACATAAGGATTTGGTCCCAACCCTACGCCAACTATATCGTTAGGGTAAGGAGGGGGTAAGGTCATAGGAATCCTCTCTGGTCCCTTAAATTCTAGACTCTTTATCACTATCTCTCTACTGGTCATTTCCTCCACCTTTTCTAGATTTGGGGAAGAGGTTCTAACCTCTTCCCCTTATATGCTACTTTATCTTGAAGAAGTACTGCTCAGGATAAGTATTACCCTCTGTAAGCTGTAACCAGTCCTGAATGGCATCTTCAGGAACATTTCTAAAGTTATTCTTTACTATCACTATCTGAGGTAACACTCCAACTATACCTATAACCCATAGATTTTTAGCATTCAGTCTCATAATCTCATGGGCATAGTTTGTCCTTGCCGTTTCATTGGTAGTACTCTTGGCTTTATCATAAAGCTGGTATACCTTTACGATATCCTCAGGTGGCTTCTCTCCCTCTTTTCCTCCGGTTCTATACCATCTCCAGTACTCATTTGCATTGTTAGGTGGGGTTCCACTTGGCATTCCGGGTAGCCAGTAAAGAGGTTCCACCAGAGGAGTAAAGCATCTATCCATCGTCCAGATACCAATATCGAGCTCTCCTGCATGGGCTCTAGTGGCAAAGAGGTCCCTACTCTCCTCTTTGAGTAATGTCTTTATACCAACAGATTCCCAGTATTTCTTAACCATTGTAACCACATCTGTCCATGGTCCAAATATTGGTGCATACTCTATAGTTACCGTCAGAGTCTTTCCATCAGGTCTCAATCTGAATCCGTCCTTGTCCCTCTTTGTTAGTCCAATCTTGTCTAAGAGCTGGTTGGCTTTGGCAGGATTATATTCTGCATAAGCCTTTTCATACTCTGGTTTATAGTATGGACATTGAGGTATAACAGCCGCCTGTCTAGGCTTACCCATACCCAGATAAGCTATCTGGTTTATCTCATCCCTATTTATAGCCAGTGAAAGGGCTCTTCTAAAATCAAGATTTTCAAACAGTTTACGGAGTACCGGGTCTTTATGATTGAGGTTTGGCATAAGAAGGGCATTAGATCCTTCAGCTGACGTCCACTTCAATATCCTATAATTTCCCTTTTCTCTATTTTCCATAAATAGTGTATAGTTAGTCCAGACTATATGTCTAAATTGCATATCTATCTCGCCAGCCATAGCCTTCATATTAAGGACTTCCACATTCTCCACTATATCAAATCTTATCTTATCAATATAGGGTAACTGGTTCCCTGCGGTATCAATCTTCCAGTAGTAAGGATTTCTTGTAGCTATGACTATGTTGGACGGAGGAGGAGTAGTTATTACCCAAGCCCATATCCTTGGACAATCAGGATTCTGCCAACTTTGCTTATTGGAGAATAGCTGATGCCACAACTGGAACCCTGCTTCTTTAGCCATAGCTTCCAGTTTCTCCTTAGGTGTATAGTTGATGTGGAACTGCTTCAGATAATGGGCAGGGTATTGAGTAATACCCAAAGCATTGGGACCTGCGAGTATCTGCATAAACAATCCATAAGGGGCATCAAACTTAAATCTGATTGTATAGTCGTCGACTTTCTCGACCTTACCGGGTTTACCATCAACAGTAAGCCAGGTTGGGAATGTCGGTGTAAGGTCTTTATTCAGTAGAACTTCCTTATACCAGAAGACTATATCCTCCGCCGTGAATGGTTGTCCATCAGACCACTTTATGCCTTTTCTCAGGTAGAAGGTAAAAGTCTTTCCCCCATCCTCTATCTTCCATTTAGTAGCAACATTAGGAACAACCTTCTTACCATCTGCACTCCAACGGACAAGATTCTCATAGGTAATTCTGCTATTGATTATTCCAACATCACTAACACCAACAGCAGCCCTCCTCCAGGTGCCCCCATACTGTCCAATCTCCTCAAGAGGTGCCACCACTAATGGTTCCTGAGGCAATCTCTGCTCTACTGGCGGAAGTTTTCCCTGTTTTACTAGGTCTGCCAGCATTGGAGCTTCATTGAATTTATCAATCTTCTTTCCAGTTGCCTTTTGATAATCCTGGATATTGTTATAGACTATGACACTAGTGGCTTTCTGTTGAGCCACCGCCAAATTGATAAAGGCTAAGCTAACCAGACTTAAAATCAGCAAAGTTATCAAAAAGTACCTACAAACTCTCATAGATATACCTCCTCTATCTTAGAATGATCTAATTACTATCTTACCTCTATACCTCTTACCCACCCTTTTTAGAACCGATAAGATACACCTTCCAGTACTTCCCTGCTATCATCCTCCTTTCATACTAAAAAACGATTGCAGTATAATTATACCACAGAGATATATACCGTCAAGTGTGATAGTATCAACTATACACAAAATCTGATAAAATATTACCGAACAAAAACTACATAGTGGGAGGATTAAGATGGAGAAAGTATTGAATGATTGGGAAAATCTTAAGGTTTTACAGAGGAATAGACTGAAGAGCAGAGCTTATTTCATTCCCTATCCAGATGTGGATTCTGCCCTGACATTTCAGAGGGAGATAAGTGACAGGATAAAACTCCTAAATGGTAGATGGAAATTCCACTATGACCCTTCACCTCAAGAGGCACCCAGGGATTTCTACAGAGAAGATTATGATGTAAGTAGCTGGGACGAGATAAGGGTTCCAAGTAACTGGCAGATGGAGGGATACGGACATCCACACTATACAAATGTTATGTATCCATTCCCCGTAGACCCACCCAGAGTCCCCTCTGAGAACCCGACCGGGTCTTACCGTAGAGAGTTTCATATAGATGAAGACCTAAAGGATAAGAGAGTAATACTGAGGTTTGAAGGGGTGGATAGCGCCTTTCATGTATGGGTAAATGGGAAAGAGGTAGGTTATAGCCAGGGTAGCAGGCTTCCATCAGAGTTCGATATAACCTCATATGTAAGACCAGGTAAAAATATACTGGCAGTAAGGGTATACCAGTGGTCAGATGGAAGCTACTTGGAAGATCAGGATATGTGGTGGTTAAGTGGCATATTCAGAGATGTCTATCTCATAATAAGGCCCAGGGTATATATAAGAGATTTCTTTATAACTACAGATCTGGATGAGACATACAAATCTGGAGTTTTAAGGGTCAAGTTGGAGATAGTAAATACAGGGGAAGAAAATGTAGATAATCACAGAGTTTCATTTATCTTTATGGACGCTGATTTAAAAACCATAAATGAGAAAGAGGTAGTGGTCTCGCTGGCTCCCCAAGAAGAAAGACATATAGAGATAGAATTTCCCGTGGAAGATCCCAGGAAGTGGTCCGCAGAGGATCCATATCTTTATAATCTCATTATTATTTTAAAGAATGAAGAAGAAAAGATTCTAGAGGTAGTACCTAATAAGGTAGGATTTAGAAAAATAGAACTAAAGGGTGGGAATTTCCTGGTAAATGGGGTGCCAATAAAATTAAAAGGTGTAAATAGGCACGAACATCACCCCGATTTTGGAAGGGCGGTTCCAATAGAATGGGCTGAACAGAGTATAATTCTTATGAAGAGACACAATATAAACACTGTCCGTACATCTCACTATCCTGATGACCCAAGATTTTATGATCTATGCGATAAATACGGAATCTATGTTATAGATGAGACAGATCTCGAGTGTCACGGATTTGCATTTACCGGGGATATAAACCGCATTAGCAATGACCCTGAATGGCAGTCCGCATACATAGACAGGATAGAAAGGACCGTTCACAGGGATAAGAATCACCCATGTGTGATCTTCTGGTCTTTAGGTAACGAGTCAGGTTTTGGTATAAATCACGAGGCAATGGCAGATTGGTGCCGCAGGAATGATCCCACAAGACTCATCCATTATGAGAGAGACACCTCTGCCAAGGTAGCTGATGTTGTAAGCACTATGTATACGCCAGTTGAAAAGCTGGAAGAGCTTGGAAAGCTGGAGGGTATGGAGAAACCCCATATACTCTGTGAGTATGCTCACGCTATGGGTAACGGACCTGGGAATCTAAAAGAATACTGGGAGGTATTCTATAAATACAGAAGGCTCCAAGGGGGTTGTATATGGGAATGGATGGACCATGGAATAAGGAAAAAGACGCCGGATGGGAAGGAGTACTTTGCCTACGGAGGAGACTTTGGAGATGAGCCAAATGATGGAAACTTTGTGATAGATGGATTGGTCTTTCCGGATCATACTCCAAGTCCAGGTTTGATTGAATACAAAAAGATAATAGAGCCTGTAAAGGTGGAAGAGATAGATCTTAAGAAAGGAGAGGTAAAGATAACAAATCTCTACGATTTTATCTCACTCGATCATCTTACTATGTCCTGGAGTGTGGTGGTAGACGGAAAGCCGGTAGAAGGTGGAGAGATATCTATAAAGGGCATACCAGCCAAGGCAAGCAAGGTGATAAATATACCATATACACTTCCAGAGAATGCTGAACCTAATACTGACTATTGGCTGAACATATATTTTACCCTATCAAAGGATACCTTATGGGCAGAAAGAGGACACATTGTGGCATGGGCACAGTTTAAACTCCCTGTTGAGTCTGGAAAACCGGTAAAGGTGTTAAATGTTGATTCAATGCCTGAGCTAAACTGCAAGGATTCAGGCAATACCATAGAGATTAATGGTTCAGATTTTTCTCTTATATTTAACAGAGTGAGGGGCACTATCGATAGAATTATGTATAATGGGATAGATCTCATAAAGATAGGGCCAAGACTGAATCTCTGGAGAGCACCTATAGATAACGACAAATATGTGATAGAAAACTGGAAGAAGAAATTTGTACACCTATTAAATCATAGAATCGACGCAGTACACACTGAGATAAAGGGGAAGAGTCTGATAGAGATAAAAGTCCTATCCTGTATAGCCCCTCCTGTTGTGAACTGGAAGATAGATACAGAATATACATATCTGATCTATGGAAGTGGAGACATCATAATAACGGTAAAGGGTAAACCTCAGGGGGACCTCCCTATGGTATTCCCTAGAATCGGGTTAAAGATGGGAGTTAATAATGAGCTGGATCAGGTTATATGGTATGGAAGAGGTCCTGGAGAATCCTATGTGGATAGTAAAGAGGCTAATCCATTTGGCATCTACAGAAAGAGCGTAGATGAACTATACACTCCTTATGTGAGACCGCAGGAAAATGGTAACAGGACTGACGTAAGATGGGTGGCCATAACTGATAAAAAAGGGATAGGAGTACTCTTTGTAGGGATGCCAGCTATAAACTTTAGTGCTCATAGGTTCGAGCCAGAAGACTTTGAAAAGGCTAGACATACATCTGAACTAGTACCCAGAGATTATATAGTACTGAATATAGATTACAAACATAATGGTCTTGGTAGTGCAAGCTGTGGACCAGCTCCACTGGAAAAATACCTCTTATATCCACAGGATTTTGAATTCTCGGTGAGAGTAAAACCCTTTAATAACTCATTAACTACACCAATCTATCTCAGTAAATATGTGTTATAATTATGGAAAATTTATATAAAACTGGAGGTGTCCTGTGCGAAGGGCTAAAAAGAAGCTAAGAGTAGGAATTATTGGAGTAGGAGGTATATCTAGAGTCCATCTTGAGGGCTATGCGAAACTTCCGGACCTGGTAGAAGTAGTGGCATTCTGCGATATTATTCCAGAGAGGGCAAAGACGGGAGCAGAGACATATGGAGCCCCGGGAGCAAAGGTCTTTACCGATTACAGAGATCTTCTAGCACTGAAGGATCTGGATGCAGTTGATATCTGTACCCCCAATAAGCTACACGCACCTATGACGATAGACGCATTGAAGGCAGGAAAACATGTCTTCTGCGAAAAGCCTATGGCAATAACATCGGAAGAGGCAGACGCTATGGTAAAGACTGCCAAAGAGATGGGACTTAAGTTAAGCGTAGGATATCAATCTAGATACTCCGATGATGCTCAGCTCCTAAAGAGGATGATATCCGAAGGAGAATTGGGAAAGATATACTATGCTGAAGCCCTTGCCCTTAGAAGGAGAGGGGTACCGACCTGGGGAGTCTTTCTATCAAAAGAGATGCAGGGAGGAGGACCACTCATAGATATAGGAACTCACTCATTAGATCTGACCCTATGGCTTATGGGAGATTACTCCAAACCTGTATCTGTCCTTGGTTCTTCATATAGAGAATTAGCTCCCTTAGGTGGGTACAATGCCTGGGGTCCCTGGGACCCGAAGTCCTACGAGGTCGAAGATTCCGCATTTGGCTTTGTAAAGCTGGAAAGTGGAGCCACTGTGGTAGTTAAGGCTTCCTGGGCATTAAATATAGAAAAGGATGAGCACGGCTCTATACTCTGCGGGACAAAGGGAGGAGCTAGATTTGTAAATAATACCCTCACCATAAATAAAGAGGGCAATAATAGACTTTGGGATATAAATCCTGTCCCCACCAGAGCTTCCGATTCTCTGTATGATAGAGAGATAGCCTACTGGGTAGATTGTCTCATAAATAACAAAGAACCTCTAGTAAAGGCGGAAGAGGCAGCACAGGTAACCAGGATCCTAGAGATGATATATAAATCTTCTGAGGCAGGTAAGTCGGTAGAAGTTTCCAGGAAGAAGTAATCTTAAAATTCAGGGAAGCCGTAGATATATCTATGGCTTCCCTGAAAGAGATCCTTTTCTTAAATAAAAGATAAAAAGAGGGTTGTCTTGATCTACAGGGTAATACCATTAAGAAGAGTAAAGATATCTATAATCGATATTGGAATAATCTTTTTCCTTTTTGCCTTTATATATGGTATTGTAAGTACGGCTAAAGAATGGGGAGAGATACCCACATATACTCTTAACATATCTCTATCTCCTAGAAACCTTCCGATCTATGCCTGGTATTCTATTCTCAGGCAGTTTCTGGCTTATCTCATCTCTTTAGTATTCTCTGTATCTTATGGTTATATAGCTAGCCATAACAAGACACTTGAACCCTTTATGATAGCGCTTCTGGACATCTTGCAGTCTGTACCTGTCCTATCTTTTATGCCTGGAGTTATCTTAGGGTTAATAGCTCTGTTCCCCTATGGTAGAATTGGTGTAGAGCTTGGCAGTATAATACTTATATTCACCGGACAGGTATGGAATATGGCTTTCAGTGTATATGGCTCTATGAGTTCTCTACCAAGAGACCTCAGAGAGGCGGCAGAGATCTTCAATCTTACCCCCTTCCAGAGATTTTTATACGTAGAATTTCCATACTCCATAATAGGACTCGTATGGAACAGTATGATGTCTGTGGCAGGTGGATGGTTCTTTTTGATGGCTTGTGAAATGTTCACCCTTGGGGAGAGAGACTTCAGACTCCCCGGTTTAGGTTCATACCTTCAGCTGGCAGCTATAAATGGAGATACCAAAGCCATTCTCTCTGGTCTGGCGACTATGATAGCGATAATAATCCTGATCGATCAGCTGGTATGGAGACCATTAATAGCCTGGGCTCAAAAGTTCAAAGTGGAATTGACGACCGGTAATATTGTCCCAACATCAGCCATATTAACAGTACTTCAGAGGTCAACAATTTTGACGAAGATTACTCAATGGATGGACGAATTCATAGAGAGGATAACATTCAGATTTTCAAAAAGAGAGAGTATTGAGAAGAAGATTAACCCCTTCCCTGTGTTAAGGATCATTCTGATTGGGTTATTGTTAGTTATAATAGGATACGCCTCTGTAAGGCTAATATTTCTCATATCCAGAGTACCTGTATTTATGTGGGGAGAAATTATAATCAGTGACTTACTTACCCTCTTAAGGGTTGCTATCGCTGTATCTCTCTCTATAGCATGGACATTGCCTTTAGGAGTATATATAGGTATGAATCCCAGGATTTCTCTGGTAATGCAGCCAATAGTACAGATATTGGCTTCTATACCTGCTACAGCGGTATTCCCAATCATACTTATGTGGCTGATAAATCTAAAAGGAGGGTTATCTATAGCCTCTATACTCCTTATGCTTTTGGGAACACAGTGGTATATATTATTCAACGTAATAGCAGGGGCTATGTCCATACCTTCGGATCTTAAAGAGGCGACAGAGGTCTTTCAATTAAAGGGATTAGAAAAATGGAGAAAACTTATCATACCTGCAGTTCTTCCCTACCTGGTTACAGGGGCCATAACTGCTACCGGTGGTGCCTGGAACGCTTCTATAGTATCTGAATATGTGCACTTCAGAGGCAGTACTCTAATGGTTAGAGGACTGGGGGCATTAATAAGTAACTCTGCTGATAGAGGAGACCTCAGTGTTTTAGCAGCAAGTACCATAATGATGATTGTGACAGTTACATTAATAAATAGATTCTTCTGGAGAAGATTATACTGGTTAGCTGAAGAGCATTACTCTTTGTGATATAATAAGGCTATGGCTATTATAGAGACAAAAAATTTGACTATAATTTTTGATATGCCAAACAATACCAGGATAACTGTTGTGGAGGATATAAATCTCTCTCTTGAAGAGGGAGAGTTTGTAGCCATTCTTGGCCCCTCTGGAGCAGGTAAATCCACGATAGTCAGGGCGATAGCTGGTCTCATAAAACCGACACATGGAGAGGTCCTGTACAGGGGTAAACTGGTAGAGGGGGTAAATCCTGGAGTCTCTATGGTATTTCAGACAGCGGCACTGTTCCCATGGTTAACAGTCCTGGAAAATGTAGAAATCGGACTCAAGGCTAAAGGTGTTCCTCCTAAAGAACGCAGGGAAAGGGCACTTAAGATGATAGACCTTATCGGTCTAGACGGATTTGAAAGCGCTTATCCCAAGGAACTCTCAGGAGGGATGAGACAAAGAGTTGGATTTGCCAGGGCTCTAGTGGTGGAACCAGAGGTACTTCTTATGGATGAGCCTTTTTCTGGTTTGGATGTACTTACCGCAGAAAATCTCCGTAATGATCTGCTGGAACTCTGGATAGAGAAGAGGATTCCAACCAAGACCATCCTCCTTATAACCCACAGTATTGAAGAGGCTGTATATCTGGCAGATAGGGTTATAGTACTGGATAAAAATCCGGGAAGGATAAAGCAGGAGATATATATAAACATACCCCACTGGAGAGATAGAGAATCAGAAGAATTTATAAGGCTGGTAGACCGTATCTACAGCATTATGATGGGCAAACCTGTAACTGCCAAACCTCCCAAAACTGAGAGATATGGAACACCTCTTCCCCACGTAAGAGTAGGAGCCATCGCCGGTTTTGTAGAGCTTGTCGCTGAATTGGAGAGAAAAGAGGATATCTACAAGATAGCAGAGGACCTAAATATGGATCTGGCAGACATACAGCCTGTTATAGAGGCGGCAGAACTATTGAAATTCATAGACACTACCGGTGGAGATATATCTGTTACTGAATTGGGGAAAGTCTTCGCAGAGGCAGACGTACTGGAAAAGAAAGAGATATTCAGGAAACAGCTACTCGCTAATGTTCCTTTCATTCAACAGATAGTTCAGGTGTTACAGAATAAATCCAACCACAGAATGCCCGTGGAATTCTTTATCGAGTTGTTAGAGACAAGATTTAGCACAAGTGAGGCTCAGGCTCAGATGGAGATAGCTATAGATTGGGGAAGATATGCAGAACTATTTGCCTACGACGAAGACAGTAAAGAGGTATACCTGGAAGAGGAAGTCCTAGAGACTCAGAAAGTAGTAGACTAGAAGCCGGTACTATGAACTTTATAGATGAGTTAAATCCACAACAGAGAGAAGCAGTCTTATATACTGAAGCTCCCCTCCTGGTGCTTGCTGGAGCTGGGAGTGGAAAGACCAGAGTTATAACTTATAAGATTGCCTATCTGATTAAAGAACTTGATATACCAGAGGATAATATACTTGGGGTAACCTTTACCAATAAAGCAGCAGGAGAGATGAAAGCCAGAGTGGCGAAACTACTAAATAAAGGGGCAAGCGATGTCTGGCTGGGAACATTTCACTCTACTGCGGTAAAGATACTCCGAAGGTATGGTCCATATGTAGGGATAAATAACAACTTTTCGATACTTGATGAGGATGATCAGACTTCACTTATAAAAGAGGTAATCACAGAACTGAACCTGGACATAAAAAGGTATCCTCCTGGAGGTTTTATAGAAAAGATAAGCAGGGCAAAAGAGAGTCTTATAGACCCAGTGACTTATGGGGAGTTCGTAGAAAGCTACTATGAGAGCATCGTGGCTAAGGTTTATCAGAAATATCAAGAGAAATTGATGCAGAATCAGGCACTGGACTTTGACGACCTTCTTATGTACCTGGTGAAACTCTTCAGAGAAAATGAGAAGATCCTATCTTACTATCAGAATAAGTTCAGATATATACTTGTCGATGAGTATCAGGACACTAACTATGCACAGTATGTGATAGTCTTTCTATTAGCCCAGGCACATCGAAGGATTACAGTTGTGGGAGATGATGATCAGGCTATATACAGCTGGCGAGGAGCCGATATAAGGAATATCCTGGAGTTTGAAAAGGACTTTCCAGGAGCAAAGGTCATCCGTCTGGAGCAGAACTACAGATCGACCCAAAATATACTGGATGCGGCAAACAGGGTAATAGCTCACAACAAACTCAGAAAGGGTAAAAACCTGTGGACAAAAAATGAGGCTGGAAATAAGATAAAACTCTACATAGCAAAGGACGAGATAGCAGAGGCAAACTTTGTGGCAAGAGAGATCATCCTCCTACAGAAAAGGGAGGGACTAAACTTTGGAGATTTTGCCGTATTCTACAGGACCCATGCCCAGTCCAGAGCCTTAGAAGAAGCAATGATAAAAAATGGGATACCATACAGGATCATCGGCGGGATAAAATTCTATCAGAGAAAGGAGATAAAAGATATCCTCGCATATCTAAGATTTATCTTAAATCAGTACGATGGGATAAGTCTGAAGAGGATAATAAATACACCCAGGAGAGGGATAGGAGACGCTACTCTTTCCAAGATTGTAGAATATGCAAATGTGAATGGCATAAGTTATCTGGATTCAATGAAACATCTGATCGAGAGGGGGGAATTGGGAAAGAAGGCAAGTAAAGAGGTAGAGAGATTTATAAACCTGATAGAAGAACTGATAGCCTTTTCCAAATTACATTCTATAGAAGACCTTATCATAGAGGTGCTGGATAGAACAGGATACATAAAGGAACTGGCTGAACTACAGACCGCTACTGCCCAGATGAGGATAGAAAACGTAGAGGAATTGATCTCAGTGGCAAAGGAGTTTTCTAAGCAATCAGAGGATGCAACTCTGGAAAGTTTCTTAAACTATATATCTCTGATGTCAGATATAGACACTCTAGAAGAGGAAAATTCCTCTATAGTGCTTATGACACTCCACAGTGCTAAAGGTCTGGAATTTCCAGTAGTATTTATGACCGGGATGGAGGAAGGGGTATTTCCCCATAGTCTCTCTATGGGGGAGAGAGAAGAGCTGGAAGAAGAGAGAAGGCTCTGTTATGTTGGAATGACCAGAGCAAAGAGATATCTATACCTTACTTCTGCAGAGATAAGGACACTCTATGGTCATACCAATAGTAACGAACTCTCTAGATTTGTAAAAGAGATTCCTGAAGAGTATATAGAACCAGTCACAAAGGTAGAAGTTACATTTGAAAGGGGAGAAAGGGTCTGGCATTCCAGATGGGGCGAAGGTATCGTCCAGGAAGTTCGCCCATTAGAAGATGGGGAGACAGAACTGGTAGTGGTATTCAACGAGATCGGAAAGAAACACCTCCTGGCAAAGTATGCAGGACTGGAAAAGCTTTAAATCTATACCCTTACAAGTTCTATTGCCTTTCTTGGACAGACCTCCACACAAAGTCCACAACCCACACAGTTTTCATTTATATAAAATCTTCGATCATTATGTCTCTCAATAGCTGAAGAATAGCAGACCTTATAACAGGTCTCACACTGATTGCATTTTTCCTGATTTATATGGGCTACATAGAGTTTTCTTCTATCAACTTCCCTATGGGATAGAATCTTTCCTACTATCTTACCCCTTATATCATTCAGAGATGTATATCCCTTCTCCTGGAGGAATTCAACTATCTCCCTGTTAATCTTTTCTATCACCTCATAACCCTTAAGGATGACCACTGTACATATCTGAACAGATGTCGCCCCAGCAAATATGCATTTGATTGCATCTTTTCCATTGGTAACCCCACCGCTAGCAGAGATGGGAATATGCAGATAGGGATACATAGCAGATATCCATCTGAGGACATAGTGAATAGCCCAGGCTCCCCCATGCCCTGCATATCCTCCGTGAAGTATGGGCCTTTCTGTATCCAGATCTATATCCAAGCCGGTGAATCTATTAAAAACCACCACCCCATTACCACCATTCTTTTCCACCTCGTCTGCCTCTATCATAGGATTGCTTGTCTGGGGACTCAGTTTTACGATTCTGGGAATCTTTACATCTGTGGTTGCATCCAGAGCCTTTCTTATCTCATCCTTTAGTGTTCTACCCTCCATTATATGGACACCATGAGGACAACTCACATTTAACTCTATCCCATCAGCACCGGCAGATTCGACCAGATGAGCCATCCTGTTCCACATCTCAGGGGTGATACAGTTTAAACTGGCAAAGATGGGAATTTTTACTAGACTCTTAGCCTTAGATATCTCTTCTGCGTATTCTTCTGGACCGAGTTCACTGGCTTGTTCGTAGGAATACAGGGTAACAGAAGAATTACCATTATAACCTCTTCTTATCAGCTTGAACCTTGGTGTAGGAGCCTTTCTGCATATTTCTTCCTCAAAAAAGGACTTCATTACTACTGCCCCTGCCCCATAGTCCTCTGCCCTTTTGATCTGATGCGCATATCCTACTATACCCGCAGAAGAGACTATAACTGGCGTTTTAAGTTTCAGACCGGCATAGTTTACCTCGATATCTGGCAATTTAATCCGTCCTCCTTTTACAGATACTTTACTTTCTCAGAGACGATATCCCTTGTATCAATAATAACCGGAATTAATTCTTGAAGTCTTTCCTCTGTCAACCTGAACGATGGAATAGAAACACTTATTGCCGATATGGCTCTACCCTTTCTATTAAGTACAGGAACTCCTATACACCTTATACCTGGTTCAAATTCTTCCCTGTCCAGGGCATAACCCTGTTCTCTAACTCTTTCCAGTTCTTCAGCAAGTTCTTTTCCTGTCTTTATGGTATTTGGAGTTCTCTGGGGAAGTGTATCTTTAGATGTCCAGCTTTTTACAAGCTCTTCAGGTCCAAATGCAAGTAAACATTTACCAAGTGCAGTACAGTAGAGGGGAGCCCTAGCACCGATTCTTGAATACATCCTGATAGTATGTTTACTCTCAACTTTATCTATATATACTATCTCGTCTCCCTCTCTAACAGCCAGGTGTACCGTCTCATTCGTCTTATCTGCCAACTCTTCCAGATATGGGTGAATTATATCTTTTATATCGAGTCGCTCATTTATAATACTTGAAAGTTCCAACGGCTTTAAGCCAAGGAAATACTTCTCTGTCTCCTCATCCTGATCGACATAACCGAACTGCCTCAATGTACTTACCAGCCTATAAGCAGTGCTCTTATGCACCCCTATAAGTCTGCCAATCTCCGTAACGCCCATAGGCTTCCCTGAGTGGGCCAAGATATCTATAATCTTAAGTGCCCTCTCAAGGCTCTGTACATTATCTAAACCTTCTGTAGTATTCCTTTTTGTTCTCATAAAGACAACCCAATTCTGTAATATAAATCTATAAGATTATAACAGTCAGAGCCCAATAAATCAAGTCGACTTTAATTCTGAGCTAGCCTCGTATAATTTTCTATATATACCATCTTTGGCGAGAAGCTCAGAGTGTGTCCCTCTCTCCACTATCTCACCGTTCTCAATCACCAAGATGTGGTTAGCCTCTTTAACAAAAGCCAATCGATGGGAGATGATGAATGTGGTCCTTCCCTGCATCAATCTGATAATAGCATCTTTTACCAGCAATTCCGATTCAGAATCCAGAGCAGATGTCGCCTCATCTAATATGAGTATCTTGGGATTATGTAAGAATGCCCTGGCAATAGCTATACGCTGTCTCTGTCCACCTGAGAGTCTTATTCCCGACTCGTCCCCTATAACCGTATCATAACCTTTTGGTAACTGCATTATAAATTCATGGGCATTGGCAGACTTGGCAGCCTCTATCACCTCTTGTCTGGTAGCATATGGTGTACCGTATCTTATATTCTCGAGGACGGTATCTGAAAACAGTATGATGTCCTGAGGGACTATACTCATCTGCTGTCTGAGAGACTGAAGCTTGAACTCTCTTATATCAATCTTATCTATCAAGATGGAACCTTCCTGAGGGTCGTAGAATCTCATAAGTAGATTTACTATTGTCGTCTTACCAGCCCCACTTCTACCCACTAACGCCACTATCTCTCCCGGATTTACATGAAACGAAACATTTTTTATTACAGGGGCATCATTACTGTACCCAAATGTGACATTTCTAAATTCTATCTCTCCTCTTATAGAATCTATAGCAATAGCATTTGGTTTCTCTTTAATCAACGGTTCTACCTTAAAGAGTTCAAATATCCTTCCTATGGCTCCTGCACTCTGGCTTATCGTATTAAAGCTACGAGATATAGAATATATAGGGTCTACCATCATAAGAAGGGCAGTAAAGAACGCCATAAGGCTACCTGGAGTCATAATCTTATTTAGTACCTGAAGACCGCCAAACCATAGGATCCCTAAAAGACCTATAGTTTGAAGTAAAGTGATAATTGGTGTCTGGGTCGCTATAATCTTGGCACTTTTCAGAGAGGCTTCTAAACTCTCTCTGCTTACCTTCTGGAATTTGAATATTTCCGATTCCTCCATACCAAATGATTTTATCAGATGGACCCCGCTTATCCTCTCCTCTAGAAGTTTTACCAGTTCAGCAAATCTCTGTTGAACCTGACGGGTAACCCTTACCATCTGATTCCCAAGATAAGATACCACCGAAGCTATAAATGGAAGTATAGCCAGAGTAAAGATGGTAAGCTTCCAGTTAAGATATACCATATAACCCAGAGCGCCAAGAAGCATAAGACTACTCAGTGGTATGTCTATAAGTATCGAATTAAGCGCCTGAGGTATTAGCGTTACATCATTGGATAGGCGCGATATTATCTCACCAGTGTGCCATCTCTGATAGAACTCCATAGATAACTTTTGTAGATGAGCATAGACCCTTACCCTTAGATCATTCATAACCCTCTGAGTTATAACCGACTGAATATATATCTGCCAGTATTGAATTATACTCTGTATGATGGTGATCCCTATTATAACTAGAATAACCGTATGCAGATTTCTTAGAGCTACATTGTAAGGCTTCTGGGGACTGAAGACCTCATCGAATATAAACTTTAATATGGGAGAAAACATTAATCTGGCTGGAGCCACCAGGACTGTAAGTAAAAAGAGGGCAAAGACGAGAAGCTTATAGGGTTTTATGTATACGTATAACTCCTTATAAGCCTTTATCACAGGACTACTCATTATCAACCCCCTCACAGAATTTATTTAATGGACAATCTGTATGTAAAGGTCTCTTTCTGCAGTATCTTTTACCCAATTCTACTATAAGTGCATGAAATTCGTTATACAGGTATTCATCATTTGGTGTATTATCCATAACAATCCTCTGGATCTCATCATAAGTTTCATCTCCCCTTATTATCCCCAATCTGGAAAATAACCGTCTTGTATAGGCATCCACAACAAAGATAGGATATTTACCGGCATATAATATTATTGAATCTGCTGTCTCTTTACCTATACCCTTTATACCGAGTAATTCCTCCCTGAGTCTTCTCATAGGTAAACTTAAAAATTCTTCTAAAGAGCTATATTCCCTGATCTTATTCATAAGATTTACAAGTCTTTCAGTCTTCACCCTATAATATCCGACACTCCTTATAAGTTCTGGTAGTCTAGATCTATTCTCCAATATACCCTCAACAGATAGGACCCCTTCCCTTTTGAGATTAGCTATAGCCCTTTCCACATTCTTCCAGTTGGTATTTTGAGTAAGAACAGCCCCAACCACTATTTCAAACTTGCTCTCTGCAGGCCACCAGTTCTGCGGACCAAAAGTTTTATAAAGCGTCGAATATATGTCAAGAAGAAATGTACGTAGAGACAAATCTTCTGATTCTTTCCGGTAGCTTACAGTTCTCATCTATCTTACAAGATTTTAGATCTTCTCTCTCTGATGCTTCCTTTAAAAGGCAATCGCCAGTTATCCTATCACCCGAGACCATTATAAACCTGTCACATTTTACTTTAAAACCAACTATCCTCATCTGGTTATAGTCACCTTCTTTAAGAATCTTGGATGATCTGGATCTAACCCTTTCTCTAAAGCCAGATTATTGGCAAATACCTGAAACACAGGTGTAAAGAGTAAAGGGCTTAATACCTCTTCTACATTATAAGGTATCTTAAAGAGATTTTCTCCACCATCTAAAGATTCAAAGCCAAATATAAATATATCTTTTGTCTTTTCTTTAAGTGTTTCTATCACTTCCTCAAGATGAGTATGAGTAGGTCCTGCAGGGATAAAGACAAAGACGGGTAATTGATTCGAGATCAAAGCCAGGGGACCATGCAAAAAATCCGCAGAACTGAACGCTTCGGCAAAGATATAAGAAGTTTCTTTAAGCTTTAAAGAAAATTCCATTGCTGTTGGATAGTTAAACCCCCTTCCGATAGAGATGCACCTGTCCATAAAGTGAAACCTTGTTACATCTATCTTAAAAGCCTCTTGTATAACCCTCTCTACATATACAGGCATATCTTTCAATGACTGCAGTATATCATCTCTTTCAGCTATAACCGAAGAAAAAAGATACAGATTAAATATCTCAGCCAAATAAGTCTTGGTGGCAGGAACACTCTTTTCCTCACCAGCCCAGCACAGGATAACCTCATCAGCAAGACTTGCCAGGAGGCTATCTGGGTTATTTGTTATGGCTATACACAGAGCCCCTTCCTTCTTACCCCACTCAACAACCTCACATACATCCTCGCCTCTTCCAGATTGTGAAATACCTATCACAAGTTTATCCTTTAAAGATGGTGGACTCTTGTATATAGTGAAAAGTGAAGGTGCAGAGGGAGCAGTGATATATCCAGAGATAGATTCCAAAAGATATTTCCCCAGCACCCCTGCATTATCGGAAGTACCTCTGGCAGATATATAGATACCTTCTATCTTCTTCTTATCCAAATACCTCTTAATCCTTTCCACTATTTGTATATTACTCTCTAAAATCCTAGTCAGGACATTGGGTTCTTCTCTTATCTCTTTCTCCATAATTGTAAGATAACTCAAATCCCAATCACCTCTTCTTATATTTCTACTCTATTTTACCACAAGAAAATATGTTATAATAGATAGCGTATTATAAAATCTTTAGCCTATGGGCTATAAAAGGAATGGAGGTTTTTAGGATGATTTACAAAAAGGTAACAGGTAGCATAGTTTTAGTCTTGGTTCTCTTTCTATTATCTACAGTATCCGCATCAGCCCAAGAACTTACTAAGACTTATACAGATTCGGATGCGGGATTTAGTATCTCCTACCCTGAAGGCTGGGTAGAAGGAGAATTAGAAGGGGCTTTAGCCTGGATTTACGATGAGGGCACATCGTCAGAATTAATCGTAATAATGGAAGAGATTCCAGAAGGATTTACTGCTAAACAGTATGCTGAAGCGGTTGGAGACTGGCTAAAGGAAAATCTGCCTGACTATAAAGAAGACTCTCTAACGGAATATACCCTGGCAGGAACACCAGGTATGCTGAGGATATATTCATTCACCTTTAAAGGTGGGAATTCTACTATTCCTGTAAAGACTATAGAGGCATATATAGTAAAGGACAATCATGGTGTAGCTGTCCTCTGCGACACTGTGTCAGATAGCTTTCAGTCTATGGAAGTAACTTTTAGAAAGATACTTGAAAGTTTCAAGTTCTTAGAATAGAAAGCATCACCTGGGGAAAAGGATAGATTTCTTAAGGATTTATCCTTTTCCTTTTTTTATTTTCTATAAACTCCATACTCCAGCGCAGTCTTGTATAAGGTCAGGATGTTTTCCACTGATGTATCAGGCTGGATAGAATGGCAAGGAGAAATAATAAATCCTCCACCAGGAGCCATATAAGAGATGCGCTCTAGGACTTCGGCATGTACATCCTCAGGCGTTCCATAAGGGAGAGTCTCCTGTTCATCTATTGTCCCATAAAAGGTGAGCTTATCTCCAAAATCCTCTTTCAGTCTTCTCGGTTCCATCCCAGCAGCTTTAGGCTGGACAGGATTCAATATCTCCACTCCTATTTCTATAAGGTCCGGGATTATTGCTCTTACTGACCCACAGGAATGATACATAATCCTTGCCCCATAACTGTGAGCCACATCAATCATCTCTCTCATACGAGGCTTTATATATTCTCTCCACATATCTGGACTTATCAGTAACCCATTCTGCCCTCCCACATCATCATTTAGTTCTACAAAGTCTATCTTCCCTTTTCCAGCCTCTAGAATCCTTACTAACTTAGCTATTAAATAATCTTTCACTTTATCCATAAGCATACATGCCAATCCAGGATTTAAGGAGAGGTCCACCATAAAATTATCCATCCCCCTCATAAACCAGCTGATCTCAAAAAACCCTCTACTATGGGCAAATATGGGATAACCCTTTAATCTTTCTATCTGATTAGGGATATCACTGTAATCCCAAATATCAGCTTGAGGCCAAGGGTATGATCCTAGATCTTCAACACTCTTTATAGAGTAAAGGGGATGATAAGTCAACTGAATATAGGTCCCTATCTGTGTCCTCTTTTCTATAAATCCAACACCCCAGATGTCTTTGAGAATTCCTTCAGGGGTAACCTCTATTGTAGGATCAGCATAACAAATATCTGAAGCCTTATATCTAATTTTAGGGGATACGTAACGTAAATCTACTCCAAGATATTCAAGCAAATCTTCATCATCTTTTATACCGAGAAACTCCTTGAGAGCGCTGTGTACCTCAGGGGCAGCTGAATAACCTATCCCAATCCTGTCAGGTTCCTCATGGTTAACTAATGCCAATATCCTATCCCTATGCGTCCACATATCTTCCTCCTGCTAACTCTTCAAAAATCTCTCCCATCAATTCTATCCTCTCCAGGGGAATATAACCATGGTCTATTCCTTCGTCACAACAAGCTATAAATCCCCCGTTAAACTTGCCTAATGCATTAATTAAATGTTTAGCTTCATCTAACATCTCCTCATAAGTCCCCTGTATAAGAGTACGTTGCATATCCAGTGGACATATAAAGCAAGCCTTGCCTCCAAACTCTCTACTTAGTCTATCTATACCTGACTCCTCATCTTTACCAAAGATGAGAGGCTGATTAAAATTAAAAGCCTCCACGCCTATCTCTATGAAGTCAGGGATAATATCCCACACATAACCACAAGAATGGAATATTACATCCTTGCCGTAGGAATGGATCAAATCAAACTGTCTCTTATATTCAGGCTTAAAGATCTCTTTCCATAGTGAAGGTGCTATCATTAAACTTCTCTGCATCCCCCAATCATCACCAAACCATATACCATCAATATCAAACCTCAGGTACTGCTTTATTATCTCTATCTGCCAGTCTACTAACTTTCTAAGGAATTCAATCACAATATCTTTATTAAAAATCAGATCTTCAAATAGGTCTTCCATACCTCTAAGGAACATCAATCTATTAAAGTCATGGAATCCCATACCACCAGCAATATATTTATCTCTATACCTTTCTATTTCTTCTTGAATATGGTCAAATCTCCCCGGAGCATAAGGGTCTGGGAATTCATAAGTCTTGTAATCCTTTAATGTTTTTATAGGATGCTCCTTTACCTGCCCAAAGGATGAAACTACTCTTCCTCCTAGTTTATCCCAAACACAACCCCACTCATCTTCCCCCTCTTTTTTAGGTTGCCAGTAATTAGCTGGAGCATAACCTACACCCACAATATCAGACTTCTCTGGATTGAAGGCATACCTTAGAGGTATCCTATCAGGACCTTGAAACTTTATAGCCTTCTTAACCCTCTCCTTACTCGTCATAATTTACTCCTTGTGAGTTAATAAATCTTTATTACTAATTAAAAAACAAATAATCTAAAATGTCAAGACACTATTGACACTGAAATTATACTGGTATATACATATTGACAAGTTTGAATTATTTGGTATATAATTTTTTATGAATAAATTAGAGAAAGGTTAAATGAAGAGACTTTTAGAGAAAGAGAATAAAATGGCAGTCAAGCCCAAGTATCTGGGGATCGATATAATAAAACCATCTAAGGAGGCGATGGATATGAGGGTAAGATAAGATGAGCTAATATCTTTAAGAAGTTCCAGTCTAGTAACCCTTAAAGGGGAGAAAGTTTAAAAATTTTAGAAAAGGAGGAGGAAAGCGGATATGAGAAAATGTTTAAAGTTATTAACCTTAGGATTGGTATGTATTATTATTTTAGTAAGTCAGGTAATTATTTCATCTGCAGCTAAAAGGACCCTAGAAGTATGGGCACCTGGAGGAAAAGTATGGGAGGATACATACCAAGAGTTTCAGAAGACTCATCCAGATATTGAGCTAAAATTCGTTCCACTAACTGGTGGATTCGATGAGAGAAAGCAAAAACTACTAAGTGCAGTGGCTGGAGGAGTCCCTCCAGATGTTATGTGGGTAGATAGATTTGAAGTATCTCAATGGGCTGCTTTTGATACACTTACCCCAATTAACAAATACCTTCCAAAATATAAAGTTTCGTCCTCCCAATATATAAAGCAGACTTGGGATGAAGCTATTTTTCCTTGGGATAACCAACTTTATGCGTTGCCTTGGCAAACGGACGACCGTCTTATATTCTGGAATAAGGACATATTTAAAGAAGTAGGACTAAATCCAGATAAGTTTCCAGCAACTTGGGAAGAGCAATTAGAACTTAACAAAAAACTTACTAAATTTGATGATAAAGGAAACGTTACTAGAATAGGATTTGCTGTAGTCGAAGGTTTAGGAGCTAACGGTGGAGAATGGGTACTCGGTTGGGCTAATGGCGGGGAATATATGACAGCTAGAAGTACAAAAGTAACCTTAAATCATCCCAAATTAGTGGAAACACTTGATTGGCTTGTAAAAATGACTGATGCTAGCGGAGGAGTAGAGAAAGCGGCAGCCTTTAAGGGAACTTGGGGAATTGAAGTACAGGCTCCTTTCTTTGTAGGTAAGATCGCAGCTATGATAAATGGGAATTGGACATTCGAGAGTATAGCTAGATATGCACCTAATCTTAACTTTGGTGTGGCTCCTATATACAGAAGAGACATTTATAAGAAAGAGAAAAAATTAGTTCCAATCACATTCTCTGGTGGACATGCTTTTGCAATACCAAAAGGGGCCAAAAATCCAGATGATGCTTTCGAATTCATTAGATGGATTACCGGAATCGAAGGGACAAGAGCTTATAGAAAGGCAAGTATTGAGTTCAGTAAATCTATGGACAGACCTTGGGCTCCTATAATATTTGCTTATCAATCATCTAATAAAGAATCTCTTGAAGCACTTGCCGAGCAACCTGTAAGTCAGGCTATAAAGGATGGGGTAAAATTAGCTTTCGATCTTATGGCTTATACAAGATTTAGAGATAGATCTCCAGCAGCTCTTCTCATGCAAAGAGAATTTCTAGGACATGCTAGAGACGAAGCATTGTACCATAAGAAGACTCCTAAGCAGGCTTTAGATGATGCAACTAAAGCGATTCAAGCAGAACTGGATAGATTAATTGATGAATGGGAGAAGAGAACAGGAAAGAAACTTAGATAATTATTTAAATCTTGTTAAATTAAAGGAGGGGGGCTCATTCCCCCTCCTTAGTTTTGTATAGAGTTAAATTAGGAGGTTAAAGTCCTATGGGTAAGTTTAAGAAAAACAAGGAAGAAATAATCACCGCATACTTATGTGTCTTACCTTGGAGTTTAGGTTTAAGCATATTTATTATAGGTCCTATTATAGCTTCTCTGATCTTTAGTTTTATGGACTATTCAGTAGTATTACCACCTAAGTTCATTGGCTTAGCAAATTATAAAAAGATGTTTTTTGGAGATCCACTTTTATGGAAATCCTTGTATAACACTCTTTATATGACAGTTATAGGAGTCCCTCTAAATATAATATTATCTCTCTCTGTAGCTTTGTTATTAAATCAGAAAGTTAAAGGAGAAGCTTTCTTTAGGACAATCTTCTATTTACCAAGCGTTGTTCCTCAAGTAGCTATGTCACTATTGTGGATGTGGATCTTGAATCCTCAAGTAGGTCTTGTGAATTACATCCTGTCTCTTTTTGGTATAAAAGGACCTATGTGGTTAGCAAGCGAACAATGGGCTAAACCTGCGTTTATCATTATGGGACTCTGGGGGATAGGAGGGAATATGGTTATATTTCTAGCTGGCCTTCAGAATATTCCTCAGCATCTATATGATGCTGCTACTGTCGACGGAGCAAATATATGGCAAAGGTTTAAATATGTTACCCTCCCAATGTTGAGTCCAACTATTTTTTTCGTATTAGTAATGGGAATCATCGGAACATTACAAATATTTACCCAAGCTTATATAATGACAGCTGGAGGTCCGATGGATGCTACACTTTTCTATGTTTATCACCTCTTTAATAAAGCCTTTAGAGATTTTCATATGGGCTATGCAAGCGCTATGGCATGGTTTCTATTTATAATTATTTTTGCCGCTACCATGCTTAACTTAAAATTAGCACCTAAATGGGTATATTATGAGGCTGAATAGAGGAGGATGCCTGTTATGAATCTAAAAAAATTAATTTCTAAAATAATAGTATATTTTCTTATAGTTTTAGGTGGTTTTTCTTTTATACTCCCCTTTATTTGGACGGTCTCTACAGCTTTTAAACCTGATGAACAGATATTCCTTTTTCCTCCGAAATGGATTCCAAAACCTCCGACAATTATACATTTTAAAGAGGTATTTGAATTTGTTCCATTTGGACTTCTATATAGAAATACAGTAATACTAACACTACTTAATATAGCTGGGATTCTGTTCTCTTGCCCTTTAGCAGCTTATGCATTTGCCAAACTTCGTTGGCCTGGCCGAGATGTGCTCTTTATTGTTACTCTTGCTACTATGATGCTTCCTCCTCAGGTGACTATGATACCTCAATTCTTAATCTTCAGAAGATTAGGTTGGTTAAATACTATGTTACCCCTCTGGGTACCTTCCTTTTTTGGAAACGCCTTTAATATCTTCCTTCTAAGGCAATTTTTCATGACACTTCCTAGAGAATTAGATGATGCAGCTAGGATAGATGGGTGCTCTTTTTTTGGTATATTCTGGAGAATAAATCTGCCTTTAATAATTCCTGCTATTACTGCTGTAACAATATTCACTTTTATGGGAACTTGGAATAATTTTATAGGTCCTCTTATCTATGTAAGATCTTATAGTGCAATGCCGCTCTCTTTAGGATTACGTATGTTCCAAGAAGCATATAGTGCTGAATGGGGAGCACTTATGGCTGCTTCTTTAATGATGATTCTTCCTGTTATCCTAGTCTTCTTCTTTTTGCAGAAATACTTCGTTCAAGGTATATCTCTAACAGGGCTAAAAGGATAAGTAAGGAGTCTAATAATGTCTATTCTCTCTCTTTCTGGTTCCTGGAATCTTTATTTTGGTCCTCAGGGGGAGGCCAAGAGTATAGATGAGGCTAAGGAGAAGTTTCAATGTATTTCAGCTAGTGTCCCTGGCGATGTATATCTTGACCTATTAAAGGCAGGGCTTATAGAGGACCCTTTTTTTGGAAAGAACTATCTAGATTTAAGAAGATTTGAATTTTACCAGTGGTGGTATGAAAAGGAGTTTACTGTTCCTAGAGAGCTTCTTGGCAGGAAGTTCAGGCTTATCTTCTACGGTATAGATACTATCGGTACTATCTGGCTGAATGGAAAGCTTCTTGGTGAAACCAATAATATGTTTGTCGAGCATTCCTTTGATGTAACAGACCTTCTAAAAGAGAATAATACTCTTGTAGTAAAGATAGATTCCCCTCTCCTTTGTGCAAGAGAGAAGAACTATGAGGCGATTAATGTCTCCTGGGAAGGAAGGGATGAAGCCCTCTGGCTTAGAAAGGCTCAGCATTCTTTTGGTTGGGATATAGCCCCTAGGATAGTCTCATCGGGAATATGGAAGGAGGTAGAGTTAAGAGAGATCAAGGATACAGAGATAGAAGAACTATATTATGCCACTTCTAAGATAGAAGACGATCTTGCGTATCTGGATGTCTTTTTTAAATTCAGAACCAATCTTAAATACTTTGAAGAATTTGTAATAAGATTTATCTTTACTGACAGGAATGATAATAAGCAGGTATTTGAATTTCCTGTAGAATTTATCACCGGCCATATAAATATAAGCTTAAAAGACCCATTCCTCTGGTGGCCTAAAGGATATGGAGAACCCCACCTATATGAGGTAAAATGTGAGCTCATCTATAATGGAGAAGTCCTAGATGAAAGAATAGATAGAATTGGTATAAGAACCGTTCATTTAGAAAGGACAGAAACTGCTGAAGAGGACGGTATCTTTAGATTTATAATAAATGGCATTTCGGTAAGATTAAGGGGCTCTAATTGGGTCCCATTAGATGCGTTCCATTCAAGGGATAAAGAACGAACAATACCCGTTCTTGAATTATTCGATGACCTTGGATGTAATATTATAAGGTGTTGGGGTGGAGGGGTCTATGAATCTGATGAGTTCTTTGACTTCTGCGATAAAAATGGAATAACGGTCTGGCAAGACTTTGCTATGGCCTGTGCCAGATACCCCCAAGAGGAAGCATTTCAGAAAGAGATAGAAGAAGAGGCTAAGAAGGTCATAAAGAGATTGAGGAATCACCCGAGCTTAATCCTATGGGCTGGGGATAACGAATGTGACTATGCGTATAATCTAGAGAATCTCCTTCCATCTGATAATGTATTAACTAGGAAGGTCCTACCATCAATATGTAAAAGACTGGATCCATATAGGCCATATCTACCTTCTTCTCCTTATATATCTGATACGGTAGCAAAATCAAAAGGTAAACTGACCCCACCTGAACAGCATCTATGGGGACCAAGGGATTACTATAAGAGTAGATTCTATACAGAAAATAAGGCGTCTTTCATAAGTGAGATAGGCTACCATGGATGTCCGAATCTAGAAAGCCTGAAGAAATTTCTTCCTCAGGAGTATCTGTGGCAATGGGATAATGACTACTGGAGGGCTCACTCTGTAGAGCACTGGAGAACAAGAAGGAGGAGTTATAACAGAAACGAACTTATGGCTAACCAGATAAAGGAATTGTTTGGAATTATTCCAGAAAGGATAGAAGATTTTATCCTGGCAAGTCAGATAACACAGGCTGAGGCAAAGAAGTTCTTTATAGAAAGGGCAAGGCTCTCAGATAATATCTGGGGGATTATCTGGTGGAATGTGATAGACTGTTGGCCTCAAATTTCTGATGCCGTAGTAGATTATTATTTCAGTAAGAAACTTGCCTATTACTACATAAAGAGAGTACAGGAGCCATTCTGTATAATGATAACAGAACCAGAAAGCTGGTATGTAAAGATAGTAGGGGTAAACGATACCCTTACAGAAAAGAAAGGAATCTACAGGGTATATGATGCTGATACCAGAGAAGAATTGAGTTCTGGAAATTTCTCTGTATCTTTCTATCAGAAAAAGTTACTTGATAAGATTAGGGTGAGTAGAGGAGAACAGAAGTTATTTATTATAGAGTGGGAGGTAGATGATAAAAGATTCTTAAATCACTATTTACTGGGAAATCCACCATTTGATCTAGAAAGATACAAGGAGTGGCTGAAGATACTTATGAAAGAGGTGAATCCAATATAAAGGTGAGAAAAAAACGAGGTAGAAACCTTCCCTATGTAAGGGCATTTAATAGAAGTCTGGTCTTACAGACTATAAGGGCATATAGTCCTATTTCCCGTATTGAGTTAACCGAACTTACATCTCTAACACCAACTACTATAACCAGTCTGGTAGATGAGTTTATAAAGAGGGGGCTTGTCAAAGAGGTAGGGAATGTGAAAGGGGAGATAGGGAGGAGCAGAACACTACTAAGTATAAATAATGGAGCCTATTATGTTTTGGGGATAGACCTAGCAAGAACCTCTATATCCTGTGGAGTGGTTGATCTTGTAGGGAACTTATTGTTTACCAAGAGAGTAACTTCTGACTTGACTCAAAATTTCCCTATAACTTTAAATACTCTCAAAGAGACCATCTATTCTCTTCTTGAAGAGCTGGACCCCCAGATTAAGGAAAAGATTATTGCTATAGGTGTAGGGTCACCAGGACCTTTAAGTCCAAGTAGAGGGGTTATTATCTCCCCTCCAAACTTCACAGGATGGAGAGATATCCCATTAAAAGAGATCATAGAAGAAGAATTCAAAATTCCTACCTTTATAGAGAATGATGCCAAAGCCTGTGCCCTAGGGGAGAAATGGTTTGGATGTTGTAAGGATATAGACAATTTCGTCTATTTCGCTGTAGGTACAGGGGTTGGAGCAGGGATAATTATTAATGGAGAGATATATAGGGGTGCTGGAGAACTGGCTGGAGAATTAGGACATACTACTGTGGATGTCAATGGACCTCAATGTAGCTGTGGAAATTATGGTTGTCTTGAACTTTATACTTCAGTAGGTTCCCTTATAAAGAGAATTAAAGAGAAGTTACCAAGCCTGTTAAAAGAAGACCCATTAGAAACACTGTCTATTTTCTATAGAACTGCAAGAGAGGGAGATATAAAAGCTGTAGAGATTCTAAACGACTACTGTTTCTGGCTTGGGGTTGGTGTGGTAAATGCAATAAATATATTTAGTCCTCAGGCAGTTGTCTTGGGTAGGGAGGCACTGATAAGTGGATCAGATCTTATCATCCCAAGAGTAGAGAAGATAGTAAGAGAAAGAAGTTTCTCTATAGCCTCTCAGCAAACAAAGATATTACCTTCAAGTATAGGACAAAATACAGGTATTATAGGGGCAGCTACTATTGCCTTACAGGAATTCTATAAAGACCCTTATAGAATAATAAAGAAGGAGGGAGTATGAGTAAAAGGTTCGTTTTGCATATGATTGGTAATGCCCATATTGACCCTGTCTGGTTATGGAAGTGGGACGAAGGGTTGGTAACAACAAGGGCAACATTTAAGTCTGCCATTGACAGGATTGAAGAGTATCCTGAATTTATCTTTACCGCATCTAGCGCCTGCCTGTATAAATGGGTAGAAGAGACAGATCCAGAACTCTTTGAAAAGATAAAGGAAAAGGTAAAAGAAGGGCGCTGGTGTATCGTAGGGGGATGGTGGATAGAGCCAGACTGCAATATCCCTGGAGGAGAAGCTCTGGTAAGACAGGGGCTCTATGGACAGAAGTATTTTCTCGAAAAGTTTGGTGTAAGGGCTAAGGTTGGTTATAATCCAGACTCCTTTGGGCATAACTGGATGATCCCACAGATACTGAAGAAGATGGGAATCAACTATTATGTCTTTATGAGGCCAGGACCACACGAAAAGGACTTGCCTGGAGACATCTTCTGGTGGGAAGGTCCTGATGGTTCAAGGGTATTAACTTATAGGATTCCATTTTCCTATGCAACCTGGGGTAAAGAGGTAGAGACACAGGTAAGAAGGGTTGCTGAAAAATTAAATGATAAGATAGATACCCTTATGTGCTTCTATGGTGTAGGAGATCACGGAGGAGGTCCAACAAAAGAGAACATAGAAAACATAAAGGAGCTAAACAAAAGAGATGATATACCGGAACTTATCTTTAGCTCACCCGATAGGTTCTTCGAAGAGATTTCCAGCAGAAACCTGGAATTTCCTGTAGTAAAGGACGACTTACAACACCATGCAAGTGGATGCTACTCGGTGTTATCCTGGATAAAGAAGAGTAACAGGAAACTAGAACATCTTCTGTTAAACGGAGAAAAGATTGCAACCCTAACGAGTTTCATAAAAGGTATTCCCTACCCTAAAGAAGATTTCATTTCAAGCTGGCAGAATTTACTCTTTACTCAATTCCACGATATCCTCGCAGGAACAAGTATACCTGAAGCATACGAAGAAATAAAGGCGATGCATAAAGCGATAGAAGATACCGTAAGTAGGATAATAGTCTATAATACCCAGCGGATAGCCAATGATATTGATACCCAGGGAAGAGGAGAACCGATAGTAGTGTTCAATACGACCTCATTTGAAAGAAGCGTCCCTATAGAGATAGAAATTCCATGGAGGGAAGAGAATCTAACTATTCTAGAAGAAAATACTCCTATAGCTACTCAATGCTCCAAGCCATCTGCCACCACAACGGGTGGGAGAATTAGAGTAACATTCATCGCCAAACTTCCCCCATATGGATACAGGGTCTACAGGGCGGTTCCAGAAAGATACGATATAAAATTCCCACACACTCTGTCTGTAGGAGAAAATTCTCTGGAGAATGACTGGTTCTATCTAGAGATAGACCCCAAGAGCGGATACATAAAAAGGTTAGTTGATAAAGAAAATAACAGAGAGGTCTTTAGAGGGGATTCTGGTATACCTGCAGTTATAGATGACCTGAGCGATACCTGGAGTCACGAAGTATTCAGATTTAAGGATGAAATAGGCAGGTTCACAGATGCAGAAATAAAAGTCCTGGAGAAAGGGCCCGTAAGAGGGGTCTTGAGGGTAAAGAGCAAATTTGGTAATTCTACTTTAACTCAGGATTTCACCATCTACAGGGACTTAAAATTTATTGAGGTTCGAGTAAAAGTGGACTGGAAAGAACAGTTAAAGATGCTGAAGTTGAAATTCCCGATAAATGTGGAAGAACCAGTAGCCACTTATCAAATCCCATACGGCTTTATCACCAGACCCTGCGATGGGGAAGAAGAGCCGGGACAAGAGTGGGTAGATGTAACAGGCAAGAACTATGGGATGAGCCTCATTAATGATGCCAAGTATAGTTACGATGTGGAAAATAACATCCTCTCACTCACAGTTTTGAGAAGTCCTGTCTATGCCCATCATAAACCTAGGATACTTGATCCTAACGAGGATTACAGATATATAGACCAGCAGGAGCAGGATTTCACATACATAATCTACCCCCACAGTGGAAGCTGGAAGGATAATTCAACTGTAAAACTGGCAGAGAGTCTGAATAACCCTCCAATAGCCTTTGTAGAGTATAAACACTCAGGGTCTTTACCATCTGAAAAGAGCTTTATCTCTGTAGATAGAGAAAACATAATAGTTACTGTTATAAAAGAATCAGAGGAAGGGAATGACACCATTCTAAGGGCATACGAAACATCAGGAAGAGAAACGACTGTAAACTTCAGGTTATTTAACAGGGAATGGACCAGTAGATTTGGACCTTCTGAGATAAAGAGTTTTATAGTTCCGGAAAGGGAGGATCTACCTGTAAGAGAAGTAAACCTTCTGGAAGAATGATCATAAATCTGCTATACTCTTTAAAAACTGTATATGGAGGCATCAAAGATGTTGTCTGAACTTGATTATGTATTGGATCTGTTGCAACCTGATTCAGAAAGGATAGAGCTTGGAAGAAGACGTCAGGCAAGTGTATGGAGGGGGGAAGAACCAGACTATATACCAATAATTCCTCCTCCTACTTATGTTCCTGAAAAAGAGAGATTTCCATCTTATAATCTCAAAGAACAGTTCTACGATCCAGAGAAGATGCTGGTTATGCACCTATGGGAACTTATTGGAAGGGCAAGGTTACCTGGAGATGCCCAACTCTCTATCAGAGCCAATCTCGGTACAGGGTTTGTTCCTTCCATCTTTGGGCTTAATCAGATTATATTTGATGACATTATGCCCTGGTTAAAGGAGCATCTCACAAAGGAACAGATCCTTTCAATAAATCCGGAAGAGATTGACGAGGACTTTGTAAAGACTAGGGGTCTGGTTCCTACCGCAATCGAATACATAAACTTTTTTAAAGAGAAGTTAGATCGAAAGGCTCATATATACCTATCTGATACTCAGGGACCTCTGGATATAGCACACCTTGTATATGGAGATACTCTCTTTACAGACATATATGATGATCCGGAATTCGTACATCATCTATTGAAGATTACCACCAATGCTTACATAAGCGTATCAAAGGTTCTTAAAGAAGTAATAGGTGAACCGTTAGATTCTGGTTATCATGGAGTTCTCTATATGGAAAATGGCGGGGTAAGATGCTGTGAGGATACAACCACATTGCTCTCACCTAAGACTTTCAAAGAGTTTGTTGCTCCTTATATAGCATCTGCTCTAAGACCATTCGGTGGAGGCTGGGTCCATTTCTGTGGTAGTGGACACCAATTCCTGGAAGATCTTCTGGCAATGCCAGAGGTGAAGGGTCTGAATTTTGGAAATCCAGAAAGATATGACTACTACTCCACTATGAATCTCATATTAGACCACAAAAAATTCTACTTTGGAATCTTTCAAAGAGAAGAACAAGAAACATTAGAGGAATATTTTAAAAGAATACTAAGACCTTTTTCCGAAAGGGGAACAAGGTGTGGACTTATATTTATGCCAACGAGTACCGATCTTCCTGAATGGTATGAAAATCCTCAAAAAGTCCTAGACCTCTGGTATTCACTTCAGGATAAGATGATAAAATAGTGGGGCTGGCATAAAGCCAGCC
>Ga0209225_1000247_pt1 | contig 64837 bp, 68 predicted proteins | sample WasSprMetagenome_FD_184732 | JGI IMG/M metagenome (GOLD analysis project Ga0209225, IMG submission 184732) | Sulfidic aquatic microbial communities from Washburn Spring, Yellowstone National Park, USA - WS (SPAdes) (version 3) | ecosystem: Environmental > Aquatic > Thermal springs > Hot (42-90C)... | reverse complement strand
ATAACAAAATTAAAAAGTGATTTGATATGAAAAATAATAAACCTTTTATTGGTATAACGATGGGTGACCCTGCTGGTTCAGGTCCTGAATTAGCAATCAAAGCCATTAAAAGATTGAAAAAAGATATTGAATATAATGCTAAATTATTATTAATAGGAGATTTTAAAGTATTTAAAAAAGCATTAGAAATCGTTGGACTCGATAATCTAAAATTAATTAAAATAAATCATCCAAAAGATTTTATTGATGATGTGGATACTATAAATATAATCGATTTAGATAATGTTGATATAAGCAAGCTAATATACGGCAAACCCTCTTTTATAGGAGGAAAAGCAGCATATGAAAGTATTATTAAAGCAGTTGAATATGCTATGGGAAATTTTATACATGCTATAGTTACTATGCCAATTAGTAAAGAAAGCCTTAACATGGCTGGTTATAATTATCCTGGACATACTGAAATTTTAGCTGATTTAACAAAAACAAAAGATGTTAGAATGATGCTTATTGCTAAAAATCTAAAGGTAGTGCATGTTACAACTCATGTTTCTTTGAAAAAAGCTATAGAATTGATAAAAAAAGATAGAATATTTAAAACTATTGAAATAACAAATTCGTATCTTAAAAATTATTTTGATATAATAAAGCCAAAGATTGCAATTGCTGGATTAAACCCTCATGCAAGTGAAAGCGGATTATTTGGAGATGAAGAAGAAAAAGAAATAATTCCAGCAATTAAAGAAGCTAATGAAAAAGGAATAAATGCTCTAGGCCCTTTCCCATCAGATAGTGTATTTTATAGAGCATATAATAATGAGTTTGATGCTGTTATAGCAATGTATCATGATCAAGGGCATATACCTATTAAAATGATTGGTTTTATGGAAGGTGTTAATATTACACTTGGATTGCCAATTATTAGAACATCACCAGATCATGGAACTGTATGGGGTAAAGCTGGAAAAGGCATAGCAGATGAAAGTGCAACATTAAATGCAATAAAAATAGCAATAAAGTTAGCAATAAAGAAAATAAAAGCGATATGATTTTTGATAAAAATAACCTTAATTGCAATATTTATATATTAGAATATGTAGTATCTATATCAGATAAGAATGAGTTTAGAAGAAAGAGTAGCAAAGATCGAAGGAATATTAGAACAAATAAATGAAAGACTAAATCATTTAGAATCTAATATAATTAATCTTAATAAAAGGATAGATAGTCTTAATGAGATTCTTAATAAAAGAATAGATAGTTTATTCAAATGGTTAATTGGATTAATATTAGGAATGTGGACTACAATAATGATGACATTAATACCTATTTTCTTAAAAATTCTAGGATTCTTATAATTTTTGAAAAATGAATTCTATTCATATTTATTTTCTAAGAATTTTTTATAGATTACGAAATATTAATAGTGATTATTATTTTTTTATTTCATAGTTAAAATTTTAAGAGCTGAAGCTTTAAAAGATGCATAAACTTCTTTTCCAGGCAAAAGTTTAAGATCTTCATAAGAACCTCTTGTTATTAATGCTTCTAATTCAAGAGCATTATATCCAAGTTTTATACTTACTAAACCCCCCTTTTCATTAATTTCTTTAATAACACATTTGATTATATTCCTAGCACTTGTTTTTAAAAAAATTTCAGATATTATAATATCCTCAGGTCTTAAAATTGCTAAAACTTTTGAGCCTAATATTGGTTTTTTATCATAAATAGCTGCTAAATTTAAATCTTCAATCTTTATTATAGCTATTCCTTCCTTTATTTCAATTACTTCTCCAGCAATTATATTTGGTTTTCCATGAAGCCAAGCTACTTCTAAATTTTTTGGATTAGTGAAAACTTCTATAGGAGAGCCTACTTGTAAAACTTTACCTTTAATCATAATTGCTATTTTATTTCCAAGTTCTATCGCTTCTAAAGGATCGTGAGTAACATGTATAGCTGTAAATTTCAATTTTTTATGTAAATAAGCTATAAAATCTTTAATTTGGTTTTTAGTTTTTGTATCTAAATTACTTAAAGGCTCATCTAATAAAATAGCTTCTGGATCTATTATTAAAGCTCTTGCAAGTGCTACTCTTTGTTTTTCTCCCCCACTAAGAGTTATAGGATATCTATTTAATAAATTTTTTATTTCCATTATTTCTGCAATTTCTAAAACTTTTTTATGTATTTTCTCTTTATCAATTTTCTTTAACTTAAGTCCATATGCTATATTATCATAAACATTCATATGGGGCCATAAAGCATAGTCTTGAGGAACATAGGATATATTTCTTTTATCTGGAGGAAGATTTGTTACATTTTTTCCATTTATCTTTATTTCCCCTTTAATAGGAGTTCTAAATCCAGCTATAGTTTCAAGAAAAATTGTTTTTCCAGCACCACTTGGACCCATTAATACTGCATATTCTCCATTATTAATAATCATTTTATCAACTTCAATTTTTAAATCTCCAACTTTTACCATTAGATTATCTATTTCTATCATTTTATTTTCTCCATTCTAATAATCTTAAAATAGCTAAAATTATGAAGCTTACTGCTAAAAGGAGTATCGATAAAGATGTTGCTAACTTTAATCCTTTAGTTGTAAACCACTCATAAACTAAAACACTTCCAACAATTGGATGATAAGAAACAATCATAATTGCTCCAACTTCACTTATTGCTCTAGCTAAACTCATAAGCCATCCAATAATTATACTTCTTGCTGCTAAAGGTAAAGAAACAGTTATGAATGTTTTAAATGGACTTGCACCTAAACTTCTAGCAACTTTTTCTAATGATACATCTACATTTTTAAACCCTTGTTCAGAAAAATTTATAGAGAATGATGCTGAAACATACATCATAGCTAAAACTATTCCCCAAAGGCTATCTTCTATTCTAAATCCAATAGATGATAAAAATGCTCCTATTGGTGCTCTACTATTAAATGTAAGCAATATAGCAATTCCAGCTACTGTGTGAGGCATAACTAATGGAAGATCTAGTAAACTTTCAATGAAACTTTTCCCTTTAAAATTGCTTCTACTAAAAATATATGCAAGAGGAATGCTGAAAAATGTTGAAATCGATGCAGCTAATATGCCTGCTTCAATAGATAAAAATATAGAATTTAATGCTTCTTTATTATTTATAGTTTGTGATATTGCTTCAATATCTGATGTAGTTAATAAAAATATCATTGGAATTAATAAAAAAAGTATTATTATACTAGATAATCCAGAAAATAATAATAAGAATTTTTTAGCTTTTTTAAATGGAGAGAATATTATTTCCCCTTCTGAAGTATTTTCTTTTTCATTTTTAATAAAAATTTTAATTAAACTTCTTTTAACCATTCTGGTATTTCTCCTATAACTATTATTTTCTCTAAAGGTTTAAATCCATTTTCTAATAAAATTTTTCTTCCTTTATTACTAATTAATAATTCAATAAATTTCCTAGCAGCATCTTTATGTAATGCATTTTTTGGAATTGTTAAACCATATGATATAAAAGCTCCTCTTAAATTTTCTTTCTTCTCTTTCTCACCAATTATAGTAATAAAAATTTTTGAGTAGAAATTGTCAAATGATGGTTCCGCTAAATTAATTTCTTTTGGTAATTCTATATATTTAAGTTTATTTGAAATAGCTACATTCTTATATTCAAAAGCATAATCTATTATCCCAGCTTCAACAAGAGCTAAAAGATCTACTGATTTACTCCTTATAAATATTTTTAATGAATCTGGATTAACTCCTTTACTTACATCAAAAAATATTCCACTCTCATTTGAAATGTATTTAATTCCAGCATGCTTTTCTAACATTTTTAATGGCTCTTCATTATTATAATAAATTGAAGCTAATCCTAAAACCATTAAACTTCTATATCCACATGGATCTTTATTAGGATCAGAAAAACCTATTCTAACATCTGGCTTTAATAAAATATTTAACCAATTTTCAGAATTTATTTCATTATAATATTTACTTTTTTCAGTAAAAACTATGACCATTTCATTAGTTGCAAATATTAAAGTCCAATCAATTTTTGAGAGCATCATATTTGTAATCAATCTATAATCTGCTACCATAACTATATCTGCTATTTTATTCAAATCCGTAATTTTTCTTATTGCATCAACACTTCCACTTGGTTCGTTTAAAATTTCTATACCATATTCATTCTTCATTATTAATGCTAGATCTTCTACAACTCCTGTAAGACTTCCAGCATGAAATATTGTTATACTATTTTTATAAGATAAAAAGAATTGCTGAAAAAGGAATGATAGAGTAAGTATGAATAATATGATTAATAGAAAGATTTTTTTATATGAAAACTTCATTTTTATCACCTTGCATTTTTTATCTAAAAATTTAGAAGAGAATCCTTAATAAAGTTTTTATAACTATATATTCAAAATAATCAATATTTTATGTATAAAATTTGTAAATATTCTAATATTTTTAAGAAAAATTTATATTTATAAAAACTTTAAAATTAAGCTATTAAATAAATTATTAAAAAGCATAATGTTAGGGATAAGCTATGAAACAAATGTATAAAGAAAAAACAATAATGGATGCTATAAACCATCTTAAAAGAAAAGAAATGCTTTCTATTCTTAAAATACAAACTACAGTAATAAAAACAATAGAAAATTTTATGATTTCAAGAGGATTTTTACAATTAATGCCAATTATTACTGCTAATATTACTGATCCATTAGGGCCAGATCCAGGAAGTGCTATAGTAGCTATCCCTAAAATAAAATACTATAATAAAGAATTGGTTTTAACTCAAAGTATGATATTGCATAAACAATTGGCATTATTAAGTGGTGCAGATAAAATATTCATAATGTCTCCAAATATAAGATTGGAAAATAGTTCTAGAAAAGAAACTTGTAAACATTTAATTGAATTTACTCAAATGGATTTTGAAATAAAAAATGGAACAATGAATGATGTTATATCTTTAATAGAAGATCTTATAATAGAAGTTATATCTAAAGTATTAGAAGAAAGAAAAGAAGAATTAAAAATGTTAGGAAGAGAATTAAAAATACCTCAAAAACCTTTCAAAGTTTATACTACACATGAACTTGAAGAAATTTATGGAAAAAATTGGGAAATAGAAGCTTCATTAAAACATGAATATCCCTTTTGGGCAATATGCTTTAAAAGAGAATTTTATGATCGAGAAGATCCTGAAAATCCTGGGCACTATAGAAATTATGATTTAATATATCCAGAAGGTTTTGGAGAAGCTTTATCTGGAGGAGAAAGAGAATGGAATTATGATAAAATATTAAATAGAATAAAAAAAGATGGTTTAAATCCTAAGAATTTTAAAGAATATTTAGAAGTTGCAAAAATGGGTTTATTATCTCCAAGTGCTGGAGCTGGAATAGGTATAGAAAGACTTATTAGATTTTTAACGGGTGCAAAACATATAGGTGATATTCAACCTTTTAGAAGAGTTCCAGGTGAAAAAATAATTTTTTAAATATTTAATAAGAAGGTTTATAAAAAATTTATAGTTTAAATGGAAGATTCAAATATTGTTTTAAAAGAAATTAAATGTAAGTCTTTATTAAATAAAAGTTGGTTAGCTGATTATTGTATTAACCCTTATATTGGTTGCCAACATCAATGCATATATTGTTATGCTGATTATTATACTAAAAAATATACATCTCATAAAGAAAAATGGGGCACATTTATTGATATAAAAATTAATGCATTAGAAATTTTAAGAAAGGAAATTAAGAAAAAAAAGAGAGGCACAGTTTTTATAAGTAGTTTAACAGATGCTTATCAACCAATTGAGAGAAAATATGAATTAACTAGAAAAATACTTAATGAGCTTTTAAAATATCAATTTCCAATCAATATTCAAACAAAATCTTCCTTAGTTTTAAGAGATATAGATTTACTTTCTAAATTTAAAAATTGTGAAATAGGTTTTACAATAACTACTTTAAATGAAGAAAATAGAAAAATATTTGAACCATATTCTTCTTCAATAGAAGAGAAAATTAATGCATTGCAAATATTAAGTGAAAGAAAAATAAAAACATACGTATTCTTTGGACCAATATTGCCTTACATATCAGATATTGATCTTGAAAATTATTTTAAAACTATTTCTAAACTTGGGATAGAATATATTTATATAGATAAGCTTAATTTAAAGCCAGGATTATGGGATAATTTAGAAAAAATACTTGAAATTAATTATTCTGAACTTATTGATAAATGGAAAGAAATATTTTTCTTAAAAAATAATTATTATGAAGAAATAAGGAAGAAAATAATAAAACTTTGTGAAGAAAAAGATATAAAATATATTTTTTGCTATTAAATTATACTAAACTAAGTTTCACTTGATTCCATCATTTTTTTAACTATTATTTCTGATTTATTTGTTGCTGCTTCAACTGCTTTCATTATAGCTGTTCTAACACTGCTATTTTCAACTTCATATATTGCTTCAATAGTCACACCTGCAGGTGTAACAACCATATCCTTAAGTTCAGCTGGATGTTTTCCAGTTTCAAGAACTAATTTTCCTAATCCTATGAATGCTTGTGCAGAAGAGAATAAAGAAAGGTCTCTTGGTAAACCAACTTTTAAACCTGCATAACTTAAAGCTTCTAATACAACAGCTAAATAAGCAGGTGCGCTTCCACTTAAAGCTGTTATTGCATTCATGAATTTTTCTTCTACTCTAGCATATTTTCCCATTGCTTTAAATATTATTTCAGCTTTTTTTATGTCTTCTTCATTTACATCTTTTTCTAAACAATATGCTGTAAAAGATTCTTGTACTAAAACAGCTATATTTGGCATAGCTCTTATAAATCTAGATTTAGGAGCTGCTTTTTTAAGAAGAGAAAGAGGAATAGCTGCAGCTACCGAAATAACAAGTTTATTTTCTATTTCTCTCTCTATTTCTTTTAATACATTTATAATATCATGTGGTTTAACAGATAATATTATAATATCTGCTTTAGAAGCAGCAAGTTTATTGTTAGAAGTAACTTCAACACCCATTTTTTCAAGGTCTTTCAATTTTTCTATATTTCTTCTAGTTGCTATGATTTTTTTAAAACCTTCTTTTAATAAACTTTTTACAATAGCGCTACCTATAGTACCAGCACCTATAATAGCAATAGTATTTTCTTTATACGATTTCTCCAGTCCAGACATTAAAAAATCTTAAGTTAATTTTAAGTATTAAAGTTTTTGCTTTTTTAATATGATATGTTTTATCTTTAAGTTTTTATTTTTATACTGAATTTTTAATAATATTAACTTTCTGCATGAGAAGATGGGGCACGCTTTTTCTTAACCTTTTTCTTAATAAATGGAAATATTAATATAAATACTGCAATTATTGCAAAAATTGCAGCTATATAAGCAGGAGGTAAAAGGCTTGTACGTGTTTTCTCAAATTCTTTTGGAATAGTAATTTTAACTTCTCCTAAATCAGTTTGTATATACATAACATTCCCTTCCATTCTTATTATTTTACCACGAATTGTGCCAATATCTGTTTGGATTGTTGCTATTTTATTTTCAATAGATATTAATTTAGAATCCCAGGATGTAAGCTTATCACTTATAAGAAAACTTTTTAAAGAAATACCTTTAGCAATATTCCCATCTCCTAAATCATATATTGCACTAACAACTAATGTGTAAACACCAGTTAAAGCATTTGAGGGGATTTGGAATCTTGCCTTATAAAGCCCTGTTGCTATATGAGTTAAGGATGATATTGAAATAGCACTAGGTCCATATAAATTTAAAGTAAGAAGAGAATCTACAGCTGTTCCATTATAACTTGTTAATATATAAAATTCTGCAATTTCTCCTCTAAAATATATCGTTCCAGTATCTATTTCGATATCCAATGGCAAAATAGCTTGTGTAATTTTTATAAATTGGAAAGACAAAAATAAAAATAGGATAAATATTAATGATTTTCTTAAAGAGCTTAACATATCGTTATATATTTGGTAATATTGGTAACTTAAAAATTTTCCTTTCTTCATAATATAAATTTAATTTTTTGGGGTAAAATATAGAGCAATCTAACAGGGCGTGTCTAACTTCCTACCATAGTTAGCCTCTCTTTCTGGAGGTTGCTCATACTCTTTACTTGGAAGAGTATGAGCTTCCTAATCCTCCCATCGGAAGGCAATCCAGCAAGTAGTAGCAAAAAGCTACTACTAACCCCTTTATTTCATTCCCAAGATCAAAAGGGGCTTTTCATTGCAAATCATTGAAAGCTCTTAAAAAGAGCTTTCTCACCTTATGAAGCTCTAATGCTGGATTTCCTATGAATAGGAAGCTTGGCCCACGCCTGACCCTCCAAAACGCCATGTTCTGGAAGGATGTCAATATAATAGCAAAGATTTAATTTTTTTATCATCACCTCTTTCTTTTTAATAATTATATATTTTTTAAGAAAAATTTAAGCATATCTTTCTTAGAACCTTTTCTTGAAAGAAATGTGGCTTAATTTTCTAAAAATATCGTTATCTAAGTTTTCTTAATTTGTTGATAATATTATAAAAAACTAGTTAAAAAAATTATATGCCGGGGGTGGGAATTTCATTAAGAGTGTAAATATTTACACTCTCAATTTTGAACCCACGACAACTGGAAACCACCTTTTTTTAAGATTATGAGTCCAGCACTCTAAACCAGACTGAGTTACCCCGGCTTGTCTTATATTATATAATTACAACTTTATTAATTTTTACAATATTTATTTAAAAACAATGATATTTTTCAAAAGGAAATAATAGCTATGCCATTAAAGAAAATGTAGTGGGATTAGTAAACCTAGATTTCACAAGTGTAATAACACTCTTTTTATTTTATAAAATTTTTTGAAAGAAAGCTTTTAATATTCTTTTATTAAGCTTATAACAAAATTAGTTCTATAAAAATAAGATTATCATAGAATATTAATTATCTTGTAGAATGGTATATGACTTATTTTTCTTCTTAAGTTTATATCATTTATTTTTTAGGGAAAAGAATTATTAAGAAATCCCTTTTTACAAAACAAATTTTTCAAATTTTCATATTTAATGAATTTTTATATACTCATTTGAAAATAAATGTGCTTAAATAATTATTTTAAATATTAAAAAAGAAGAAAAATGAATAAAATAAATATTTAGCATTGAAGAGATCAATAGAAGATTTAAATATAAATGAAGCATTAAATAAAGCAAATGAGCTTATAGATTATTATGATAAAATTAAAAGCAATCCAAATTCATATGATTATATTAAAGCATTTATAATAAGAACTATAGATATATTCGATCCATTAAATATTGCAAGTGGAATAATATTAAAAGATATAGAATTAACACTTCCAAAACAAATATATAATTTATTAAATGATATAACAAATCCGAATATAAGTTCAAAAGAGAAAGCAAAAGCAATTGGAACATTAGTTGGAATATTATTTAATACATATTATTCAATAAGAATATTTAAAAAAGAAATAAATAAATTTAAAGAAAGATTTTCAAATGTATATAAAGATAATTATGAAATAATTAAAAAATCAATAGATGATTTTTCTTATATAGATACAAGATTAACTTCAAAAACAATAATATTATTAGATAAAATTGCAAGTAAGCTTGGAAGGCAGCAAATAGAATTAGAGATGCTAGTTTAAGACATGAAACTTTAGAAAGTATTATACATATATGTATCGAGGGTAAAAATTTTGAAGAAGCAAGAAAAATAGCAAATGAAATTAAATGTACTAACTCTATAGATTTTTATAATAAAGCAGGCTTTTTTTAAATATTGCTGAAGAAACTAAAGACATTAAATATATTGAAAAAGCTTTAGAAGTAGCAAGTAAAATTGAAGATCCGTATAAGCAAGCTGAAGCTTTTGCGAAGATTTTAAGAATTTTAGTTGGAGATATATATAGATGTATTTGAATATATTTTGTATAATTAAAAAATCAGAAGTATTTTTATGAGTATTCTCAATAAGCCTATAAATGCTTTTTTTAAAATACTGAATTATGTAAAATTTGAAGTATTATATTATTAAAAGCTTTCTTTCAAAAAATTTTATAAAATAAAAAGAGTGTTATTACACTTGTGAAATCTAGGTTTACTAATCCCACTACATTTTCTTTAATGGCATAGCTATTATTTCTCTTACTTCAAGTTTTTTATTTTTATCTTTACTGAAAATTTCTTTTGTAGTTGTAGACCTTGCTACTATGGCTGTATCAGCTCCTCTATCAGTTCCTCCAACTCCTATAACATCTTCATATAAATTTATAACTTTTTCATCTGCAGCTATTAAAATTACTTCTATTGCAACTTTAAAACCTTGACCTAATGTATAAAATGCATTCCTTATATTATCCATTCCTTTTTCATGAAGTGGTAAATGAGTTTCATCGATAGCAATCCCTCCAAGCTTAATTATTTCTTCTTTAAAATTAGGATTCATTTTTTCATAAGATACTGCTACTACTTTAGCTACATCTTTAAGCGCTTTTGCAAATTTTAAACCAGTTTCACCAGATGTGCTAGCGACAATTACAGTATTAATGTCTTTTTCTTTAATTCTTTCATAAACAGCTTTTATTACATCATTGGTATTTTCAGGACCATAATTTTTAAAATATATTATTGTTTTTTCCATTTTGCTCATATTTATCATTAATTTTTTCTTTTTCTAAACATAAAAACTTTTTATGGTTCAATAAATGTTTATTCAAGAATATCATCTAAAGAAGATTTAGAAGATTCTGAAAATATTATTTATGCTTCACCTATTTGGGATATAGATAGTTCTCCAGAATATTGGAAAAAACGATAAAAATTGCAGAAATAATATTAGATTCATTAGAAAAAGAAGGGATTAATAAATCTATTTTCTTAAAATGGAGTGGAAGAGGTTGTCATATTCATTTACATGGTTATAGTTAAATTTTAAATTGAAATTTAAAAAATATTTTTAAAATATCTCCATATAAAGTATTAATAATATATCCAATTAGTATAAAAACAATTAATGGAATATTTTTAAAAAGAAATATAATTATAGTTTATATTCTTCATTTAATATTCTCCAAATTTTAATTGAAGTTTTATATGGTATTCCTGCCTTTGAAGATAATTCTTGAGAAGAAGCATTGATAATATTTTTTATTGTTTTAAAATTCTTTAATATTATTAGAATAGAATTGCTAATAAATATGATTTTACTTTCAATTATGTCTAAGGATAATGTGTTCTTTTAAATGTACTATTTTTCCTTACATATTTTTATATTTATTTTTAAAAAATAATAATAAAAAAATGGAAATAAATAAAATAATAAAATTAAAAATAAATGAAAATTTAGAAGAAATTGAAAAATTGCTAACAATTTGGAGATATTCAGTAATTCAAAAAAGGAAAGGAATAAACATTGAAGATATTAATATTCCAACAACATATAAAGTATCTTTAAAGAACTTTGATGACTTTAATATTCCAATGTTTCATCCAATTGTTTTTAATACAGGATTTTCAATAGACTTTGATAACAATGAAGTAAAGCTAACTTCTTTAAAGAGGTATAGAAGATTTTCATTAAGAATCTTTGAGGAGGATATGAAATATCTTAGAAAAGAAGTCAATGATGGAGCTAAAATAACAATGATAACAATTATTCCCCCTTCTTATAAAAGGGGGAAACATGGAAGAAGAGAAGTTGTAAGAAATAAACATTGGACTTTAAACATAACGCTAAGGAAAAGCATTGAATTGCTGACAGTTGAAAAATTCAAAAAGCTTCAAAAAGTAGCAATTCTGGGTATTGATCTGAATTCAAGGCATGGTGTGGGTTATGCTGTGTGGACTTGGAATAGAAGCAATGGTTTAATAAAAGATGAAGAAATGGGTTTTATTAAACAGAAAATTAAACCTCATTTCTTTCAAGAAAAAGTTCTAAGAAAATTGCAGAGAAACCATAAGAATAGCGTGAAGAATAACGAATTGTTTCAAAGAATAAACAAAAGAATACAACGACAGAACAAAGATTGGGTTAAAAAAGTTGCTAATGAAATTATAAATATTGCACTACAAAGCATAGAGAAATATAATGCTGATATAGCAATGATTACTTTTGAAGATCTTAGTGGATTCAAGGCAAACAATCGATGGCTAAGAAAAATAACAAAAAGAATCTTTGAGAAAGCTTTATGGAGTTATCCAACAAAGATTCTTGCTTATAAACCAATAAAGAATCAAAGAAATATTGAACAAATATTAATTGATGCATATGAAACTTCAAAGAAATGTAGTAAATGCGGAAATTATGTAGAATTTATAAGCAACAATGAAGTATATTGTAAGCATTGCAATAGACATAAAAACAGACATTTAAATTCTGCTGATAATATAGCAAGAAAAGCAATATTAGATCTTTGCTATTTCATTGATACCTTTTAGTCCTTCCAGAACATGGCGTTTTGGAGGGTCAGGCGTGGGCCAAGCTTCCTATTCATAGGAAATCCAGCATTAGAGCTTCATAAGGTGAGAAAGCTCTTTTTAAGAGCTTTCAATGATTTGCAATGAAAAGCCCCTTTTGATCTTGGGTATGAAATAAAGGGGTTAAATAGTGGTTTTAAAACCACTATTTTGCTGGATTGCCTTCCGATGGGAGGATTAGGAAGCTCATACTCTTCCAAGTAAAGAGTATGAGCAACCTCCAGAAAGAGAGGCTAAACTATGGTAGGAAATTGGACACGCCCAAGCGAATACAAATATTTATTATATTAAAATTGAAAAAGATTCATAAATTAGATTAGTTCTTTTAAGCTGATAATTTTTATAATATCACCAATTTTTCTTTTTAATTTTTCATCTTCACTTACTAATATCAAATTATTCTTTTTTGCAATCACTACATATGATGCATCATAAGCTGTTATTCCCAACTTCCATGCATTTTCTAATATTTCTTTTTCATATCCATGAGGGTTTATCATATTCATAAGATCGATAGTTTCATTAAGTATATTAGTAAGCTCTCCTGCTTCTTCACTAGTTATTGCTTTAGTTAAATAACTTTCTTTCCATAAAGCGTTTATTGCCTCATAAATTGTTAATAATTGAATATAATTATTATAAAGTAATTTTAAATTTCTTATTTTTAATGAATATATTAATGAAGAAGCATCGAAAAGTAAGCTTCTCATCTATGTTCCCTGTCTTCCCTAATACCACTTATAATACTATCCATGTTTATCTTATCAAGTATATTATTAAGCTCGTTAAGCTTTCTTTCTAATCTCTTAAGTTTTTCTTTCCTAACCTCTTCTTCAAGCGCACGCCTAAGAACATTAGAAATTTTTATACCAAGTTTCTCAGCCTCTTCTTTAAGTTCCCTTCTTACCTTTGTAGAAACCGTAATGTACCTACCCATTATAACCACCAAAATGTAGTAACATAAGTAGTATATAAGGTTATTTAAAAAATTTATTATATGATTTATTTCGTTTAAATTTCTCACTCAGTTTGATAAATGATGAATCTAAGTGGAGGAAAATGTTTATCTAAATTATTTTTGGGTTCAAATATCGAGTTAAGATGTAATTCTTTGTCATCTATGGAAAATATTAAGAAATAAATTCATGATTGCCATTTTTTCAATATTCTTAAGGAAAGAATAGTAAGAACAAAAAAGCAAAACTTAAAGCATGGTTATGTAAAACTTCAAAAATATATTGAATATAAAATGTTTTCTTAATAATTTATGTTAAAGCTAAGTTAACATCAAAAACTTCCATATGCAGATTATTCTTGACTTAGGAGAAGAATAATTAAATTAGATATTTCATTATTATGATTCTTTAAAATATTCTAATAATCCTATAACAATTTCAATTGATACTAAAACAAAAGATGATATACATGATTCTAAGCATGAATTTATTATTAAAGCATATAGGAGCGGATCATATGACTCATTTAAAACTTATATAATTATTAAGAGCATTGGTATAGAACTAATAATTAATCCTAAAAAGAATACAAGATTATATAGAGAGTCTCCTGAAAAAGCGTAAGTTGATTGAAAATTCTTAAAAATTTTGGAGATAAAGAATAGAATAAAATAATGAATTATGGAAACGGATTAAATATTAAAACAGCATTTTTAATATTTAAACACTTATTTATGGAGAATATATCTAACTAATAACGCGGTGGGGGGGAATTTCATATGGCAGGCACATATACCTGCCATATTTTGAACCCCCGAGATCCAAACGGATCACAGGCTTACTACCCATTAATAGCAGGCCTGCCCCCTACCTGGCTAGGGCACCACCGCAATTATTTTCTAAATATTATTTCATATTCTCAAAAATATAATATAAGAATACGTATATAAATACTTTAATATCCATAAAATTTTTTAATTCTTCTTTAAAAGCTTTAATTTCCATTAATATTTTTAAAAAGGGATCTTTTAGTCAAAATCTAATAAATCATTATAAAATTCTCTATTAAGATAAATGAGAAACCAACTAATTTTATTATCTTTTAAAAAAGGGTGACGAGGGCTCCTCGAGGTGGGCATGTCGTTTCTTAAGTTTATCTCCCAATTCCTTCCTCCAGTGCGTTTACCTTGAAGCGAGGATGCCTCGCCTTATGGCTGCTCTCTCCCGAGCCTGACCAGGTTCGGCGAGTTAAGATAATCCGTTACCTTCCCTACGGAAGGAGGATTATCTTACATCCCCCCTCAAGGGCGCACCTTCTTTGGAAGGAATTGGAAGCAAACTTAAGGCGTACATGCCGCCCCCAAGGTTACTGGCCCCTGCGTATAGCCGGTTTCAGGTTAATAGGAGACGGCTAGCCTCCCAGCCCTTCCCCTCGTCACCCATAAATAATATTATAAAGATAAATTTAACGATTTAATTCTTATTTAAATAAAGAAAACCTATTTTTATGCATATTTTATTTATTTTTTAATTAATGGTGCTCATTTTATGACTTCAATGAATAGTGAAAGTTATCATCATGTTATTTATAATACTTCTCATTGGATGCATTTAAAAAAATTAAGAAAAAAAGCTTTAGATATAATGAGTTTATTAAAAAAGAATGGTATAAATTCTATAATTTATGGAAGTGTTGCAAGAGGAGATGTAAAAAAAGGAAGCGATGTTGATGTTTTTATACCAAGAATTATTCCATCTTTTTTAATAGAATCAACTCTTTCTGAATTATTCCCATCTTTCTATAAAAGAGAATTGGTTCAAGCTACTCCTTCTTATATTGTTAAAGCATATATCTTTTTAGATGAAATTACTTCTGTTTCTTTTCCTTTATTAAAAATGAGAAAAGAAGAAATAGATTTTTATAAACTTGCAGGTCAATTATCATATGAAGAATTACTTCAAGATAAAAGAGTTCCAGGAATAAGAAAAGATTTAATATTTATTAATCCTGTTGAAGATGGTCATATAGAATTTTCTATTAAAGAAATGCCTGAAATGGGTGCAAAAATTCTTGGCATAGATGTTTCTTCTTTGCGTAAAAGAATTAATGTTTTAGTTAGACGCAAACTTTTTGGAAAAACAGGTGTTTTTAAATCAATAATTTTATCTGAAAATGAAAGTTTTGAATCTATTCTTAATAAACTTATTAATGAAGTCCCTGCTTTAAGAAGAAGAATTCAGAATCAAAGAGAATGAATCTTACTTTTTAATTTATATAAATTTTTGTTTAAAAATAATCTTTCTTTATATCTTTAAAACTTAGCACTTTTTATACCATATTTATGTTATTTGTTTTTCTTTTTCTAATCTAGCTATTCTAATTTCCAATTCTTTTAATTTTTCCATCATTGGAATTCTTTCCTCTAAAGAATCAAATTTATTGTTTACTATTTCAAATCTAGCTAACATTTCATTTCTAAGACTATTCATTTCATTTCTTAAGCTTTCTATCTTTTTATCTACTGCTTCAAATCTTGTCAACATTTCATTCCTTAAACTTATGAATCTTTCATTGAATGTTTTTTCTAATGAATCTATTCTTGTATTCATTGTTTTTTCCAAAGAATCAATTCTATTTTCTAAAGAATTAATTCTTGCATTAATTGCTTTAATTTCTCCAGTTATTTCACTTAATTTTGGTAAAAGAAGCTTTTCAATCCATGATGGAATTTTTTCAACCATTCTATATTTCATTTAATATTATCTTAGGATATTTAAATATGTTTATGTTTAAAAAATAAATGTAAAATAAAAAATAGATAAAAGAATTTTAAAAGAATGGTAAAGAGGATCCAATAGCGAAAGATTTTTCTAAGAAAATATAAATGCAAATTGTTAATTAAAATAAGGTTTCGATCACTTAGCATCTTATAGTTAATTAATGCAAAAATCAAATCTAGAGAAAAGAGCAATACAAGCAATAATAGAAATCATAAAGAATAATTTGCATGATACAGTCACAACATTTAGTTAAACAAAAAATGTTTATATATAATAAGTAGTCTATTTTTGTTTACAATATGAGTACAACGATAAGTATTCATATTCCTAAAAAATTGAAAGAAAAACTTGAAGAATTAGATATAGATTGGCGCTTTGAAATAGGAAATTATTTAGAAAATCTTATTAGAAAAAATATAAAAGCTAAGATCTTAAAAGAAGCAGATGAAGTAAGATTAAAAATAGGTAAAGAAACATCTCCATCATGGATAATAATAAGAGAGGATAGAGAAAATTGAAAATATTCTTAATAATGTTATATTTGATTTATCAAAATTGGATATAGATAGAGATTCAAATATATTAACATGGATAATATTAAAGAAAATATATGATTATAGAAAAAGAAATAAAAATATTGGATTGCCACATGTTATAGTTTGTGAAGAAGCACATAACATTGTTCCATCAATATATGAAGGACAAGAAACAATTATTGAGAAAATGTTAAAAGAAATGAGAAAATTTAATGAATCTATATGGATTATAGATCAAAGTCCATTATCATTATCAAGAGATATTCTTAGAATGTGTGGAACAATAATATGTTTAAGATTACAATATTCAAGTGATGTTGATAAAATTTCTGATACATTCCATTTGAATGAAGAACAATCTATAAAAATACAAGAATTGAATAAAGGAGAAGCAATAGTATTATTGCCAAGAATAAATAATGCAATTCCAATAAAAGTTTCTTATTGATAAAGTATAAATTAAAGGAAATATAAAATGATTAAGAATGAAATATCAAAAAAATCTTAAAACTATTGAAATATTAAGAAGAGAATTATATGAAAAATATTTGAATAAAAATAGTAGTTACATTTCTAATGATAAATTAATTTCTTTTAATTGTTTAAATTGTAAAAAAGAAATAATAGCTTTTATTATTTCATCTTTAGGATATACTTTGCTATGTAAAGAATGCTTTAATAAAAAATATAATGAATTTCTAAAAAGCAAACATATGAGCTTTCTTAATATTAATGAATTGATCAGAAAATTATGGATTGAATATTTTAAAAATATGATGATGGAAAAATGAGTTTAGAATATAGATTTAGAATTTCAAAAGAAGAAAGGGATAAGCATAAAGATACTTTTGGAATTTCTTTTAAAAATAGAAATTTTTTCCATGAGAAAAAGGTGAAGGAAAATGAGTATTTCTAAACTTATTAATTTTTATATTTCTAATCCATTAGACTTAGTAATATTATACAAACTTCTAAATAAAGGAGATAAAATTTGTGGAGAAACTACACGTGAAATTAAAAAGCAAAGGAAAAATGGGAAAATTGAAAGTAAAAGAGTAAGTCTTAGAATTTGTATAGAAATTGAAAAGAAAAATGTAGATTCTTTAATGAAAAATATATCTTTTTTAGGAAGAATAGTTTGGTCTAGTAAAGATCTTGGTATAATTCATAAATACCATTCTATAAAAGTTGGTGTTAACTCTATCGTTAAAATAGAAAAAGAAAAATTTAATGAAAATCTAAATCTTCTTTCCCTTAAAAAATTTAAACCATCGATTAAAGCTAATATAATCTGTATTTTATTAGAAGAACATTCATATTTAATTACTGAAATCAATGAAAATGGTGTATATATTTTAGATAAATTCGAAGAAACTTTAACTGGAAAAGAAGATCCTTTATTACATTCAAAGAAAACTTTAGAAGTTTTCCATAAAGCAGTATCATCATTAATAAAAATTTTTAATGAGAAAAAGAGGAAATACGATATAGCTATCTTTGGTCCAAGTATTTTCATTCAAGATTTTTTAAAAATTTTAAGAAAAGAAAATCCTAAATTAAGCAATCTTATTAAAAAAACTGCATATGTTTCTTCTTCCGATATTTCAGGTATTGAAGAAATACTTAGAAATAGATTATTAATAGAATATGGTGAAGAAATCCCTTTGCTAAAAGGTGTAGATATAATGGAAAAAATATTAGAAAAAATGGCTAAAGGAGAAAATATTTTTTCAATAGGTTTAAATGAAGTTATATTTTCTTTAAAACAAGGTGCAGCAGATAAAATTTTAATGAGCGAAAATTTTCTTTGGAATAATCTTGAGAAAAAAGAATTAGATGAGATATTGGATTTATTATTTAAAACAAAAGCAGAATTGATAATTTTACCAAACAATATTGAAGCTGGAGAAAAGCTTGAATCTTTTGGAGGAATAGTTAGTTTAAATCGTTGGGTTATATCTTAGAATTATGATTAATATATTAAAATTCTTTCAATTCTTTCTGCTGGCAATTTTCTCTCTTTTCCAATTATGATCGCTCTTAAATTTTTTACTTCCATCCATTTTAAATTCACATAGCTAATTACTACTCCTATGTTAAATGGAGAAGGATGTTTTTGTAATATTCTTTTATTTATATTCATTAATAATTTTTCAAATCCCACTTCTAATAAAAGTAAATCCCCTTCTTTCTTAAATATATTAAATGCATTAAGAAGAGTTTCTCTATAAGGATAAACAGCAAAAATATTTACCATTTCATCCAATGTGTGTAATGCATAAATTCTTTCTAAATCTCCTTTTCTAAAAATATATCCATAAGGTAAAAAATATTTTTTTGCATTTTCTAATTCTAATTTATGCATTTTACAACGAATTGCAGTTTTTATATTTATTATATCTAATTCTGCACCGAGTAATTCATTAATTATTTTTCTATCAATTCCACTAAAATTATTTGCATCTTCCCAAAGCAATTGATATATATACTTATCAAGAGCAATTTCTAAAGGTAAAAGTAAACCACTTTCTCTATATTCTTCAAGTGGCTCTTCCAATATTTCTCTATATTCACTTTTTCCATATAATTCAAGCAACTCAACTATTTCTTCAACATTCATAGCCTCTTCTATTAATGTTTTACATAATTCTTCATTTAATTCTCTAAAAGGTATAAGATATTGTTCTATATCAGAAAATGGCATATTTATTTCTTTTGCATTAAGAATAACTTTAAGATTGTGTATTTCAAATTTTTTAAGTAAATCTGCTAAAAGATTTTTTACATCTTCTGGTGAATAATTTAAAATATCTTCTATTTCTCTAATAAAATTTTTAATTATTATTTTTTCTAAATTAATGGCATTTATTTCTTCACTTTTTAAATCAATTTTATAAGCTGTTTTTTCTAAAATTTGAGCTATTTCTTGAATTCCTTTACTTCCAAGTAAAGCATATATATTATCTCTTGTAAGTAAGCGTGTTTTCATACTTCTAACTTTCGCATTTAAGTAAGCATACTTCAATACACTTAATTTCATAAAGGTTTACTCCCATAGAGATTATTAAATATTTATTTTCTTATTTTAAATTTAAACTCTCCATTTTACCATTGGACGTTTTAAAAATTTTCTTCTTCTTATTAATTCTTTAGGTTTTCTAATGCGTGGTTTTCTAATACTCTTTTCAGAACGATCATAAGCCCATGCTGTTATTTCTTTTAAAGAAACAATAGTATTTAAACTTTGAATAGAAGGTGGAAGCGATTTTTGTATTTTTTCACTTATTCTAACTCTAATTTTTTTAATTTTTCTTTTTACAAAACTACCTATATGACTGGTTATATTTACTAAATTTCTATAAGAATCTCTAAACTTCCAATCCGTACTCTTTATCATATAATTCCACTCACTTTTTTCATGTAGCTTTTCTAAAGCAGCCATCATACTCATTTTATCAATTTCCCTATGTATACGTTCTTCTTCTTTTATTGATCGTGCTTCCTTAAGTTGTGATCGTAGTTTTCTTATTTTTGCTTCTAATAGTAATCTCTTTGAAAGATGTGGAGAAATTTCAGATATTTTTTTAAAACTAATAAGTTTTTCGATATCTTTATTCTTATTTATTTCATCTTTTATTTTTCTATACCATTCATATTCTTCTATACTTTCCAATTTAAGCAACCTCGATTTCAAAATACTTATATTATTTAATTAGCTTTAAATATTTTTAAAATAAACTTATTTTTAATTAATTATTTAAAAAATCAAAGAATGGATTATAAAGCAATTTTTATATGCTTCCAATGAGCATAAACGATATTAGTAATCCGTAAATGCCTATTGCCTCAGCTAACACTACTGAAATAACATTCATCGAGAAAGTTTCTGGTTTTTCAGCTATTGCTCCTGTCATTGCGCTACCACAATAAGCTATTCCAAATCCTGCACTAAGAGTTGCTATAAAAATCGTTAATCCTGCTGCTAATGCTTTAAATGATGCTTCTTCTGTTGTAATTTTTGGTAAAGCTCCAACAAGCATAAATCCAGCTAATAATCCATAAATAGCTAATGCTTCTGCTAAAACAACAGCAATCATTGCTCTTGCAAGTATTTCTGGTCTTTCAGTTCCAGCTCCAGCCATCGCAGTTCCAACAGTTATAATTGCAAATATTGCTGCAATTGAAGAACCTCCTGTAGCTAAAATTATACTTAATAAACCAAGGAAACTTGGATCCATATTCATTCTACCCCTAACTTTTCTTAATTTAATCCTTTTTTCTTTTTATTTATACTTTTCATTATTTATTTTAATATAATAATTAAAAATATTTACATTCCTACTATACGTACATTTTTCATTTCAAAAGGTGTATATTTTTTCCCTCCTCCAGTATAGAATTTTGAAAACCATTCTACCCAATGTAATCTTAAAGTGTGTACGAAAATTATAGTACCTTCTAAAATAAGAGCTAAAAGAGTTCCAATCAAAATTCCCAATATTTGCATTGGCCCTTCACCCATCATTTGAATAAACATTTTACCCATACTTGCATGAATTAAATTTAAAGCAAGCAATCGTCCAAATGATACAGTATGACTTAAAGATTCGATAAGGGCCATAAATGCATGTGAAGCTCCTTCAATTTTTCTAGTTAATGCTTCATATATAATCATAAGAATGAAAGGAATAAGTAAAAATTGAGGATTCACAATCCAGAAATCTAGCTTCAAAATTTGTGTTGAACCATAATTAAAGAATGCAAATGCTGCACCATTATAAAACCATAACCATAGAATTACTGAAATTGCTTCTTTAAATTCTCTATTAACAAGTTTATTTGCTAAATTTAATATTAATCCAAGTGTTATTTGACATACACCTACAAATATTGCAAAATGGAACATAGCCATAATATCTTCAGATGGTACAAATCCTCCGATTAAAGTTTCTCTTCCTATTTTTGCTATTTCTATTGGATGTAAATGTATTCCTAAAAATTCATGCATACCAAATATTTCTCCAAATATAAATCCCCAAAATACTCCAAACGCACCACATAAAGCAAGCAATTCTCCTGCTGAAATAACCATGCCTAGTATTCCACTCATTTTTATTCCTTTTTTTATCATTTGTCTTCTTGCAATTGCAAGTAATATTCCTCCAATAGCCATTATAGAAGCATGTCCTATATCTGCAAACATTATACCATATACAAATGGAAAAGTTATAAACATTAGCATAACTGGATTTATTTCATGAGATAGAGGTACTCCATATGCATATAATAATTTAACAAATGGCTCTAAGAAACTTGGAGTTTTGAAAAATACCGGCTCTTCTATATGTTCTTCTTCAATTTCTTCTATGAATGCGAAACCATTTGCAGCTTCTTCTATTGCTTTAATTACTTCTTTACTTCTTTCTTCAGGTACCCATCCTTCTATTACAAAAGTTTTACGAGTTTTTCCAAAAAATTGTTTTGTTTCTTCAATTTTTTTACCTACTTCTACTTTTCTCTTCATTTCTATTAAACGTTTTCCATTTTTCTCAATAAATTCTATATATTCCATTTCTTTTGCTTTTTCAGCTAATTCTATTAATGCTTTTTCTTTTTCAGGGAGGTCTGGTTGTGATTTTTTCTGTGATAATGATTGAAGCTCATCCTTTATTCTTCTATATTCTTCTTCTATTCTTGTTACATTTTTATCTACTTCTTCAGCTAAAATTGATAGATCTACTGAAATAATTTCACTAGGAATTTCTTTAATTGGAATTCCAAATTCTTCTATTAATTTATCAATTCTAGAAAGGAGATTTGTATATTTAAATAAAAGCTCGCTTGGCCTTACATTTTCTACTCCTTCTATTTCTTCCTTTTTCTCTCTGAAATCTGAAAAATGCATTATTCCTAATTTTCCAAGAGTATATATTACATTGTCTATATATTTTTCATAAACAATCGCTTTCAATTTTTTCATTGGAGCAGCTCTAAGCAAGCTTTTTTCCCCCATTTATTCTATTTCTTCTAAAATTAAAATATTTATAATCTTTTATTTAAAATAGCAAAAAATTTAAATTTCCAAAATCAACTTAAAATGATGCAAAATGCCTATTTTAATCAATCCTAAATACTTGCTTATAGGATTAGATATAGTTATTTTTGCTATAATTGGCTATATCATAGGCTATTTTTTTAATAAAGAATTAGTAGGATTAATGATTGGAACAATTTTAGGTACAATTATTATGTGGATACATTTATTTTATATTATTCATAAAATATCTAAAAGGTATAAATTTTAATATTTAAAGAAAAACTAATTAATTTACAATATTCTTTTTTTATTTAAAAAAGTGGCTTAATATGTCTCAAGAAATAAAACCATTAAAAAAAGGTGAAAAGATAATCGAGCCTTTAGAATCGATAATAGAAACAGAAAAACAAGCAATAAGAATTATAGAAGATGCAAAAGCTAAAGCTAAAAAAATTATAGAAGATGCAAAAATAAAAGCTCAGAATGAATATAATATAGCATTTCAAGAAACTATTTCAAAAATTAATGAAAAAGCTTCATTAATAATAGAAGAAGAAAAAAGAAAAGCTGATCTTGAAGCTAAAAAAATAATTAAAGATACAGAAGATAAAATAAAAGATTTAAGAGAAAAAGCTAGTAAAAAAATTGATGAAGCTATAAAGAAAATGTTAAGTATAATTTTAATGGAGGAATAAAAAATGACTTTAGAAAATTTAATGAATATAATAATCGAAGATGCTAAAAAGGAAGCTGAGAATATTATTAAAGAAGCTAATAAAAATGCTGAACAAATAATAGAAGATAGTAAAAAAAATGCTATTACAAAAGCATTAGAAGAAGAAAAAATTTTAATAAAAAGAGCTAAAGAAGAAGCTGAAAATATTAGAAATACGATTTTATCTGAAGCAAGAATAAAATCCAGTTGGATGATTATTGATGAAAAAACAAAAATAATCAATGAAGTTATTGAAAAAACAAAGGAAAAATTAAAAGAATTTACAAAATCAAAAGAAAAATATATGGAAATACTATCAAAGTTAATAATTAATGCTGGCAGCACATTGGGAGGTGGAGAATTAGAAATATTATTAAATAAACAAGATTTAAAATTACCATTGGATATTAAAAAATTAGAAAAAATAGTAGAAGAAAAAACTGGTAAAAAAACTATTTTTAAAATAGTAGATGAAGATTTGCAAACAATTGGAGGAGTAATAGTAAGAACTAAAGATCAAAAAATAATTATAAATTATACTTTTGAAGGACTTATTGAATCTCATAAAAGGTATTTACAGAAAGAAGTTTCAAAAATTTTATTTAGTGAGTGAATCACATTGGGAAAAATAGCTGCTATTGCAGATGAGGATACAGCATTAATTTTTAAATGGATAGGGATTAGAAATAGTTTTATTGCAAAAGATATAGATGAAGCTAAAAATATTTTAATGGATTTATCTAATAAAAAAGAATATACATTAATTTTAATTACTGCAAAAATTGCTGAAAAAATAGAATCTATAATAAATACTATTATTGCTGAAAGAGAATATCCATTAATAGCTATTATTCCAGAGATCGGTTATCCTATTTATAAAAAAATAGATCCACTTAGAGAATTATTAAGGAGAACAATTGGAGTAGAGATTAAAACATCAAAATAAGGAATGATATAAATGTCTAGAGAAGCTGTTAGAGTAACTCGAATGGAACTTCTTAAGCTTAAGAAAAGTTTAGAAGTTGCGATTAGAGCAAGAAATTTATTAGAAGAAAAAAGGAATGTTCTTGCAATGGAGTTACTTGATTATATTAAAAAAATGGGTTTAGCACAAGAAAAAATTGATGAAAGAATGAAGAAAACTCATGATGCATTCATAGAAGCTCAAATGGTTTTAGGTAAAATGGGTATTAGAAGTGCTATTGTTTCAATTTCTCCAGATCGTTTCTCAATTGAAGAAAAATATAGAAGCATTATGGGAATAAGAATACCGATATTAAATTTAATTGAAAATAAAACGCAAATTCCTTGCAATTTTTTATCTACTTCATCAAAATTGGATGAAGTAGCTTTTCATATGAATGAAGTAATAAAAACAACAATAGAAGTAGCTGAAGCACAAGCTACGATTAAAAAACTTGCAGAGGAATTAAAGAAAATAAAAAGAAGAGTTAATGCTTTAGATCGTATAATAATACCTAGAATACAAAATAGAATTAAATATATAGAAGAAAGACTTAGTGAAATGGAACGTGAAACAATTTTTAGAATAAAAAGGATAAAATATCTTTTAGAAAAAAGAAAAATTACAGAAATAGCTTGATTTTTTATAAGTATAGATTATATAGTAAGTTTATATAAAAAGATTTTAATCTAAAGATAGTTTTCATGCATTCAATGAAATAAGATCATTTTTAGCTAAATCCTTTAAGATTTCAGTAACGATTTTTTCTAAATATCCATTATTTAATTTTAAACCAAGTTTTTCATTAATTTCCAAACTTAGTTTTTCAACAATTTGATTAATATTCTTCTTACCATCGCATTCTTCCCATATTAGATAGTATAGAGAAGGTAATACGTACGTTCTATTTTCATTAGAAATTAGAATACCTTTTCCATTATTTTCCAGAAGTTTTTTATTAACATATTTATTAATATTTGCCATATTAATCTCGTTAATAAATATATTAAAAGTTATATAAATACTTTTAATAAGAAAAATGTTAATTTTAATATTTTGATTTTAATTTATAATTTTATTAATGAAAAACTTATAATAAAGATACTTAAAAATAAAAATTTATAAATAAATTGAGAATACTTTATTAGAAGAATATGAAGAATAATGGTAAGATTATTGATATTAATAATGTTTTAGAATATATTAAAGAAAATGAACCTCTTTGTTTAACTGATATTTCTAAAAAGTTCAATATTAATTGGGCTACTGCAAAAACATTACTTCTTGAACTTGTTTTACATGGAAAAATAAATATGAAAAAATGCGGTAAAACATGGATTGTATGGATGAAAAATTCTAAGGAAAAATGAAAAATATTTTACTTAATTAAACTTTAAAATAATAGATTTTTATCTTTTGTTAATACGACTTTCTCTTTTATTATTTTTATATTAAAGAAAAATGCAATATTAATTAAAAAAGGTGGTAAAATTGTTAGTAAAAGAAGTAATGAAGAAAAATGTAATTACAATAGATGCTGAAAAAACTATTGAAGAAGCTTGTAAAATTATGGGTGAAAAACATATAGGAAGTTTAATAGTCACTATAGATAATAAACCTTGTGGAATATTTACAGAAAGAGATCTTATATCAAAAGTTATTTCTAAAAATATTGATATAAAAAAAGCTAAAGTTAAAGATTTTATGTCATCTCCATTAATTTTTGTGAGACCTAATATTCATATTAGAGAAGCTGCTAAAATAATGGTTGAGATGCATATACGTAGGCTTCCTGTTATTGAAAATGATAATTTGGTTGGAATTTTCACTTCTTCAGATTTTGTTGAAGCAATTTGTAAATATCATTTTGAATAAAAGTGGTTAATAAAATGTGTGCAGAAAAAACAAATGAAGAAAGTAAGGAACTAGTATGTACAGATTGTGGGAAAAAACTTGATCCTAATGATTATCTTAAAAAATGGGCTTATTGCAGATATTGTAATCAACCAGTATGCTTTGATTGTGCACGTTATGTAGGAGTACGTGTAAAAGGCCTTTATCATGATTATATTGAAGTTGTTAGAGTATGTAGAAAATGTTATCCAAAAAGACCAAGATGAAGTTTAATTCTCTTTTAAAAAGCTTTTTATTTATATAAAACTTAATAAATTAGAAAAAAATAGGATTTTTAAAATATAGAATAATTAGGTTATAGGAATGTTGGCTAAAGGTATTATATCAAGAGTTTCTGGTCCTGTAGTAATTGCAAAAAATATGTCTAAGGCTCAAATGTATGAACTTGTAAAAGTTGGTGAACTTGAACTTATAGGGGAAATTATTAGACTTGAAGGAGATAAAGCTACTATACAAGTATATGAAGAAACAAGCGGAATAAAACCTGGAGAAAAAGTAGAAGGAACAGGCAAACCATTATCTGTTGAATTAGGTCCTGGATTGATAGGCCAAATATATGATGGTGTACAAAGACCATTACCAAGCGTAGCTTCATTGGTTGGCCCATTTATTAAGAGAGGAGTGTATGCTCCAGCTTTGAATAGGGATAAAAAATGGCATTTTAAACCTATTGTGAAAAAAGGAGATAAAATTGTTGGAGGAGATATTTTAGGGATAGTTCAGGAAACTCCTTTAGTAACGCATAAAGTTTTACTTCATCCAGAGAAAAATGGTAAAGTAATTGAAGTTGTACCAGAAGGGGATTATACAGTATTGGATACTATAGCAACAATTGAGACATCTTCTGGAAAAGAAGAAATTAAAATGTTTCATACATGGCCTGTTAGGAAACCTAGACCATTCAAAGAAAGGATGCCAAGCGATGTACCTCTTATTACGGGGCAAAGAATAATAGATACATTTTTCCCTATATGTAAAGGAGGGACTGCAGCTATTCCAGGAGGCTTTGGAACTGGAAAATGTGTTGCTCCAGATACACCAATTTTATTATCAAATGGCGAAATTATAGATGCTGAAAGTTTATTTTACCATATGTCTAAAGATGGAGTAATTCTTAATGATGGAGGCGAATCTTATGTGATATGTTCAAATCCTGTAAATGTTATAGCTCTTTATCAAAATGAGCTTAAGAACATGGATAGCTATATAGCTTATAAAGGATTATCTAAACAAATGGTGAGAATTAAAACGAGAAAAGGAAGAAGTGTAACTATAACACCATTCCATCCATTGTTTGTTATTACACAAGATCTTAAAATATTTGAAATACCTGCTGGAAATATTAAACCTGGAATGTATATTCTAGCTCCTAGGAAATTAAATATTAAAGCTTCTAATGAATACTCAGAAGTTTATGAACTTTTAGATGATAATTTAAGATGTTGCGATTCTGAAATTATTAAAAAAGTTTCTGAAAATTTAAAAAGTTTAACTAAAACTTATGGTTCACTTAAAAAAATAGCAAAAATTTTAAATATGAATTATAATACTCTCATAAGCTATTATTTGTGTAAAAATAAACCTACTTTAGGTTTTCTTAAGAAATTATCTAATCTTACAGGTGAAAAATTTAAAGTTAAGGTAATTAAAGGTGAAAGGCAATCTACACCATTGAATATTCCTGATTTAAATAATGAATTAGCTGAATTTTTAGGACTCATACTTTCTGATGGAACTATTACATATGGAACTATTACATATGGAAGCGTATGTTTCTTTAATAATAATGCTATACATCTTAAACGATTTTCAGAACTTTGCTTTAAATTATTTGGTATAAAACCTAAATTGGTGAAAACTAGAACTACTATGAAACTTGTTGTGCATAGTGTTGTTTTAGCTAAATTTTTAGAAAAACTAGGTATACCTAGAGGTCGTAAAAGTGATAGTTGTAGAGTGCCTAAGCTTATTATGAAATCTAGCGATTCTATGTTAGCATCTTTCCTTAATGGTTATATAGCAGGCGATGGTTCTTTATATGGTTATACGTTAGAGTTGACAACAGCAAGTAAAGGGATGTGGATTGATATAGCTTATGCATTAACAAGACTTGGTATTTTGTATAGGCTTTCAGAAAAATATATTAAAGGTAAAGCTTATTATAGGATTTTTATTGAAGGGAAAAATGAATTAAAAAAACTTTATGAAAAATTATCAAACAGTTATGAATATCCACATCTTAAAAAGATTAGAAATTATATCAATAAAATTAAGAAAGGCTTTAACTCTATAGATATCGTTCCTATAAGCGGATATGAATTAAAATATATCATTAAAAAGTTTGGAATAAGAAGAAAGATCTTTGAGAAAGAAGGGGTATACATAAAGAATTATACGAATTTAAATGAAAAAGTTTCGGTTGAAACATTTAAGAAAATAGTAAACATTCTTGAAAAATATGGAAAAATAAAAGATAATGAAAACTTAAATATTTTAAAACAATTAAAGAAAATTGCTGAATTGCTCGAACATATATATTTTGATGAAATTATCGAAGTTAAAACTCTAGAATTTGAAACACCTGTTTATGATTTAAGTATACCTGAAACTGGAAACTTTGTTGGTGGTATAGGTCCGCTTTTGCTTCATAATACGGTAATGCAGCATCAACTAGCTCAATGGGCAGATGCAGATATAGTATTATTCATTGGATGTGGAGAAAGAGGGAATGAGATGGCTGAAGTGCTTGAGAGATTCCCAAGTTTAAAAGATCCTAGGAGTGGACAACCATTAATGAATAGAACGATACTTGTTGCAAATGTTTCAAATATGCCAATAGCTGCTAGAGAGGCATCCGTATATACTGGAATAACAATGGCTGAATATTATAGAGATATGGGTTATGATATAGCTATGCAAGCTGATTCAACAAGTAGATGGGCTGAAGCACTTAGAGAAGTTTCTGGAAGATTAGAAGAAATGCCTGGAGAAGAAGGGTACCCAGCTTATTTAGCATCTAGAATAGCTGAATTTTATGAAAGAGCTGGAAGAGTGATTTGTTTAGGAAGTGATTATAGAGTAGGATCTATTAGTATAGTTGGAGCAGTTTCTCCTCCTGGAGGAGACTTTTCGGAACCTGTTACACAATGTACATTAAGAATGGTTAAAGTATTTTGGGCTTTAGATACTGAATTAGCATATAGGAGACATTTTCCAGCAATACATTGGTTAACAAGTTATTCATTATATACTACTTCGCTTCAAAAATGGTTTGAAGAAAAAATATCAAAAGAGTGGAATGAATTAAGAGAGAAAGCAATGTATATATTGCAGCAAGATGCTGAACTTGAAGAAATAGTTAGATTAGTTGGACCAGATGCTTTATCAGATCCTCAAAGAGCAATATTAGAAGCAGCTAAAATGATTAAAGAGGATTATTTAATGCAACATGCATATCATCCAATAGATACTTATTGTCCATTGAATAAAAGCTATCAAATGTTAAAAACAATAATATACTTTTATGAAAAAATTTCAGCAGCAATAGAAAAAGGGGTACCACTTCAAAAAATTTTAGGATTGCCTATTAGAGAAGAAATTGCTAGAATGAAAATACAACCATATGATAAAATAGAAGAAATTGCAAAAAATATTAGACAAAAAATTGATGAAGAAATAAATAATTTACTAAAAATAAGCATAGAAGCTGAAGCTAAGTAATCTGTATTTTATAATAGGAAAATTTTATTTATAATTTATAGAATCATCTCTAAATTCTAGTTTTTCTCTTTAATGCTAATGATTTATTCATTATAGCTTTGTTTGCCAAGCATTTTTTAATTGCTTAATTAATTGCTTTCGTTCTTAATCATTGTATAATATTATCTAATTATGAAATATGAAATTGGGTAAAACTGCATTATTATTCTATAAAATTAAAAATTTTTAAAAATAAAAGTAGAGATTCCTTATAAGATATTAAGATATAAAATGAATAAATTTATATTAATGATAATTTAGGAATTGAATTTGGAGTCATCTTATGAACTCGTCTTTAAACTCTAGCTTCTTCCTCCAATGCTAATGATTTATTCATCGTGGCTTCGTTCGCCAAGCATCCTTTAAATGCTTAATTCATCGCTTTCGCTCTTATCATCGCGTATTTTGTGCTTGGAGGAAGGTTCTGGGTTGAGTTCCTAAACTTTCTTCTTCTAAGCTTTGGTCTTTATTCATTCCAAAGCCCAGAAGAAGCTTTACTACAGTTCATTATTATCTATAAATTGGTTAAATATAAACCTTAATTGTATGAAATATTTGCATTATTAATTGATATAGAATAAAGAAAACTAAAAGAAGATTTGCAACTTCAATTGAAAAAATATAAATGGAAAAAGGAAATTTGTATATTCTTTATTAGAAAATGAAATAGAATTTATAGAAGATAAAGATATATGGGTTACACCAAGTCTTCCATTAATTGTTTTTCTATTATTTGGATATATTATTAATATTCTATAATGATTAAGAGAAATTCTATGAGAAATTTTATTATTAGAAAAGCTTAAATAGTTTAGAGATAAGTTCTATGATAAAACAATTTATGAAAAATAAAATCATAAAAGTAAGGGATACTATAGATAAGAATATTTTAAAAGAAGTAAAATATATATTAGAAAATAATGGTCTTGTAGTTTATCCAACGGATACTTTATATGCTTTAGGCGCAAATGCTTTAAGTAAAGAAGCCATAAATAAAGTTTTTAAAGCTAAAGGTAGAGATTTCAATAAGCCCATATCAATAGCTTTAAAAAATTTGGAAGAAGCAAAAAAATATTTTGTATTTAATGAAATTGCTGAAAAAATTGCGAAGAAATTTTTACCAGGGCCTTTAACAATAATTTTACCATCTTATGTTTTACCTAAAGAGCTTTCACCTACACAAAAATTTAGCTTTAGAATACCTGAAAATGATATCGCTTTAAAAATTTTAGAAAGTATAGATTTTCCACTTACAGCAACCTCAGCTAATATTTCAGGAGGTGAAAATCCTATTAATGCTAAAATTGCAATAAAACAAATTGGAAAATACGTAGACTTGATTTTAGATTGCGGAGAATGTAAATATGGAAAACCTTCAACAGTTATAGATTTGAGTAATGGTAAAATAGTTCTTGTAAGAGAAGGCGTTATTCCTTTAGAATGCTTATATTCAGCTTTAAGCTTAATTTGAACTCATCTTTAGACTCTAGCTTCTTCCCCCAATGCTAATGATTTATTCATTGTGGCTTCGTTCGCCAAGCATCCTTTAATTGCTCATATCATCGCGTATATTTTGCTTGAAGGAAGGTTTGAGTTAAATTTCCTATAAAAAAGGAAATTGAATTAAAGAAAGTTTTTGACTAAGTTTTCCATAAATTTATATATAATTTCCTAGTGAAAGATATTTATAAAACAAAAACAAAAGCAAAAATAGAAAAAAGAGTGAATCAAAATGGTATTAAAACCAGAAAGAAAATATCAAACAATAACAACAATTTCAGGTCCATTATTGTTTATAGAAGCAACAAAAGACGTAGCTTATGGTGAACTTGTAGAAATAGAATTACCAAATGGAGAAATAAGAAGAGGGCAAGTATTAGAAGTAAGTGAAAATAGAGCGATAATACAAGTATTTGAAGGAACGAGTGGTCTTGATATAGATAAAACATTAGTAAAATTTACAGGAGAAACAATAAAAATACCAGTAGCACAAGAAATGATAGGAAGAATATTTGATGGTTCTGCAAGACCAATAGATGGTGGACCACCAATAATACCAGAAGATGAAATAGATATTCATGGATCCCCATTAAATCCATATACAAGAGAATATCCAAGAGAACCAATACAAACAGGAATATCAGCAATAGATGGAATGAATACTCTTGTAAGAGGACAAAAATTACCAATATTTACTGGAACAGGATTGCCACATAATCAATTAGTAGCACAAATAATAAGACAAGCAAAAGTTCCTGGTAAGGAAGAAGAATTTTTAGTAATATTCGCAGCATTAGGAATAACAGCAGATGAAGCAAGATTCTTTAAAGAAGAAACTGAAAAAAGAGGAGCATTAGCAAAAACAATAATGATCTTAAATTTAGCAGACGATCCTGCTATTGAAAGGATAATAACACCAAGAATAGCATTAACAATAGCAGAATATTTAGCATATACTTATGATATGCACATACTAGTAATATTAAGCGATATGACAAACTATTGTGAAGCATTAAGAGAAATATCAGCAGCAAGAGAAGAAGTACCTGGAAGAAGAGGATATCCAGGATATATGTATACAGATTTAGCAACAATATATGAAAGAGCAGGGAGGATACATGGAAGAAAAGGAACAATTACCCAAATGCCTGTTGTAACCATGCCTCACGATGATATTACTCATCCTATTCCTGATCTTACTGGTTATATAACAGAGGGGCAAATATTCTTAGATCGAGGTTTACATCGTAAAGGTATATATCCACCCATCGATGTTTTCCCCTCTTTAAGCCGTTTAATGAAAGAAGGTATAGGTAAAGGTTTAACTCGTGAAGATCATCGTGAAGTTAGTGATTGTTTATATTATGCTTATGCTGAAGGGAGACGTGTTCGAGAATTGATAGCTGTTATAGGAGAAGAAGCTTTAAGTGAAATGGATCGTTTGTACTTGCGTTTTGCTGATGAATTTGAACGTCGTTTTATAAATCAAGGTTATTATGAAGATCGTAGTTTTGAAAAAACTTTAGATCTAGGTTGGGAATTACTTAGTATGCTTCCTGAAAGCGAATTGAAACGTGCTGATCCAGCTACTATTCGTAAATACTTGCCTAAATATCGTAAAAAAGAAGTTGTTACTGAACCTAGTTTAAGTGCTTAATTTTTTATATTTAGGGAATATTACTTTAGAAAATTTTTTTAAGATAGTTATGGCTTTATCTGGAGGAACATTTGTTTGTGAAAAATCGATTAAGATAGTATTAGCGTTTAGTTTAATATAAGATTCTATTTTTGATATCCATTCTGATGTTTTTTCACCTAATCCATTTGGATAAGAAAGTGATGGAGCTAAAGAAATTTCTCTTTTTCTTCCATAATATTTCATTTTTTCAATGATCTCTTTAGTAATTTCTTTAAATTTTTCTAATGGCGTATCTGTTAAAAAGAGAAAACCATCTCCATATTTTACAGTAGCTTCAAGTATATCTTTTGAAGTTCCACCAAACCAAATTGGTGGATGAGGTTTTTGTATAGGTTTCGGCCAAAAAGGTGCATTATAAATTTTATAATATTTTCCATTATAAGTTACTTTATCTTCTTTCCAAAGTTTTAATATTATTTCTAATCCCTCTAACATTTTTGTAATTCTTTCTTTATGATTTTCCCAATCAAAACCATAAGAAATAGCTTCATTTTTAAACCATCCTGCTCCTACACCAAAATTAATACGACCATTAGAAATTATATCTGCTGTTGTTATAATCTTAGCGAGTTTAGCTGGCATATAAAATGGTATTGGAGAAACACGTGTTCCTAATCTAATCCTCTTTGTTTTTACCGCTATAGCAGTTAATACAGTCCAAGCATCAAGTTTATTTGGTTTTTTAGGATCTCCTCCTGTTTTTATATAAATTTCTTCTGGAAGAAAAAAATGATCACCGACCCATAATGAATTATAGCCTAACTTATCAGCAATTATAGAAATTTTTTCAATATCAGAGTAATCATATCTACTATGAGTTGGTAAATGAATACCAAAATTCAGTAACATAAAAAATCACCTCTAATCTTTTATCCATTTTAATGTTTAGTAGTTAAATTGATTTTTATTGTTTTTCTCTTATGTTTAAAGATTTCTGAAGATTTAATATTTAAGACGTTTATTATCTATTATTATCTTAATTTTTTAAATTGTTTATTTTTTTATTTTAGATCCTTCTTTCATCCATACAATCCATGTTTTACCGCATTTTTTCATATTTATTTTTCCATGTAAAACAAGTTCAAGAAGTAATGTTTTTGCAGTAGCCCAACTAACATTAAATTTTTCAGAAATACCACTTACGCAAACAGGTTCATTTTCCTCAATAAATTTAAGAATTTCATCAATATTAATAGATTTATCACCACTCTTCATATTATTCTTATAATAATTATTATCAATTTTACTTATAAATTTTTCTTAAATCTTTATTGTATTTATTAATATTCACAGATTTAGAAATATTTTTATAAAGTTTAATGTTTAAAAAAAAATTTATATATTTTTAAATAAAAATATTTAAACAAGTATTTATTAATATATCAACAGAAATATTATGTCAAATGTTTATAAAAAGCTTATAGAAGGATTAGCAGAATCTGAAAATAACAAGGAAAAATACTATTATTATCTTAAAAGAATTGTTGAAGAGAATGCTAAAGTTTTAGGAGATAAAATTGTTGCAGATATATATTTTAAAGAATTAGCTACTAAATATCCTCATGATGCTAATGCTATTCTTTTAAAAGAAAAACTTAGAACTTTAAGAAATGAATATGAACGCTTAAAAAAGATTAATGGAGGAGTAAATTTTAGAAAAGCTTTTTTAATTAAACGAGAAATAGATAAATTAAAAGTATCATTAAAAAAAGAAGAAACTCAAAGTTTTATAAAATCTTCTAGTTTATTAGAAAATATTTCTTCTCTAGGAACAAAAAGTTTTAATGAGATTAAAGAAAGTGTAGATTCTTTTAAAGATAAATTTTCAAATATTTTAAATAAATTTAATAAAAATTTACCACCAAGTATTAGTGAGAGAGGGCAATTAATAGATTCATTTAATATTCAAAGATGGAGTAATGAAAATATTTCACGTTATTTAATAAAAGGTCTTAAGAATGCTTCTATTCATCATAAAAGCTATAAAAAAGTTGTTGAAAGATTAGATAGAACTAATAAAAAACTTATGGAAAGATTAGAGAAAGCTAGAAAAGAGCCTATATGGTGGTAAAAAAATAAAATAGCAAATTATTTTTTTATAATTTTACTAGATTTTTTAATATTTTACTTTATTTTTTAAACAAATCTTGAAAAACAAGTATTCGAACATTCATAGGTTTTTTTGTTATTTCTCCAATTCTACTTCCTATTAAATATACTTCTTCATTCATATTTGAAGCTACATCCACGAGTCTCTGTGTAATAACTCCATCAAAAACAATATATTTAATATTTTTATATTCCTCGATTTTTTTAGCTAATTCGCTTACAGGAACTTTCTCGATTATATTTGCTTCATTATCCATTAAGTATGCCATTAAACTTCCCTCAATTTCTTTAGTAATCTCTAATACATTATTTGGCAAATCGAATTGCTTTTTTTCAAGAATTAAACTTTTATATTTTTCTTCTTTTACAATTTTTGCTTCTTCAAATGCATCTGCTATTTCTTTTCCAGTAAGTTCCTCTACTTCCTTTCCATAAGGGGCTCTTACAACAAAATCTATTTTCACTCCTTCGCTTAATAATTGTTTTAATATTAAGTCTCCTCCTCTATCACCATCAAGAAAAGCTATAACTTTCTTTTTTGATTTAGCAATCTCTTTAACAGTTTCAGGTATTTTCACCCCTTCAACTGCTATAACGTTTTTATAACCATGTCTCAAAAGATTTATAACATCTGCTCTACCTTCTACAATTATTAATTCTTCACTTTCTTCAACTTCTGGGCCTGCAGGAAGTTTTTCAGGTCCATATTCAACAATCTTAGCTTTTATAAGTGCTTCCTCGATCTCTCTTAAAACTTCATCCTCAATAGGTATTTTTTTCATTTCCCAATCATATAGAATTGCTTTAGCTCTTTCAACAATTTTTCTCCTTTTTTCAGCTCTTACATCATTTATTTTATCTATTTTAACTTTCGCTGAATATGGTCCAACTCTATCAACGATTTCAAGCATAGCTGCTATTAATGCAGTTGCACTTCTTTCAAGACTAACTGGTACATATATTTTTCCATGAGTTTTACTTCCTACTTTTTCTACTTCAACTTCTATTCTTCCTATTCTTCCTGTTCTTTGTAATTCTCTTAAATCAAATTCTGAACTAAATATGCCCTCTGTTTTCGGCGCATTACTTATAGTAATGCTTGACCGAAGAGAGCACCTACAATATCTGGCTTATCAACATTACCATCTACTTCTATACTTGCTTCTATAATATACTTAACTGTTGAAGTTTGACTCATTTAACCACCCCCATCCATTTTTCAAATACGTATAAATATCTTCTATTTCATTAATACCAAATTTCTTAAATTCACTTATTTTTCTCCAATAATATAAATCAACTTTATATCCCTTTACTGAAAGTAAGTTATAAAGTTTTTTACATATTTTTTTACCTTCTTTATCAAAATCTACTAATAAAATGAATTTCTTAATAGATCCTTCTTTATGTAAAAATTCTAATAATTGTCTATATTCTAAGATTTTCCCTTTAAAACCAAAACTTCTTAATGCTTTTATATCCCTTTTACCCTCTACTATTAAAATCGTCTCTTCTTCTTTATTTAAATCATCGATTATTTTTATTAAAGAATCCATTATAAAATTATTATTTTTCTTAACTTCATTTTTAAACTTCATTTTTTATAACATCAAATTCTTCAAGTCTTTTTTTCAAATATGTATAAATTAAAGTCTCTTAAATGTTTTCATCTTTCTTTTCTTTAATAATATTTAATATTTCAGGCTTATTATCAAAATATTTCCTTACAGGTTCTAGAATTTTTATTAAATTTTCTGAAACAGCTTTCTTAAGATCTAAAGGATGTAATTTCCCCTCTTCATATTCTTCTTTTAATTCTTTAAATGAATAAAATATTATTTTTCCACCATATTTGCTAGGTCTTTCAACTTCTAGCTTTTGATAATAAGGGAAAATTATATAATTACAAATTTCTATTATTGGATTATTATTTATTTCTTTTGCTGGACAATAAGCTTTCATAATTTTTTCCTCAATTACTTCTGGTGGATCATGAATCGCTATAATTGTTTCAGGTTTACTAGAAGACATTTTTTCTCCAGGTCCTGTTAAAGAAGTTAATATGGCTGTATGAAGACATACTGGTTTTTTATAGCCTATCTCTGGTAAAAATTCTCTAGCAAGCATATGTATTTTCCTTTGATCCATTCCTCCATGAGCAATATCTACATTCAAATAAGCAATATCAAGACATTGAAAAACTGGATAAACTATTTGTGAAACACGTGCATCTTCCATTTTTCTACCTACAATTGTCATACTTCTTTTTGCTCTCGCAATAGTTATGCGTAAACTAAGTTTCATAAAATCTTCAATATATTTTTTATCTAATTCAAAATCTGATCCTTGTATAAATATAGTTTTTTGAGGGTCTAATCCGCATGCGATAAAACAATGTTGTGAATATTCTTGCATTTTATGAATCCATTCCAAAGATCCTTTTCTATTCATAAAAGTATGTAAATCAGGCCATAGAACTTTTACAATCAATCCAATTTTTTGCAAATCTATTTGTTTTTTAATAGCTATTAAATGTCCTAAATGAATTGGTCCACTTGTTTCATATCCACAATAAGTTATTGGATGCTCTTTTTCTTCTAAAACTTTTCTTAATTCTTCCTCATTTATAATTTCTACTGTAGGTGGACTTTTTATAATCTTTATTTTTTCTTCTATGTCCATACTTTATTCTATAAAATAAAATGGTAATTTAAAAACTTTGGGGTACTTTTGTTGCTCGCCACGAACATTGTTTATCATTGGAAGAGCTTAAACTCTTTCTCAAAACAACTCTTGGATGGCGAGCAATTGTACCCCATTTTTTTATTTAAAAAATTTAAAATAAAAACTTTTATTACTATTTTCAATTAAAAATGTATTTTAAATAGTATTTAAAGTAGGTAAATTGGAAAATGACTTATATAGATGATTTTTTTGAAGCTGGAAAAATAGCTAAAAAAATAAGAGAAGAAATTAAAAAAGTAATTAAAGAAGGGGAAAAATTGCTTGAAATTGCTGAGTATCTTGAAAATAGAATAAGGGATGAAGGAGGAAATCCAGCTTTTCCATGTAATATAGGTATAAATGAGATAGCAGCTCATTATTCTCCTATTCCAAACGACTCTTCAATTATACCACCAAATTCGATTGTAAAAATAGATATTGGTGTGCATATAAATGGATGCATTGCTGATACTGCTTTAACAATTAGTTTAAATCCAGAATATGATTCTTTAGTTTCAATTGTTAATATTGCTTTAAATGAAGTATTAAAAATTATTAAAGCAGGGATTTCAACATCATTTATAGGTGAAGTTATTAGTTCGACTATCAAAAAATATGGTTTTAAGCCTATTTCAAATTTAACAGGTCATGAAATAAGTAGATATAAACTACATGCAGGGACTTCAATTCCTAATATACCTACAAGAGAAAAGAGCATTCTTAAAGAAAATCACATATATGCTATAGAACCATTTGCAACTTTTTCTAAAGCTGCAGGCGAAGTACTTTCTGGGAAAGAAATAACAATATTTAAACTTAAAGAAGATTCTGCTATTAAAGAAGAAAATTTTATTAAAAAAATTAAAGATAAAGTAGGCTTTTTACCTTACTCTCTTAGATGGTTTAAATTATCAGAGATTGAAGAAAAGGAGCATCAAAAACTTTTAAAAAAAGGTATAATACTTGGCTATCCTATTCTAATAGAAAAATCTGGCTATCCTGTAGCACAAGCTGAACATACAGTTTTAGTTCTAAAAGATGGTTGTAAAATTCTTACTGAATAACTTTTTAATATAGTTTTCTGGCATGTTTAACTTCTTACTATAGTTTATCCTTCTTGGCGTGTTTAGCTTCCTACTATAGTTTAGCCCCCCTTCTGGAACCAGTTTGCATTCATGTTGAATGAATGCAAACCAGCACTCCTCCCATTAGGAGGCACAGCAGAGTAGCAAAATGCTACTCAACCCTTATTGCTAATTTGTTGAAATTAGCTCATCAAGGGCTTCCCTTCTTAAGAGAGTTCTTCCAATCATCGAAGGGAATGATGGTTCCTACGAATAGGAAGCTTGCCCACGCCTAACCTCCCCCTACCCTCCTTTAAGGAGTCTCGGGGAGATGCATTGTTTTTAAAGCTTCAATGGTTCTTTTTGCAATATTTCTTGCAGCGTTTATGTGAATATTATCAGTAAATCTGCATTTACTACAAAAGAATTCATTTCCTCTCTTTTTTTCTTTATTTCCGCATCTACTACAAGTTATTGAAGTCCCATCTCCATCTACTAAAATTTGTCTAAGATTTCTTTGATTTTTATTGAAAGCTGGTAGATATGTTAAGATTTTCATAGAATTTATCCATAGACTTTTCTCAAAAGTCCTTTTTACTATTTTTCCTCGCAACCACTTACTGTTTTTCTCATTTGTCCTTCTGCTATTATTTCCTGCTTCATAATCTTTCAAGTTCTCAAAAGAAATTATTGCAATCTCGCAATTATATTCTTTAATACTCTCCAAAGCTATATCAATAAGCATTTTTGACATTTTCTCAACCCAATCTCTGTTTTGCTTTTGTATTTTTCTATTTATTCTTTGCCATAGTTCATTATGCTTTACTGAATTTCCATGATTCATTTGAAGTTTCCATTTTTCAATTTCTTGGAATTGATGGCTTTTCAATTTTGGTTTAAGAAATCCAAATTTCATAGGTTTCATTAAATCTTCTTTTTTATTCCATACCCACAAAGAAAAAGCAATTCCATGCTTTGAGTTAAGATCTACACCAAGCACTGCAATTCTCTGAAGTTTTCTGAATTCTTCCTTAGTTAATAGTTCTATATTTTTCTTCAATGTTATGTGAAGTTTCCAATGTTTATTTTTTACTATTTCCCTTCTTCTATGATGTCCTTTTTTGTAAGATGGCGGCATTATCATTACTTCAGTAGCTTTTGCTCCATTATTGATTTCTTTTCTAAGATATTCCATATCTTCTCTATCAATCTTCAAAATAACCCTTTTATGCCTTTTTAATGAGGTTAGCTTTACTTCATTGTTTTCAAAGTCTATTGAAAATCCTGTTTCGCAAAATGTTAAATGAGATACTTCAAAGCAATCAAATAATTTCATCGAAGCTTTCAATGTAGAAGGTAAATCAAAGCTTTCATTTCTTCTATATCTCCATTTTGCAATGTTCCATGCATTTAAAGTATTTTCAAGCTCTTTTAGATTTTCATTGTCCCCAACTACCCTTAACTTTACTGTTTTCCTCACTTCCATTTTCTCACCTCCATACTTTTTTTCCTGCTCATCTTCAGCAGGATCAGGAATTGCACCTGAGCAGGTGGAGGTGAGAATGGAAGCAAGGAAAATAGTAAAGCAGAGTAGTTGGAGTAGCCAAGCTCATGGGAGGATTTTCCAGAAAGGGGCTAAACTACTTCGGACAAAGCAAATCAAGGAGGCAGGAGAAAACTCCTACCTCGTATGGCAAAAATCGGCAAAAATCATTTTCCTTCCCCACTCGATAACTTTAGCGTATAAAGAAATCAAATGTATTTTTGAAAAACGAGGGTTCATGCCACAAGGGCAATCATTACCCCCATTGCCTCTCCACTGGCTACATCACTGTCTCCTAATCATTGCTGGTGGTGCTCATAGGAGACGGTATAGCAGGACTACCCCCTCCCCCCACCATTCCTCTCTATTCCATTCAGGAATAGATGAGTGGTAAGTATGAAAGAAAAAATAAGGAAGGGGTAGTTGGGAACAATGAAAATCAAAGAATATCAAATGTGTATGCTACACTGCCGTTTAGTCTCTGGAGAAGACTTGCCGTGGGTTAGCAAGTCTCCCCCAACCCAGCAGGTAGCATACCAAAAGCCCCATTCCCATACAGGAAATTCATTCCTATATGGTGGAGCAAAAATAAATGTATAGCAATAAACTTCCTAAAAGGTTTAGCTTCTTTAGGAGGTTACGAAAAAATGTTTTTATATTTTCTTGAAATTGATAAAATTATTACTATTTTCTTAGCTTTAGAATCAATTTTTCTTAATGGAATATCTGAAATATAGAAAATTCCACCTTTATATTCTTTTTCAGCAAAATTTAAAATTTCTTCATTCCCTTCTATTTCTAATTCTATTATTCTTGATAATTTCATATTAACCTCCTAAATTTTAGCCCCTTTTAGGAAGTTATTATCTTCCTTTTTGTTCTTTCTGCTTCAGGTTAAGGAAGCAACCTGAAAGCAGACCCGAGGTTATGCTTTTCCCTCATAGGAGACCTCCTTTTATAGGAGTTTCTCGGGCTGCTCTCCTATTCGGGAGTAGTTTCATTGGACCCTCAACTACTATAAATCCGTGATTTTAGCCACCACGGATTAAGTGGCAAAAAATAATATGAATGAGGAAATATTTATTTATAACTTAAGTAATGACTTAAGTAAAATTGAAGAATCAGCAAATATTTTAGAAATTATTTTATAAACATGCAAAATATTATAAAATTGAAAATATTTTCATTTAATTAAACAAAAAAGAATATCTAATGATATTAATAAACAAAAATTGAATATTATGGCTCTGTCAAGTTAAGTAATACCATATTTATAAGTTTTTAATTTTTCATTTTATGTTTTTTAAAAGAGAAAGAACTCCTATTGAAATTGTTTTATATGGAATTTATACTTATTCCAGATCTAATTCTCTTAGATTAACTTCTGAAATATTAAAACCATTAATAAATAGAAGCCATGAAACTATTAGAAATTGGTATTATAGATTTAATAATATTTCTAAAATAATAAATCCAAATATTAAATCTAGAATTGTATTAATAGATGAAAATTTTTTCAAATAAAAGAATATTTTTAGATTTTCAAATAAAAATTGGAAGAGGAAGTTTAAATAGCTTTCAAGCTGAGAAATTCATAAAAAAATTAAGAATAAAACATGGAGTAAGAATTATTTATACTGATAATGCATCATTTTATCATTTAGCATGTAAATGGGCAAGAATTGAGCATAGAATATATGGAAATAAATTAGATAATTTAATTGAAAAATTTATTCAAATTATAAAAGATAGAATTGAATGCTTTGATGATTATTTTCCATGCTTAGAAGAAGAATGTGATTATGAACATATTATAAAATGGATAGAATCTTTCAAAATAGATTATAATTTTATTAGAATTCATGGAAAAATTGGAAAACCTCCATTGGGAATAAAATTAAGAAAAAATATTATGAATAAAATGAAAAATATAAAAGAAGTGATACGGTATTACTTAACTTGACAGAGCCTCTATGAGCATGGAAAATATTATAAAATTGAAAATATTTCATTTAATTAAACAAATAAACAAAAAAGAATTTCAAATAGTATTTATCAACAACAATCAAAGATAATTGCTTCTATTCCTTTTATTGGAGAAAAATATGCAGAAAGATTATTAAAGAATTTTAAAACAATAAAAGCAATTATTAATGCTTCTCCTCAAGAATTAAGTTTAAAAGCTAAAATTCCATATAAAACATCTATAAAAATTTGGAGAATTTTAAATGAGGAATACTAAGGTATAAATTATATTTTCATATTTAAGAAAAGCATTATGTTTAATTATGCTAACAATCTCTTCTTATGAAGATTTTAAAAAAAGAGAAGTAGATGATAGAATTTGGTTAATTTTTTCTCCTATTGGAATAATAATTACATTAATTGAATATTTCTTTAAATTCATAGATTTTTCTTATTTAATACTTTATTTTATTTCAATTTTAATTACAACAATTATTTCAATAATATTTTATTATTCAAAATTTGTTGGAGGAGCAGATTCGAAAGCATTAATTTCTTTATCCTTCTTAAATAAAGAATATTTGGAGAAGAGAGAGAAATATTCGCATTATTTATTGGATAAAAAAAATGAAAATTGAATTTATTGAAAAATAATAGTACACGAATTACTCCCTAAAAGTAAATAATAATTAGACGATCCTTTAAAGGCTTAAATATTAAAATTTTTCTTTACTCTTTTCTTCTTCCTTCTTTTCTTCTACATAAATACCAATAATAACCATTGTTCCGCCACATTTAGGGCATTTATCTGTTTCTTTAAAAATAAAATCATTTTCTTTAAAAATTCTAGTATTTCTTGAATTACATGAAGGGCATTTTAAAACTGTTATCGGAAACATTTCCTGTTTTTTCAAATCTTCTCTTTTTAGAAAAGATAATGGAAAGATTTTTAGCATTTTTACCACCATATTTAACTATACATTTTTTTATCCTATGCCAACACTATTCCCTATTCCTGCTAATATGGCTGTAAATCCTGGAGGGACTTCTTCTATTATTAACTTTTTAATTCTTTCAACAACAACATCAACCGCTTTGTATATTTTTTCTCTTAAAGGTGTAATAGCATCAGTTATAGATTCTGTAATTACCAATGCATGTAATGGAATTCCATACGTCTTAGCAATTTCTTCTATTTTATATTTATCTATTCCAGGTCCACCTATTGCTACACCTATCCCCTCCATCATTTTTCCTGATTCTTCTCCCTCTAATTTGATAGCTGCATCCACTGTTAATATCAATTTTATTTTATCTTTTTCTTTTTCTACTATCCTTTTCACAGCTTCTCCAGGTCTCCCAACAGTTGCACCCGGACCTAAAGCTCTTACAACTAAAACTTTTCTACCCTCAAAATCTACTTCTGAAACTACAGTATCTTTAGCAATTTCCATTTTATTTTTTCCATTTCCATTTCTATAAGCAAATTCTGCTGCAACAAGAACTCCTATTCCATCACCTATTGGTTGGCCATATTCAAATGCTTGAGCTGCTTTTCTGTAAGCTTCAGCTATTTCCATAATTTGAGGGAGTATCATTTGTATTTGAAGTGCAATAGCATAATTTGCTGTTCTTTTACCAAGCAAATAATAATGCCTAACTAAACGATAAATAGTATTTAAACCTCTAGCAACTTCAACCAAATTTGATAATGTTTTTATTTGATATTCTTGCGCTTCTGGGCACATTTCACGTACTACATTTTCAAATTTACTTTCTCCACTCTCTATAAGATGCTCTAATTTCCAAACTATTCCATAAGGATCCATACTTTCAGGTTGAATGATAAAAAAATCTAATAAATCATCTAATCTTTTTGAAATATCTTCTTTTGGCTTTCCAATTCTTTTTATAGCTTCAAGCGTTCTATTTCTAACTTCATCTCTATACATTTTCAATTTTTCAAGTTTCTTTTCTACTTCTCGTAATATGAAGGTAATTTGAAATTTTGAACCAAACATTGGATAAAATAGAAATATAAGCCATGGAATTAACCATACTAAGCTTACTATAATTCCAATTATATCTGTATTTTTACCTATTTCCTGAAAAAAATTAAAAATTGTAATGAACATTTATTCTCAATCCATTTATTTTGGAAATTATAGAGTACTTTATAAATATTAATTTTTTATGGATAAATTTCTTTTTTAATTTTTAGTGGCTTGCCAGCACTTGAACTTCGCGTGGGCTCTCGCACCACACTAACGTTCAAGCGACGCTAGCTTAGCTTCTGGGTTCGGAATGAGTCCAGGCGTTTCCTAGCGTCTATGGCCGGCAAGCCACTAAAAATAGAATAAAAATAGCCTTATAAGTTTTTAAATAAACACTTTATAAAATATAGTATTTTAAAAAATTAACGAATATCCTTTGGTTTACCGTTGAAATTTTTCTAAGTATACAATTCTATAATATCCTGGTCTTCTAAACAATGCTCTTTACTAACTCTTTGTCCATTTATTCTAACAGATTTCCCCCATATTCTTGCATATTTCAATTTTTTTACAAAATCCTTATGTATAATTTTTGCAATTTCTTCAACTGTAGTTCCTTTTGGAACAATTAATGGTTTTTCTGAAATAATTCCATCTTTTCTAGTATATACTCTTATTAAGTCTAAAAGATTCCATATGGTTTCTTTTAACTTTTCTTTTTCAATATCAATATTAGATATTTCAATATACGGTAAACCATATGATTGTATAATTTTAATGTATTCTTCTCTATTTTTAATAAAAATTGGATTATATTTATTAATAATTATTAATCCTTTTTTATAAATATTTTCTCTTAAAATAGCTTCTTCTACATCATTTATTGTAGCATCTCCATATATTTTTATAATTGCATTTTTTATTCCTATACTAAGAAGTAATTCTTGTAATTCTTTATAAGAATCTTTAAAATTTCCAAATGTAATAATCCTAATTCCCCCACTTGGCATCTTTTTTATATCAACGAAAACTTTTGGGCTTCCTAAAATAACTCCATTTTCATAAAATAATTTAAATATTTGATTTAATTGTGTAATAATATCGTATGTACCATCAACAACTACTATTATAATATCAGAATTTTTAGTAAAATTTATACTTCTAGTTGCAAATTGTGTTTCTTTTCCATCAGGAAATATTATCGATGGTAGTTCTACCAATTGAATATTTACTTCATTTAAAAGAAGCATTCCTAATTCAGGTTTTTTAGTAGTTAAAGGATAATCAGCTATTTCAGGTTTTGCATTAGTTAATGCTGAAAGTATACTTGATTTACCGCTATTTGTTGTTCCTATAAGAGCTACTTGAGCTTCTCCTTCCTTTTTTATTGAAAAAATATCCTTTTTATGTTTCCCTACTTTTTTACTTCTTTCCTCTTTCTCTTCTTTTAATTCTTTTATCCTCTTCTTTATTTGAGCACAAAGTTTCTCCGTACCTTTATGTTTTGGTATTAAAGATAGAGCTTTTTCTAATGCAACTATTTTTTCATCTAAAGTTTTAGCTAATTGATAATTTGCTAATGCTTTCTTAGCTTCTGCTGTAAGATTCGTTGGCATAATTGCTTTATATTTCTATTGCTTCTCCTTCTTTTAATAGTATTATTTCTATTCCAGCATTTTCGATTTTTTCTTTATTTTTCAAGAAATCTTCAATTGTATAGGGTACTATTCTATTTTTATTTGTTCTATAATGCATTGGAATTACTTTTTTAGGTTTTATTTTTAAAAGTATCTCTGTAGCTTCTTTTGGATCTAAAGTATAGGTTCCACCAATTGGTATTAATGCCAAATCTATTTTTTCATCAATTAATCTTTTTATATCTTCTTCTTCTACTCTATAAGTATCCCCAAAATGATAAATCTTTTTATCATTTAATTTAAGTAATATTCCAGCACATTTCCCTCTTCCAGGTCCATGGTCAACTTTTAAATAACTAACTTCTACTTCTCCAGGTTTTAACACATCTTTTTTCCCAATTTTCTCATCTCCAGAAATATATTTTGCTTTAGGATAAAGTTGCTCTGATTTATAATAATGATCAGCATGTTTATGGCTTGAAATAACATAGTCAACATCTTTAAGAACATCTTTATACTTCTCTAAACTTATGTCGAAATCTGGGAAAGCATATCCTTCATAAGGGTCTATAACAATTTTTGTTTTTGCATGCTCAATTAAAAAGCAAGCATGTCCTAACCACATAATTTTCATTTTTCTTCAAAAATAGTTTAAAATGTCTTATTTTTAAATTTTTCTTTAATTCTTCTAATTTTTTATCTAAAATTAGGTCTATTTGATAAAAATTTTGGAAGAGATAAGGGTTTAAATGGCATATCTTTTACTTTATTACTTATTTCTATAATTAATTCATTAATATTCATATTTTTTATTTCTCCTTTCTCTCTATCTCTTACTGAAAGAATTCCAGATTCAGCTTCTTTTGGACCAATTACTATTATATAATTTACCCATTCCATTTCAGCTTCTCTTATCCTTTTTTCAACAGTCTCTTTTCTATCATCTATGTCAGCTCTTATTTTTGCCTTTTCTAAATTTTCTAATATTTTTAAAGATGTGTCGATATATTTTTCAGATATTGGTATTATCCTTACTTGTGTTGGTGAAAGCCATAATGGTAAAGATGGCTTTTCACCATTTTGCATTTCTTTATAAGCTTTTTCTAAAAGTGCATATATTACTCTTTCAATTGCTCCACTTGGAGAACAATGAAGTATTATTGGATATTTTTCTTTTCCATCTTCGTCTATAAAAGTTATACCATATCTTTGCGAATTTTCAACATCTATTTGATCAGTAGATAAAGCAGCTGCTTTATCTTGAGCATCTATAAAATTAAATTCCCATTTAAAAATAAAGTAAAAGAATCTTTCTTTCCACATTTCTATTAAAGCTGGCTTTCCATAAAGTTTAATAAGTGATAATACAAAATCTTTATTCTCTTTATAAAAATCTTCTGTAAAGCGTATCCCCAATTCATAATCTTCTTTTTTTAATCCAATATCTTCTAAAACTTTCATACAAAGTTCGAATCTCTTAATACATTCTTCCATTGCTTGCTTTAAATCTTTACAAATAGCATGTACATCTGGCATTGTAAAAGCTCTTAATCTTCTTAAACCTGCCAATTCTCCACTTTTCTCTCTTCTGAAACTATATCTAGTTAATTCATATAATTTAAGTGGAAGATGCTTATATGAAAGTTGTAAATCATGTGCAAGAAGAAATTGACCAAAACAAGCACTAAATCTTAGAAAATATTCCTTTTCTCCAGATAATAATATGTATTGTCTAGCTGGAAATCTATTTAAATAATTCTCTAAACTTGGATGATCAAAAGTATACATTATTGGAGTTTCAACTTCTATTCCGCCATATTCTATTACTTTTTGTGTTACATATTGTTCAATAAGAGATTTTATCAATCTTCCTTTCGGTAACCATCGCATATTTCCAAGATCACTAGCTGGTTCATAATCAACTAATTCAAGCTTTTTCATTAATGAAACATGTGGTGGTAACTGTGTTACTGCTCTAGATTTAGCAACTTCATATTTTGCGAATTTTTCTAAATTCTTATATTTTGAAAAATCAAATTTTTCTAATGGAATAAGATCACCCTCTGGTGTTAAAATATACCATAAAGATTTTATTTCTTCTTCTGCTTTTAATGCTTTCGATTCGTATAATTCCTTTCTTTTTTCTACTTCTATAATTTTTGATTGTTCAGCTAAAGGATGTCCTTTTATTGAAATAGTGAATTTTTTACACCATCCAAATGGAACTCTATAAACTTCTATTCCTAATTCCTTAGCATAATTTTCCATTTCCTTAATTATTTCTAATGCTTTTGATGGAGTTGCTAGATTATTACTAAGATGAGCATAAGGGTATATTAAAATTTTATTTACTTTAATTTTTTCTAAACTTGATTTTACTTCTTCTATAGCTTTTCTTGCCACTTCTAAATTATCATTTTTCTCAATGGATGTGAAAAGAACAACTATTTCTTCAAAGCGTTTTACTTTTTCTTCAAATGGTTCAGCTATTTCTATTTCTTTTTCTATTATTTCATATTCAATAAAATTTGAATGAAGTTGAAGTATTCGCATTCCCCTCGCCTTTTCAGTTTAAGAATATTCATGTAAACCTTTATTTAACTACTTTTTTATTTAAATTTTTATAATTAGATTTATGGTTTATATCTCCATTTTTCTATTTTTTCCTTATTTTTAATTTTTTTCTTATATTCTTTATAATGTTTCTCGCAAAGATATGCTCTTCTATGATTTGTTGAAATTTGGAGACCAATTGAAACAACTTTAGTTGTAGATAAAGATTTTATAGCTTTTTCAGAACATCCTAATACAGAACAATTAACTCCTTTTGATATCTTTCCCATAATTTTTCATGATAAATTTTACTTCTTTCCTTATATATATTAAATTGATGAAAAAATGAACTCATCTTTTAAACTCTAGCTTTTCTCCTTAATGCTAATGTTTTATTCATCATAGCTTTATTCGCAAGTATCAATTAATTGCTCATATCATTGCTTATTTTATGCTTGGAGGGAGATTTCGAGTTAAGGTTCCTAAAAAAGACTTTGAAGAAGAGAAAATATATAGAAAAAATTTGCATTATTCATTGGATAAAGAACTAGAAGTATTAAAAAGATTTGCAATTCCAATAGAAGATACTTTAAATATGAAAATAATAAATAAAAATAATAAATAATAGTGATTGAAAAATGATAAATCGTATTCGTTTTCTTTTCGAGATTTTTTTTAATAAACTAATTAAGAAAATAAGTTTAAGAAATATTTCTCCTATGCTCTTTAGCTTTTTAGGATTATTTTTCTCTTTCTTCTCTGCCTTTTTTTATATTATTGCTTTAAATGGAAATATTTATCTTATTTTAGCCGCATCTTTTTTATTATTATCTGGTTTTTTTGATGCAATCGATGGAGCTATAGCTAGAGCTTCTGGAAAAGTAACTTTATTTGGTGCCTATATAGATTCTGTATTAGATCGATATGTAGATATTATCATAGGTACTAGTTTTATTATAGGAAAGCTTTGTAGCTTTTTTTGGGGTTTATTCTATATTATTGGGGCATTAATGGTTTCTTATACAAGAGCTAGAGCTGAAAGTATAGGTATAAACCTTAGTGGAATAGGAATTGCTGAAAGAGGTGAAAGAATAATTTTTTTATTATTTTTATCTTTAATAACTACTATAAATTATAATTTTTTTGAATATGGCATAATTTTTCTATCTTTTCTATGTCATTTTACAGCAATTCAGCGTTCAATACACGTTTTTTTGCAAACTAAAAAAGTTTCATGAAGAATTTATTTACATTTTTAATTTTAAAAAGCAATATTATAGGGGTTCTTATTCAAAACCTTAAAAATAAGTAAAAATACGTTTTATGGAGAGAAAGAATATGCCTGTAAAAAGGAAAAGTAGAGGTAGAGCAAAAGGAGGTAAAGGAAGAAGCGAATTAATTCATTGCGATAATTGTAAAGCATTAATACCTAGAGATAAAGCAATTAAAGTAACTAGGCCTTATTCAATAGTTAGTGGAGACTTAGCTAGAGAACTTAAGCAAAAAGGAGCTTATATAGCTCAAACAATGGTAACAAAGTATTATTGCGTATCTTGCGCCATTCACTTTGGTATTGTTAAAGTTAGAGCAAAAGAAGAAAGGAAACCAAAATTAGTTTTATGAATTAAAAATTTATTATAGAATAATTTTTTTAAAAAAGTTATACTAATGAAGTAAAAGAAGGAAGGCTAAATGAGCATTTCTATTGAAAAAAAAGTTTCAAATTTTACAGAATGGTTTGATAAAATATTAGAAGAAGCAAAAATAGTGGATAATAGATATCCTGTAAAAGGTTTTTTAGTATATAGAGAATATGGTTATAAAATTATTGAGAATATAAGATTATTACTTGAGAAAAAACTTGAAGAAACTAATCATAAAGCAATGCTATTTCCAATAGCAATTTCAGAGGATTCTTTCTCTAAAGAAGCTGAACATATCGCTCATTTTAAAGAAGAAGTTTTCTGGATTGAAAAAGCAGGTAGTAAAAAACTTGACAGGATGCTTGTTTTAAGACCAACATCTGAAACAGCAATATATCCAATGCTTCAATTATGGATACGTTCTCACGTAGACCTTCCGTTCAAGATGCATCAAAGTGTAGCAGTATATCGTTATGAAACAAAAGCTACTAGGCCTCTTTTTAGAGTAAGAGAAATATTATGGAATGAAGCACATACTGCACATGCAACACAAGAAGAAGCTGAAAAACAAGTAGAGGAAGCTATAAAAATATACTCAGAAGTTTTTAATGAATTAGGAATAGCATACCTTCTTTTAAAGAGGCCTGAATTTGATAAATTTGCAGGAGCTGTTTATTCTATAGCATTTGATGCTTGGAATCCAGATGGAAAAGTTAATCAAATTGGTACAGTCCATAATCTTGGAACAAATTTTTCAAAAGTATTTGATGTAAAATATGAGAAAAAAGATGGTACTTGGGATTATGTTTATACAACCTGCTATGGTTTTGGTTTTTCAAGAACACTTGCAGCAATAATTGCTCAACATGGTGATGATCATGGATGTGTTTTTCCATCAAAAATTGCTCCAATTCAAATAGTAGTAATTCCAATTCCATATAAAGGTTTTGAAAATGATATTGAAAATTATTGTGTAGAAATCTTTAATAAATTAAAAAATGATTATAGAATAACAATTGATGATAGAAAAGACGTTAGACCTGGGGAAAAATTTTATTATTGGGAACTTTTAGGCGTTCCTATCAGAATTGAGATAGGTCCATCAGAGGTTAAAGAAAGAACTGCAACTCTTGTTAGAAGAGATAATTTAAATAAGAAGAATGTTCCAATAGAGAATTTACAATATGAAATAAACTCCTTGCTTAAAGATTTAGATAATAATCTAAGATCTAAAAGTAGAAAGTTTCTTGAAAATTTAATAGAAAATTGCTTTAATATAAATGATGTAAAGAATGCTCTTTTTCAAAAGAAAATAGCTAGAATCGAATGGTGTGGTAATGAAAAATGTGCTGAAATTTTAAAGAATGAAGCAGGTGGTGAAATTAGAGGCACAAGAGCAGATATAATAGAAAAAGCTAATGGAAAATGTTTAATTTGTGGTAAAGAATCTAAAGAAATTGTTTATGTTGCAAGAGCTTATTAAATAATTTAAGAATTAAGATTCGGTATATTTACAATGAACTACGCCCTTTATTCTTCTTACAAAATATCGACATAAATAGCATTCAATAAAGCTTTTTTGTTTATTATCTTTTATACACATGATTGCCTCCTTGCGCATATTATTAATCATTTTCTTACTAAGACCAACTTTGGCTTCTTCAATTAGATCTTTTGAAACTTTTAATGGTTTATCAAGCTTTATTACTTTTATTTCATTAATTTTATTCGAATTCATTTAAGACATAATTATAAATAATTACAACTATTTATTTTTATCTTTAATGAAAAATAAAACTATATATTAATATCCTTATTATCCCTCTTTCTAAAATAATCTGCATTCATGTTTTCTAGAAACTTCCTTTCATTAAATGGCTTTAATATACATTTCTGGTTTTATTCCATTATCTACTCCATTAGCTATAAAAGCAGTTTAGTTAATGAAAAATCTTAACGATTATGAAAATTGAAAAAGAATTTTTTAATTAAAACATTTGGTCTTACAATAGCTACATAACCGAACTCATCTTTAAACTCTGGCTTCTTCCTCCAATGCTAATGTTTTATTCATTGTGGCTTCGCTCGCCAAGCATCCATTAAATGCTCATATCATTGCTTTTTGCTCAATAACTTCATCGCATTTATTTTGCTTGAAGGAAGGTTTTGGGTCGAGTTTCTAAACCTTCTCTTTCTAGGCTTCAATCTTTTATTCATTGCAATCTCTGTCATCTTTAAAGCCACAATTCTTACATTCAAAATGATGTAAATCATTGAAATTTTTATCTTTTTCAAGTTCATTACTGCATTTTGGACATTTCTTTGAAGTATCTTTAGGATCTACATAAATCGTTGCTATTCCATTCCAATTTGCAATACTCGTTAAATAATTTATTATTTTTCCATAGAACCATGTATGGATTTTATAGTTATAGTCTTCGTTTTTATTTTTAAAGTTATTGCTTAAATCTTCATAAACTATTGCAATACAATTGTATCTTAAAGCAATTTTAACAATTTCATTTGAAAGCCTTTAGCAAATTCCTAAATTTCTTAATCTTAACTTATTCCATAACCTTGTAGCAAATGTTTTATATCTTTTCTTAGCAAATTCATCGATTTTTCTTACTTTTTGCCACTCTGCAATGTTCCATTTTATTCTATCAATGAATTTTCCAAGTTTTGCATACATGTTTGCATATTGCAATACTGCATTATGCCACCCATTTATTAACTCATTTATTTTTTGTTTATCTTTAAAATTATTAAATATTACTTCTCCTTTAATTATTAATTATTTTATATGAATATTTTTTCATTAATTATAATTTTTTAAAAATAAGTATAAAAATATGTAAGGAAACATAGTACATTTAAAAGAACACATTATACTTAGAGATGATTGAAAATGAAATTATATTTATTAATAATTCTAATTAGAGAAGCTTAAATAGTTTAGAGATGAGTTCAACTAATAACAGTTAAATACTTGAGGTTTTTCAAAAATTTATATAGAATATTGATGAATAGGCATGATTGGAATAATCTTAGCTCTACTTTCAGCTTTTACTTGGGGATTTTCTATAGTTCTTATCAGGAATAAGATGGATGAATTAGATTATTTCTTGGTTACTTTAATAATTACCATTATTGGGAATATAATCCTTTGGCCTATTGCACTTACATACACAAATTTGAAGAATGTTAACATTCAAGGTATTTTATTTTTTGTAATAGCAGGATTATTGTCTCCTGGAATAACGAGATTATTTTATTTTAAAGGCATGGAAGCTTTGGGAGTTTCTATAAATGCTGCTATTTTTGCAACTTATCCATTGTATACTACAATACTTGCTATCCCATTACTTGGTGAAATTGTTCCTATGAAAAACTGGAGTGGAGTAATGCTTATTTTGATTGGAATAATACTTATTGAAAGAAATTTAAATAAATTAAAGATCGAATCTAGAATGATTTGCAAAAAATCTATATTTCTTCCATTATTTGCAACATTAACAAACACTTTTTCATGGCTTGTTAGGAAAAAAGCATTAATTATTTGTAACGAACCATTGTTAGGGGTTACAATTGGATATTTTGTATCTTTACTTTTATATATTTCTCTATTAATCCCTTATAGCAAACGACACTTCATAAATTTCCGAAAAGGTTTACAACAATTTTGGAAACCGAGTATTTTACACAGTATTGGATGGGTTTTTTCTTTTTATGCATTGAATTATGAAAAAGTTTCAATTGTTACTCCACTTATTGATACAGAACCATTGTTTACTTTATATTTTGCACATATATACCTTAAAGGAAGAGAGTATTTATCATTTAGAATTGTCCTAGGTACAATCTTAATAGTTATAGGAGTTATGCTTGTTAGTATGCGATAATTAATCTATTGTGCCTTGATTTCTCTGAACTTTTCTATTAGTTTTAACCCTATGAAAAGAATAATTAAAGTTGCAATTAAAATTAAAAATCATTAAGTGATTTTTGAGATGGTAATTTCATCCTTTTCTGAACAATTTTTTCATCAAATATCGGGATGCCATACTCGCCATCGGCTCCTGCAATATATTTAATTTTTCCTTCTCTAACTTTTATTATCGCATCGGCAATTTTTTCATTTGTGACTTTTAATAATTCCTCTTTTTGCACATTAAGTAAGACATTTAATTCATTTCCAAAATTTTTTATTAGCTTATCATGTTCTTGTAATACTTTTCTTGAATAAAGTTCTCCTGCCCCCCATGCAAAGGAAATTATTTCATATAATGGCAATAAAGTTTTGAATGGAATAGCATTTTCTGGAATAAATCCTTCTGGTCTGTCTGCTAATTCTTCAACTCGATGTAGTACTCCTATCGTTAATTTTTTTCCACATTTTGGGCAAATATTATTAATTTTAATGGCATCTTTTGGATGTAAGCTTATTCCACAATTACGATGGCCATCCCAATGGTATTTTCCATAATTTGGATCAACTTCTATTGTAAATAAGAACTTTTCTCTATCTTTATTTTTTATTGTTTCATAGATTTCCCAATATGTTATTCTTTTTAAATCAAATACATTTGCTTCTCTTCCTAAACGCCATGGATGAGGTGAATGACTATCGCTATTTGAAATCAGAGTAAATCTATCGAGAGAAGATACTCTCCAATTCATGTCTGGCGAACTACTAAGCCCAGTTTCTAAAGCAAAAATATATTTCGTTTGATCTTGATAACATTCTTCTATAGAGTTAAAACCCGATTTACTTCCTAGACAAGACATCCATGGTGTCCATGCATGTGATGGATAGATTAGAATATCATCACTTATATTAATTAAAATTTCTACAAGCTCTGGTGCACTTAAATTAAGTATAGGTCTTCCATCAGCTTCTAAATCTCCGTATTTTGATAATTCTTCATTTATTTGTTCAACAATATCAAAAGATGGTGCATGAATCATATGATGTACTCTCTTAATTTTATTCTCAAATGTGAAGTAAGTTGCAACTTCTGTAGTTAAAGTAAATAAAACATCATTATATTTAAATAATCCTGTCCCATCAATATATTCTAATTTTTTCTTTAATTCATTTAACCATTTATTATGAGTAAAATCCGATGTACCTACAAGATTTAACCCTTTTATTTTTGCTCCTTTTGTTATTCCTTCCAAATCCATTTGTTTACTTGTGGCACGACTATAAAGGGAATGTAAATGAAAATCGCATATTACTTTCATTTTTTCATTTATAATTATGAATATCTCCTAAATATACTTTGCCAGAACATCTTCCTACCATAGTCTAGCCCCTCTTTCTGGAACCAGTTTGCATTCATGTTGAATGAATACAAACCAGCACTCCTCCCATTAGGGGGCACCAGCAAAATAGTGGTTTAAACCACTATTTAACCCTTATTGCTAATTTGTTGAAATTAGCTCATCAAGGGCTTCCCTTCTTAAGAGAGTTCTTCCAATCATTGAAGGGAATGCTGGTTCCTATGGATAGGAAGCTTGGCTTCTGGCTAGCCTCTCCTTAGCTCACTGGCATCGGAAGAGGCTACTTCCTTAAGGTATTCTATTGCTCTTTTTACAATATTATTTCCTGCATTGAAATGCTTGTTATTACTATATCCACAATTATTGCATTTAAAGAATTTCTTTATTTTTCCTTTTGCTATATATTTTATTAATTTTCCTTTACTTCCACATTTACTACAATAAATTGTAGTTCCATCTGCATCTACTAATATTTGTTCAAGATTTTTTTGATTTTTATTGAATGTTGGCAAATATGTTAAAACTTTCATTGAATAATTCCATAAACTCTTTTCAAATACTCTTTGAACTATTCTTCCTCTAAGCCATTCGGCATTTTTCTTGTTTATCTTTTTGCTATTATTTCCTGCTTTATAATCCTTTAAGTTCTCAAAAGCAATTACTCCAATTTCACAATTATATTGTTTAATACTTTCTAAAGCTATATCAACAAGCATCTTTGACATCTTCTCAATCCAAGCAACATTCTGTCTTCGTATTTTCGCATTTATTCTCTGCCATAGTTCATTGTATTTTACAGAATCTTTATGAATTTCTTGTAATCTTTGTTTTTCCAATTCTTGGAATTGGTGAGATTTCATTTTTGGTAAAAATCTTGCTTTTATCGGTTTTAATGAATCTTCTTTAGTATTCCATATCCACAGCGAGTAAGCTACACCATATTTACTATTGATATCTACACCAATTATTGCAATTTTTTGAAGTTTTCTAAATTCTTCTTTAGTTATTAATTCAATGTTTTTCTTCAAAGTTATATGTAGCTTCCAATGGCTATTTCTTATTATTTCTCTCCTTTTATGATGCCCTTTCTTATACCTTGGTGGTAAAACCATTATCATCGTAGGTTTTGCTCCATTTTCAATTTCTTTTTTAAGATATTCCATATCCTCCTCAAAGATTCTTAATGAAAATCTTCTATGCTTCTTTAATGATGTTAGCTTTACTTCATTGTTTTCAAAGTCTATTGAAAATCCCGTTTCGCAAAATGTTAAATGAGATACTTCAAAGCAATCAAATAATTTCATCGAAGCTTTTAATGTAGAAGGTAAATCAAAGCTTTCATTTCTTCTATATCTCCATTTTGCAATATTCCATGCATTTAAAGTATTTTCAATTTCTTTTATATTTTCATCTTCTTCATTTATTCTTAATTTTATTATTTTATTTATTTCCATTTTTATTATTATAATTTTAAAAATAAATATAAAAATATGTAAGGAAATATAGTACATTTAAAAGAACAATTTATACTTAGAGATAATTGAAAATGAAATATTCTTCTTATAATATTATTCCATTAATTGTTTTTCTATTATTTAGATGTATTATTAATATTCTTTATGGAGATATTTAAAAATATTTTTTAAATTTCAATTTTAAAATATTAGAAAAATTATAAAATGTTTTATTTTGTTTTCTAAGTAAAGAACAATTTTTAATTAAGCATATTCAAATTCTCTAATTAAAGCATAATGCTCTTTTATAACCTCTTTTAACTCGTAAGGTTTAAAGTTTAATTTTTCTTTTACTTTTTAAATATACTTTAAAAATAATTAAATTTGGTTATGTTACTTAAAGAAGTTGTTTAATTAGTCTTCTTTTATAGAATATTTTTCTGGCGTAATATAATAATATTCTCCTATAGATTTTTGATATTTATCTATTTGAGAATTAAGTTTATTAGCTCTTGGTCTTAAAGTTGTAGGGTCTCTACGAAATGTTATTCCTATTTCTTTCAAAAATTTATTCATACCATCTCTTAATGATGTTGGAGAATTAGCTATTCCATAAACCCCAGGTTCTCCACAGAATACTATTAATCTTGTTGATACAAAATCTATGACCATTAAATCATGATCTACGACAAAGCTATAGGAATCCCTTATACTTGTGATTCTTTTTATAAGCCTTGTTACTGCGTATCTTTCTTCTACATCAAGATATGCGCTTGGTTCATCAAGTAAATATACATCAGCCTTTCTTGAAAGACAAATTGCTATAGAAACTTTTTGAAGTTCCCCTCCACTAAGTTCATTTATTCTTTTATCCATTAATTTTTCTAAATTAAGTTTATCTATTATTTCTGATTGTACTAATGGAGAATTATATTCTTCTTTTGCCGCTTCCTTTATTGCCTCGTAAACAGTAGAATCTGTTGCGATTGGATACTGTGGTTTATAACTTACATTTTGTATTGGTAAAGAAATATTTTCATCTGTTTTCTCTATTCCAGCTAAAATTTTTATTAAAGTTGTTTTTCCAATTCCATTTGGTCCTATTAAACCTATTACTTCTCCTCTATAAACTTCTCCACTCTTAATATTAAGTGAAAAACCTGGATAAGTTTTTCTCATTTCAGGCCATGCTATTTTCTCTTTTCTTTCAGGTATTGAAGGTATTGGAGGTTTAATATCAAATGCTATTTTCTCTTTTCTAAAACGTAAGTTCTCAGTAGGTATGTATCCATCTATAAATATATTTATTCCTTCTCTAACCCCATATGGTCCAGACACAACACCATAAACGGAACTTTCTCCATAAAATACAAATACTATATCTGATAAATAATCCATTACTGCCAAATCATGGTCGCATACCAATGTTTTTTTATCTATTGTAAATTCTCTAATAGCTTTAGCAGCATTAAAGCGTTGTTTAATATCTAAAAAACTTGAAGGTTCATCTAAAAAGTAAATATCAGCATCTTTAAGTAAACAAACGGCTATCGCAACTCTTTGCAACTCTCCTCCACTTAGCATAGATATTTCTCTATTTAAAATATTTTTTAATTCAAGAGCATTTATTATAAAATTCATTTTATCCTCATCTTTACTCACTTTTTTCAAAATTTCGGAAACTTTTCCTTTTATAATTTGAGGTATATTACTTATATATTGCGGTTTATATGATACTTTTAATGAATTATTTAATAATTCATTAAAATGTTGCTGTATAAGAGTCCCTCTAAAAAAATTTGTAATATCTTTTAACTCAATTTTTTTATCAATTTCTCCAAAATTTGGAATAAGTTTTCCAGCAAGAATGTTTATTGCTGTAGATTTTCCAAGAGCATTTTTACCTATACATCCAGTTACTTTTCCTTTAATTAAATAAGGAAGTCTATATAATCTGAATGCATTTACTCCATATTGATGTACGAGATCTTTTGTTAATTTATCTGGTAAATTTACAATTGTAATAGCTTTGAAAGGACATTTTTTTACACAAAGTCCACATCCAACACAAAATGTTTCCACTATATTTGGATATGTATCTTCACCAATTTTTATAGTTTCAATTCCAGTTCTATTCTTTGGACAAAATCTTCTACAAATATACCCGCACTTTTTTGGTTGGCATACATCTTTATCAATAACTGCTATACGTGGCAATTAGTGAAACCTCCTAGTACTTTACTTTATTCTTTAATGATTGCTTATATTTCAAGCTTAGTTTAATTAATAACATCTTATTTACTTTATTAGAAAACATTTAGCAAAAATATTTATTTATAACCACTATTTAACTATTTTATCCTTTTTTATTTTCTTAAGGGCATGTCTAATTATTTAATTTTTCATAAAAATTTACCATATAAAGATTTTTACTCATAATTTTTTGAAAAATTGAAATTTAAAAAATATTTTTAAAGTATCTCCATAAAGAATATTAACAATATATCCAATAAATAGAAAAACAATTTAATGGAATACTTGGAGTAATCCATATATTTTTATTTTCAATAGATTCTATTTCATTCTCTAATAATGAAAATACAAATTTCTTTTTTCCATTAATATTTTTAAAAATATATATGAATGGTGAAAAAATAATAGATTTAGAAGAAGCAGAAAGAATAGCTATCCCTAAAAAATATTGCTATTGAATCGTCAGATTTAAAACAAGTTGGAAACCTTTTAATTTATGAAATAAATGGTAAGGCAGAAGTAGTTGTTAAGCCTAAAAGTTTTCTTTCACCTGAAGAGATCCAATTTAAATATTTTAATGTTAAAATCGAAACTCATGAAGGAAAAGTAGTTGGAGTAACTTTTACATGAATGCTTTTAAGGAGTAATTTAAAAAGCCACTTTATCATGATAAGATCGGGACTTTCATCTATTATTCCTACTCCTTTTACTCTTATTAAACCAGCATCAATTACTAAATTTTCATTACCGAGATAAATTGGAGTAAGATAGAAAGTAAGACTATTTACTATTCTGTCTCCACCACCATATACTGCCTCAAGATTCACTTGTCCGCATGATACTTTTGCAAGTAATTATAAAATCTTCTTTAATTTTAGTTGTAATAGTTATGAGAGTGGTAATAGTTGTAGGAACAGTAGTTATAGCCGTAGTTGGGGGGAATTGTATAAGTATGTGTTATAGTTGAATATTGAATATTTGTTAATGTAATTGTATACGTTTTTTCTTTTATCTTTTCAGAAATAATAGTTGTAGTTATTTTAAGGAATGAGGGGCTTAACTACTATATACACTAATCCAATTGCTAATAAAATTACAATAATTGAAACAATTGCTAATGCTGAAATCGACTTCATTCTTAATCATTTTATATTTCCTTTAATTTATACTTTATCAATAAGAAACTTTTATTGGAATTGCATTATTTATTCTTGGCAATAATACTATTGCTTCTCCTTTATTCAATTCTTGTATTTTTATAGATTGTTCTTCATTCAAATGGAATGTATCAGAAATTTTATCAACATCACTTGAATATTGTAATCTTAAACATATTATTGTTCCACACATTCTAAGAATATCTCTTGATAATGATAATGGACTTTGATCTATAATCCATATAGATTCATTAAATTTTCTCATTTCTTTTAACATTTTCTCAATAATTGTTTCTTGTCCTTCATATATTGATGGAACAATGTTATGTGCTTCTTCACAAACTATAACATGTGGCAATCCAATATTTTTATTTCTTTTTCTATAATCATATATTTTCTTTAATATTATCCATGTTAATATATTTGAATCTCTATCTATATCCAATTTTGATAAATCAAATATAACATTATTAAGAATATTTTCAATTCTTGTTTCATTCTCGTAACAATTAAATATTTTTCCAATTTCTCCTTCTGCAAGCTCGCTTAATCTACTAAGCAATGAGAAAGCTTTATCTTTTGCTTTTTGAGATTTAAATATTATATCATCATTTAAATTTTTCTCAATAAAATAAATAAAACTAATCAAATTTCTATTATCAAATTTAAAAATATATTTTAAATACATTCTTCTAAAAATAGAAGAAACTAATGGTCCAAATTCATTTGGCCATGCCATTGAGAAAATCTCACTTAATATTTTTGCATTACTCTCATGATTTAAATTATTTTCAAATAAATTTATTCTTAAATTATCTTGATTAAGAATTATAAAATCATTAAATTCATTATATTCTCCATGTCTATCAAATATCATTACATTTCCTCCAATATCTATGTATCTTTTAATTAATTTCTTTGCAAGAGTCGTTTTTCCAGATCCTGGTACTCCAAATATTGCTAAATGTAATGGTAAATCTTCTATTCCAATTTTTATTTTCAATTTATTTTTAGAATATTCATAATATCCTAATAATATTCCATTTCTTTTTAATTCATTTAAATTAAATTCAAATTCAATATTTTTCTTTTTTAAATAAGATATACTTGGAATATTAATGCTTGGAATATTTATAAATAAAGATAATTCTTCATTTGTTAAATTTATTTTATTATTTAATATTTTTCTAGATAATAAATTTCTTGCTATTTCATTTAAATTAAACGATCCTATTTCTTCAATTTTAATTCCAAAAGAAGATGAGAAAGAAGCTTTTATTGCTTCAACATATTTTCTTTGTTTTATATATGCTTCTTTAATATTAATTGAAGGAGGGCCGATAGCTACAATAATAGGTGAGCATTTCCAATATCCTATTTTATTCAATTTTTCATATTTAGAATAAAGAAAATTAATTTTATTAGATTTATCAAGATTATAACCAATTATTTCTCCTCTATTATTAAATAATTTATTATCTTGTAATTCTTTATAAATTTTAGAATATTCTGATAATATTTTTTTCTTTTTTATCCATAAATATAAAGAATTTAACATTCCATTGTATGATTTTATTGGAATACAAAATCTTAATGAATAATTGCTTTCTATAGAAGATCTTAAAGAATTTTCAAGTCCATCTTCAATAATTGTGTTATCATCAATTTTAAATGATAAAAATGATATTGCTGAAAATTTTGATTTTCTTAATACAATTAATGAATTTTTATATTTTGAAATTGGAATTCCACCTATTGGAAAAATAATAACATTAGGAGAAATTTCTAATTTTTCAATTTCTGCATTAGGATAACTTGATAATATGCTTGATTTAAATTTTGAAAAATCTAATTTATTTTTCTCTAAAGAATTTGATACAATAGAAAATCTTATTTCATAATTAAATGGTTCATAAGATAATGTAAACATTCCTTCAAATCCATTTAAAAATAAACCGTTAAGCATATTTTCTGAATTTAAATTTTCATTAATAGATTTTATTCTTATTTCAGAAATATATCTATTTGAAATATTAAAAATATTTTTATTAAAAATAATATTCATTCCAAGAATTTTAAAATTCTTAGGAGTACTTTCTATTTTTCTTAAACTGCTTATTTCAATTTTTTCATATATTATTTTTTTAAATTCAGTATAGGATGTCATTATTAATTTATTTAATTTCCTTCTTTATAGACATTCCGATGGAACTCGGATAGCACTCGGATGGAACTTAGAAGAAATCAAATGTTTTTCTATAAAGAAAAACTTTTTTACTTTCTTTTTTTCTTTTTTTAAAAATAGATTAAAAAGTGGGAATAATGGGTCATATAACTAAAATAATAATACTTTTTATAATTGGTTTTGCTATTTCATATGGTACTTATCAATATTTATATCCTATCAATCCTTATTTTGCTGAGTTCTTACGCGATGGATTAATATTAAGTATTCCTATTTCTTTAATTCTCATTATTTATAATAAAATTAAATTAGCTAAATATTCTTTTATTTTTATTTGGCTTATTTATACTATAGGAAAATGGATCAGTATTGCTATTAATGTATTTGTGACCTCTCCACTATATTCATGGATTTCAGCAATAATAATTGTAGGATTGTCTTCTTTAATTATTTTCTTAAAAAGAAAAGGAATAAGCTTTCAACAAATATTTTATAAAAGTAAAATAGAAAGCCTTAAAGAATTAAAGGAAGAAAAAGAAATAGATAAAAATTTAAATTTTATTATAGAAACTTTGAGCAATATTGAATGTAAAATTCTTTTAATACTTTTAACTTCTAAAAAGGAATTCTTTTCTAAAAAAGAACTTGGAGAAGTTATTAAAACAAATTATAAAAAATTCTTAAAGCAGTAAATGAACTTGAGAAATTAGGATTGATTGAAATTATAAAGATTCCAAAAAAAGCTAAAGGAGCACAATTTTTTCATGGAGTTAAATTATCTGAAAGTATAATTAATGAAAAGGGAAAATTAATAGATCTCATTGAAAAAAGACTTGAAGAATTAGAAAAAATAACTCATTAATTTTTATTTTTAAATATAGAAAAACATTTGATTTCTTCTAAGTTCCATCCGAGTGCTATCCGAGTTCCATCGGAATGTCTATAAAGAAGGAAATTAAATAATATATTAGAGCTTTTGGAGCAAGCTATAGAGTAGTTTTTCTTAGCAATAACTATCTTTCAATATTCTTAGAATTTAGATTTCTTTATTCTTGCTTTAGCTTGCTCCATTTTTTTAAAAAAAGTAAAATAAGGAGGTGATATTATGCTAATTAGAAAAATAGTAAAATTAAAAATAAATAATGAAAATTTAGAAGAGCTTGAAAAGCTATTAGCAATTTGGAGATATTCAGTAATTCAAAAAAGGAAAGAAATAAATATTAATAATCCGAATATTCTAACAACATACAAAAATTCTTTAAAACAATTTAATGATTTTGAAATTCTAATGTTTCATCCAATTCTTTTTAATACAGGATTTTCAATAGATTTTGAAAACAATAGAGTATACATAACTGATCCTGAAAAGAAATATCATAGAATCCCTTTGAAAGTTGATGAAGAAAACATGGAATATCTTAAAAAAGAAATTGAAAATGGAGCAAAAGCTACTGAAGTAATGATAATTCCACCAAGCTATTTAAAAGGAAAGCATAAAAGAAGAGAAATAGTAAAAAATAATCATTGGAAACTTCATATAACATTGAAGAAAAATATAGAACTACTAACTAAGGAAGAGTTTAGAAAACTTCAGAGAATTGCAGTGCTTGGTGTAGATCTTAACTCAAAGCATGGAATTGCTTTTTCTTTGTGGATATGGAATAAAAAAGAAGATTCAATGAAACCAATGAAATTTGGATTTCTTAAGCCAAAATTGAAAAGCCATCAATTTCAAGAAATTGAAAAATGGAAACTTCAAATGAATCATGGAAATTCAGTAAAGCATAATGAACTATGGCAAAGAATAAATAGAAAAATACAAAAGCAAAACAGAGATTGGATTG